>Ga0206130_10001390_pt1 | contig 35540 bp, 66 predicted proteins | sample Helgoland_Spring_9_FD_148637 | JGI IMG/M metagenome (GOLD analysis project Ga0206130, IMG submission 148637) | Pelagic subsurface seawater microbial communities from Kabeltonne, Helgoland, North Sea - Helgoland_Spring_Bloom_20160512_1 | ecosystem: Environmental > Aquatic > Marine > Epipelagic ...
ACCTTTTCATGATGTGATTGACAAATTAAAAGAAGAAGGTAAGTACAGGGTATTTAACGATATCGTTCGTGACAAAGGAAACTTTCCTAAAGCGACTTGGTACTCACCTTATTCCCCAAAGACAATTGTCAATTGGTGCTCAAATGATTATTTGGGAATGGGACAAAACAAGTATGTAATTGATGCAATGCAAACCGCGTTGTTAAAGACAGGAAGCGGTAGTGGAGGTACTCGCAATATTGGCGGTACATCTCATTATCATGTTACACTCGAAAATGTAATTGCGAAATTACATCAAAAAGAAAGTGGTCTATTATTTACTTCTGCTTATGTAGCAAACGAATGGGCGTTAATTGCTCTATCTCGTATTATTCCTAATATATGTTTTGTTTCAGATAACAAGAATCATGCTTCAATGATTATGGGAATGAAACACAGCAGAGCAGAGAAACGTGTTTGGCAACATAATGATATGGCGTCATTAGAAGCCTGTCTTATTTCTGCAACTGAGGCTGATTTAATACCGTGTATTGTATTTGAATCAGTATATAGTATGGATGGAGATGTTGCTCCTATTGAAGAGATTTGCGATTTGGCAGATAAGTACGAAGCAATAACATATATTGATGAAGTACACGCAGTTGGTCTCTATGGAGATACAGGCGCAGGTTATTGCGAAAAGATTGGCTTACAAGATAGAGTGGATATTATCAATGGAACGTTGGGAAAAGCTTTTGGATGTCATGGCGGTTATATTGCTGGCGACAGTATTGTGCTTGATGCTATTCGAAGCGTAGCAAGTGGATTTATATTTACAACAAGTATGAGTCCTGTAATGGCAGCAGGAGCAATTGCTTCTATTCGTTATTTAATGGATCATAATGAATTGAGAGAACTACATCAAGAACGAGCTGCAACTTTAAGACAACTATTTATAGAGAACAATATCGAAATACATCCAAACAGTTGCACTCATATATTACCAGTGATGGTTAGAGATGCAAAGAAATGCAAACAAATGTCAGACAGGTTATTGAACGAACATGGATTATATGTACAGCCTATTAATTACCCAACAGTCGATGTGGGTAAAGAGCGGCTTAGAATTACACCTACACCACTTCACACCAATGGTATGATGGAAGATTTGGTCGCAGGATTACTGGAAACGTTTAAACGCGTTCACTAATATTATGAAAATGAAATGGTTAACCCTCGGAACATCCCTTACTCTTGCTGCTACGGCTGCCTATTTTAGTATCGTCGGATTAATGACGATCTTCAGTGGAGCTGTCGTCGGTATTGCGATTATGGCAACGGTGTTAGAAATCGGTAAATTAGTATCTGCAGCATGGTTACATTATGAATGGGATCGTATTAATAATTTAGTACGAGGTTATTTTACAGCAGCTGTTATAGTTCTAATGTTAATTACAAGTATGGGTATATTTGGATTCCTTTCCAAAGCTCATATTGATTCTGCTTTAACTGGAGATACCTATTCTCTCGAAGCAAGTATCATTGATACAAGAATAGCCGCAGAACAATCAAAACTCAAAGCCGCACAAGATCGAATCGAAGGATTGGATTATGTATTACAAACTTCACAACCTAAAGATCGTAATTATGTAAATGGCCGCCAAACAGAAGAAAGAAATAATTTAGCAATAACTATTGACAGTGCAGTAGATAGTATTGTACAATATAACGAACAGAAGTTACCTATACAGAGACTTCAGTTAGAACAAGAATCAGAACTCGGTCCTGTTAAATATATCGCTGATATGATATACGGATCTGAGGCAGAAGAATATTATGACGATGCTGTTAGATGGATTATACTTATAATTATATTCGTATTTGATCCTTTGGCAATAATGTTATTAATTGTAAGTACGGCAGCATTTAAACGTGATCGTGAAACTCCTGCTAAACCATTAGTTGATAATAGTCAAGTAATGAACATGGAGATAAAAGAAAAAGAAAGTGGCTTATCTGTTGAAATAGAAGAAAATAAAAGTGGCTTGGTTAAGACAGGTTTAACCACTACATTGAAAAGAAGGAAAATATAATGAGTATTGAAATGTTAGGAGACCAAGTATTAATTGCTGCGGTCAAAAAAGAAGAAAAGACGGCGGGTGGTATTATACTATCAGCTGATGTTAAAAAGACAGCATCAGAGCCTGGTGTGGTTTTATCAGTTGGTTCAGGTGCAATTGCAGCTACAAACGGTAAACTAAAAACTGGTGTTAAGGTGTTCTTAGATTGGAACGAAGCTTTACCAGTAGAAATTGAAGGTCAACAAGCCGTCATTATTAGTTCAGAACATATTAAGGCGATACTATTGTGAATATGAAAAAATTAATGTGGGGTGGATTGGGTTTCCTTTCATTAGGTGTTGCTTATATTGGAGTTATCCTGCCGGGTATTCCTTTTAGCATTCCTGCTGTATTTGCGGCTTATTGTTTCGCAAAGAGTTCTGATAGAATGAATGCATGGTTATACGGACATAAATTGTTTGGACCGTTTTTAACTAACTGGGAAACAAAGAAAGTGTTTCCACAAAAGGCAAAGTATACGATGTTAGGCATGATGGCTTTTGCTTTATTGTGTATGATTGTATTTACAGGAAATTGGAAAGCAGTTGCGTACTCTGGTACCTTTATGGCATTAGGCGCAGCGTGGGGTTGGAGATATCCTTCCACACCAGAAGAGTACGATCGCCGTAAAAAAGCAGGCGAGAAAATTGGTTTATTTAAATAAATAGTATTATGGACGATCAAAAAGATAACCCTTTTAACGAAGACGGCAACGTTGACTACCACAAGTGGTTACGCATGAACGCATTCATTAAAAAGTTACATGATGAGTTTTATATAGAGCAAGTTAAGAAACACCACCGCGAAGAAAGAGCGTGGTTTGAAAGACGAAATGAAATGCTCGAAAATTTAGATATTATTGATAACGTTGTTGATATGATGGATGAATATCCAGAAGCTGACTATTTGATTAACAAAATTAAAAGAAGGTTAGACAATGACAAAAAGTACTAAAGTAAACGAAGCAACACCAGCAGAACTAAAAGCATGGGCAGAGTCTGATTACTTTATGAAAGGCAATTTTGATCCAATGACATTATTTGTTGTGATCCCTGCGATTGTACAGATTGCAGTATTTGGTGGAATGCTACTATCATTTTATATAATTGGGAAACTATTCTAATGGAAGAAAAGAAAAAGTATATTTACGAAAGTCCTGATAAAGGCAAAACGGTTTATGCAAGAGAACTTGGTCAACCAACCTCTGAACGTAAACTAATTAAGGAGACGAAAGATGAAAAGTGATTATGTAGTGGTAGATACCATATCGACATTCAAACAAAGATACATTATACCACGTGAAGAAGTTCAACGCTTTAATGAAGAAATAAAGTTAACAGATAAGCTCGCAAAGCAATGGGCGCAGGAATCTGTTGAATGCGAAGAAGTAAAAGAGTTCTCTCAAAGATGGTTAGGTGAAACAGTAACTAATATTGACTTCGCTGATACAGAAAAAGTATTGAGATTATTCAAAGACGATAACGAACAGTTATCGGAAGAGTGGTCTCAGGCCCAACAGCTTGACTATATTAATGATTGGAAAGATAAAACTCCAAAGGCATGATCTACATCTATGGTACCAAAGGGTGCCAGTTTTGTGAGAAGGCAAAACATAAAGCAAATGATATGTATGGTGAGTATAAATTCCTTGACATTGGACTCACTTTATATTATAATAAACTGAAAGAATTAAATGTAAGTACAAACGTATTACCTCAGATCTTTGAGGACGAACGATATGTTGGTACTTTTTACCATTTCGTAAAGGAATGTCAATTGAAAATGAGTGAGGAATAAATTACACAATGTTAGATGAAAGAATCAATAAGATTTACCAAAAAGAGCTATCACGCCAAAAATTAACCGTCGAGTTAATTGCATCAGAAAACTTTGCTTCTAAAGCCGTAATGAAAATGTGCGGTTCAGAGTTTACAAACAAATACGCAGAAGGATATCCTGGAGCCCGTTATTATAATGGTTGCGAATTCATGGATGAAGTTGAGACTTTAGCAATTGACCAACTGAAAGAAATATATGGTTGTGAATTTGCGAATGTTCAACCACATTCTGGTGCTAATGCTAATCTTGCAGTAATGAAAGCATTCCTAAATCCTGGTGATACAATTCTTGGCATGGATTTAGCAAGTGGTGGACATCTAACTCATGGAGCTCCTGTTACTATTTCAGGTAAATGGTTTGATGCTCATACGTTTGGTGTTGGTGACGATGGTTTAATTAATTATGATGATGTTGCTTTAATGGCAGAAGCTCATAAACCTAAACTTATTATTGCCGGTGCAAGTGCATACCCAAGACAAATTGATTGGAAAGCGTTTAGAGAAATTGCTGATTCGGTAGGTGCATTGCTTATGGTTGACATGGCTCACTATTCCGGTTTGATTGCCGGTGATGTATACGATAGTCCTGTACCTTATGCTGATGTTGTTACTTCTACAACTCATAAAACATTACGTGGTCCTCGTGGTGGAATTATATTATGGAACAATCCTGACTATACAAGAAAGATTAATGGAGCGATATTCCCAGGCACTCAAGGTGGTCCTTTGATGAATATGATTGCAGCTAAAGCTCAGGCATTCATTGAAGCCAACACACCAGAGTTTAAAGCTTATGCCCATCAGGTTGTTATAAACGCACAAGCCTTCGCTGATACATTAAGCAAATCTAAAACCTTAGAAGTACTTACAGGTGGAACCGATAGTCATATTATATTAGTTAGTTTAGTTAATTCTGAATTGAGTGGAAGACAAGCAGCTGATATCTTAGAGAAACATCGTATCACTGTAAACAAGAATGGTATTCCAAACGATCCTCGAAACTTTAAAGAAACAAGTGGAATTCGTATAGGAACTGCCGCTGAAACAACTCGCGGTTGGGATGAAGAACAATTTGAAGAGTTAGGTGAAAGAATTATTAATATATTAGAAGATCCTACCCAATGGTAGCTCTTATATTAGGCAACGGAGAATCACGACTAGGTGTTAACTATCGTGAAGAATATCCAGGTGCCTTTGTGTATGGCTGTAATGGAGCTTATAAAGAAAGTCCTGATGCTTTAATTTGCAGTGACATTTATATGCAGCATATTATTTACAAAACAGGATACTGCAAAGACAATCTTTGTTACTTTAGTGAATGGACTCCAGTACCTTCTGGTGCTGCTGAACATATAATCATGGCTTTAAAAGAAAATGGTTTGCCAGTCATTGAGAATAGAAAAGATACGACATTCGGCCTAACAAAAACGCAGGCAGTCATATCTGGTTCTGTGAATGCAAATTATGTTACTTGGGTTGACGATAAAGATATGGTCAAGTCAATTGAACAAATAGAAATAAGTTCTGGCTCAAGAGCGTTATTAACAGCTTGCGAGTCAGGACAGTATAAAGAAATCATTCTATTAGGATTTGATGGAATGGGCGCTTCAAATGTATATCAGAACGATGAAGGATACGAAAGATCTACCCCTCGTAATGAGTGGGTTCAAGAAAGACAAGATATTATGGATAAGTTTCCAAATATAAAATTCAATGTTGTATAATAGGTTAGCATCAGCAGCCTATGGCGAAGGTCGGAGATACTTCAAATGGTGGATAACTGTTTGGTGTAAACGTTAAGTATTTGTATAAATATTCTTTATTAATCTAAAAGAGAATAACATTATGTATGAATATAAAACAAATTTAATTAAAGTAGTTGATGGTGATACAGTAGATGTAGATATTGATTTAGGATTTGGAATCTGGTTAAGAAACGAAAGAGTTCGTATCATGGGCATCGATACACCAGAATCAAGAACACGTGATAAAGTAGAAAAACTATTCGGTAAAGCTGCAAGTCGTCGATTAAAAGAACTATTAGGTAAGTCACCTGTATTGAGAACTCAGGTTGCTCGAGATGGCGAAGATATGAAAGGCAAGTTCGGTCGTATCCTTGGAGACTTTGATGTATATTGTCCAACAACAGATTCTTGGAGACCAGTTACTTCGGTAATGTCAGAAGAAGGTCATTGTGTACCTTACTACGGTGGATCCAAAGAAGATACTCAAGCCCAACACATGATAAATCGAGTTAAACTTCTAGAGTCAGGTTATGTTGATAGAAAGGCATATGATAAAGAAATAGCAAAGGCTGAGAAAGCTGCTGCTAAAAATAATTCATAAAACTATTGACATCTTTAGCAAAACTGTATATAATATACAATATGAGATATAATAATAATAAAAACGGTGGACGTTCAGTTGATCTGACTCCACAGAAAAGACATCCTAAAGATAAAAGACCACCATCATTCATGCCGTTTGATATTGCTCTAAGAAAGTTCAGAAAGAACGTTGAAAAAGCAGGAATCATACAAGAACTAAGAGCAAGAGAATTTTACGAAAAGCCAACAAGCAAACGTAAAAGGAAGAAAGCTGAAGCTGTTAAAAGGCATCAGAAGAAGATTTCATCTGAATTAAATGCTTTTAACGGTAGAGGTCAAAGGCACTATAAATAAACTTAAAAACTATTGACATTTGGAAAATAGTTTGTTATAATATATTTGTTCAGTGGGAATACCATGACGGCGAGATGGAATCACGGAGTTAATAGCTCTACCATTTAGGACCCACGACGGTTACCGAGTCCGGGAGCAACTTTTGAACTACCGACATACTGTGTAGGAATCTGACGCCAAAGGACCAACCACTGAGCTTCTTTTTATGACGGGATTATAGCATGGCATTAGCAAGAGGTCTAACAACGATTTCCACTCGGAAACGTAAAGTAAAGTTAACTAAAACCAAATTAGCTCAATACGAGCTTGATTGGCGTAAGCATAATAAATGGGCCAAGCAACACGGTATGTATGACCTTCGTTATAATAGTCTAGATGAATATATAAATTATTGTCTAGGAAAGGTGAAACCTAAATCTGAGTTCCAACCTTATAAACCAAAAGAATCATTTCGTAGAGAGGGTCCAACATACCCTTCTTTTACAGGGTCTTTAGGTGGAGGTCAAGGTACTAAAAAAGAATCGCCCAAATACACGGGTACACTCATAAAAGGTATTGCTACGATGCATAAATCAAACGCAGTTCCAATTATGAATCAACAAGAAGCAACAGAAATATCAAGGATGGCGAGATGATGTATTGTGACTTTAGATTTGAAATTAACGAACAGGGATTACTATTTAACGATAAACCTGACCCTGACGAAACTCACATGGTACGAATTAGTAATACTACGTTTGAACCCGGTGATAAATTTACTTTAGAACTTGACGAATTTGGTCGTATGTTCTTTAAAAAGGATGGACCCTTACAACTTAACTTGGAACTTTAATGGCAACAAAGAACGACATAACTGGTGATTCTTTAACAAGCAAAGCATCTACAAAAGCGTATGATGATGGTTGGGATAGAATCTTCGGAAAAAAGAATGACGCTGATTTAGGTCTAGAAGGAGATACTCGAATGACTAGTAAAGAACGTCACGAAGAAGAATTCAATACTAAAGCAGTTCATCCTGCTGAAGTACGATATCCTCATTTGAGGGATAAGAACCAAAAAGAAAAACAACAAGACATGACTGAGTTGAATGGCGATGGAAACCGAGAACGTGGTCGAAATGGTGAAGATCTCACAAATAACTGAAAAAAGTGAAAATAACTATTGACATTCTTTATGAAATGGTTTATAATATCTATATTAAATAATTGAAAAAGGTTTATATTATGAGTACTGAATTGAGAACTGTCCCAACAACAGATATCATGCAAACAAGGTTCTTCGGTGGAAAGGAACGTGGAACTTGTATTCAATTAACCTCACCATGGAGAGATCAAGGTCATATTCAATTGACCCGCGAACAAGCTGCGGTGGTTGCTGCTGAGCTAATGCTATTTGCAGAAGGCAACGAAGTTACTCAATCTCTTGCTGAAATCATGGAAGAACATAATATTGAAGCTGATGGTGAAGCAATCTGCGAGGCACTTTGTTCATGAAAACAGATCCTTGGAAATTAATTCAATTACTTGAGAGAGATAACAGTCGACTCTATAAAGAAGATATGCTGTCTCAATATATTGATGATGAAGGTCTAGTCAAAGGTTTATTATATTGTCTTGATAATATGATTACCTTTGGTGTGGCCGATGTACCTACAAGTCAAACCGACGGTCCTGGTCTATTGCCTGAGGATTTCTATATTCTCGCAGATCAATTAAAGAATCGTGAATTAACAGGTCATGCTGCTCGAGATGCAATCGTCGTCGCAAGAGAAGCAGCAACAAACGAACAATGGAATGATTGGTACCGTAGAATCTTAATTAAAGACCTACGTTGCGGAGTATCTCTCAAGACAGTTAATAACGTTAAGAAAGGAACCATTCCTGTATTTACTTGTATGCTTGCTCATAGTGGTGATAACAATCCTAAGAAGATAACAGGAGATTGTGTTGTAGAATATAAGTATGACGGTGTAAGAGCAATCATAATCGTTCAAAACGGTAATGCAGTCATCTATTCTAGAAATGGTAAACTACTTACCAACTTCCCACATATCGAAAAAGCGTTTAGTAAAAAGATCTTTGATGACTTAGTCTTTGATGGTGAAGTTATGTCGAAAGATTTCCAATCATTAATGAAGCAAGTTCATCGTAAAAAAGGAGCTCAGACCGAAGATGCATACTTTGCATTGTTTGACTTCTTACCTATTGGCGAATTCCAAACAGGTAGTGGTACATTACCTCTAATTAAAAGAAAAGAATTATTAAAAGGATTTGAAAGTTCTGAGTACTTTGATGATTGTGTTGTTGTTACGAAATACGATGTTCTTAATATCGAAGATGACGCTGATAAGTTCAAAGGAATTAATAATACAGCAATAGAAGAAGGGTATGAAGGTATCATGGTCAAACCTATCAACGGTCTTTATGAATGTAAACGATCTTACGGTTGGCTAAAAATGAAACCTTACATTGAAGTTACATTAAAGGTTATTGACATTGAAGAAGGAACCGGAAAAAATGAAGGAAGCACAGGAGCTCTCGTCTGTGAAGGTACCGACGAAGGTAAACATATCAAAGTTAATGTTGGGACAGGTCTTAGCGATGCTAACCGGGATGATATTTGGAATAGTGTTGACACTGTCATTGGTCAGTTAGTTGAAATAAGAGCTGATGCAATTACAATCGCTCAAGATCAGGAAGCCTACAGTTTAAGATTCCCGCGATTTAAATGCTTTAGAGGTTTTGAACCAGGAGAGAAACTATGACACAATATGATGAAACAGTAGAAAAGCAAAGAGTTATGCTTGAGGCTGAAGAATGGTCGATGAAAGTAAAGTCGATTCATATTCACTCTTTTAATTCTATGTACTATGATGACCATCCTGAAGACACAGAAGGTGGTAAGTCAGTCACTGATATAGAATATAATTGTGGATTAATTAAAAGGTCTCAAGGTAGTAAATTTATTCGTAACTTTGGAAAAGAACACAAAGGCGAAGAATTATACGACCTTTACACAAGACAATGAGAACCTTTAATAAAATTGGGTTTTTAGCTCTAGCGTTAATGGTCGGAATGATTTTTGGTACGGCAAAGGTTCAAGGTACTGTGATTGATTATGATATGCATGGAGATTCATTTGAAATGACTCGTGATACATATTGTATGGCATTAAACATTTACCACGAAAGTAGATCTGAAAATCTTGCTGGTAAATTTGCAGTTGCTGATGTAGTATTAAATCGTGTTAATGATCGTAGATACCCTGATGAGATATGTGGAGTAATATATGAAGCAGAAATGAAACCTTCTTGGAGAGACCCTGAAGTACTTGTACCTGTAAGGAATCGTTGTCAGTTCAGTTGGTACTGTGATGGCAAGTCAGATGAACCTACAGAAACAGATGCATGGAACGAATCTGTTTTAGTTGCACACCAAGCAATATACGAAGGTCGTATGAATGGATTAACGGAAGGTGCAACTCATTACCATACAGTTTATATTGAACCTTATTGGGCAAGTTCTTTAGATTTAATTGGACATATAGGTTCTCATATCTTTTACCGAGAAAACTAATAAATAATTCTATAATTTAAATTATGGAGTTAGGTATGAGAGTCGCTGGTGTTGACTACAGTTTAAGTAGTCCAGCAATTTGTGTTCATGAAGGTGAAGAATGGAGTTACGATAACTGTACTTTTTATTATTATGTAAAGCAAAAGAAATTGCTAATTGGAGAGAAAGGACAGTATCAAGCAACAATGTATCCAGATACTTGGTTCAACGATCAAGACAGATATGATATCATTGGTTCTTGGTCTCAAGCTAAATGTTTTGAGTGTGACTTTGTTGGAATTGAAGGATACGCATTTGGAGCGGTTGGTAGAGTATTTCAAATAGCAGAGAACTGTGGTTTACTTAAACATAAACTATGGGAGAAAGGAATTGCTTATGATGTATACGCGCCAACAATGATTAAAAAGTTTGGTTGTGGAAAAGGTAACGCGAATAAGGAAATGATGATAGAAGCGTTCGAAGAAGAATGCGGAGTCGATGTTCGCGAGAAATGCGGTATAGTAAACAAATCGTGGAATCCTATTACTGATATCGTAGATGCCTACTATATTTGTAAATATGGTTTCACACAACTTACAGAGAAGAAAGATGATAGTAATATTTAATGGACCGCCAGCTTCAGGAAAGGACGAAGCAGCTAGTTTATATAAAGAAAAGTACGGATTTGGTAATCTGTCTTTCAAGTATCAATTATTTAAAGAAACAATTAAACACTTTGATGTTGATAAAAGATGGTTTATGGAAGGTTATAACGACAGGGCTCAAAAAGAAAAATCAGAGTTTGCCTTACAAGGTATGTCAAGACGTGAAGCAATGATTCATGTTTCTGAAGATATCATTAAGCCAAAGAAAGGTTTAGATTATTTTGGTAAGTCAGTTGCCGAAGAAATCTTTGAAGATAAAAACTATGCGTTAGCAGATGGTGGATTTGTTGAAGAACTTGAACCTATTATTGAAAAGGTTGGAGCAGATAATATTGTCATCGTTCAATTAACAAGAGAAGGTTGTGATTATTCTTCTGATAGTAGAAAATATTTTAATGGTCGACTGATTAACGAATGGGCAGTCGGATCCAAAACAGCAATAGACAACGCGTACGTTCTCAAAGAAGAGATGGATATTAAAACGTATCGCGTACATAATAATGGTTCACTGCATAACTTACACGATGCTTTAGACCAAATATATAATGAAATTAATGGAGAACTAAAATGAGTTGCATTTATAAAGGTGTAGTGATAGATTCAGAACTATCTGCCAATTCAAAAGGCGGAAGTGAAATGATGAGACAACGATTGATTGATAACATGGACGCGGAAGTACTTGAAAAGGTTGCTATCCATTTATCGAGACCAAGAGAATTATATGATGATGTACCAAATATCTTTTGGTGTCATGATCTATCGGAAGATCCAGAAAATCAAATTTTAAAAGATGAAGGTTGGCAAAAGTTTGCTCACTTTGTCTTTGTGACGGCGTGGCAAAGAGATCAATATATTATGAGGTTCGGTATACCTTATGGTAAATGTTCTGTTATTCATAATGCTGTTGAAGTTAAGTATGACCCAGAGGAAAAAGATATGGAAACAATTCGTTTCGTATATCATACAACTCCTCACCGCGGTTTAGAACTACTTGTACCAATCTTTGCTTCGTTAGCAAAGGAATTCGATAATATCCATCTTGATGTCTATTCAGGATTTGAAATTTATGGTTGGAAAAACCGAGACGAAGCATATAAACCATTATATGAACAAATTGAGCAACATCCTAATATGACTTATCATGGTGTTAAATCAAATGATGAAGTATTAGCAGCATTAAAGAAATCTCATATTTTCCTATATCCTAATATATGGAAAGAGACATCTTGTATTGCGTTACTCGAAGCCATTAAATCTCAAATGATTTGTATTCATCCAAACTATGGAGCATTGCCAGAGACTGGTGCTAATGCAACCATTATGTATGATTGGAATGAAGATATGAATCATCACGCAAATTATGCGTTTTCAGTAGCAAAACAAATTCTAATTGCGATGAAGAACGATCCTAATTATTTTAATGGATTTACCTTCTCTGATAGATTTAATTTGGCAAGAAATAATATACAATCATTTACCACAATGTGGAACACTTTATTAAGGAATATTGGAGATGCCTACCAAGTCGAAGGGTAAATTAATACCATTTCCCGCTATACATTCTAATCCTCCAATTAATGAGGTAAGTGTTGGCGAAAGGATTCGTGAATATAAGGAATCTTATTCAAGCGAACTTGCAGAAATTATTTGGGAAAACGTACTAGGTGAGATGGCAAGAGCAGGATGTGACTTTGAAGATAACATGGAACTATACTTTCCATCTATGATACTTATCTTTGAATCTATTCGTTCTTTACATCTACAAACAATGAACGAAGAACATCAGTTACAAGCATATGCTGTAAATAATGTTATCGTGGATGAAAATGAAAATGAAAATGCTATATCTGGTGGATTAAAAAAGAATTTAGAAGAAACCATTGACATTGATGAAGATGTTTGATATAATATAATCTGTAAATTTAAATAATGGATAAATTATGATATTAGTTGACTATAACCAAGTTATGCTCGCGAGTCTTTTCGCAGGTATTGGTAATCACACAAACATGGAAGTTGATGAAAATCTGCTTCGTCACATGTTCCTCAATTCAATCAGATTCAATCGTAAAAAGTTTTCGAGAGAATACGGCGAAATTGTAATCTGCGCTGATAACACAAACGTATGGAGAAAGGATTACTATCCATACTATAAAGCAAATCGTAAAAAGAACAGAGATGATTCTGATCTTGATTGGAATGCTTTGTTTGATATCATTCACCAAATACGTAGAGAAATTGAAGAGTTCTTTCCTTACAAGGTAGTATATGTTGATCGTTGTGAAGCTGACGATATTATCGCAACACTCTGTATGGAACATGGTACTGAATTAAATAATGGTTCTGAAAAGATTCTGATTCTATCTGGTGACAAGGACTTTATTCAATTACAAAGATTCGCAAATGTTGACCAATACAATCCCGTTCTAAAGAAATGGGTAAGACATGCAAATCCTCAAGCCTATATTACAGAACACGTTCTTCGCGGTGATACTGGTGACGGTGTACCAAACATATTAAGTCCTGATAATTGTCTTGCTATTGGTGAAAGACAAAAGCCAATGACTAAGAAGCGTATTGAGTTGTTTAGCAAAGATCCAGACGCAATGGATGAGGAAACAAAATTAAGGTTTAATCGTAATAAACAAATGATTGATCTTACAATGATACCTCAAGAGTTTGTTGATAATATTCTTGAGGCTTATAATAACCAAGAAGAGGTGGGAAGGTCTCACTTATTCAATTACTTCGTCAAACAAAAGTTGAAAAACTTGATTGGCGATTTACAGGATTTTTAATATGTTAAGAGTAGCAATCGCAGATGTAATCAATACAGCTGCAAAAGAAAAAAGTGTAAAAGGAAAAGTCGAGCACTTACAAAAACACGACACTGTTCCATTAAGACAGATTCTTCGTTTGATTTATGATGAAGATATCGAGTTCTTATTACCAGATACTCCACCACCATTCAAAGAGAACGAACTCGTTGACCTTGATACTATGTTATATAGAGAAGCAAGACGTTTACGAATATTCTTTAAAGGTGGCGGATACGACAACCTCAATAAGAATAGAAGAGAAGCATTGTTTATTCAGTTGCTTGAAGATTTGAATCCATCTGATTCAAGAATGCTTGCAGAGAATATGATTAGTCATACTCCTATTAAAGGAATAACTAAGAAAACATTAGAAGCAGCTTTTCCAACACTATTCACGGATCCACTTAACTTTAGATAATAAGGAAAATTGCTATGCCTCGGCAGCGCAAATCAACCATTCATTCTGATGATTGGTATGAACCGAAGATACAAGATCGGAAACAAAAGAAAAAGAAAAATCAGGCAAGAAAAGACCTTCAAAAGCAGAAATTGTCTGATAAAAGAACTTTTCTTTCATAAAACCATTGACATCCGGTCAATTGTTTGTTATAATATCTATATAAATTAATAATGAACAGGAATAATATGGACCACAGAGCAGAAAAGCTAATCCTTGTAGATTGCGATGGAGTACTCCTTGATTGGAAGTATGCATTCTATAAGTATATGAATGAAAACGGATATACCGTTATTGAAGAAGGTCAGTACGACGTAGCACAAACCTTTGGTATTACAAAGGAACAATCAAGACAACTTGTAAGACAGTTTAACGAGTCTGCAAGAATCGGATTTTTACCAGGACTAAGGGATGCAATTAAATATGTCAAGAAACTCCATAGTGAAGGTTATGTTTTTCATTGTATTACTAGTCTCAGTACTGATTACTATGCCGGTAAACTAAGAGAACAGAATCTCGAAAGATTGTTTGGTAAAGATGTATTTGAGAGAGTGGTATGTTTGGATTGTGGAGCCGATAAGGACGACGGTCTATTACCTTATAAAGATAGCGGATGTATTTGGGTTGAAGATAAACCTTCTAATGCTGAATGCGGACTCGATATGGGACTTAGATCTATTCTGATTGAACATGACTTTAACAAAGATTACGAAAATAATAATTTGGTAAAAGTTAAGAATTGGAAAGAAATCTACGAATCTATCGTATAAATACTATTATGGAATATAAGATTGGAAACTAATGCCTACATATACCTTTGAAGATAAAACAACTGGTGAGCAATTCGAGAAATTCATGTCGATGTCTGCGATAGACCAGTTCAAAAAAGACAACCCCCATTTAAAATCTATCATTCTTAGCGGACAACCCGTGATTGAGTCTGCGCGCCTTGGAAGGATGAAACCTGACCAAGGTTTTCGTGATATACTTACATCAATGAAAGAAAACAAATCATACACTGGAAACAAAATCAACGATTGGAAGTAATTTCAATTGCTTCTTACATCTGTTGATGCAAAGGAGAGTTTTATGTCAAGAGCACGTCGTATAACAGCAAAGGATAAAAAAATGTCGCGGAGGGAAAAGGAAGGTTCAAGAATGGATAGTAAATTCAGTATGAATCAGATTCGTCCTTTAACCGATAACCAAGGTCATTTTTTCGATAGTTATAACGCAGGTTATAACATAGCTGCAATTGGTACAGCAGGAACAGGTAAAACAATGTGTGGTCTTTATCTAGGCTTATGTGATATACTAAGTAATGATGATTACCATCAAGTTATAATTGTACGTTCTGCAGTCCAAACAAGAGAACAGGGTTTTATGCCTGGTACTCTGCAGCAAAAAGAAGCCGTTTATGCTTTACCTTATGCTGATATAGTAAATGATTTATTTGGCCGAGGAGACGCATGGAGTATCTTATCTCAAAAGTCTTCAGTCAAATTTATGACGTCATCGTTCGTTAGAGGTTTAACATTCGATAATTCTATTATTATTGTAGACGAATGCCAAAGTATGACTTATCACGAACTCGATAGTATTATTACTCGAGTCGGAGATTCGTCACGAATCATATTCTGTGGTGATACTGCCCAGGATGATCTTGCTGGAACTAGACACAAACATGACAACTCAGGACTTCAGGATTTCCTCAAAGTCCTATCTCGTATGGACCATTCCTTTAAGGTAGTTCAATTTGGAATTGAAGATATCGTAAGAAGTGGTTTAGTTAAAGAATACATTATAGCAAAGGAGAGAACAGAACTCAAGCCTCGTATGGTGGCTTAAACAGAGGGGGTGGTCGCAAGGCCACCCTTTCAACTTAACTTATTGGATTATATTATGAAATTATTTGAACACAACTCAGAGGCTCCCGTCCTCGAAAAACTAACAAGAGCTTCAGTGGATGGTAAACGTATTTACCAAACTCCATCAGGCAAAGGTTATCCGTCAGTCACTACTGTATTAGGTATTCTTGGAAAAGAAGATATACAGAAATGGCGTGATCGCGTTGGCCACGCAGAAGCAAACAAAATCTCTACTCAAGCCGCCCGCCGCGGTACCGCAGTTCATAAACTTTGTGAAGATTATTTGGATAACGATCCAGAATACGCCAAGAAACATATGCCTGCCAATGTTCATCTATTCAACACAATGAAACCTATCTTGGACGAACGAATAAATAATATTTGGTACCAGGAGTGTTTCCTCTATTCTGACGAATTACAAACCGCAGGTCAAGTTGACTGTATTTGTGAATGGAATGGAGAACTTGCTGTCGTAGACTTTAAGACATCAAGGAAACCAAAGAAAGTAGAATGGATTCTAAACTATTATATGCAAGTATCTTTCTACGCAAAAGCATTTGAAGAAATGACTGGTAATAAAGTAAAGAAAGGAGTGATCTTCATTGGAGTTGACGATAATGAACCTCAAGTGTTTGAGTTCGAGCCCGCTGATTACAATGATCATTTTAAAGCTGTAAGGTCAACATATAAAGAGCTCTATGAAAAAGATAAGGTACATAATAACGGATGATAACATGGGTGTATTCTTAGGAACCTATAATGGATATGACCTAGGAATGGAAGATGATGGTAGAGTATATGCATGTTTTGCAGCTAACAACCCTTTTGGTGTAACTAATGTTTGTAGTTTTAAAACTGAAAGAACTGCTCGTAATTATATAGCAGATATGTTCCCACCCAAGAAACAAAGACAGCTGTCTACGCTGACAGTTGAAACAGAAACAGAATTTCCGACCGTCGTTGATTTAATAAAGTCAGGACACGGCGACCAAACATTTGATATGATAGATGGGTTAGTTGCGGAAGGAAGTCAACTAATACATTAATAGGATATGATTATGAATCACAATACGCTAAACAAAAATATGGACATGGGTTTTCTCGACATGGATCATGTAGCAAACATGAGAAAAGAATTCTTTATTAATAAGGATTATGAATGGTGGGGCCAAGTAAAAGAAGGTGATGTCGTAGTTGATGTTGGTACTTGTGTTGGTATGTTTAGTTGTCATGCTCTCGATTCTGGTGCAAGTAAAGTCTATATGATTGAACCAAATCAGCATCTATTAAAAACGGCAATAAACAATACTCTTCCTTATGTTATTAATGAAGTTGAATCTAAAGTAGTTCCATGTCATGCTGCTATTATGAATCACGACGATCATATTACTCATATCTATGACGGTGACAGTTCTGGAGATTTTAAACGTTTTCGCTTTAAAGAATTCATTGAACATTACGGTATCGAAAAAATCGACTTTCTCAAAATTGATTGTGAAGGTGGAGAGTACGATATCTTAACAGAAGAAAACTTTGATTGGATCTACAATAACGTTGGTCATATTGCAGTTGAAGTACATCGTCGTCATGCGGATTCAGGTAATCGTGATATGATTAAGTTCCGTAATGAATTCCTTAAAAAGTATGAAGATGAAGGTCGTTTGAAATATCAAAACGAAAATCATCGTAAAGGAATGTGGAACGACGAACTTATTCTTGCTAGTGATTGGTGGAACTTACCATCAGAATTCATGGCATATTTTATCAAAAAGTAGTTGACAAGTCTTTCATAATGGTATATAATTAACTCATGACAGATAAACAATTAATACAAGACGCGTTAATGTTGGCTATCAAAGCCCACGACGGACAAAGACGAAAGTATACCGGAGAACCTTACTCTGCGCATCCTATTGGAGTTTCAAAGATAATTGAAACAATTCCTGACCATACACCAGAGATGGTTGCAGCTGCGTTATTACATGACGTCGTTGAAGATACACCAGTAACTCTTTCAGAAATAAAAGAAGCGTTTGGCCCGACCGTGGCAGAGTATGTTCATTTTTGTTCTAACGTTTCCGAACAGGAAGATGGGAACCGTGCGTTTCGTAAAAAGATGGATGCTGATCATTTTGCGATGGGACCTGCGGAAGCGCAGACAATAAAAGTTGCTGATTTAATACATAACAGCGAAACCATTATACCTCACGATCCTAAGTTCTTTCACAAAGCTTACAAGTACGAAAAACAGTACTTATTGGATGTTTTAATTAAAGCAAACCCAATACTCAGAAGTCACGCTCAATCGATGCTTGACAAAGCATGGAATCCGTCTTAATCGGCGGATTTCATTCCTTATTCTTTTTAGTTCTATCCATATTCTTTTTTGATCTAAAAAAGTCAGTTTATTTTCATAAAAACCATTGACATTCTTTATGAAACCATATATAATGGTTGTATAAATTAAACAAATGGATCAAATATGAAAAATACCTATATCGTTAAACAAGTTGCCATTCCGAAGGAAGAACAAGAACTGCCTAACCAAAAAGGATGGGATGGAGCAATTGCAGAGTCTAATCATTGGAGAGTCAAGATGGACTATATGCATGGCTTTAAAGACGAAGGTTTCAAATCAGAAGATCTCAAATACTTTACCGATACTTACAAGGTTGAAGCTGACTGTTTGGAAAGTGTATTTAGAATCACTAACTTATGGGAAGAAGACGAATCTGTTGAGAGATTCAGAATGGGTCATTCTACTTCTGTCGGAGATCTTATCGAAGATACTTCTACAGGAAAAATTCATATGGTTGATAGCTTCGGCTTTCAGGAGGTAGCAGCATAATGGCATATTATAACCACACGGTAGCACCAATAGGTTGTTTTACTGAAAAGGAAGTAGGTAACTACTTTGAATACAGTGTTAATGACACTGGCATGTTTCCTGAGTATCCACATAAGGTGTGGGTTGGCAACACACTCTGCGGAGATCAAGGTTTTCGTTTTGCTAAAGTAAAGAAGACCGTTGCGTATATTCTCACTGATGAAGAAACGCTTGAAAGATGGTTTTTAAAATCAAATATGGAGTATGCAGTATGATTACTTGGTCAGATTACAAAGCTCCTTACGCATTTCCTAAAACGTGGGAAGATACATCTTGGGGCAACGACGAATTACCGTCCTTTGAAGTTAACGGATATCGTATCTGGGTCAATTCTCCAGATGAAGACGAAAGGTTAGAAACTGGTACAGAAGATTGGATCTTTGCTGTCACATATTGCTCGGAAATGGGAGCTGATGAAGACCTACTGACCACCATGGACTTCGACGAAGTGGTAGTTTTTGTTCATAGTATGCATTCTACTCAATTAAAACGAAAATAAATGAAATTTTTATCATAAAACTATTGACATTCTTTATGAAATGGTTTATAATATATCTATATTAAACAATAAGGAAAGGAATTAATTATGGCTACTAAATTTAACAAAGAAGATTTTACTTGGGACGGAATGTACCTAATGTATCGTGGAGAATTCCCAGGAGCTCCGTTAATGAACGAAGTTCACCCTAACTGCCATCCTTCATGGATCGGTAAAGTCAAACCTAATTTCATCGCAAGATTCAAGTACGGCTCAAAGCCTTGGAAATCTTGGGTCAACTGTATCGTAGATAACTACACTGTTGAAGACTACCTTGCGGTTTCAAAAGAAACAAGTCCTCTCCAAGCTGTTCAAGCTGTTGGTTATAAAGGTAGAGGCAGATACTTCGCAAGGAAGGCTGCCTAGTCAAAATAAATGAAAATAACTATTGACATTCTTTATGATATGGTTTATAATATCTATATTAAATAATTAAATAACAGGAAATATATTATGAAATTTGACTTAAACGGAAAACAACGTACTGAAGCTTACCAAGGTACCTTTGATGTATTTTGTGCTGAAGATATGCTGAGTGTTGAGACTATCAAGACTTACGTGACAAGCATGAACAAAGATCTTAAAAATGCTGGTGCTGTCGATAGACGTGGATCACCATTAAGATACAGAGTTTGTGTTAAAGCAAGAAAGCCAATCCACAAAGTTCTTAATAAGAGAACAGGAAATATGATTGGTCATACTTACCATGGAGATGTTATCGGTGGAATGGCTAATGCTGCCGCTGTTGATGTTTACATCCAAAGAAGGTGTATGCTATAATGAATAAAGAAATGATATTTAAATTTTTAGATTCTCTCCGCGAAAGTGGTCAGATCAATATGTTTGGAGCTCCACAAGTTTTGAGAGAAGCTTTTGGATTAACAAAAAGTGAGTCAGTCGAGGCGTTTAAAGCTTGGGCTGACAATTTTAGTAATGTAGAAGTGGAGAAAAGAAATGCATGAATTAGAAATAGTAAATGGTGAAGCTGCAATGGCTTATCGTCAATCGTCAGGAGTACCATGGCATGGTCTTGGAGTTCCGGTTGAAGACAACATGACACCAATGGAAATGATGAAGGCTGCGAATCTGGATTGGAAAGTATCCAAGCAACCATCCTTTGTAGAAATTAATGGAGAAAAGGTACTTACAGGTCAAGAAGCATTGGTTAGAGAAACTGATGGCAAGATTTTGACTAACGTATCTGGTAATTGGAAACCATGTCAAAACGAAGATGCATTTAACTTCTTCAACGATTTTGTTGGTGCAGGTGATATGCAGATGGATACAGCTGGTAGTCTTAAGGACGGCCAAATCGTTTTTGCTGCTGCTGATGTTAAAGACGGTTTTACCCTCGCAGGTGGAGATGAAGTAAAAGGTTACCTTCTATTTTCTAATCCTCATGTATATGGTAAGTCCATCGATGTTAAATTCATTATGACAAGAGTTGTTTGTAATAATACATTGTCTATGGCTTTAACTGAACGTGGTCAACCTGCAGTTAGGTTATCACACAGAAACCACTTTAATCCAGAAATGGTTAAAGAGTTGTTAGGTATCTCTCACAATCGTGTAGAGCAATTCAAAGAAGCCGCAGAATTCCTTTCATCGAAAAGATACTCTGATAAAGCTTTCAAGTTATTCCTATCGCAAGTATTCGGTACTTCAAATCAAGAAGGCAAGATCCTCTCAAGGACTGCTGAACGTGCATTGGAAATCGTTGATACACAACCTGGAGCTGATATGGCAAGAGGAACGTGGTGGAATGCTTACAACGCAGTAACATATATGACTGACCATGAAATGGGAAGGTCCGCTGATACAAGAGCTACAGCTGCTTGGTTCGGACATAACGCAAAAAGAAAGCTTGATGCTCTCGATACGGCAGTTAAAATGGCGGAGGTGGCGTAAGCCCCGCCTTTAAGGAAGAAGTATGAAAATTAAAATTGAAATAGAACTTGATACGGAAAGAGATGCACAAGAAATCAGTGAACTGATAGATATTGCTAATCGTATCAGAAACAACGTTGACGAGGCGGATGAGTATGAGTAAAGTTCTTATAACTGGTGGTTGCGGATTTGTAGGTACAAATCTTCTTCCACTATTGAAAGCCGAAGGTCATGATGCAGTGATCGTTGATAATCTTTCACAATCTGTATATGTACCAGAGTTTCATGATCAAGCCAAGTTCTACGAAGAAGACATACGTAATGCTAAAGAGTTACAAGATATCTTCAATATAGAAAAGCCTGATGTTGTATTCCATTTTGGTGGTTTAGTGTCTATCTATGATTGCCACAATCATCCTGTAGAGGCTGCAACTAATAACATTGTTGGTTCTATTAACGTATTTGAGGCTGCCTTACAAGCAGGCTGCGAGAGAGTTATCTTCTCTGAAACTTCTGCGGTATACGAAAACGTTGATTTACCTGAAGATGGTTATAAAGAAGATACTTCAGATCCTACAACATTCTATGCTGCTTCTAAAGCATCCGTTGCTTTGATTGCTGATAGCTTCGCAAGAACAAGAGGCTTGAAGTATACTGCATTGAGATACTTTAATATCGCAGGACCAATTCAAGACTACAAGAGAACAGTACCTCCATTATTTGCTGGTTTTGCTCTAAGGCTATTGGGTGGTAATAATCCAATCATATTTGGAGACGGTACACGTAGGAGAGATTTTATTCACGTCGATGATGTAAATAAATTCCACTTACAATGCTTAACAGATGATAGGACAGTTAATGAAACTTTTAATCTTGGTATGGCAAACAGCCATTCACTGCATGAAATAGGTACGATCATATTTGATTATTTGAGAGAAGAGGTTACCTTAGATTACCTTGAGTATGATCAGATGGACGAAATCAATGGAGAAGCCCATACGATATTTGCTAATATCGAAAAAGCTAAAGCCATCGGTTGGGTTCCTGAGAAGACGATACAAGATGCTATATTTGATACGATAGATTACCTGAAGAAGGAAATTGAGTCAGGCAACGTTAACCCTAGTGACTTCATGAAGGATCTAGACACATCAAAGGTAAAAATATAATGAATAACAGATATGCAGAATCGGACGGAAGAAAGCGCGGTGGTAAAGGTGATAGGAACTTCGATAAAGAAGCTACTGAACTATTAAAAGGGTTATCAGAAAGACAACTCTATCAGCTATTTGAGATCGCTCACACTGAGTCAAAACGACCATGTTCTGACGAAAGAATGATGGAATTAGAGGCTGTTAAGAAAGCCATTAAGAAATCTCCTTTAGTTGAACTGTATAGGTTCAGTCGTATCATCAATGGTTATCAATCAGAGATGGCAAGAACTGGTAATCCAAAGGATGGTCAATATAAACCAATTAAGAAAAAGGCATAATCGTTATAACCATATAACGAAAAGTTCTAAATAAAATGATTTATTTTTCATAAAACTATTGACATTTGTTATGAAACCATATATAATGGTTGTATAAATTGAAAAAAGGAACAAAGATATGAAATTAGTAATTCAGACACAGTACAGAGAAAACTACGCGGCTCATAATGAGGATTATGTTCATGGAGTTTCCGACCCGTATTGGAAGAATAAGGGTGGCGATACATTCGTCGTTTCTTGTTCTACCGTTGACTATGCAATGGATCCTGGCTTTACTGAATCCGCGCTTGATGCGGTTTCGTATTCTCACGAGTCTGCTGAGGAGTTTGTTATTAATTACACTCTTATCGATGACGTTGATTTCAATATCTCCGAGCACATTGAGGAGTGGGAAACTGCAACTTTCCTTTGGTTTGATGGTGATCATTTCATGGCTACCAAAAAGACCGATAACACCGATATGGGTTATATGAGGAAGGAGATCCTTACCAAGTTTGAGTCATGGACTATTACTCCTGAAGACAGGTTGTCTGACTACAAGTCAACCTTCCTCATGGAGGATGGTGTCACCGTTTCATATAACGGCTTAGCCAAGTGGTTTGAAGATCAGAAGGAGGTAGCGTAATATGAATAAGTTTCCTTTACAAGCAACTGTTGGGTATGCCATGGGTGTTATTGCACTCGTCGCTATGTTCTTCGCTTTAACAACCTCTCTTGATATTCCTGATGTATACGTATCGCATTCTACTAATGAGTGTGTTACGGTAATTAACTATACTGATGAGGATACTTACTCTTGTGAGAATTTACCTACGAAGTATAACAAAGTTTGGGTAAGGTAATTATGGAAATATTAACTAACTTATTTGGATTCCTTTTAGTCGGAGTATTTTTCTTATTCAGTTATGTAGGCTTACATATTGTGTTTGAGAAAGATGCAAAGAAAACTATTCCTTTAATTTGGGAGAAAGGTGGAATCCTTCACAAGTTTCTTAAACCTAAAGAATACGAAGTTTTTGATAAATCTAAAATGAAATATAGAGATGGAGACAATACATGAGACCATTGATTGATTATTATGAAACTGTTACTGATGCTATTGTTAGTAAAGTAAAGAAAGTCAATTGGAAGTATATTGGAAAGTTAAGTTTTATTATCGTACCTGTCCTCCTTTGGACAGTTTATTGGGCTGCTTTGGAATTCGTTTATAATTTAAGTAAATGGATTAATGTAAGGGGCGGAGATTTACTTGAGAGGTTTATGAAAGATGATTGAGATTTTAAAAGAAGTAACTGATTGGGGTGAACTTAACATCCATAATGGTTTCTATCATGTGAATGGACAAACCCAACTTGTTGCATATCAACCTGTTGGTGGAGAACTTAAAGTCTTCAAGAAGCCAATGAAACTTTTTTCTAAATCAAGACGGAAGTTTGTAAAAGTAGGAGACTATCAAGAGAAAGGTAGTCTAGGTGGTGTTGCTGTGAAAGGTAGTAACGGCGATACTTATTATGTCACGAACGGCAAGTGTTCTTGTAAAGGATTTCAGTTCCGTGGCCAATGTAAACATGTAAAAGAAATGGAGAACGCAGCATGAGTATAGAATTAGCAAAAAAGGAAGATATTCTTAGAGATTACTTTGAAGCTTTTAGTAATAAAGACGTATTGACATTAGTGGATATGTTTGCCGACAACATTCAATTAACCGATAGTCATGGACATTGGGAAGGTTTGGAAGCTGTCGTTGAAGCGAACAAAACTATCTTTAATAACTGTTTACGTATTACTGCGATTGTAGATGACATTGTCGTTGAAGGTAATTCAGCTTGTGGTATTATTGATATTGAAATCATTACACAAGGTAGTGATCCTTCAAACGACTTTAGAGAGAATCATCAAACGCTTAAAGTAATTGATTATTTCGTATTTAACGATCAGTTAAAAATCGAAAAGATCTCTGCATATAAGCAGTAGGAGTATATTATGGATGAAAGAGTCCTAAAAGAAATTCAGTTAGCACGTAATCTCGCAAGAGAGATTCAATGGGTTATAGATTCTGGTGGTGTAATGCCTGTTCAGATCCGTAAGCAATATGATCCTCTTAAAAAGTTTTACGACGAATGTATAGCTGAAGAAAACTCGATCTTTTATTAAGAGTGAGTGTTTGTATAAATAGCTGTGGAATCGTTTATCGGTTTCGTGAAAATAACTTCAAATGTAGGAAATCTTAAATGAAAGCAATCATAGAACGATTGCGTTTCAGTAGTGACATTTGTATTGAGTGTATTATATTTTCGGTCTTTATCGGAACGACATTATTTAGCTTGAGTACTATTGCCTAGCCTGGGTGCAATCAAATAAGAACTTTGGGGATCCGCAAGGGTCCCTTTTTTTATCTCCTAGGAATATAATCTGGATTTTCTTCTCCTACTAATACTAACTCAGGTATTAGTTCCATCTCTCCATCCTTTTTCTCTACTTCAATTGTATTACCTGTCTCCACCCATTCGGATTTCCAGCATACGACATGACTAGGACTATTTAGAAGTGGCAATGAACACACCATTCCAGTCTTTAGGTAGATCTTGGGTCTTCATATATTCACAACGCTCAATCCACATTGTATAATAACCTTTCATCTGTCCTTCGAAGCATTCCATTAAATCATTACATATTTTAATTGCTTTATCAAAGTTTTGTTTCTGATAATTCATATACATGGCTTCATGCATTTCAATAGGTTTAAGATACTTATCTTTATTTAAATCAAGTACAGTATGTATTCCTACACCAACCGTCTTACCTTTTACTGCAAGATCATCTACCTTTAAGAAAAGGAATTCTTCAGGATTACATCTGTTAACTGTTTCTTCTCCTACTAATAATAGGCATCCATATTCTTTACATTTAGATTCGATCCTTGCAGCAGTTGATACTGCATCTCCAAGTATATCGTAACTGTGTCGTGATGTACTTCCCATTTCACCAATATAACCAAGACCGCTATTAATGCCTGCACCCATACCAATAGGTGGTCGACCTTCTTTAACAATCTTATCATTAAATTTATCTACTGCTCTTAACATACGTATACCTGTTCTTACCGCAGATTTTGCGTGGTCTTCATCTTCCATTGGAGCATTATGTATATGCATACTTGCGTCTCCAATGTACTTGATTATCATTCCATTCGCATCTAAGACAGGTTGCGTGATAGCGTCCATATAACCATTCATAAGATCAGTCAGTCCTCTAACATCATCTCCAAAGGATTCGCCTAATGGTGTAAACCCTCTCAGATCTGAAAAGACAATACTTACATCTTTTTTCATTCCTTCCTTGACAAGTCCTGGGTTTTGTTGTAAAATAGTAACAACTTCAGGAGAACAGTAACCAGCGAATTGTTTCATGATTTCGCGTTTTTCTAAAAAGGTTAAATAGTATTTGTTAAAAGAAGATTGTGCAAAAACCACTAAGGATCCAAATGAAATCAAAGTTGCGTCAACAAAAGTTAATGAGGCAGTCCAAAAATAATAGCTCGCTGCGTATGCAGAACCGACAAGAGCAAGAGATGTTACCACCCCAAGACCTATGGGAAAAATATAGACCGCTCCAAGGATTCCTAGACTCACTAGGACCAGAAACAAAAGCTCGAATATTGCAGACCAGTCGGGAATCTGTATTTCGTATCCTGAAAGCAAGGTCTGAATCAACTGAGCTTGAACTTCATGGGGATACATTGCACCCGTTGGGGTTGCGACTGGATTAGAATAGCCTTCAGCGGTTATTCCAAAGACAAGTACTTTTCCTGCTGGTAATGGATCAGTGATACTTACTTGTTTAAATTGATTCCAAAAGGCAATAGGTACTTCACCAAAACTATTTGTTGTAATAGGATCTTGGCGACCCATACGAATCCATTCTACTCCTTGTGGACCTACCTTCATTTGATAGGATGATTCTCCAGAAAAGACTCGCAATGTTTCGAGAGCGAGAGAGGGATATTGATTTCCGTTTGCGTTAACGACAAGTGGTGATCTTCGCACAACTCCAGTTGGCTCATCAGGTACTGCAAGAACTCCGCCAATGCCAAAGGCATAACTAGAAAGAACATCGATGGGATAAAGTAATCCTGGTATGTTATATAACCAGTTTGCATCTTGGTCACCAAATGTAGCAACACCGACAAAGTTGCCTACACCTCCGCTTGTTTGTTGAGTTGGAGCAGAAGCTAATACAACAGCCTTGGTTGCCATTGCTTCCTGTAATAAATGATCTTCTTTAAAACGATCTTCTTCAGAATATATTACGTTTAATACATATAAGCTATCATCAGGGCCAGACTCAATATACTTAGCCACAGAACCGCGAGGCCAAGGATATTGACCTTCGGCAGAGATTGCGGCTTCGTCGATGTTGACGAGGACCACGTCTTCAATAATCTCTTTTGTTTTATTCTGCTGTAACGAGTCATAGTAAGCGTATTCTATACTTTGTATAATGTCCGGGTTAGATACTGACAGAAGTCCAAATCCTGCGATAGTAAATAATACCGTCCACCATTGGGTTAACGTTTTAAACATTTTGTCGGAATTCTTTAACTGTATTAATTAGATTTCTTACATTCTCGACTGGAGTTGTTTTATCAATACCGTGAGCAAGGTTTACAATGTAAGGTCTATCTTTCATCTTCTCGAGAACAGGAGTAATATCTTCTCCTTTAATTAATCTCTTAACAGATATGCCACCCTGAATTACTTCACCATTAATTTCGTCAACTGGTAAATCATCACTAATATTAATTGCATCAGGATTTACTTGTTCAATATAATCATTAATTAATGGACCTACTAATCGTGGGAATGCGATAATACATACTTCAGGATAATGAGCTCTTACTACATCAACTATTGTTTTTGTTGGTGTAACTACAAATTCTTGAAAGTCCTTATTAGATATTTCACCTGCATGAGAATCAAAGATTTGTACTGTATCACAGCCTGCTTCTATTTGTTGTAATAAGTGATTAATAATATATGGTATTAGTTTTTGTACGACATCTAATTTTTGTTCACCATCACACATGTATTTACATAATGTCCATGGAGCTGCCGCAAATCCAATTAGAGATTTACTGTCGTCAAGTTCTTCTCTTACCTTTCTTATTGCTTCATAGACGGGTTCACACCTTTCTGAAAAAGTATCAAGTGGAGTATCGAAGAATGATTCTTTATATGGACCTAAGTCAGGGGAAGGATTATAATCGAGTTCTTGGCCGAGAGCGTAATTAATTACAAGTATATCACTAAAGATAATTGCTGCATCCATATCAAATTCTAATATGGGTTGCATTGTGATTTCAGCTGCCTTCCATGGAGTCATTGCCATGTCTAAGAAACCATTCGATTTTGCTTTCATTGCCATATACTCTGGCATGTATCGACCTGCTTGTCTCATTAACCAAACTGGGTATAGGTTTGTTTCTTTATCTTGTATGACTCTTTGTAATAGTGTTTTCATAATATACTCTTTGTTGAAATTAATTTAAGAAATCCATTGACAGATTGCTATAGTTGTGTTATAATAGATTTATCAAATCGTAATACTAAAATAGTTTTTATTGTTGAACAACTGAAATATTACAACCACCTACAGTAACGCAATTCTGCATTAAAGTATATGTTTGAGCCAGATCGCCAGTTTGATTCATATATAAGTTAGTAGGCGATGTACCATCAAGTTCAATCGTTGCAGTATGAGCGCCATAATGTTGATGTACACTCACAGCATTATCATCGTTATTAATTGTTAGATCTAAATTCTTTGCTCCGCTTCCAGCTTGCGTGAACCACACATCATTGTTATTGCTATTAATATCTATTGTAAGGGTATGATCTGGGTTTTCTATTCCTGCTTTCTGTCCACCACGAATCGCATTGCTATCACCAGTAATACTGATTTCCATTTCATGGCCTGCATCTTCTTGAGTATCTCTAGAACATTCAGTTGATGAAGCATATAAGAATTTACATCCTTGCCCAACATCTACCATATTACCATCACCGTTAATATCAATCCATATTTTATTATAATCAGTACTAACTGTATTATTCCATTGCTCTACTACAACTTGATTATTATCTCCACTCACTCCTTGTGATAACTTTAATACTTGGTTTCCTGCACCTTGCTGAGAAATTGTAGTATCTAGATATACACCACTGAATACAGTGTTAATAACATTGTTATTTCCTTCTTGATCTAATTGTAATAGAAGGTTGTCACCGGTTTGTTGTATGGTTATTTCGTTATCGGCGTTAGCGGCTAATGGTAGCACAACAAGTACGCCTATGAAAAATCCAACACAGAACCATACCGCCAAATCCTTGCCTGTCCAGATATGTGGCCCAACTGATTTGCGGAACATCTCCCAAGCTCGTTCCTCATTTGTATCTTTATATTTCATATTTTTATTTATCCACCCTGTCTTAAATTAATAATGGTATCTTCACCACCGTTTAATATGATAGTTCCGATATATCCGTCTACCGACGTTGTTATGGCGGCATTAGAATCAACACTTAATATGATCTGAATTGTTTCGTTTACACTACGATAAAAATAGATCTTCCCATCTGACTCATAAATGTTAAATTGTGAATCCTGATTGAACCCAAGGACAGCGCCTTTTAATTCAATTCCTAAAGAACTGCCATCTAATTTATTTGATAGAGAAGCGGCTGTTCTTACAAGTTCTTCGACTACTGATAAGGCATCTGTTAAAAAATCAACGTCTAAATAATCTATATCAAGTTCAGTAAATTCTAATGCATCGTCTTCAAGGTAATCATATTCTAATTCGTTAAATGCCAAAAAGTCAAAATCAAGTAATCCTTGATCCTGATTAGCTTCATCAAGTAATGTTTCGTCTAACGCTTCTTTTACCTCAGGAGGTGGAGAAACAATAAACATATTATCAATCATTGATGTTGTAATACCTCTTAATTCTATTTTCCTTGTTGGAGGAGTATCGAGTGATGAAACCATTGTAGCAGCGAATGCTTCGTTAAGTACAATTGTCCCACCCTTATTAGATACTGTTATTTCACCAGAAGAGTTTCCGAATTCATCAGGTAGTAATATAACGAGAGATCTTCCGAGTTCATCTATCGTTGTTGTAAAATCTGTTCCGCGAACTGTAATTGATGCAGTGGGAGTTTGAATGTCAATGTTATTCTTATTAACCATTCCTAATCGTCCAGACGCGAACCGTGCGGTGCCTAATGCCATACGCATTGCCATTTTTGATTTACTTGGATCTGGGTCGTAGTATACTTTGTCTATGTATACCTTCGTGTTTTCTGTGAGTGATAGTTCTGCCTCATCCAAGAACTGAATAAGCATACGACCATTGCCTGTCTCTGCCGTATCGTTTAGATTAACATCAGGAACGAAACCGATTTCAACATCGACTTCGTTCCCAGCTTCTCTAACTAATTTAGATTCGCCATTAAACTCGGTTATCTCTCCAATAGACGTAGCGTTAACATTAAGTGTGAATGTTAGTGCAACTCCTATTAAGAAAGTATTAACTGTCGCCTGAGCTATCTTTCTGATTGATTTGAATCGTAGCATTATCTGAAGTCACATCTAAAGTTATAATACCGTTACAAGTAGTAACACCTGTAGCACATGTACCGCTTAACTGGTTAATATCAATGTCTGCAGAATCTCCACTTAACGTTAAGTTGATTTCCTGTTCTCCACCATCTTTCTGCATAGTTTTGATATTGTTAGATGCACCAGTAACGTCCACATTCCAAATGGCGTCATCTACATCGATGTCGACATCAAAAATATTTGTGTTACCTAATACTGTTAAATCCAAATCTAATCTTTCAGCACTTGCGTTATAACCTTGGTCAAAGTCCATTACATTACTGTCACCAGTGATATCTACATCTATTGCAGATGCATCACTTGATCCAATATATCCAATGTTCCAATCCCATGAATTACTATCTCCTGTGAAAAGAAGATTGTAAGTCGAGCTATCAGCAGCTATTGTACCAAAAAGTAAATTTTCATTACCTACTTGGTCAATATTAATGTTTAACGAAGTACCAGTAACAGACATAGGACTCGATGAACTTGAGAAGTCATCTAATCCAATCTTGTTACCATAACCGTACTGGTCGATGAACAATGTTAATGTATCACCAGTTTGGGCAATGTTAATTTCGTTATCATCAGTTGCCTGAGCAATTGCGTTGAAAGAAAACATACATAATAAAGATAGGCCTATAATTTTATGTTTCATGTTTTTCCTTTTTATTTGTCATCAAGGTTGTGCTTCTCGTTTGTCCCAGCATGATCTCTCTGATGGGGGTGACGATGGCCAGCCTCGATTTCCCAGAACCCTCTATCGTGTCCTTGGTATACCATTTCTAGTACGGCAGCTTCAATTGCTGTTCGTACCGCGTATGTCACTGATTCATTATTACCAACTCCGTCTTCATACTCTAATAACTGAGTCCCCGCTTCTATAAAGCGAAAGATATCTCCACCTGAGCCATAACTCAGGATCGTTTTTCGAGTTTGAACATTCAATAATATTTCACCTGTCAATACTGAGACAGCGCGTATGGATACTGTCACTACATCTTGTCTGTAACTCCTACTGAACCCTATACCTAAAGTACGCGCTCCTCGGCCGCCTGTCCTAATATTACTATCATAACCAATAATTCCACCCTCTATAAGCATTCCCGCGAATAGCAAAGGCCCAACACCTGGAGATTCTTGCTTCAGTTTCTTTGAAGCTTCATCTCTTGCTGATCTTATAATCTGTCTTTCACGAACAAGAGCATCAATACCTTCTCGTTCGACTACTCTAAACCATTTACCGTTTGCGGCTGTCTTTAAAGCATCAATTAATAATTCTGTTCCACCTTGTGTTACTGCGGTGGAGAAACTTTGTCCTGTTTGTGAATCTTTTCTTTGTCCTGTTTTATCTGCAAATCTATATACTGCAACAACTGGCATTGTTGATGCAGCTGGCAAAGCAAGTAAGTCAATATACGAAGGCAGCTTAATAACTTCAGGACCTTCTACGCAAATCTGTTTGCTTTCCTGATATTGTCTTGCACCCGTGTATAGATCTTTGCTCCATCCTTCCTTATACTCCCCTTGGCCGTATTCACACTTTGCTGGTCCTTCTGACCATTGTGGCATCTGTGCACAACCTGTAAGGAGTATTAGAAATAAACTAACCGCCGTCTGACGAATCATCACTACTCCCAAAATTTCCCGATCCTATAGGGATCTCAATAACTGTTGTTGAACCGTTCTCATCAACAATCGTCATCTTAATAAATTCAGTACCATTCTCATCTGTAATTACTTCGTATGTTACAGTTGAACCTTCTAGAACAAAAGACCCAAATCTAACTGGGCTATCGTTACTAAACATGTTGTCTACTAACTGCTTCGACATCTGAGCGTAAATGCGAGATTCTAAATTACGAATAAACTTTGCTAGTGTTGTATTTTCTTCAGCTCTTTCTGCTGCTCTCTCGGCAGCTTCCATGGCATCTTTAATTGCTTTCTTTCTACCGTGTTCCTGATTCTCAACAGTTAAGTAATGAGCTCCAGTTCCTATTCCGCTGAAAGACGGATTTTTAAAACCATGAACAATAGGCTCTGCACAAGCATGAGCTGTAAAATAGAAGCCTATTACTAATAACCCTAAATGTGTACCATTAATCTTCATTCGCCTTTTTTCTCCTCTTTCCTTCCTCTTTCAATTTTTCCATTTCTTTATATTTCAGAACAACATCTACTTTTTGCTGTAAACGAATTAAATCTTGGTCAAGCATTCTCATACGGTCAATGAGTTTGATTAGAGCAAAATGTTGCTTATCAATTTCTGGCTGTAACTTCTCATTCACAAACTTCCAAATAAAGAATACAAAATAACCAAGGCCAACCACCATGACAGTAGGAAACCCGTACTCATTAACTAAATTCGCAATATCCATTCTAATCTCTTCTTACGTCTATTTTCCCATCTTCTACAAAATTCTCGGCTCGAGCCACTCTGCCGATATCTGGGGTTAATCCTAATGCACTCGAAACAAGGAGATCAATCTTGATCATTTCGTTCGACATAGTTCTTGCTCTATTTTCTAATGATTCTGCAAACATTGTTAGCGTCGCTATATTCTCAACGATTCCTTCGAATATTTGCTTAATGATAATAAAAATAAAGAAGCCCATTGTCAATGCGCCGGCAATAGGTAATCCTACATCGCCTATAAGCTTAAAAATATCTTCCATACCGTTATTTATACAGATAAGGGTGTTCAATACACTGATACCAGGGTCTTTTATCGTCACTCTAAAGGACTTTAACCAGTCAATGGTATCAATATATGGAGAAACTGGAGGTCGTCTGGCTGAGGATAATCTGTTATAACTTCTGGTTCTATCCATATAACTAAATGTTCTAACCAGACTGAAAAAAGTTGTTTACATTCTTTATGAAACCGTTTATAATTGTTCTATAAATTGAGAAAAGGAAACAAGAATGGATCGTATTGACATGAAGAAGAAATTTGCGTTAGGATACTTTGATACTAAAGCAAATGATGATACTTGGGTTCGTTTAGGTTCTTTCTCCAAGCTACAAGTTTGGGTTGATAACTCGATGCAAGATGAAGGTTACCTTGAGGTAACGGTAGTAGATACCAGCGTGGTTCATGGAAGAAGCCCTCAGCGAGTTAAAATCGTCCTTGAGATCAACCTATCAACAGAATGCTTCAAAGATGCTTTCCACATCAACATGACTCGGCTTGATCATCGTTATGGTGGTCGTGGTATTGCTGCTAAAGCTTACCGTTATATCATTAAGAAAATGGGAATTACTTTACAAGCTGGTACGGCTCAGTCGAAAGGCGGTCGAAAGGTTTGGTTTGATCTTGCTCAAGCTAATGATCTTGAAGTATATACTAAGTCAAAACGTGGTATGCCTTTCGTCGTTGGTATTGACGAAGAGGAACGCGAAATATGGCATCCTACTAAAGAAATATACGATGGGATGAAGGAGATGTTTGTCTTCGCTCGAGCTGCCTGATATATCAAAAAGTTATATGGATATAACAAAAAGTTCTAACCAGACTGAAAAAAGTTGTTGACTTTTGTTATGAAACCGTTTATAATATCTATATTAAATAATTAAAAAGGAACGAAAAAATGCAAGTAGAAACAATCCTAATTGAAAACATCAATACCTTCCGTGGTTCGCGACCTGCTGGTTTCGATCTTGTTGAATACGAAAAAGGTACAGATCCTATGGACGGATTTGTTCTTTACGGATTTGACGAAATTGGTATGATGGTTCCTCCATCAAAAGCTTCCCACGCTTTCGTTAGTACAGGACTATAATGATGATTGAAGTAAACAACATTGACCGAAAGATTTCTGCTCTGCAGGAAGCCCAAAACGCAATGCTAACATTGAACAAGCATTTAGGCAAGGAGTACTACTCAGGAGATATCTTAAGTATGATTTCAGAGCTTAAGGTAGATCTTGCTGAAATTCGTAGTGAAAAAAGTTTAACTTTTTAAGAAATAACTATTGACATCATAAAGAAACTGTTGTATAATAGTTGTATAAATTAAATTAATCAGGAAATAAATTATGAAATTATCTAAAAGTGAAATGACTAAATTGGAATCTCTAATCAATAAAGCTGAAGGTACTGATGTATCGGTTATCATTCAGATGATTAAGGCAAAGCAAAGGAACGATCAGTTTCAAGCTGCTAGGTCTTTCCAAGTCGGTCAATCAGTTTCTTTTACTACAAGGATCGGCGAAAAAATCGTTGGTGAGGTTATGAAAGTCAATACCAAGAACATCAAGGTAAAGACACCTCACGGTAATTGGAACGTTACTGCTTCATTACTGTCAGCTGCTTAAACACATTAGGAAAATGTGTCGACATTTAACTAAAACGTCGACATATTAAAATTAACTTGTAGAGGAGTTTTACAATGCGCGGCAAGAATTGTCCAAGTTGTAACACCGATTGGGAAGAAGAAGAAACAATCACACAGTACTTCGAGAGTCAAGGTTACTCTCACAGGAAGGCAGTACAGACCGCAGCGATGTATGGATGTACTCCTAAGTCACCAAAGCATTTTGGTAAGAACGTAGTTGGAATAGAAATCCAAGGTAAATACGATGGTGTCAGTTATTGGAAATGTACTGAATGTGAAACAGTCTTCGACCGATGGACAATGGAAGTAGTGGAGGACGCCTATGACAATGCCAAATGAAAGACGTAACGCTGTTGACCGTACTCGTATATTCTTACTCGACTTAATGGATTCAAAGAAGACGCCACGCGTTCCTAAGGAAATTCGCAAAGAAGCATATCGTTGTTTAAGACATTATCCTGGTGATTACTATATGGAAAAAGCGGCCGAACAGGCACCTGACATATTTGGAGAATGGAATAGTGAGTGAATATCTACCAGACAACTGGGTTGTACTGAAGATAACTGTAGATGGTACTATCCTATACAAAGTGCTTGCTGGATGGAGTGGTGGTTATCTTAATGGTGATGCATGGCGAATGAACAGTGGCATTACTCGTGTAGAAGACCACGAAACGTATTACAGTTTTTATGGTTACAGTGGGAGTGTTTACAAAGTTTGGAAAGGTCATTACCGTTTACGGATGAACAATGCCG
>Ga0206130_10001395_pt1 | contig 35442 bp, 44 predicted proteins | sample Helgoland_Spring_9_FD_148637 | JGI IMG/M metagenome (GOLD analysis project Ga0206130, IMG submission 148637) | Pelagic subsurface seawater microbial communities from Kabeltonne, Helgoland, North Sea - Helgoland_Spring_Bloom_20160512_1 | ecosystem: Environmental > Aquatic > Marine > Epipelagic ...
GAGTATTGCTGACGGTGTAGCTTCTTCAAATGGCGTGGAGAGTTCATCAACTTTAAGTCAGTCCGTAAATGTCGAGCAGAATAAATTATATGAGGTTTCTTTTAACTGCGTCAGACAATCTGGTTATGTAGAGTTTAATTTAACAGGCACGGGCGTTACGGACATTAGTACCAGCACTACGGGTCGTTCCGTTGCTTATCTAAAAGCAACATCTAATGTTGAAACTGTACAGTTGATCGCACATAATTTCATTGGTTCAATAGACAACGTATCCGTCCGTGAAGCCCCGGTAGTCAAGTGGCGTCCACATAACTTGGTGACGTATTCTGAGGACTTCTCTAATGCTGATTGGAGTGCTTCGGCTGCAGGTACAGGTGTTTCCCCTGTTGTTACTGCAAACCATTCTGCTGCTCCAGATGGTAATCAGACCGCAGATCGCATAGAGTTTGATAGTGGTGCAGCAGGTAATTCTTCAGTGGAAAGTGCTACGATTACCCTCATTGTAGGTGCTGTCTACACTTATTCCATTTGGATGCGATCTCTTGACAGTGATGTTTCAATAACAATGTTTAGCAACTCAGCTACACAGAATGTTACGGTCACGTCAGTATGGCAACTATTTACTTTTACCGTGACTGCCCCCGCAACAACAAATAGTGTTCGCATTGCAAAACGAGATGTTTGGGGGACAACTGGAACGGCGGATGTTCTTCTCTGGGGCGCACACCTATACCGCAGTGACCTAGGCGGCATGGTGAATAACCCAGAGACAGGCGACAGCTACGTTCGTACTGCTGGTAAACCTATTGGGCCAGAGTTTGTAGAGAGTACAGGCCAGTCTGGCACCATAACGCAGACCGAATCATCATCAGGTAACCCTTGGTGGTCTGTTGAAACTTCTGGACAGTGGTCTATCTCTGCCAACAGCCTATCTAGGACTTCTGGTGGTGTTTGGACGAGTTTGCGCAGAGACATTAACATGAAGGCCAGCACTACATATGAGCTTACTTGTGATGTTTCAAATTATATAACTGGAAACCTTTATGTTTATGAAAGCCAAAGCACAAATGTAGGTACTATTAATTCAAACGGATCACATACTGTAGTGTTTACTACAGGTACAGGTGGCAACTCTAGTATCTTGCAGCTTAGCTCTTCTAACTTTGATGGCACTGTAGGAAATATCTCAGTCAAAGAAGTAGATGTTAACCCAGCCACAGAACGTTACCTGCCACGAGTAGGTCATCACGTCTACAATGGCTCAGATTGGGTGAACGAAGGTTTGCTCCACGAGAGTGAAGCTCGGACTAACTCTGCGCCTTATTCTCAGGACACCTCTCAATGGTTAGAAGTGGGAACATCGACAATTACAAACCAAACGCAGGTTGCTCCTGACGGAACGTCTACAGCAACACTTGTGGATATTGGCGCAACTGGAAGTTCTCTTGGGCCTAATAGGATTTCTTATACAGCATCAAATTTGACTGCTAGCAGTACGGCTACTGTATCTGTGTACCTTAAAAAGCCTGACGCAGATGCTGCTAGTCATGTAGCTTTAAGGGTTTACTGTTCTGGAACTGTAGCAACTGATCCCGTTGTAGATTATAGCACTTCTGATTTTACCTCTGCTAGTGCTAACGCTGCAGTTGATGCTGTTCATACCTCAGAGGATGTTGGAAATGGTTGGTATAGAGTTTCCTTTACATTTACCTTAGATGCATCTGCAACAGGCGCATGGGACTTGCGTGTAGGGGGGGTTGTCTCTGGATCAATTACAGCCACAGGAACAGACTTTATCTTCTGGGGCGCACAACTAGAGCAAGCATCAACCCCATCAAGCTACATCCCCACATCTGGCTCCACAGTATCTCGTGCTGCTGAGACCTTAACTGTCCCTGCTGCTAACATGCCGTGGCCTAAGCCTGTTGTTATTGGCCCTGAGCTAATTACCAATGGTACGTTTGATACTGACATTTCTTCTTGGCAGGATGTTTCTGACGCAGGTGGCAGTATATCTTGGAATTCTTCAGGTTACATGGACATCGTGAGGGTTACAGGAAATGCTAGGGCTAGACAGTTTATAGATGTGGTCCAAGGGAAAACGTATGTCTTCTCCCTCGACATCATCAACCCACCCAATAGTGGAACTATAGGTATAAATGGCACAGTTGTAGGACAGCTAAACGGACTTGGCACTGGCCATCACGAAATAGTTCACACTTTCACAGGGCCTTCGGGCAGCAAGGGTGTTGAGGTAAAGTCTTTCAATGGCACTGCTCAAGTTGACAACATCTCTGTCAAAGAGGTCAACCCCCTTGCTTTGTCTATCCAGATGGACGGCAGAATGACGTATGCTGATACTGGTGTGGGGCTTGAAGTTCAACAGTACCGTTGGCAACTAAATCCAACCAACTACATTAGCACTAACATACAGACAATAACGGGGAGGACGGGGCAACCTATCTTTAGCCAAAGACAATCAACTTCTGGCCTTGATGGGGTTGCTGGAACAATCAATGTTTACAACCCTGACGTCAACGTACCGTTCAACATTGCAGCCCGTCACGGCTCTACCTTCGTCAACGGTGCGCACGAGGGTACACTCCTGATAGCCGACACAACCCCTACGATTCTCCCTGACCTGTCCTCTACTGACTTATTACTTGGTAACATCTTCATGGGTACAATCGGACAGTTCCGTATGTGGTCTGATGACTTAGGTGACGCAGGTATTGTTGAAGCTTCAGCACCATCTCTCGAACCATCCTTGAGCCTGACCTTCGATGGCTCACAGACTAGCTTTACTGTATCAGATTGGAGTGAATGATCATGGGTACTAAACAATACGACGGTGCAACTGATCTCATTACTTTCAGTCGTAACAGTAAGGGGACAGCACTCCGCAAGATCAGCTATGGTAACGAGTTGGTTACTAATGGTACGTTTGATACTGATGCGACCGGTTGGGTTAATGGAGCTGGTTCAACTACAACATTTATTCAAACTGGTGGTGTGATACAAATTACTCCGTCAGGTGGTAATGCTCGTGTGAACACACAATCAGCCATAACACTAGAGGTTGGTAAGACTTATACTTTTACCGCTGAGTGTACGCAAAAAGATGCTGAAAATGCGTCATTTATACATTTAGGCATAACCAGTGGTAACGCTGAAGTTAAAAATAATATTGGCTTAAATGAACCTGCTGGAGTATATAGCCATACATTTGTGGCAACAAACTCATCACTCTTTATACAGCTAGGGGCAACCCCAACCAGCGTTAGTGTATCTTACGACAACATCTCCGTCAAAGAAGTCACCTTCGATCAAGCTGGTGGTACACTAGAACTGTTCAACCACCCAGATGATGTACCTCGCATTGAGTACGATGCTGCTGGTTCAGTCAAAGGTTTGCTGATTGAAGAGCAAAGGGCTAACTTGCTAGAGTATTCTGATGCGCAAGGAAGCTCATGGACAAAACAATCTGCAACAATAACGGACCTTTCTGATAATGCCCTTGGAGTTTTTGATGGGGCGTCTGTAGCCAGTCAGGGTTCGACTTGGAATAGGTTATCTTCTCCATTGACACTGGTTGCTGGAACAACTTACGCAGCTACTGTTTGGTTTAAGAAAGGCACCGCCAGCAACTTTCGTATTACCTTTAGGTCTAGCACTTTAGCAGCAGAAACCCATGTGGTGGGAGACTTCTCATCACTTCCTTCAACTACAAATACTTTTGCTGGTACTGCCTCCGCAATAAGTCAAACGGACCTTGGGAATGATATCAAGAAGGTATCGTTCTTATTTGTTCCAACTAGTTCTGGAAGCCATAGCCTTGGTTTTGGCCCTACGACTTCAACTGCGGGTGAAACAGCAATCCTTTATGGCGCACAGGTAGAGGTTGGTGGCTTCCCTACATCCTACATCCCAACAGCAGGTCAAACAAAAACTCGTTCTGCTGATGTAGCCAGTATTCCAGTGAGTGCCTTTGGGTATAACTCAGGTGCTGGTGCTATGTTTGTTGAGGCTGAGTCTTTTGGGATTGTTTCAGGCAGTACTAATAGGTTTATGTGCATCAATAATGGCAGTTCATCAGAAAGAATTAACTTTTTTATTGAGAATAATTCAAACCTAGGTTTTATCATCACTGACAATGGTGTTACGCAAGCTATTGTTTTTTCTTCAGCAGCATCAAATGGAACAGTGTTTAAAGTAGCTGGTGCCTATCATCTGAATGATGTTGCGTTTAGTGGAAACGACCTTACTCCATCAGTGGATACTTCTGCGACCCTGCCAACAGTTACGCAGATGCAAATAGGCAATGAGACTAGCTTAAACTTCCTTAACGGCCACATCAAGTCCATCCAGTACTACCCACGCCGACTAACTAATGCGCAGCTTCAGGAGCTAACAACATGACCGACGAACTAATGATTGAAGATGACGTAGTAGCTCCGAAGACTGACTTCTACATCAAGCTGGACTCTGAAGCTGACATGCCGACAGTCCTCTCTGAATTCTACAAGCAGGACTACAGCACCATCGTAGACCCTGAGACTGGCGAGGAGAGCCTTCAGCTAGAGGGTGAGCCTTACTTTGTCAGTACCACTGCTGACTATGCTATCGACGTTGTAGGGGTCTTACATGAGGCGACAGGCGTTACTCTCACAGACGACGAGGGCTTTGATTATGCCGAGATGACTGCCCTAGATGGCTGGCATATCAACATCCGTATTCGTGGTGGTATCTTGAACAAAGACCCAGACGATGCTGATGCCGAGAACACACTACGTGATGACGTTGAAGCTCTTGATGTATCACATGGTGTCACACCAGATGCACCTAAGCGTGTATGGTTATAAGGTGGAGATGACCAATGGATAAGAGAACAGTAGCTTCGGCTCACGAAAGAATAGACGGCCTTGAGAAAGAGGTCATCGCTATAAAGACCGAAGTTAAGATTCAGTTTAAAGATTTGTTCAGTCGCGTAAAGCGTATGGAAGGCATTATGATTGGAGCAACAGCTTCTATTATTGGCCTCCTGCTGGCTATCTTATTAAAGATGTAAGGATTTAATCATGGATAGCAAAGCTATGATGGGGGTTATGTTCGCTGCGTTATTAGGTTTGCTTGGCTGGAACATATCGACGACACATGAATTAACCTTACAGGTTCAGAAGTTGGAGATCATTCTTCTTAATGATGCCTTCTCCAAGTGAGGATAATTGCGGCTTTTATCTGCTTTATATGGGAGCGAGTTAAATGAGCGGACTACTCGGAAAGATTTTTGGTTCGGGTGATGTCATCAAGTCAGGGATTGATTTGATTGACAGCTTTCACACCTCAACAGAAGAAGAGATTGCAGCCAAGACCAAAGCTAAGGTCGACATCATGGGCGCTTATGCCCCGTTCAAGCTGGCTCAACGTGTCATTGCATTTTCTTTCACTGCCGTGTACTTAATCTGCTTTGCTATGGTGTTGGGCTTTACCCTGATGGACCGTGTAGCTGACGCTGACAAAGTACAACGTGTCCTCGAAGACTTTCAGATCGGTTGGTCTATGATTGTTATTCTCAGCTTTTACTTCGGCGCTGGTGCGGCTGAAGGATTCATGGAGAGGAAAAAGAAATGACTTACAAATTATCACAGCGCAGCCTTGATCGACTTGAGGGTGTAGACGAACGGTTAGTTGCTGTCGTCAAGCATGCCATCACCACCACTAAGATTGACTTCGGTGTAATCTGCGGGCTTCGCACAGTTGAGATGCAGAAGAAGTTGGTGGCTAAGGGTGCATCAAAGACTATGAAGTCTAAGCACATCACGGGACACGCTGTCGATTTGATGGCTTACGTTGGTGGCCGTGGAAGCTGGGAGCTTAACCTGTACGATGACATCGCGGATGCAATGAAGGAAGCAGGGGATACGCTGGGTGTCCAGTTGCGTTGGGGTGCAGCTTGGCACATCAATGACCTGCGCAAGTGGGAGTACACGATGGAGTCTGCAATGAATAGCTACATTGATTTGCGCAGATCACAGGGTCGTAGGCCATTTATTGATGGACCTCACTTCGAGCTGATGGTATAAATATTTGTGGTCGGGTTTTCTTTTAACACTTGATAGGGTGCGCTAACAGAATCTAACAGCCCGATCACACGAACCTTTGTATGGATGGCTTAACCTTAACAACAACATTCGTTTTCACATCGTACCGCGGGATGGTTTTGATTTGAGTCTATGTTGGTTGAAGCGTTTTACCAGATTGCGCCACAGTTTGATATAAAACTGGCCATCCATACAAGGTTTATCTCCGCTACGGGTTTTGTTTTACCTTTACGTCTTTACCTAAAGCCTTACAGATTTCTTCCATAGTCATTTCTACAGTAGGGTTAATCTTAGCTTCATGTTCTTCTTCCGTAAGTTCCTCATCGTTTAAGTACCAACACTTACCCCCATTAGCATACTCAATAGCAGGTCCATCTTCACGGTGAAGCGTATCGTTTAAGTACCACCACTTATCACCATTAGGATACTCAATAGCAGGTCCATCTTCACGATGAAGCTTATTGTTTAGACACCACCACTTAGTGCCATCAGCGTACTCAATAGCGGGACCATCTTCACGATGAAGCTTACCTTTTAATAACCAATGCTTAGTACCATTAGGATACTCTCTTACTTCAGACTTAATCATCTGTATCGTCCTCTTGTGTTTTCTTCAGTTCAGTTAGGTAAGCGTTTTAAGCAACCTTAATTTCTTCTGGTTCAGCCATTATAACTTCTCCAAATATAAGATTGCTTTCCCCCTACAGATAGCGATCATCCTTACCATTATCCTCTGTCTCATATGACATGAGGAATACTATGCAGCAGGCTGCGTGTGCGAGGTGTGACATGCCCGTCTCTTCATCTAAGCTCTGACCATCCCAGAATGACAGTAGGTGCCTCTGAGCGGCCGCATATACGCGCGAGTAAGCAAGCCCACCATTGTCTCTCCAGTTGTGCGAGTCATACTTCTTTGCCCCATAGGTTAGAACGTCAGCAATATCCTTGATTGCTTGTGGTGGGATCAGGTCAATGCGAGGCTTGTCTTGGTCGTGCTTGACTGGCTCTTTCATTTGCTTACCTTGGGCATTGAGTACATCCAGTAACCACGAAAGCGTGTGTCAGGTACAACTCTTCTGCGTACTATTTTGTTCTGCATACTCAAGCGGTGCATGATTGATTCAACCCTCTTAACATTTGAGTTAGCAACCATGGCTACAATTTCTGCTGGCTGCTCGCCATGTTCAAGCGCACGAAAGATTGCCTTCTCTGTCTCTGATGTCTGCGGCTTGGGCTTCCTTGGTGGGTGAACATACTTAGGATCGCACGGCAGTGTCTTCCTTAGCTTGAGTTTGCTTTGCAGTACCTCGTACTCCAGTATTGCGTAGGCGTATGTGATCTCAAACCGCTCGCTGAAACTCTTAGCTTTCTTCAGTGCTATCGTTAGGTTTCTTTTTCTTGTGGGGCATGGGCTATTTTTGACAATGCCAGTAGCTCTTCGAGTCTCTGCTTTAGGTTCGGCCTTGCGTACCGTTCTGAATCTTGGATCATTAAGCCCAGCAATCTCTCGATTCTTTTCCGTGCTTGTTCTTGGTTGCTCTCTCTCATAGTCCATCTCTTTTCTCATTATGCCTTGCCTCATATTAGTTAGGGGGCAGGCATAACCCACCCCCTATTATTTTAAAATGGAATGTCGTCACCGATTGCTTCGGCTACACTCTGAACTTGACTGCCACCTCCGCCTTGCTTGTTGCTGATCTGCATAGACAGATAGTTGTTGCCATCTTTCTGCTTCTTCCAACCTGCAATCTGCATTGGTTGCTTAGCAACATGATCTTCCATTGGACCTGAGTAATCAGGCGCGTTGTCATTGCCACGCTTATCGTTCTCGAACATGACGCCTACCTTCTGGTACACCTCGATGATCTTCATGCCGCTCTTCGTTGTGTCTGCAACTAGGACGGTTTTGTGATCGTTGCCCTCAAGATTAACCTTGCCTTGCAAGATCATCTTCATTGAGTCGAATGGTTTAAAGGCTGCGCCTGTGTTTGTGTTGTCGTATGCCATGCTTCTGGCTCCTTCTCTATGTTACCAACCGCCACTTGCGGCTGGGTTGCTTGATGAACGTCCCTTGCTTATTGGAACCCCATCAATTCTTTTGCTGGCGTCATTGCCATCATCATCTTCTGGTGCAAGGCAGGCCATGCCAAGCAATCCATATCTGCGTGCATAGGTAATGGCCGAGCCAAGTCCCTGCATATTCTGTTTGTCTAGCACTAGGTGTACCCTGCTTGAGTATGCCTCGCCTGAGTCGTGCAACAGTAGCGTCTCGACGTACACGCCTAGCTCATCACGGCCACACGGCTGCATAACTGCAAAGCCATTGGCTTGGAATACCTTTGATGTCGCGTCGATCACTGCCTCAAGTGAGGCGTAACGATTTCGAAAGTGTGGGTTGGTGCTGTCTTTCTTGACGTGATCCATCTCTGACTGCGCTTTGATTAGTGCTTTGATTGCTGTGCTCATGTCTTAGTCCTTCCGTTTGCTTATGCGTAGAGCGCCACGTTTGTCGCGGCGTATTGTTATTGCGTTGGAGTACACCTCGCGCTCGTTGTCTGCGACCATACCCTTGAGGTCTTTCTTGGCAGTGTCGAATGCCTTGGCTGCATCCTCATACTCAAGGTAATCGTGGGCAGCAGAGACAAAGTGATTGTCTGAACTGGCGTCACGCTTGATCATCTCGTCGATAGGTATCTGATTGATCGGTGCTGCGACTGGTTGATCGAACCCGATAGGCTCATCACCTGACTCAACGTGTGCCCAGAAATCTGTGCAAGCATCGAGTAGCACAGTTATGTACGGCTCATGTGCTGAGATGTATGTTGATTCCCACTTGTTGTTGCCAAAGATAACAGACAGGTAGGCACCGCTAGCTCCAGACAACCAGCAATACAACTGTATCTGTGGCATGTAATACTCAGCAACCTTAGCAATAGTGTTGTATGCGTTGGTGTGCTTGGCCTCGATGATTGCCTCACCACCCTTGATGATGCCATCGACAGTACCCTTGTAAGGTACGCCGTTGACTGTGTGCTTGAACTCTCTCTGTTGATCCTCGACTAGCTGGGTGTAGTCATACTCCTGTTCGAACCACTCGATGTTAAAGTCCTCGGTGAGTGTACCCATCTGCACTGCGAGATTGCGTGACAGATCGTCAGGCTCTGCCTTGCCAGTCTTCACTGCCCATAGGTCGTACCAATTTCCGTTCATGATTTTGACTGCATCGCTGCCGCCTATAAAACCTTTACGTTCCATGTTAGTCCTCCACTTTCATACACTTATTTACTGCACTCTTGCAGCAGGATCAAGATATTTATTCAGGTCATCAAGCGTCAGGTCTGTCTCTTCTAATAATTTCTGACGCTGAAATGAGTTGGGGTCGAGCAGCCAGTCAGGTATTGGTAAGCCCTGCTTGACCTGCTTGACTATGATGTGATCGGTCTTGTCGAGTGTGATCGACGTGACATCTGAGTTGGTGTTGCGACTGTAATCATCGACAGCTTTCTTGGTGGACTCGATGAATGTCTTGATGGTCGGCCATGATCGTGATGCTTGATAAGCGCGGACGTTTGCATCGACCTTGGTGAGTACGATCTCCATGTCTTTGGCTTCGAACTGAGAGGGTATGTATGAGTTTACATCGGTGACAATTAGCTGAAGCTCTTCGGACAGTGCGGTCTGATCCATGCCTGATGGTGGCGTGTACCTCTTGAGCAGGCGCTGAAGCCACGATCCTATAGTTTGCACACGTTGGGTGTACTCCATGAGTTAGTCCTTCCCTATGGCTAGATTATTGGGGGTCATGTTGGACAGTATCTCGTCAAGATAATCTGTGTTGGTCTTAGCTTGTGGTGCTACGTCATCCATGTCGTCCTCCCATCGCTCGCCGTTAAGCCAGGTGGTTGGGTGTGGGATGTATTGCTTGTCGGTATCCTGCATTGCGTAGGCAAACTTACCAACGGCAGCGATGATCTCTGCTGCGTCAGCTAGCTTGCATGCTTTGTCGAACGCCTTACGTGCGTGACCCTTAGCTACCTTGCGTGGATACACAGACCAGAAGGCATCGAAGTTAGGGGGTGTCTGTGTGACACTCCAAGTAGTATTATTCTTATCAGATATATTTATTATATTAGATATAACTTGGGGTGTCTGTGTGACACTACCTTGATCGTCGTCCATGCTATCCTCCATGAGACAGGTGAATTGATATGTTGATGCTACGCCTGTGCGACCTGATGACCGCAACAAATATTTATTATCTACGCACCAGTTGATTGTGCGTATGACTGTACTGCGGCTGAGTTCTGATCGCTCACAAATACTAGTGATGCTGGGATAACACACTCCATCACTGTTCGTGTAAGATGCTATAATCATTAACAAATACTTGGCATGAGCGTTTGATACTTGCCAAGTAATGATGTCTTCGATTAGTATATCTTTATACATAGAGCCCTCCACTGCTTATGTTGCCTGTATGGTTTGTCCTTGTCCGATTGACTTCATACGCCTCGTACTATGCCCTCGGTCTGTTAGGTTACGCACTACAGATCGGGGGTTTTTTTTGAGTAAGATGCAATGTGCTTGCCACTAGGTGACTCAATCATGTCCTTGTTTATAGCATAGCCTGATGACTTGATGTCATATATTCTTGAGGCCAGCCGAAAGCAGCCGTACAATTCTAAGGCTTCGATGCCTGTGATTGTTTTACCTGATTCAAGGTGTGCTTTGATTAGTTGGTTCTGACTGTTCATCTTCTCTATCTCCACATAGATGTTCAAACAATTCTGCTGGCATGATGACCAGCGACTGAGGTTTCCCTGTCTTACGTTTATAAAAGGCTATGTCTCTGCCTTCGAGTACAGTGAAAGGGCTAGGGAAGTTGGACTTATCTCTGTACTTAACCTCTGCTACCAGCTTTCGTCCGCCCAATGTGAGGTGGATGTCGCCGCTCCACTGTCCGCCGAGCGCACCCGAGAGCGGGACTTGATAGTTTTCGATGCCGATCTTGTCGAGCCACTCGCAGATTCTTTTTTCGTGGTAGATTCCTTTAGACTTATTCTTGTTTGCCATGTCTCTTCCTCGTAACAGGTCATGCATATCGTATGATAGGTAGCTGGCTTGATCGAGGCTAGTATCTGAACGAAATACTCTGACCTCTTGGAGCAAGCATCACATGGAAAGCTCTGTCTACTCAGAATCTTTCGTGCTGATTTCGATCTTACAGCCAAGAGCGTCGAGCCAACATGTAAATAGAAACGCAGATGGTATTCTCTTGTGCGTTTCCCACTTGTGAATGAGTGAGGATGTGCATCCTATCTCGAACGATAGCCTCTCTTGTGACCAGCCCAATTCTTTGCGCCGCTCTATCAGATCGAGTATCATTTCTTGATACGCTTCCAATCACTTTAGCTTTCTCTTGTCTGATGATGATGGTGACGCACCCTTCATCAACTCCATTGTTCGGTAGATTTTAGATGCAGTATCGTACCGCAACTCTGTCTTACCATTCAATGTTCTATAATAGGTTGATGTCGGGACACCAGACTTGATGAATACTACATGCAGAGGAACGGTTATCCCCTTGTGCATGTCTTGAATTGATTGCCAATAACTTTTCATGCTGCGTGTATGCAGTAGTTATAGCTCGTCGTCAAGCTCGTCGGGTTCAATCTCTCCCATGCCAGCGCAGTTAGTGCAGTCATCCATGTAGGTATCGACGTATCCGTATGGATTATCAAAGCCCATCGGCACGTTGCTCTCGTATTCCTGCTCGCCAGTGCCACCACATTCGGGGCAATCAATCCAATCAGTAGATGATTTCATTGTCTATCTCCTATACAATGGTCAACGATAATTTGTAGGTCTGCAATCGCGTGACTTATATCAGTGCGTTTGTAATTTATACCCGTTAGATTCGTTGCCTTGATTAGCAACTTGGTTTTCGTGAGTGGCTTCGGGGGATTCATGCCGACAGAACACATCTTTAGATGAGCCTTGATGAACGCAGCTTGGACGCCATCACTCCTTGGATCAGTAGTTAATGTCATCGTCTATCTCCTTTGGTTCGTAGTTATCTTCCCATGCTTTCGTTGCTCGCTCAATAAACTTAGCTCGATTAAAGCGCACGTTGGTTGACTCAAGTGCATCGGCTATTGAGTGTAGGTGTGAGGGCCACGCAACCTGTGGCCCCATGATGTCAGCAATAAATTCATAGTGTTGGCGTGTCATTGGTGGTGATTTAATCTGCATGTTTGTTCTCCTTTACGGGTGATCCCACCCAGCTTTTGATTGCCATCCAGTCATACGTGTAGTTGTTTGATACATGGTCGAGTGCAGCCCAATACTCTGCTGACTCTCTGCTCGTTTCATTCCACACCCAAGTGCAAGGTATGTCAGGCAGTCTGAAGCGTTCGACCTTACCATCCGCAAGCATTAACTCAACGTCTGCCTCAACCATTATGTCAGTCTGCATCGCTGTCCTCCTTGTAATTACCTGATGCAATTAGATTCCACATGAGCATGGCACCCATAGATGCCATTGGTTCTTGTGAATCTTTAAGGAACCGCATCATGTCATCCATGTCTGTCGGTGTGTAAAACAATTCGTTTACTTCAAGGTCGTGTGTCATGTCTTGCTCCATTCAATATGCTTTGGTCTGATACTGGTGTCGTTGAACAGTGAGATTACAGATGTCTCGCCGTTAAATGTCGTGATGTATAGGTTGGTCACTGTGAATGTATCGTGCACATTGGTCTCCTCTTTTACTGAGATCACGTTGTGTACGTTGATGTTCATGCTAGTCATGCTGGGTTATCCTCTGTGTATAGGTCATATAGCTCACGCCAGTTGACGCTACCTAATGCTGATCCAATCAAGTCTTCTCTAAGTGAAGTTGGGTTTCCGTTTTCCATTTCGATGTACTCATAAACAAGATCGTACATGTGCCTGTTAGTAATCATTTCGTCTGACTGGATGAGTTCGCGCAGTGGTTCCTCCATCCATAGGTTGACGAGCCACGTTTCGTGGTTGGTGTATCCGTTGTAAGCCATTAGCTTTTGCTCCTTATAACTAGCGATGGTTCTGTTAATTGTATGAAGTAGATGTCTGGTGCGTAGTCACCTTGCGCAGTACAGATTTCACTAAACTCTGCTTCGGTTAGCTCTTCCCAAAGCTTGTCATCGTACTCATCAGCTGGTGCTTTGTATTCTATCCAATACTTCATGGTGATCTCCTTATCTTTTTTCATTTGTAATCTATTGGGTAATGGTCGGCACAAGTTTGCCGCGGGTGCTAACCCAGAAGTGAGTGCCCCTTCTTCTTCGGAGCGCGGCTTGCTGCTGTTCGCATCTATTGATGTGGTTCCTCCTGTCGTCTGGATGTCCCACGCCTAAGTCCAACCTCCTAACGGTAGGTTGTCCCACGTTTGTTGGGTGTAGATACGCCAGCAAAGAAGAGCCAATTGAGTGAGCGCAGCGAACGAAAATTTTTGGGGACGCCTTTTCAGACATCCCCTTCGTTCGTGTTACTCTGTGGCCTTGGTCTAGATTGTAATGCCAAGCGCTTTAAGTTCTGCTTTCTCTTCGTCTGATACCTCTTGCGGTGTCCCGTCCTCGATGACGTTCCCGTCTGGCGTAGTGCTGTAGCCGTCACCGTTGTCCTTTTTATATGCGGCCTGTGCCTCTGCCAATTGAGTGGTGAGTAACATCACGGTATGCTGCTCCGCTGCGGCTTGCGCCTTGCTGGCTTGGTAGTTGTTCTCGCTGATCTCGTCACCGTTGCGAGCGCGTAGCCAGTGAGTAACCCACCCACGTTGTGTATCTAGGCGCTTCTGCGCTCTCGGTAGCCAGTATTCACAGAAGCGAATCTCCTGCTGTAGTTTCATCTGGCGCATAAATTTGAGGGTGTCGGTTGGCTTCCAGCCATCGGAACCTGCGAACCTATCAAGGTTGTTCGTGCGGATATACATGTCTGTCACGTTTGAGTATTGTGCGAGGATTGCTTCGGTTACAGTTGTCATTTGAGTTTTCCTTCATTCAGGTTAATTGTTTTGGATAGCTGTTGATCAAGATCGCTAAGCCCCTGCGAGCATGCCCACTGCGCTAACGATTTGAGTTCCTCCACGATTGCGGCAAGTACCTGTTGGTCATTCATGGTTTCTCTCCATCTGATTCTTGTTTCTTTACAATGTGTCTTAGCCAAAAGGGCTAAGGGTGGAACAAATACAACTGGGATTATCTGAGTAGCCTCGTCCTTGAACGAGGTCTCCGCTCACAATAGCCTTGTCTATGTCAGGGCGGAGAAGGGAGGGTGTGAACCAGATGAATGAGTGCAATGCAGCCAAGCAATGGGACGTTCAGACAAGGCTGTTGTGAGTGGCTACCAGATGATCCAAGGGGGATTTGGGCCTCCCTTAGGCCTGTCGGATACGACACAGCTCCCCCTTTAGGGGGCGGGGGGGGTATTACTCTTAACAATTGCGCTTCAGCGCACTATATTCTTTCCTTCTTTTCTCTTCTCTTCGCAATAGTGATAGAAGCCCGAAGGGTGGAGACAATCAGGAAGCAGGCGATGGTTGTAGTTGCCAAGTTCTTTCCCACAGTAGAGCAGAGAGGTGCATCTGATTGACTCCATGCTTGCACGATAGCACGGCCATTGCCCGTATTGTGAGTTGACACAGGGGTATTTGACGGTGCTAAACATGGGGGAGAGGGTAAGGGTGAGGGGGCACAATAGGAGATACGATGAGTAACGTAACTAAACGACAACTTACCAAGAGACAGACAGCGTTGGTTGATGTCATGGTATCAGAAGGCTTGAGTCCCGCTAAGGCTGCAACAGCGGCTGGATACGCTGAGGGCAAGTCTGGATACGTCACTGCTAACAAGACACTGAAGCTACCCCATGTGCAGCAGTACTTGATGCAGAGGATGAATGAGGAGTTTGGAGTAGCAGCTACTTTAGCAGTTGGTACCGTACGCAGGCTGTCACAGGGGGCCAAGTCAGAGTACGTACAGCTGCAGGCGTCGCAGGATTTGCTCGACAGGGCTGGATACAAGCCGATAGATCGTAGTCAGGTGCAGGTGGCGGGGGACATCCGCGTTTCGATTGACCTCAGCTAGGGGGAGGGGGTCAAAAACTGCTACATCACTTACGGTTACTGGTCCCCCACAATCATTATTCCTCAAAAAAGCTCGATCAGGAACGGCCTCACTGACGTTCAGCCTTATAGTTAATGGCTGATAAATATTTTTACTGACGAAAGGTTTTATAATGGCTAGGTTTGCGAAGAGTCCCGAGAAGTACGTTAAGAGTTCTAGCGTTCATAAGGTTAAGGCTGCGCTGAAGAGTAGTGGCTACAGAGAAGAAGGAAGTGACTGATGTGTTTTGGTGGCGGTACGCCTGATTATACTAAGAAAGATTATGGTGCCTTGCCGTCTCTAGGGACTGGCTCTGCCACTAAGACTGTTACTCTAGGTGAGGCTGCGCCTGTTCGTGGCTCTAGCTCTGGTTCTTCATCGCTTGCATCTACGATGGCTGCTGCACGGGCTAGTGCTGCTAAGTCTGGCGGTGGGATTGATGACCAGCGTGCTGCTCGCACATCCGCACTGAGAAAGAGTTCGACGTACTCGGACACCCCTAAGAAGAAAAGTTTATTCTCGTTCTTGGGGTTTAATTAATTATGGCTTCCCCAGCATGGACACGTAAAGCAGGCAAGAACCCCAAGGGTGGTTTGAACGCTAAAGGCAGAGCATCCTACAAGAAGGGTACGTTGAAAGCTCCAGTTAAGAGCGGAGATAACCCTCGACGTGCATCTTTCTTAGCTCGAATGGCGGGAATGAAGGGGCCAGAGCGTGACTCAAAAGGTAAGCCGACTCGTCTTCTCCTTAGCCTCAAGGCATGGGGCGCTTCGTCTAAAGCTGACGCTCGTGCTAAAAGCAAAGCAATAAGCAAAAGGAATAAGTCAAATGGCTAAAGGTTTGTACGCGAATATAAACGCGCGAAAGAAGAAAGGGATCAGCCGATCCAAGTCTAAGTCCACGGTGAGTGACAAGGCTTATTCTAATATGAAGGCTGGCTTCCCTAAGAAAAAGAAAACATTACTGAAGCGGAGAGCATAATGGCTTGGGTCTATAAAAGTAACGGCGAACTCTACACTGGTGAGACGCACGAATTGATGGGGCGCACCTTCACAGGAAAAACACGCACTTCTTCTTCTATGCCTCTTCTTTTTACTGAAGATCAGCCAGCAAAAGCGGAAGCTAAGAAGCCACGGCACAGCGCAGCTAAGGCTCGCAAGGCTAAATTCACAAAGGATGATCTAAATGCCTAAAGGACAAGCCCCAAGGCTAAACAGAAATGCTAGGCATAAAACATTATTGAAGCGATACAGCGTATTGCAGAATCAGCTTGAATCAATGAAAGGAAATCTTGAGCCTGCTAAGGACGCACCTAATGCAAGTGTTGGTAAAAAAATGTTGCGCCGTTATCGCAATACAATGATTAGCATTGGTCAGAGCTTAAACAGTGCAAACCCCGTTTATCGTAACGTCGAAAAGAAATTGCGCACTGTTGGAAGAGCTATTGATGACATATCAGACGGTATGAGCAACAAGCGCAGTAAGCAAAAATGAGCTTCCTTAATACTCTTTCTCAGCCTGAGCGAGATACACTTCGCAAGGTGGTGATGCGCGTACATATGCAGCACCATCCTAAAGATTTCGTGACTAACTATGAAGCAGACAAGATCATCGAGGCTATGGCTCCAGAGGTCATCGAGGGCATGATTAAAGCTGGTACTGATCGCGGAGTGCGAGATTGGTAGACTTCAAATACAAACCTGACGGGCAAGTTCTGAAGGATTTCATGAAGGACGACACGTTCTTTCGTGGGATTCGCGGCCCTGTCGGGTCTGGTAAGTCTGTTGGTTGCTGCATCGAGGTCTTTCGCCGCGCTCTTGGGCAGGCAAAGGGGCCAGATGGCATACGAAAAAGCCGATGGGCTATCATTCGCAACACCAACCCGCAGCTTAGAACCACCACAATCAAGACTTGGCTGGACTGGTTCCCAGAAGACGACTGGGGAAAGTTCACTTGGTCTGTTCCGTACACGCACCACATCAAGAAAGGTGACATTGACCTTGAGATTATCTTCCTTGCGCTCGATCGGCCCGAAGATGTTAAGAAATTACTCTCCCTTGAGCTTACAGGCATCTGGATCAACGAGGCTCGCGAGCTTCCGAAGAGTATTATTGACGCCTGTACGATGCGCGTGGGTCGTTTTCCTTCTATGCGTGATGGTGGTGCCACTTGGACTGGCGTTATTGCCGATACCAACGCTCCCGAAGAGGATCATTGGTGGCCGATTATGGCTGGTGAGGTGCCAATCCCAGATCATATACCGCGTGAGCAAGCTAAGATGCTGGTCACACCAGACAACTGGCGTTTCTATACCCAGCCCGCTGGCATGGAGGAAGTACGCAACGACGAGGGGGAGTTAGAGGACTACGTTCCTAACAAGTCCGCCGAAAACCAAGCCAACATGATGAAGAGTTACTACCCTAACCTAATTCAGGGTAAGACTAAGAGTTGGATTGACGTGTATGTGATGAATAGGTTGGGTCACATCCAAGATGGGAAGCCTGTTTACCCTATGTTTGCACCAGACGTACACGTTGCTAAGGAAGAAATCCCCATTGCCGCTGGTGTTCCAGTGTATGTGGGCGTTGACTTTGGATTAACCCCTGCTGCCGTGTTTGGGCAGAAGGTTCGCGGCAGATGGCTGCTGCATTCCGAGATAGTTGCTATTGATATGGGTATCGTTCGCTTCGCAGAGGTAATGCGTAACGAACTAGCTACCCGTTTCGCTGCTGCTGGCGAGGTTATCATCTATGGTGATCCCGCTGGTGACTTTAGAGCGCAGACTGATGAATCTACTCCCTTTCATATTCTGCGCGGTGCTGGCTTGAGGGCGTTTCCCACGCACTCCAACTCTGTTGACCTTCGGCTTGAGGCGGTCTCCTCCCAACTGACGAAGATGGTCGAAGGGAAGCCAGCACTTTTAATTGATCGACGATGCCCTACTCTAATCAAAGGCTTTGAAAGTGGATATGCTTACAAGCGCATGGAAGTTTCTGGTGAGCGGTACGCAGATAAGCCAGACAAGAACATGTTCTCACACGTACACGATGCGGCTCAGTATCTTTTCTTAGGTGCAGGTGAAGGTCGGGCGTTGATGAACAGCCAGAAACCAGCCCAGCCTACGATAGCACAGAGCGACTTCAATGTGTTTAAACGTGGCGACAAGCAGAAAAGAAGACAGGGTTTGTGGTCTAGGATGTAGTTTTGTGCATTGAGAACCGACTACTTCTGTGCAAACCAATGTAAAAAGGAGAGATGATATGTGTTTTGGACCAAGTAAGGCTGAGAAGCAGGCCGCTGCTGAACAGCGAGAGCTAGCGGCAGACGCTAAGCGCGAGGAAATTGAGAAGCGTGCAGGCGAAAAGCGCGAGGATATCCAAGATGCGCTTTCAAACCGCACTGTACGCGCGGGAAAGCGTGGCGGAAAAGGTCGTCGCTCCTTATTTTCCTCTGGCGGCGGTGGCTTCCTTGGTCGGTTTGGCTAATGGATCAGATCGCAAAGCAATACACCAAGAAGTATGGCAAGGCTAAAGCCTTTCGGGAAAATTGGGTGCCGTTGTTCGAGGAGTGTTACGAATACGCCCTCCCGCAACGTGAGAGTTTCTATGCTGAGACCGCTGGTCAGCGTCGAGATGATAAAATCTTTGATGAGACGGCCGTAGTTGGTGTGCAAGAGTTTGCATCCCGATTGCAGTCAGGCTTGGTCCCTAACTTTGCTCGCTGGGCAGACCTGATGTCGGGTAGTGAGGTGCCAAAGGAGCAGCGTGAGGCCGTTGATAACGAGCTTGACGAAGTGACGGAGTATGTCTTCGAGGTTCTGCAAAACTCTAACTTCAGTCAGGAAGTTCACGAATCATTCATGGACCTTGCCGTAGGTACTGGGATTATGTGCGTAGAAGAAGGGGATGCAATCAATCCAATCACCTTCACTGCCATTCCTTTGCCTCATGTTGTGCTGGATACTGGCCCCGATGACCGCATCGACCACGTTTATCGTGAGCGTAAGGGTGTGAAGTTTGACCACCTTGAGCTGATGTACCCGAACTCTACCTTCGATGACAAAGTTATGAAGATGATGGGTCAGGATCGTGATACAACTGTGCTTGAAGTTGTATGCCGTGACTACACGCACAAGAATGAAGAGAAATATCTGCATTATGCAATCTGCATGACGACAGAAACTGTGGTTTATAAGAAAGAAATGGTTGGCTTAGGCTCTAATCCGTTCATTTGTTTCCGTTGGTCTAAGTGTGCTGGCGAAGTTTATGGTCGCGGCCCTCTAATCAACGCGCTTTCTGCCATCAAGACTACCAATCTTACTATCGAGATGATCTTGGAGAACGCTCAGATGAGTATCTCTGGCATCTACCAGATGGAAGATGATGGTGTGATTAACCCAGATACAATCAACCTTGTCCCTGGAACAATCATTCCAAAAGCTATGGGTTCTGCTGGGTTGCAGCCTATCAATGCGGCTGGTCGCTTCGATGTAGCGCAGCTTGTGCTTGGTGATATGCGTCAGAACATTAAACGTGCGCTGTATAACGATATGCTGGGCAATCCAGACAAGACACCAGCCAGTGCGACAGAGGTTGCTGAGCGTATGGCTGATCTTTCTCGGCGTATGGGTGCAGCATTTGGCCGACTACAGGCTGAGTTGGTGCAGCCAGTGCTACAGCGGGTCATCTACATCCTGAAGAAGCAGGGTCGCATTGATGTACCTACTGTAAACGGGCGTGAAGTTAAGGTTCGTTCTGTATCTCCACTTGCTCAGGCGCAGTCTAACCAAGACATTTCCAGCGTTGCTCGGTTCCTAGAACTGGTCGGTGGATCGTTTGGCCCTGAGATGTTGCAGCTGCTAATCGACGGAGAACAAACAGCAATTCACCTTGCTAAGAAGTTTGGTGTACCTGAGAGCTTGATCCGTGACGAAGAACAGCGTAAACAAATAGCTGCAATGGCGCAGCAAATGGCGCAGCAACAACAGCAACAAGGTCAGATGCTTGAGCAGCAAGGTTAATATTGGAGTCGACGGGATTCAAAGGTCTACCGATCAAGACAATCGGATAAGCCAGAACATCGCCGCCGTACTTGGAACACCTACGGGCGCAGAGGTTTTAAAATATCTGCGCTCGATCACAGTTGAAATGGTAAACGGTCCTCACGTAACAACTGAGGAACTCAGGCATATAGAGGGGCAGCGTTATGTCGTGGCCCTTCTTGAGCGCCGTATTGCACACGCACATAGGAGCAAAAACAAATGACTGAGAACGTAGAAGCAGAAGCAACTGAAGCACCAGCCGAGGCTGAACGTGACTTTGTAGTTGCAGAAGATGCTGAACCTGCCCGTCCTGATTGGCTTCCTGAGAAGTACAACAGTGGTGAGGACTTGGCGAAGGCTTATAAAGAGTTGTCATCTAAGCTCGGCGGCAAAGAAGAAGACATTCGCAAAGCGTATGCAGAGGAGTTGCAAGCCGAAGCGTACAAGGATCGCCCAGAATCTGCGGGTGATTATCAGCTTCCAGATTCAATAGACACGGATAGCGCGGTAGATAACGAGCTATTGCAGTGGTGGTCAGACCACTCCTTTGAAAACGGTTTCGGACAGGAAGAGTTTGAGAAAGGCATTGAGATGTACGCCCAAGCTATTGGGGGTAATCAGCCAGATTTGGAAGCTGAAGCATCAAAGCTGGGGGAGAACGCGCAGGATCGAATCCAAAGCGCGTCTATGTTTGCAACAAAGTTCTTCCCAGAGGAATCTCTCCCAGCCATTGAGCGCATGTGCGAAAGCCATGAGGGCATTATTGCTCTTGAGGCAATCCAAGAAGCAATGAAAGACGGCTCTTTCTCTGCAAACGTAGCGCCTCCATCTTCTATCACCGAGGACAGCCTCAAGGAAATGATGCAAGACCCACGCTATTGGAGCAAGAGCGATCCAGCATTTGTTCGTGAAGTAGAGACGGGGTTCAAGAAACTTTATGGTGGCTGAGGTATTACGACGAGGTAAGTATTCACTTACGCCAGTAATACTTGAAGACCTCGATGAGATCGTAGAGCATTTATCTGAACAGAATGTCGAGGAGTTAATGCTTCTCGGCCATTCAAATGTATCTGAGGCTATAAGATACATGATACTGAATACCGAGTGCTACATTGCTCGCAAGGATGGGCACCCGTTTACCTTCGTTGGTGGCCTTTGGCCTGATCTGGATAGAAATGTACCACAAATGTTTGCACTATTTTCTTCAGACCTTCGCGAAAACTTTGTCTCGATAGCGCGAGGCTCTAAGGATTTGCTAAAAATATTTGAGCAGTACCACGATACCATCCTCATGAAGATACTAATGAAGAATGAGGCTATGCTTAACTGGGCATGCTGGCTGGGGTTTACTCCAGTAGAGATTATAGAGTCAGATGGTGTGCAGTATGTCTCTTTTGTGCGTTGCATTTTACCAAAAACAAATGTTTATACTTGCGAATCACGGCCCGTGATGCACTGAAAGGCCCGTATGGATACCCTTGTCGATGTGAAGTAACGGATACCCGTCTCTGAGAAACATCATTTAGGAACGTACAAATGGCTAACACTATCGACCAAGCATTTATCAAACAGTTTGAAACTGAAGTTCACATGGCGTACCAGCGCATGGGTTCTAAGTTGCGCAACACTGTTCGCTCTTCCAACGTATCAGGTAGCTCCGCTCGCTTCCAGAAAATTGGCACAGGCACAGCGGTAACTAAAGTCCGCCAAGCTGACGTTGCGCCAATGGACCTAGCGCACACAAACGTAGAAGTCACAATGGTTGACTACTTCGCTGCTGAATACATCGACAAGCTCGACGAGTTGAAAACAAACATCAACGAGCGCCAAGCTGTAGCGACTTCTGCTGCTGCTGCACTCGGCCGTCAGACTGACGCGCTGATCATTGCCGCAATGGACGCGGGTGCTAACTCTACGCAAGTTGCTGACGCAAGTGGCGCGCTAGCTAAAGCTGACCTGCTTACATTGTTTGAGACAATGGGTACTGCTGACATTCCAGAAGATGGCCAGCGCTATATTGCTATGTCACCTGCTGGTTATTCAGACTTGTTTAACATCAATGAGTTTGCATCTAGCGACTATGTAGGCCCACAAAACCTACCGTTTGCAGGTGGCATGACAATGAAAGAGTTCTTGGGCTTCAAGATTTTCTCAACGTCTGCTGTCGCTGGCGGCAAAAACTTCGCTTACCACACAAGCGCAGTTGGTATCGGCATCAATGCTGAGGTCCAAACTGAAGTAAACTATGTACCTCAGAAGGTCTCACACTTGACCACATCCATGATGTCCATGGGTGCTATCGCTATTGACGCGAACGGTATCTACGAAGTTCTCGACAACAACTAATAGTCAGGGGGCTTCGGCCCCCTTTCTTTCCCTCTAAATAGGTTGACGAGATGCCAGCAGATACAGCAATTAAGATATGTTCACGAGCTTCCCTCCTTATGGGCGGCTCTCCTATTGCCTCATTTACTGAGGGGACGGCTGAGTCTGACGTTGTAGATGCAATCTACGAAGACATGGCTCGGGATTCTCTAACCAGTACACGTTGGCGCTTTGCGACAAAGCAAGCTATAGTCACACGGCTGTCAGGTGTCCCAGATGGTAGATATAATTCATCGTACCAAATACCTACTGACCTACTAATGCTGAGTGCGCTTACTTTAGGTGACGCTCAAATAGACTTTAATATCTACGGGGATAAAATTTTCTGTGATAGTTCTGCATCTGATGTCATAGTTGCCGACTATGTTTTCAGAGTAACTGAAGATAAATGGCCTCCATTCTTTACGCTTGCCGTGGAGCTACAGGTAGCTTCTATGCTCGCCGTGTCTGTTGCGCGTGACGCTAGCCTAGCTCAAATGCTTGAGCAGAAAGCTGATCGCCAAATGACAAAGGCTCGACGCTTAGACTCGCAGCAGCAAACCACTCGCAAGCTAAACACCTCAAGGTTCATCGCACAAAGGCTTAGCTGATGCAGAAGATACGAGTTCCCCAGAACAGCTTTCAGTTTGGAGAGATCAGTGACGCTGCAATCATGCGAACAGATAGTCCCATTTATGGAGCTTCTGCCCAGTCACTAAAAAACATGACCGTGCTTCCACAGGGCGCGGTCAAAAAGCGTTCAGGCTTAAAGTACATGGCTAAAGATACAGGGTCTGATGCGAACGCGCGTCTGTTCCCTTTTATCTTTGACGACAATGAGCAGTACATTATTGCCATTGGTGATGGTTACATCCAAGCATATTTTCTAGATGTGAGCGGTGATTCATTAACTCAAGCAGCTAGGGTTACTGCCGATATAGATGGTGCCGCACTTCCTTTCGACGAAACTTACATGCACCAATACACGACTGCGCAATATGGTGACGTTATGTTTGTCTGTCATCCGCTGTTTGCCCCGCGTGTAATTACTCGAGTTAGCTTATACGGGTTTGAAGTTAGTACGTTTACGTTTGATGTGCGTGCTGATGGTAATGTGACTTACCAGCCTTATTCAGTTTACCATGCTCACTCTACTACGCTTGATCCTAGCAATATCGCTGGGACAGGAATTACTCTTACTACAAGTGATAACTATTTTGACACAACAGGTACTCAAACTGGTGGAGATTACCTTAGCTCTAAGCATGTCGGCGTAAAAATACGTTACCATAAAAGCGAAATAGAAATCACTAGCGTACAGTCCGCAACTCAAGCAACGGGTGATGTGGTTGATACGCTAGAGGTTCGCTTAGGTGTTCTAAATCCTTTTCGGACAATTGAAGGTACAGCAACAATTGAGGTCACGCATATCCTGCACGGCTATCAGGGTGGTGAAGTTATTGTTGTGCAAGATGCCTCCTCTGTGGGCGGCATTAGTCAGTCTCAAATCAATGGCGCTCGTACAATTGGTGAAATTATTGACGAGAATACTTACACAATTACCGCAAATGGAAATGCAAGTGACGCAGAAGATGGCGGCGGTAACGTAACTCTTATTGCTCATCCACCTGTCAACCAGTGGGACGAGCAAGCTTTCTCTGCTGTTCGAGGTTATCCCGCTGCCGTTACCTTCCACGAAAACAGACTTTGTTTTGGCGGCACGATTGCCGAACCCGACACAATATGGATGTCTAAGATTGGAAGCTTCTTTAACTTTGATGTTGGTGAGGCTCAAGACAACGATGCAATTAACCTAGTCGCTGCTACTGGTGACGTGAATGAGATACGATACCTCAAGTCTAACCGTGACTTACAAGTGTTTACTCTGTCAGATGAGTTGTATGTTCCGACTTATTTGAACCAAGCTATTACGCCAACAAACGCGCAGATACGCAAGCAGACTCCATTTGGATGTGAGTTTGTTCGACCTGAATCTATTGATGGCGGAACAATCTTTGTAGAGAAAGGTGGTCGTGCTGTTCGCGAGTACCTCTATACAGACAGTGAGGACGCTTATGTCTCCACTGCAATCTCTACTCTTGGCGAGCATCTAATTAACAATCCAGTAGACTTGGCGGTTGTTCACTCTGGCTTCGACTCAGGAGAGTCATACGCAGCCATTGTGATGGGTGACGGTAGTTTGGCGCTGTTTAGCTCCAACCGCTCTGAGAAGCGAGCTGGTTGGTCCTCAGTGGAATTTGATGGTGACTTCAAGTCTGTTGTTGCCGTGACTGACAGATTGTTTGCTTACGTCACGGACTCAACAGGTTACCATTACCTCTGCGAGTTCTCTGAAAACGTTGGGTTAGATCGCTGGGAATACTTAGACAATACGTCAAACTCCATAAGTACTCCTAACTTTAAAAACGGCGAGACAGTAAACGCTATTGGACTATCCAACGGAGTTCAGAAATATCTTGGTGAGTTTGCGGTGGCTGGCGGTGCTATCGACACAACAGGTCACAGCGCATACAGCAAGCTTTATGTTGGCCACAAGTTTGACATACAGGTTGATACTAACCCTGTAGATCAGGGGGTAGGCAACGGTCCTGTAACTGGCAGCGTTCGTGGCATCACAAATATTGTGCTGAATGGCAAAAACATGCAGTCTGTTTCGGTGAATGGTAGGTCTGCAACTTACAGTGAACCATTCACAGGCAACAAAGAGTTTAGATTGCTAGGTTACAGTCGAGACCCTCAAGTCAAAATTACGCAAAGTGAACCACTACCGCTTCAGTTGAACGGTCTTATTTCGGAGTTGATAGTATAATGGCAGTATTCGCAGCGCTTTCAGCCATACAAGTTTTGGGCACAATTGCTGGCGGCTTTGGTAAAGGCTTGGAAACAGACGTTGAAGTCTTCAACTTAGAGACTGAGAACAAATTTAACAACGCTGCTGCATCTCAGCAAGCTCGCGCACGGATGGATGAGTACGACTCGGCTACTGCTACAAACCTTGCATCGTTTGCTGCTGCTGGTCGAGACATTGGGTCTGACCGTAGCGTTGAGGCGTTTTTAGCGAAGCAGAGAGAAGTTGCCACTGAGGATGTTGGCCGCATCAAAGAGCAAGAAGAGCGTACATCGAATCAATATCTAGCGGAGAAGGCCAGAGTAAAACGCTCAGGCAAAGCGGCGCTAGCATCTTCTTTGTTTAGTGCAGCAGGGCAAGCAGCAAGCAGCTACTCGCAGTACCAGAATATAAAAACATAAGGCGAAAAAATGGCACAAGTAATTAAGCAACAGACTCAAGTGTTCAACAAGCCTGTTGGTGTTATTCGCACGGCTGGCGGGGCTGAGCAGTTAGGTCAAACCATTAGTCGTGTGGCTGGCGCACTAGCCGAGAATGAATACAGAGTTGCAGCCCAAGATGCGCAAGATGTTGGTGCTAAAGCTGGCATGGCTGTGTCTAGCTCCAAGGTTGCAGAGATTGATCCGACAACTAACATGCCTGTTGCTTATGCTCCGCCGCCTACTTTCGGGCGCATTGCTACTGGTGCGTATCAAGATTTAATCGACAAGCGTTTTGCTGATTCCGTGAAGATAGAGCTAGAGGCAAAGGGGTCTGAGGTCGCGGCTAGTTCTAACAGTGCAGCGCAATACAAAAGCCGCATGAGCAATTACGTTGAGGCTATGTATAACGCTGGCGGTGAGCAGACAGCATACACCCGCATGATTTCTGAGGGCGGCGCAGAATATATTACTAGCACTTACACGGTCTTGCGCAAAAAAGAAATTGCAGCAGAAAAGAAGGCTGTCTTGCGCGAATCTCAGCTTAGCGACTACAGGGCCGCATTAAGACTACAGGAAGCCATTTCGGCCAAAGCCCCCCGCGAAAACATTCAAGCGTTAATCAATGATCGGATAGCCTCGAATCAAAATCGGCTTGCTGCTGGCGGGTCTGTTTCAAACTACATAGCGGCAGATAAGTCCATTAGAGAAAGTCAGGCTTTATTTGCTAACAATGAACTGTCTTCCATTTATTCAGGTTTGTCTAAGGAAAATCAGGCAAAGGTTATTCTATCTTTAACGGATACGTCTGCTTTAGATTCAATATCAACAGAAACTGGGATCACAGAACTCAAAGGGCTTGTTGTAGACGCCTTGGTTGGCACTACCGTAAGCTCATTGCGCGGCGGATTGAACGCAATTACCACCGCCCAAGCAGGCTTGGACTCAATCCAGACTACCGCAGACCAGGAATTTGCTGAGTCTGTTTTTGAAAAAAATGAGTCAACAATTACTCCATCTACCACGATGGCTCAGATGCAAGCAATGGTTTCTGACATACAAGACCCAGAACTTAGAAGACAAACTCTTAACAACCTATTCTTTAATATGGTTACAAAAGCTGGCGATACAGAAATCGGCGCTAACGTAAATGTTATGGATAGAGTTACTGCTGCATTAAAAAGTGACGACCCAACTGCGCTCGATTCTCTGCAGGGCGTTGTAGACCCGCAATTTATTGAGAACCTAAAAGCTATTCCTAGAGCGGATCGAGGTGATCTTGCTAAAGATTTAAGTGATCGCCGCCAAGAGCTTGCAAGCATAGACGCTTTCAACAATGCGCAGTCGAAGAGCGCAAGAGTGGAAAGAGCAGAGGGCAGTCTGGATAATCTTCTTGAGAAGTTTATGGGATTTAACAAGGTGCAGAAGGCTGAACTCATTGCTGCCCTTAAAAGCCCCGAGGCAATGGCTGCTTTTGAAAAGGCAAATAAGGTCAACCTTTCAGCAGACTATTCTATTGCCGCAAGCGAATTGGGTGACGATAAAGTAAGAACCGCTCTGACCCAAGTTAGCTCCGATACACTTGCCAAAAACAAAGCGCGTAAAGAGCAGCGTGAAGGTGCCGTCAATACTCTTGTTGATAAAAGCAAAGGGGGCGTAACTAGCTCGACCTCTGATGGCGAGCTACGCAAACTGGTCTCCAGCCTCGATGGCAAAGCTGCGCAAGATGAAGCCTTCCACAAACTTAAACTTGTTCAACTTGAAGCGGCGGTAAGTGGATCAGCTAATACGTCTGACGCTATAGACAAGCTTACCATCGCCTTAAGAAACCCATCCGCAGAGGCGCTTGAGTCTTTAGGTGGCATTGTGGACAAGCGCGTCATCTCAGACCTGAAAGGTCTAAGCACTGATGAGCGCAGAGATTTGGCCACTAACATTGAAACCGTTAGGTCTGCTGTCAACCGAGAAGAAAACCTAGCTGCGGCCAACACGCTTGAGGGATTTAAGTCTCGCTCGATTGCGCTTTCTCAGTCTCTTAACCTTGTATCAGACTACAATACGTTAGTGTCTGACATTGAAAAATCAAACGTAACAGAAAAGCAAACTCTGATTAACTCAGTAACTGCAAAATACTCAGACCTTGCTTATGATAAGTTTCTCGATCTAGGTATTAAGGACACCAATAGCTTGGATAAGCTGGTGCGAGAACTTCGTACTGGAAGCGTTACGGATTTAAGTGCGCTTGAGAAGGAAGCATTGTCGGTACTAAAGCCTCTTCACAAAGCAAACTCTGGCAACACAGAGGCCCGCCTTGGCAACACTATAAAAACATACAACGACCTTAAACTGGAAGCTGTTAATCGCTCTGAATTAAACCTAATTTCTAGGCAAATTTTTGTTGGTGAAAGAGTTAGCGATGATGACTTCAAGCGTCTTGAAGAGGATTTGTTTAAAGGCAAACCTCAAACCATAGCGTCACTTACTGAAAACGAAACGGTTGTAAGGGCATTGAGAAATGGCGTTGTATTCCCCGCGTTGGGCAAGTCAATGTCTCGCGCAATGACTGGAAATAATGAAGCTAACATACGGCTTGCTACAGATTTGTTTGAGCAATACGCTGGCGCAACTGCGACCACAGAGCAAGGCAAAGCCATCACTGTAGATGTAATGCGCCAGTACCTTGACGAAGATACCTACAACATTCTCTCTGCTGTTTCTTTTGTTGCGCGAGATGAAAGTATGGATTCCGTTGAGGTTCTTGCCAACTTCAGAGCTTATGGCGGCATTGCGGCAATTGATGCTGAGATCAAGGCTAGTCTGGAGATACCAAAGTCAACAAAGGTTGAAGACTGGCTAAGAACAAAAAACATGAGTCCTGAGTACCGCAAAGAAATTGCGTCAGTGATGCGGATAAAGCAATCTCGCGGCGTATCTATTGATGAGGGTTCCTTGAAGGCGATCATTAAAAACTACACAGACGAAATGGTAAGCGACCCATTTACTGTTAGTTCAAGGATTGGAGACAAAGTTACAAACAGTCCATCAATGCACTTTACCGATAGGTTTATAGCGTTAAACTCTGATGGCCTAGCTGAAGCATTAAGTAACGCGGTAAATAAAAACTATGATTCCTTCTTGACCGAAGGAGCCTATGGTGAAGCTGGATTGCGGGCAATCAACCCGATGACGTACCTTACAGCGATTGGCGCTAAGGTTGACGTGGGTTTTTCTGGTTATGCTTTGTCAATAGAATCAATGCAGAACGTCAGAGTCCTGTCAGGTAAGAAGGGAATTAATGTACCCTTGCACTACAAGCCGATAGGCAAAAGCTTTGACACTGGCCGAGATGTATTCCAAGTCGGGTATATGGGAACAAATGGTTTTGAGCCATTCTCTCCTGATGGTGTGCCTTGGACTCTTACCGCAACCGATGAGACTTTTAAATCTGCTTTTAAGCTTCAATCCGTTAATAATGTAACAGCTAGCATTAGGGCTAACGCCCCGCAAAGTGAGATAGACACTAATAATGTTATTTACTTGTCGTCTATATACGAATTTAATTTTGATGACATGCTTCTTGATCCAGAGATAAATAGAATCCTTGAGTCTGAATCCATTGGGACTGAGGAAGAACTTCTAAAAATCGTCAATGACGCTAAGAAACAATTCGAGGCCATGAAATGAAGATTGAAGAAAGAAAGCTACCTCCAGTTGTCCCCGCGCAATCCCCTCCAGTAGAGGGCGGGAAGCCCACACTAGCGTCAACCTTTAATGCTCAGGTTGGAAGTACCTTTAGCCCAGTAGGTGCTGGTCTAGGCTTTTATATGAGCAGTGGAACTTACAATCCAAACGGCGTACAGGATGTTGAGGATTACATTAAGGCCAACAACCTTAATCCTTCTGATCGCCTTTATATGAGAACCTTTGGAATTGGGACTGAAGGGAACTTTTCCAGCGCAGTTGAGTTTATTAACACACGCAATGCTGATGCTGAAACGCTTGATAACGCTACTGGTGTAAACCTTTTCTTTACAGATATTCCTACTTTGGCCTCAGTAGCACTTATGGGTGCTGGCTTTGCAGCAAGGGCTGCGACTGCGACTATTCGCTTAAACTCCGCACGTACTGGCCTTAGCTACGGCCAGAGCCTGACTCGAACCCCTGCTGGAGCGGCGGCTAGATTGGGCGCACTTGAGGCTGGGGTTGCCGAAACAAGCGTTCAGGGTTTTAATGTTTTAAACACTGCCGTTTCTGAGGGTGAAGCTTTAAACGTTGCGGAAAATGCAGCACTTAGTATCGCAATGGCTACTACTCTTGGCCTTGTTGCTGGTGGAGCAATCGGTGGAGCTTTGGGTAAGCCATCTAGGTCTACTCCCTCCAAGCCTTCAGCCCCTCAATCCGCAGACACCTCACCAATACCTTCTCTTGCTGAACGAAAAAAAGCAAAGCTTGAGCAGTATGATGAATACGTTAATGACTTAGATAGAGAGCCTACTGAAGAGGAGCTTGGCCTTGGCTATGCTGGCGGTTGGTTTGTAAACAACCCCTTGCTAAAGTCTGTACCTGCCCCTCTACGCACTGAGGTTAGCGATCCTGAAATTCCTGACCACGCTAAGGAATCTTTGCTTGCTTTGGCTGGGAACCACGCAATGGTTTTCCTTAGAAATAAGCTTGGCTTGGGAACAGGAACCTCAGTCTACATTGAGTCAAATGTAAGGGCTGGTCAGTGGTTCAAAGCACTAGATGTCTTGGACGAAAACTATCGCAAGGTAAGCCCGAGAGGGCAGACTACATTTCTCAATGTGCCAGTTGGCGAGTATGTGGAAAGAGTTCGTCGCAAGATCGGCAAGGATAGCTTTGCCCCTGACGAATGGTATAGCCATATTGGAAGGCTGACTATTGATGATGTCCCTTACGACAAGATGACACCAGAGGAGGCTGCATCGGTCCAAGCTGTTAAATCTTTCTTTGCCAAGTATGGCGAAGAGCTTGAGGCAGAGGGCCTAATCAACCCGCGAGATATGTTCGAAGATGTGTTCACTAAGTCTGATGCGCGTTTAGGTAAGGCGGAGAGCGTTGTTCAAGGAATCATCCGAGCAAACAAACGCTGGATGCTTGGTGATGATGTTGTTGAGGAGATTGCATACCTTGAAGAATCCAAGAAATTGCTTGACCCTAAAACGGATGCAAACAAAATAATCTCCATTAATATACAGCTATCTAAGCTTAATACGCGCCTAGCTTTTGTGAAAAGAAAAGCCCCTTATTTTGCACCGCTGCTAGCAAAGATAGATGGCGCTAAAACTATTGATGATTTAGTTGCTATGCGCACAGACCTTGACCTAACTCCAAAGATGGAAACGGCATTGGGAAATCTAGGCGATAGCATTAATGATATGCGAGATCAGATCGACAACGCGCTTGAAATGATTGAGCGGGCTGAGACTTCTAATAGATCAGCGAAGCCAAACTACTTTATGCGCATCTTTGATCGTCCTGCTATTGAGAAAAACAGAGACGCCTTTCGGGCAATCTTAGTGCAGCACTTTAAAGAGAACCCTGAGATTATCTCCCGAGGTGACGATAAGCTGTTTAAAGTTCAGAAGATGGCGGTTGACCCAGCGTCATTAGCTAAACGTGCTGACGATACAATCGACACTATACTTGGTGAGATAGATGAAGACGAAATTGATGCAATCTTTACTGGTGTCGGTAAGTCTGGACCATTAGCTTCTCGTCGCCTCAACATCCCGAACGAAAAAGTTAAAGACTTTATCGTGACTGACGTTAAGGAGATTATGATTGCATACACTAACAGAGTTGCACCAAAGCTAGAGTACCACAAAAAGTTTAAGAACCCTGAGACTGGCAAGATTTTCTCTTTGGATCAACAAACAGAATATATGCGCAAGCGTATGCAGGCTGACGGCGTATCTAAGGTAAAGATTGATCGCTTCATTAAGAACTTTAGAGCAAGCTATGATCGCATTGTCGGCAGCACACTAAAGCGTCCAGACGCAATTGACACTAAGATTGCTCAGGCTTTGCGGACGGCTACTCAGTGGACGTTCCTTACTGGTTCTGGTGTCGCTGCTATAGCTGATGTCTCAACGGTCTTTATGGACCATGAGTTAGACGTTATTGGCAAAGGTCTTCTTAGCGCTATCGACGGCTCCTCAATGAAGCTGTCCAAAAGAGAGCTTAACCTTGCTGGGGCTGCGCTGGAGATTACGATGGGTACTACGCACCTTCGATACGTTGAAAGCTTAACGAAAAATGTTTTCAACAAAAGCACAGCAGACAAGATGAACAACGTGTTCCACACGCTAAACGGTCTTGGCCCAGTTACAGTTGCAGCAAAGATGCTCGATGGTCTTCTTCGCGGCCACACACTAATCGAGGCATCAATTAATCTTAGCAACGGTGTAGCAACTCCTTTCGAGAAAGAGTTTCTGGGTCGCTATAATATTACCAAAGACATGGCGCTAAACATTGCAACGTCACCTTACCAAAAAAGCGACAAAGGATTGTACTTACCCAATACTGAAAGCTGGACTGATGAGTCTGCCGTTAGTGCATTTAGATCAGCCCTCAATGCGGGTGTATTGAACCGAGTAATTTCTGGCGCTCCAGCAGACAAGCCGCTTATGGCTGATGGCGTTGCTTACATTCCTGATAGTTTTGCTGACAGGTTGCCATTTAATCTTCCTAAAGAGGAGGGCGTAGAGGGTTATCGTCGAGTAGAAAGCGGATTGCTTGCGCTGCCGTTTACATTTTATTCATATAGCTTTGGTGCCCTAAGTGCGATTACTGCAAACTATGCGTCTGGTTCTGTTAGGAACAAGGCTGCTCACGTTATGGCTTCGATGGCGCTAGGTTATTCAATCGTAAAATACCGAACACCTGAGTGGGCTTGGGATGAAATGAGCATGCAGGATAAACTTGCTAGGGCTTTTGACTTCTCTGGCTTGGCTGCAATCTACAGTGACGTAGCTTATCGTGCCCTTGCTATGCAGAACGATCTTGGATTTGAAAGCTCATTTCCAATAAAGCCAAAATTCCAATCTGAACCTGATTCGTTTGCGGCTGTTGCCTCTTTAGGTGGAGCGCCAGCAGACTGGACTTATGAAGTTGGTAAGGGAGTTACCCAATTGCTTTCTGGTGATACTGGGGATGGAGCGAAGAGTATTTTGAAAATGGTTCCGTTCATTGGTGTGCTTCCTATGGGTGATGACATTAAGGATTTGGCGAAGAGTGTTGCGTCAACAATGCCAAATAGGCAGTAAGCTGCTCTATTTTGTGCGTTGATGTTTTTTGTTTTTTCATACAATCGTTCTAAGAACACAAACCTTAAATGAATAGGTAGCTAAAATGGCACAAAATACTGACATCGAACTTACTGCAGACACTTGGACTCTACTAACAAACTCCAATGTAACCTCCCTCACCTTTCAAAACAAAGGTACATACCATATTTTGGTAAAGGGGACTATTGGAACGTCAGCTCCAACGGATGAGAACGGTTCTGTTCGGTACAATCCTGGCCAAGGTGAACGCAACGTGTCGCTTTCTGAGTTGTTCTCTGGTATTTCAGCTTCCCGAGTTTGGGCTAAATGCCAAAAGCCATTGCTTGTAATGGTTAGCCACACATAAGGAGGCTTCCCATGCACACTATTGTTTCGCCTTTATCTGGCATCCGTTCTCCATTCGGCTTACGTGACGGTACTTCAATTTATGCTGTGCTTGGTCTCACTCCTAAGCTGGTACTTGATTTCATTGGCAACCACTTCCGCACGCACGGCGGTCAGTCCACGATCACAGAGGCTTTAGTTCACAACTCAGCCACTGCTGGCAATGCAACGATGGTGGACGGCTACGGCCCTGAGTTGGCTACTAATGGTGACTTTGCTAGTGATAGTGATTGGACCAAAGGCACTGGTTGGAGTATTGCTGACGGTGTAGCTTCTTCAAATGGCGTGGAGAGTTCATCAACTTTAAGTCAGTCCGTAAATGTCGAGCAGAATAAATTATATGAGGTTTCTTTTAACTGCTTCAGACAATCTGGTTATGTAGAGTTTAATTTAACAGGTACGGGCGTTACGGACATTAGTACCAGCATTACGGGTCGTTCCGTTGCTTATCTAAAAGCAGCATCTAATGTTGAAACTGTACAGTTAATCGCACATAATTTTATCGGTTCCATCGACAACGTATCCGTCCGTGAAGCCCCAGCACTCAAGTGGCGTCCACATAACTTGCTGACCCATAGTGGTGACTTAACTAATGCTAATTGGACTAATAATGGCCTGACAGTAACGACTGGTCAGAATGACTTTGAGGGCAACCCAACAGCCTTCAAGGTAACACCGACTACTGTTAGTGGGTTTCACAGGCTCTATAAAAACCAAGTTAACAGCAATCTTGTTAATGGCATTCTTTCGACAGTAACTATAGACCTCAAAGCAGATGGCTATAACTTCTTCTCGGTTGCTACCAATAACCAACACTATGCGGTTATCAATCTGTCAGACGGGAGTGTGTCTTTAGATACTAACTCCGTATCGCCGACAGTAACAAGTTTGGGTAATGGTTGGTACAGGTGTTCAATAACCAGCTCTACTGTGTCACAGGAAGTCTTCTCGGTAGGTGAAACGGCCCAAACTGCCTCCTTCGGCTCACAGAACTTTACAGGGGATGGTACGTCTGGGGTTCTAGTGGCCTATCCCCACTCCTTCCGCATTAGCCTCGGTGGAATGGTAAACAACCCTGATGCCTCTACAGGCCGTGAGTCATACCTCCCAACGACAACTACTCCTGCCTATGCTCCTCGTCGTGGTCAACACGCCTACAATGGTTCTGCTTGGGTTAACGAAGGCATCCTCCACGAGAGTGAAGCTCGGACTAACCAAATGCTTTACAGTGATGATTTAACTCGCACTGCTTGGACTGGCGCGGTGACTGTAGGCACAGTAACCGCAGGCTCTCCCTTCGGTACCTTTCAGACCCTTTCACCTTTAAATAATAGTGTAAATCTTGGTGGGGCGCAAAGATACCAAATCGGTAAATCCATTACATCAGGTTCAACCTACGTTGGTTGGGCTTTAGTTAAGTATTCTGTTGGTTCTGGCTGGTTCATAGTCAACATGTACGACACAGGTAAGAGCAACGAACAGGCTTTCTTTGACTTACAGAACGGCGTTGTCGGAGCTAAAGCCTCCCTTATCATAGACCACGGAATGATAGACTACGGCGATGGTTGGTGGTTATGCTGGGCTTCATCTGAAGCAGCTTCTGGCTCTGGTGGTGCGTCTTATGAGGTACCCAACGGTGACGGTGTTCAGAGTTGCAGTGCAGCAGATGTTATCCTAATCGCTGGAACTCAGTTTGAACTAGGCTCAACCCCATCAAGCTACATCCCAACAACTTCTGCTCAAGTAACTCGTGCTGCTGAGACACTAACAGTCCCTGCCGCTAACCTGCCTTATGACAACACTAACATGTCTATCC
>Ga0206130_10001400_pt1 | contig 35401 bp, 28 predicted proteins | sample Helgoland_Spring_9_FD_148637 | JGI IMG/M metagenome (GOLD analysis project Ga0206130, IMG submission 148637) | Pelagic subsurface seawater microbial communities from Kabeltonne, Helgoland, North Sea - Helgoland_Spring_Bloom_20160512_1 | ecosystem: Environmental > Aquatic > Marine > Epipelagic ...
TGAATTCAGTGTAGTTTTTTTGTTTAATGTCCGATGCTGACCAAAGAACTTCGCTCATTGCTAAAAGCCTTGGAAAAACTTTACTATCTAAAGTTTTCTCGTCCGGAACATGTTCGGTCCACATATTACACTCTCCACCAATAATTAAACCTTTCTCTTCATTTGTTAGGCCTTTCGGTATTGGATTGAAAGAGTAGACTTTTTTCAGATCGATAGCTTTTAAATCGTAATCAAAATAGGCATGAGAAGTTGGCGACATTATGGCTTTATTCCCATGCTTGACAGCTTCTTTCCCTCCTTCCATTCCTCTCCATGATTGCACTATTGCACCATCTGTCAATCCACCTTCTAGTATTTCGTCCCAACCAATAATTTGTTTTCCTTTTGAGTTTAGAAATGTTTGTATTCGATTAATAAAATAGCTTTGTAATTCATGTTCATCTTTAAGGTTGTTGTCCAAAATTCTTTGTTGACATTTACCACATTCCTCCCATCTAACTTTTGGAGCTTCATCCCCGCCAATATGGATATATTTGGATGGGAATAATTCTATTACTTCGGTTAATACATCTTCTAAAAAGATAAATACGCTATCATTTCCAGCGCAGTAAATTTCCTTAAACACCCCCCAGTCATTAGCAACATCAACACGATTTCCTGTACATGATAAATAAGGATATGCAGCAATAGCAGCTTGAGAATGGCCAGGCAATTCTATTTCTGGAATAATTTCAATATGTTTTTTGGTAGCATATGCTACAATCTCTTTAATGTCTTCTTTTGTGTAATAACCGCCATATTCACTGCCATCCATCTCTGTTCGAAAAGCACTAACTTCAGTGAGTTTTGGGTATTTGTTAATTGCAAGTCTCCAACCTTGATCTTCCGTTAAATGCCAGTGTAAAATATTCATTTTGTAAAGGGCAAGTAGGTCTATGTATTTTAGAATTACTTCCTTCGAAAAAAAGTGACGAGAGCAGTCAAGAAGAAGACCTCTGTGGGCAAATTCAGGACTGTCTGTAATGTTTACATTTGGAATAAAATAATTCGCTTCAAATTCGTTAAGTAAAGCTAATTGCTTGAATGAAGCCAAACCTCTAGCAACACCAGAAGGATGCATTGCTTCAATTGTCAGAATATTACTGTCTATCTTAATTCTATACGCTTCGTCTTCCAAATGCCCGTATGGTATAATCGATAGAAAAACCGCAGGATTATTTGATAATTTTGAATTTTGTTCAAGTTCAAAACCTAGTTTGTTTTTTGCAAAGTTTTTTAAATCTTCTACTTCATTATTTAATTCTTGTACTGCAGAAAAACGATCGTCTACAACAATAACGACAGAACTGTTTAGTTGAAAAAAGCCAGGATCAGCAGAAATATGTTCTGGTTTTGGAATAATATCACAGTTAGCGACAGAGGGTTTTATAACTATTCGTTCTTGGTTGTTAGTTGCTATATCAGAACAAGAATTAAAACAAAGAATGAGCAGAAAAGCGAATATTATTTTACCACTCCAAATCATATTGAGCATCAACCATTTTATCATTAGCATTGTCTTTTAAAGCATAGTTAAAACCTGCGTAAACACTATAGCCACCTACTTCTCCATTTTTATTCATTGCGATGAACCCAACTTGAAGCCCGGTAATATCTTTATGTTTTTTTTGTATTCTTTCTACAGCAAGTTTACATGCTTCTTCAGGAGAGTGCCCATGTCGCATAAGTTCGACAACGGTATGACTTCCTGCAATTCGGATAACGGCTTCACCCATTCCTGTTGCGCATGCAGCTCCAATTTCATTATCCACAAATAATCCAGCCCCAATAATAGGCGAATCACCAACTCTTCCTGGAAGTTTGTAGGCCCATCCACTTGTTGTGCATGCCCCTGATAAGTTTCCATCTTTGTCCATGGCTAATAACCCAATGGTATCATGATTTTCAGAGTTTATTTCTGGTTTCTTTAAGTCTTCACTTTCTTTCCATTTTAACCAAGTTTCCTTTGCTTCTGGAGTTAATAATTCCTTTTTTTTAAAGCCTTTCTCAATTGCAAATTCAAAAGCACCGTTTCCAACCAGCATAACATGTGGAGTATCTTCCATTACCTTTCTAGCGACTGAAATAGGGTTCTCTATATTTTGTAAATATGCAACCGCTCCACATTCACTTTCATGATTCATTATACATGCATCAAGCGTAACGTTTCCATCTCTGTCAGGTAAACCTCCTAAACCAACACTTCTGTTAGAGGCGTCAGATTCTGTAACTCTGACTCCTGCCTCAACAGCATCTAATGCACTTCCTCCACTTTCTAGTTTTTCCCAGGCAGCTTTGTTAGCGGCTATTCCGTGATTCCAAGTCGATATAATAATGGGTTTATTTTTTATTATTGGTTGCTCATTGTGTGGTGCTTCTGAAATAATAGGGTCAGTAGCTCCAATGCACCTAGATAGCAACACGCCTGCACCGGTAAGTGATGCTGCTTTTATAAAATTCCTTCTCTTCATAGGGTGTCTCTTTGTTTCTAAAAGTAACTATTATTTCCTAAATTGTAATGGATTGTTCCAATGTTCTGAAGTGTTTACTTTGTTTCCTAGGATTAAAAAAATAGATGAATGAAACAAATTGAGACAGAAAGATTAATAATGAGAGAGTTTGACCTCGCCGATGCTGAAGGCTTATTTGAATTAGATAGTAATCCTGATGTTCTAAAGTTTATTGGGATTGATACTGTAAAGAAAATTCAGGAGAGTGAAGATATGATAAGAGTTTTGCAAAAACAGTATGCCGAAAATGGAATTGGAAGATGGGCTGTAATAGGAAAATCTACGGGGGAATTTATGGGATGGTCAGGCTTGAAGTTGTATCGAGAACGTATAAATAATCAGACAAATATTTATGAATTGGGATATCGGTTTATTCCAAGGTTTTGGGGAAAGGGATTTGCGACAGAAAGTGCTAGAGCTTGGGTTAATTATGCTTTTGAAGAATTAAAAATTGACAAGCTTTTCGCTGTTACTGATTTTGAACATGATAGTTCGAAAAACGTATTGCATAAAGTGGGGTTTAAAGATATTGAGGTGGTCAATTATCATGGAGAAGATGTAAATTGGCTAGAAGTAACAAAAGACTAAATTTATCCATGGTGATGAATTCATAAAAGAGTTGCTGGTTAAGTTGGGTTATCCATTCCTGTTGGCTATAAAAAAATAGCCACTACATTACTGCAGTGGCCTTTATATTTATGCGTTCCATCTTATCCTTAATTAAACTAAGGGAAAAACAGATCGAGAAAAAAGCCTTACTCCCGATAACTATATAGCTATCGGGAGAAGGCTTTTGTATTTTATAAAGTTAAAGAATATTCTTCAACTTTTTATGTCATGTTGATGTAATTACATCATTCCAGGCATTCCGCCACCACCCATTGGAGGCATAGCTGGCATTCCACCTTCTTCCTCTTCGTCAGTGATTACGCATTCCGTAGTCAATAACATTGCAGCGATAGAAGCAGCATTTTCTAATGCAATTCTAGAAACTTTAGTAGGGTCTATAACACCTGCTTTAAATAAATCTTCAAAGATTTCAGTTCTAGCGTTATAACCATAAGCTTTCTTTCCTTCTCTCACCTTCTGCACAATTACTGCTCCTTCACCACCAGCGTTAGAAATAATTTGTCTTAAAGGCTCTTCAATTGCTCTCTTTACAATAGAAATACCCGTGTTTTCGTCTTCGTTTGCTCCAGACTTAATATCCAAGACATCACCAGCTCTAATAAATGCAACTCCTCCACCAGGAATAATTCCTTCCTCAACAGCAGCTCTTGTTGCAGCAAGTGCATCATCAACTCTGTCTTTCTTTTCTTTCATCTCCATTTCTGTAGCAGCACCTACATACAAAACTGCAACTCCACCAGCTAATTTAGCTAGACGCTCTTGTAATTTCTCTTTATCATACTCAGAAGTAGTAGTTTCTACCTGAGCTTTAATTTGATTTGTTCGAGCAACAATTTCTTTCTTAGCACCTGCACCATTAATTATAGTTGTATTGTCTTTGTCAATTTCAACTTTCTCAGCAGAACCTAATAGGTCGATTGTTGCATTTTCCATTTTGAAACCTCTTTCTTCAGAAATAACAGTTCCTCCGGTCAAAATAGCTATGTCTTCCAACATTGCTTTTCTTCTGTCACCAAATCCTGGGGCTTTAACAGCAGCTATTTTTAACCCGCCTTTTAATCGGTTTATTACTAACGTAGCTAATGCTTGACTATCTACGTCTTCCGCAATAATTAATAAAGCTCTACCTGTTTGAGCAACTGGCTCAAGAATAGGAAGTAACTCATTGATATTAGAAATCTTTTTATCGTGAATAAGGATGTATGGATTTTCTAAATCAGCAATCATTTTCTCTGCGTTAGTCACAAAATAGGGAGATAAATAGCCCCTGTCAAATTGCATTCCTTCTACCGTAACAACCTCTGTTTCAGTTCCTTTAGCTTCTTCTACAGTAATGACTCCGTCATTTCCTACAACTTTCATAGCTTGAGCAATAAGACTTCCAATTGCCTCGTCATTATTTGCAGAAATAGAAGCAACTTGTTTAATTAACGCATTGTTATTTCCAACCTCCTTAGACAGCTTTTTTAATTCAGCAACAACAACTTCAACAGCTTTATCAATGCCTCTTTTTAAATCCATTGGATTTGCTCCTGCAGCAACATTTTTTAATCCTCCACTAACTATAGCCTGAGCCAATACAGTAGCAGTTGTAGTGCCGTCACCAGCAACATCGTTGGTTTTAGAAGCAACTTCTTTTACCATTTGAGCGCCCATGTTTTCAACCGGGTCTTTCAGCTCAATCTCTTTGGCTACAGTCACACCATCTTTCGTAATGTGCGGTGCTCCAAACTTTTTATCGATTACAACATTTCTTCCTTTAGGTCCTAATGTTACTTTAACTGCATTTGCTAATGCATCAACGCCTTTTTTTAATTTGTCTCTAGCGTCTATGTCAAATACTATTTCTTTAGCCATTTTCCTCTTATTTTACAATTAATAAAATTTCATCTTCTTTCATGATAAGATATTCTTTTCCATCTATCTTAACTTCAGTCCCACTATATTGACCATACAAAACCATGTCGCCAGTTTTAACAGTGAATTTGTGGTCTCCACTTCCTGTTGTTATTACAGTTCCTCTTTTAGGTTTCTCTTTAGCAGTGTCTGGTATGATAATCCCAGCAGCAGTTTTTTCTTCTGCAGCAGCAGGCTCTATCAAAACTCTTTCTCCTATTGTTTTAGCTTTTACTCCCATTGTATATTGTTTTGTAATTGTTAATTTCTAATAATTCTCGGTTAGTCATATTTTATGCCAAGGCAAAATGTGTATCGCATTTAAGCCACAATGTCAATAAAAAGTTTTTTGCATAAAAAATGTCAGCCTGAAATGACAGACTGACATCTATATATATTACAAATATTGTTATTCCGGTTTTGGAGTCAATGGTCCGGGTAAATTTACATTCATAGGTGTTGGCTCTTGGGCTTTAATGTTAGTTTCAATAGAATTTGAAGAAGTTCCAGTCCCCAACATAGTTGAGGCAAGACTTAATACTACAACAGTACCTGCTAATGTCCAGGTAGCTTTTTCAATTGTTTCTGTAGATTGAGCAGCTCCACCTAATTGGTTTGCACTTCCGAAACTTGAATCTAATCCTCCTCCTTTCGAGTTTTGTACAAGCACTACTAGTATCAATAATACTGAAGCGGCGATGATTAAAATTGTTATTACTGTAGGCATATTAATAAATTTATTTTTCTTTTAGAGACCGAATTTGGCTTGCAAAGAAAGTCTTTTTTTCGGGATTATCAAGCATCAACCTTTCATAAATTCTAATTGCCTTTTCAAAATTACCTTGGGAGGCATAAACTTTTGCCAAAGTTTCGGTAACAAATTCTTCATTGTCGACTAAGCTAATCTTAGCTAAATTAGTCGGTGAGAAAAAATCCTTTTTATTTGACTTGCTATCTTCTGCCTCTAGAAACCCTTCAACTAAATTGGAAATGTCTTTTCTCTCCTTAAAGCTATTATTTCCATTTGAGAACCAATCTGTAAACTCAGATTTAATTTTTCCCTCAGAATCAGTAGAGTCCATATTTAGTTCTCCGCTCTGAGGTGTCGTTAATTCTTCAATTGGCGGGATAGTATCAGGAACATCCAGATGCATGGTAGAATTAATAGCTTCTATTAAGATGTTTTTCTCTACTTCATCGAATTCTCTTTCTGGATCTTCTTGTTCTTTTCTAGCTGTTTTATCTAAATCAGATAATGGCTTTACTGGTTTTTTTTGTATTCCTTTTGTTTCAGATTGCGCATCAAGTTCAATTTTATCAATTGTCTTTTGAAGTTTTGGTTGATGTATAATCTGATACAGTTTTTTTCTATTCGCGTTGACAATAGCCGTTTTTTTAAGTTGCTCCTCAAAAAAAATACTATCGCAATTGTGCAAAGCTTTAGCATACAGCGTTTGAAGGATACCCGAATAGGGGTAATCTTCGCTTAGTGTTTTTAAGTCAGAAAAATCACTCTCTCCCAGAAACTCTGGATGATCAATATATTCTATGATTTGTTGTTTGTTCAAAATCTAATGCAATAATAAAAACCTTACCAATCTCCTCCAAATGCTTTATCGTAAACATTTTGTATCAATTGATAATTTAATTCTTTAATTAATTCTTCTTCAATTGCGCTAAAATTATCTGTAGCGTTATAGTCAACAAAGGCTGAAAAAAGCATGTTGTTAAATCCCAAGCTGTCAATCTTAGCATACGAATGGCTTACGTTAATATTCATTGTAAGTCTGTTTTGTGCAGCATTTTCGCTTCCTGCTTGTATTGCTAGTGGTGAAATTCGATAGCCGCTAATAAAGCCTTCAAAAAGTAGGTCTCCACCGTTTGCCACTAGCTCTAAAGCTGTTTGGGAAAGCATAATGTCTCTAAGTCCTTCAGTAAAGGCCGTGCTAACAGTTGAGCTAGCGAGAGGAGATTTATTTTCAAAAAAGTCCACTTGAATTGTTTTTCCTGGAATTTCTTTATCATTTCCTGCTCCTCCTGGTTTCATAGAAAAGCGAGGCAAAGCACAACCAACATTAAAGAGCAATATAAAAAAGACTAATATGTTTTTACTTTTTGATATCATATTCTTTAATTTTCCTATACAGTGTTCTTTCTGAAATACCTAATTCCTTAGCAGCGTATTTCCTTTTATTATTATGTTTTATAAGTGCTTTTTTGATTAATTCAATCTCCCTTTCTTCTAAAGATAGGGATTCTTCTATTTCAATATGATCTTGAATTGGTTCCTGATAACCATAACTATCATCAACAACGGGCTGTTGTTCTGCAAAATTGCTTTGGGTTTCACCGGGGTGAGCAAACCCTTTAGTGTCTTGGACGTCATTATTGTATTTTGAGATAATCGCGGATTTTTCATTTGTCGATAAATCAGAATTGTTTTGCAATAACCCTATAATTATTTTTTTCATCTCCGTTACATCACGCCGCATGTCAAAAAGGACTTTGTATAAGATTTCTCGATCTGATAAATCAGCTTTACCGGAGGAGCTTTCATCTATAACCATAGGCAAGTTGGTCCCCGTATCTTTAGGTAAATATTTACGCAGAATTTCAGGTGTAATAGTCCTTTCCTTTTCAATTACAGAAATTTGTTCTGTAATGTTCTTTAGTTGCCTAATGTTGCCAGGCCATTTATAGCTGTCAATCATTTTAATCGACTCATCTGACAGTCTTATTGTTGGCATTCTATATTTATCTGCGAAATCTGCCGCAAATTTTCGAAAGATGAGATGAATATCATCATTTCTTTCTCGAAGAGGTGGTAAGGCAATTGGAACCGTACTTAATCTGTAGTAAAGGTCTTCTCTAAATTTTCCTTTTTTTATTGCTTCCGGAATGTTAACATTTGTTGCCGCGATTATTCTGACGTTGGTTTTTATTACTTTAGATGAACCAACTTTTAAAAACTCTCCTGTTTCCAAAACCCTTAATAATCTTACTTGTGTTTGTAAAGGTAGTTCAGCAACTTCGTCTAAAAATATGGTGCCACCATCTGCAACTTCAAAATATCCCTTTCTGGCAGCTTGTGCTCCAGTGAAAGACCCTTTCTCGTGCCCGAATAGCTCAGAGTCTATGGTTCCTTCAGGAATAGCACCACAGTTTACGGCAATATATTCATTGTGCTTGCGAGAGCTATAACCATGAATTATTTGCGGTATAATTTCTTTCCCTACGCCACTTTCTCCAATTACTAAAATAGAGATGTCTGTAGGAGCAACCTGAGTGGCAACTTCTACCGCCCTATTAAGTCCTGAAGAATTTCCTATAATCCCAAATCTTTGTTTTACTTGTTGTACGCTCATTGTTCTGGATTTAGGCTTTTACAATTCTTCCTTTTAATGTTAAAGTAGTACATTCTTCTACTAGCACGTTTACATATTCTCCAATATTGTAACCTTCTCTAGGAAAAACAATGGTAGAGTTATATGTATTTCTTCCACTAAACATCTCGTCTGATTTTTTTGAAACCCTTTCTATTAGAACTTCATAAACTCGGCCTATTGCTTTAGTGTTGTATTCTAGTTGGTGTTTATGCTGAAGTTTAATGACTTCAGCTAATCTTCTTTTTTTGATTTCCAGAGAAACATCATCTTGGTATTTTCTTTCAGCTAAAGTTTTAGGCCGCTCTGAATAAAAGTACATAAAGGCAAAAGAAAATTTCACATTCTCAATTAAACTCAAAGTTTCTTGATGCTGTTCTTCTGTCTCGCCACAAAACCCAGTAATAATATCTGTAGAAATTGTAGCTCCAGGCAGTATCGTTTGAATAGCATTTATTCTGTCTAGATACCATTCGCGAGAATATCCACGGTTCATTTTTTTCAATATTTCTGAATTCCCAGATTGCACCGGTAGGTGTATGTAGTCACAAATGTTTTTGTATTTCGCCATTGTGTGAAGCACATCATCGGTCATGTCTTTCGGGTGTGAAGTGGAATATCTAATTCTCAAATCAGGTGATATTTTAGCTACCATTTCAAGTAGTTTCCCAAAATTTGTTGTTGGGATAGATTCATCTTGTATTTCTCCTTTTTTAGAAATATTCCAACGATAACTATTTACATTTTGACCTAGTAAGGTTACTTCTCTGTAACCATTTTCAAATAACTCTCTTGATTCAGCAACAATGGAAAGAGGGTTTCGGCTTCTTTCTCTGCCTCTTGTAAACGGTACGACGCAAAATGAACACATGTTATCACAACCTCTAGTGATTGAGACAAATGCAGATACACCATCTTTTGCAAGTCTTACGGGGCTAATGTCAGCATAAGTTTCGTCTCTAGAAAGCAATACGTTAACAGCTTTCTGACCTCCTTCAACTTGTTCAATTAAATTGGGTAAGTCTCGGTAGGAGTCAGGGCCTGCAACTAAATCAACTAGTTTCTCTTCCTCTAGAAATTCTTTTTTTAATCGTTCAGCCATACAGCCAAGAACTCCGATTATTAAATCAGGTTGCGACTTCTTTCTTGTTTTGAATGCCCTTAAACGAGTTCGAACAGACTGTTCTGCCCTGTCTCTAATAGAACAAGTGTTAATCATAATAACGTCCGCTTCTGCTTCGTTTATGGTCGTAGAATATCCCGCACCTTGAAGGATGGAAGCTACCACTTCGCTGTCCGCAAAATTCATTGCGCAACCATAGCTTTCTAAGTATAACCTCTTTCCTGAGTTTTCAAGTGGAGCATCCATCAGTGTTGCTTGCCCTTGAATTGTTTCGTCAATTATTTGTGAACTCATCTATCTTCTTCAAGTCTGTAGTTTGCAAAGGTATTTAAAATAGGGTGCGTGACAAAATGTCATTCAATTCTTTTGTTTTTTTTAATCCTATTTTTCGTCAAATATTTTTTTTCAAAAACTATATTATATAATAATATATACATATGTTTCAAAACTTTTATTTGGTAGAGTGCATTATTATTTCATTTATTTGCACATTCGAATTTGCACATACATCTGAAAAACAAATACAAAATGGCAAGTAATTTAGTAATTGTTGAGTCGCCTGCAAAGGCTAAAACCATAGAAGGGTACTTAGGAAAAGACTTTGTAGTAAAGTCAAGTTTTGGACATGTTAGAGATCTGCCCAGAAAAGGTATTTCTATTGATGTGGAAAATGATTTTCAACCTAACTACGAAGTTTCTGAGGACAAGAAGAAAATTGTTTCTGAATTAAGGACCCTAGCCAAAAAAGCTAATATTGTATGGTTAGCGACGGATGAGGATCGAGAAGGTGAGGCTATTTCTTGGCATTTAAAAGAAACGTTAGGTTTATCTGAAGAGAAAACGAAAAGAATTACTTTCAACGAAATAACTAAATCTGCTGTTCAAGGAGCAATTGAGCGTCCTCGAGATATAGATATTAATTTAGTTAATGCGCAACAAGCAAGAAGGGTATTAGACCGAATAGTAGGTTTTGAACTTTCACCAGTACTTTGGAAAAAGGTTAAACCTTCATTATCTGCCGGTAGAGTTCAGTCAGTAACTGTAAGGTTAATTGTAGAGCGAGAAAGAGAGATTGAAGCTTTTACCTCACAAAGTACATTTAAGGTAATAGGAAACTTTACGGTAAATGGGAAAAATTTTAGAGCGGATTTACAGAAAAATTTTAAATCGGAGCAGGAGGCAAATAATTTTGTAGAAAAATGTAAAAGCACATCTTTTAAAATTAGAGATTTACAAAAAAAACCAGCTAAAAGAACACCAGCTCCTCCATTTACGACTTCTACCTTACAGCAAGAAGCGAGTAGAAAACTAGGTTATAGTGTTGGTAATACTATGTCAGTTGCGCAAAGGCTTTATGAAGCTGGACGAATAACCTACATGAGAACAGATTCCTTGAACTTGTCGGATTTTGCTATGGCAAGTGCAAAAGAAGAAATCAATAGCTCTTACGGTAATGACTTTTGTAACCCACGAAAATATAAAACAAAAAATGCTGGAGCTCAAGAAGCTCACGAAGCAATTCGTCCAGCAGATTTTAAGGTTCATTCTGCAGGTGCAGATGCGCAGCAAGAAAGATTGTATCAGTTAATTTGGAAAAGAGCAATTGCTTCTCAAATGAGTGATGCTGAATTAGAAAGAACTACAGTACATATCGAAATTGATGGTGTGGATGAGGAGTTTGTAGCGAAAGGTGAAGTAATTAAATTTGAAGGGTTTCTGAAAGTTTATCTTGAAGGATCTGATGATGAAAATGAAGACGATAAGGACGGTATCTTGCCACAAATGAATATTGGAGATAAACCTACTTGTGAACAGATTACGGCTACGCAAAGATTTTCTCGTCCTCCAGCTCGTTTTACGGAGGCTGCTTTGGTGAAGCAATTAGAAGACAGAGGTATTGGTAGACCATCTACTTACGCACCAACAATTAGTACGGTTCAAAAAAGAGGGTACGTTGAAAAAAAAGAAATTGAAGGAAAAGAACGGCAATTTGTTCAGTTTGTTGTAAAAAATGGAGAAGTAACTAGGTCTGTGCAAACAGAGACTTATGGTGCTGATCGTAAAAAAATGACTCCAACGGATATTGGAATTGTTGTAAACGATTTTTTGGTTGAACACTTTGAAAGAATTCTGGATTACAATTTTACTGCGAGTGTCGAAAAAGAATTTGATGATATCGCTGGCGGGTTGATTGAGTGGACCAAAATGATCGGGAAATTTTATGACCCTTTCCATTCAAGTATTGAGCATACGCTTGAAACCGCGGAAAGAGCTTCAGGAGAAAGATATCTTGGCGAAGAGACTGAAACTGGAGAGCCTGTCATTGCAAGGTTGGGTAAATATGGACCAATGGTTCAAATCGGTAAGACGGATGATGACGGTAAAAAAGCAAGGTTTGCTAGTTTGCAAAATGGTCAGACATTAGGGAGTATTTCATTGGAAGAGGCTCTAGAGTTGTTTAAGTTTCCAAAAACACTTGGAGATTATGAAGGAAGTGAAGTTGTTATCTCACAAGGTCGATTTGGCCCTTACTTGAAATTTCATGAGTCATTTGTCTCTCTGCCAAAAGGAGAAGATATGGGTGCGGTTGATTTAAGTCGAGCTATTGAGTTGATTAAAGAAAAGCAACAAGCAGATGCCCCTATTGCTGAGTATGAAGGCTTGCCTGTGCAAAAAGGAACGGGTAGGTTTGGACCATTTATTAAATGGAATGACATGTTTATCAATGTGAATCGCAAATATGATTATGATAACCTTTCCCAAAATGATATTGTAGAACTGATTGAGGTTAAAAAACAAAAGGAAATAGATAAATTCATTCACAATTGGGAGGAAGAAGGTATTTCTGTTCAAAAAGCACGTTGGGGAAGATTCAATGTTATTCAGGGGAAATTAAAAATTGAATTGCCTAAAACTTTCAAGGTTGAAAAATTGACATTGCAAGATGTGAAGAAAATGATTGAGGAGAAAAAGCCTGCTAAGAAGAAAGCAGCACCAAAGAAAAAATCTGCAAAGAAAAAATAGACCTTTCCTATGGATATTGATATTTATTTTCAGCCAATTAAAGCTTCAGAATACGCAAAAAATACTTTAGGCTATTTTACCGATTTCCACACGAAAGATAATTTTCCGTTATGGGAAGAAAGTGATATTGCAATAATTGGAGTTAACGAAGATAGAGGAACATATAGTAATAAAGGATGTGCTTTTGGTGCAGATCTGATACGTGAAGATTTATTTGGACTTTATCATCACAACAAGGACATTAAAATTTGTGACCTAGGAAATATTTTCCCTGGAGCTAAAGTTGAAGATACATATCATGCAGTTTCAGATGTTATACAAAACCTAATAAAGAAAAATGTATTTATCGTTATCCTTGGAGGAAGTCAGGATATAACGTTTGCCAATTATAAAGCTTACGAAAAACTAGAGCAAACTGTTAATCTCGTTTCTATTGACAGTAAATTTGATTTGGGCAACGATGAAGAGGATCTTTCTTCTTCGAATTTTTTAAGCAAAATTATTTTACATAAACCAAATTACCTATTTAATTATGGGCATTTAGGTTATCAAACATATTATGTTTCTCCAGATGAAACCAAATTGATGAATGACCTTTATTTTGATTACACCCGACTAGGTGAAATTCAAGAAGATGTTCAGAATGCTGAGCCATTAATTAGAAATGCTGATATATTAAGCGTTGACGTTTCTTCTGTTAGGAATTCAGAATTATCTAGTAATAGCGGTTCAGGTCCTAATGGGTTTTATGGAGATGAGATCTGCCAATTAATGCGCTATGCAGGAATGAGTGATAAACTTTCAAGTGTTGGGTTTTATGAATTTAATCCAAATACAGGAGCTAGTAAAATGTCTGCAAAACTAATTGGTCAAATGATTTGGTGTCTTATTGATGGTTTTACGAATAGGAAAAAAGACTATCCTATTGGAACAAAAGAGAAATATACTCGTTATAGAGTTCATGTAGAAGGAACCGAACATGAATTAGTCTTTTATAAAAGTGATAAAACGGATAGGTGGTGGATGGATGTGCCTTATCCTCCAGATAAGAGGGTGAGGTTTGAAAGGCATCATCTAGTTCCTTGCACATATGCAGAGTACAAATGTTCTTCAGATAATGAAATCCCTGATTTGTGGTGGAGAACGTATCGGAAGCTGAATTAGAATTATTTTTGAAATTATTAACAATAGAGTCCTAATTTATTGTCTTAATGGTTTAAAAGTTTTGAAAGAATATAAAAATTGTTAATTTAGCGAAATTGTAACTTTCTATTAAAAGGGAGTTATAGCTTTAACTACGTAAAGTTAGATTGTATGAAGAAAGTATTATTTGGTTTGTTTTTGTTGACTTTAGGCTACACAGCTAAAGCACAACAAGATTACCAATTCACACATTATATGTACGATAAATTGTCATTTAATCCAGGTTATGCGGGGTTAAATAAATCAATTTGTGGAACAATTATTTTTAGAGAGCAATGGTCTGGCTTTGATGGTAACCCTACAACAGCATTAATAAATGTTCATTCTCCTGTAAAAATGCTTAGAGGTGGCTTAGGGTTTACCTATGTTAGTGATAAGTTAGGTTTTGAAAGTAATAACCTTGCGAGATTGTCTTATTCTTACCATATGGGGTTAGGCGTTGGTGATTTAGGTATTGGTATTTCAGCAGGGATTTTGCAAAAAAGTATTCAAGCCAACTGGATAACGCCAGATGGAACTCCCGCTATTGATGACGCATCTATAGCAGTTTCTGGGGCAAATGGATTAGTTCCTGACATTAATTTCGGAGTGTTTTATCTGCAAAACCAATTGTATATGGGAATATCAGCAACGCATTTATATGCGCCAGATTTAACGGATTTAAATATTTCGAATGCTAAACATTTTTGGATAACCGCTGGATACGAATATGGTTTGGGTCCAGATTTGAAATTACGACCAAGTATTTTAGCTAAATCGGATGCTGCATCAACACAGTTAGATGTTAATATTAACGTTCTTTATAAAGATATGATTTGGGGAGGAGTTTCTTACAGAGTAAGTGATGCAATTGCTCCAATGTTAGGGTATCAAAATAATGATGTTGGTGGGGGAACACTTCGTATAGGATATGCTTACGATGTAACTACTTCACAAATTAAGGGTTATAGTAATGGTTCGCATGATATAATGGTGAATTATTGCTTTAACTTAGATAAACCAAAACCACTACAGAAATCTAAAAACCCGAGGTTCTTATAATATATTATTGTAAGATTTTGAAACCTTATTTCCATGACTTCGTTACAAGCAACTCGCAGGGAAAAATGAAAAAAAAGAGGCAGTTGAGAACTTTAATAAAAGTCAAACTAAAAAAAGGTAGCATGAAAAAATTATTGTATTTCGCTATTACACTATTTGTAGCAACAAGTTGTTCTGACGGAGGTCGAGGAGAAGTTATTGGAGCTGGGGGCAGAGGAATCTGGTATAATCCAGATCCTTATGGTATGTTGTACATACCTGCAGGTGCTTATACTATGGGGCAAAGTGATCAAGATGTTCCATTTGTTCAGTATTCTAGGTCCAAAACTGTTTCTATTCAAGCATTTTATATTGATCAAACCGAAATATCAAACAACGAGTATCGTCAGTTTGTATATTGGGTTAGAGATTCGATTGCTAGAAGAATTTTAGGAGAAGAAGCGCCGGATGAGTTTTTAACGGTTACCTTAGATGATGAGTTAGAAGAGAAAGATCAAGAAGATTGGACTTTGAACTGGCGCGGACGTCTATATTGGGAGGACCCAGAGTATAGTCCACTATTAGCTGAAATGTTTCTTCCTGAAAGTGAAAGGTTTTATCAAAGGAAGGAAATTGACACACGTAAATTATTATTTGAATATTATTGGATTGATTTGCAGGAGGCTGCCAGAAAAGGAAGGCCTTTGGTAAAAAAGTTGTCTAATACCGAATATGAAAATGATGATGAGCATAGGACGGAAATGAAGAATCCTGACATGCCATTTCCAATGGAGGCAGGTGTGCATCAAGGACGTGATTTAGATTTAGGATTTAGAAATAGTAAGGGTCAAAACAATGCTATTAGAGGTCATGAGGATCGATCCAGGTTTATTATACATGAAATAATAAATGTTTATCCGGATACATTAACTTGGATACACGATTTTACTTACTCCTACAACGAGCCAATGTCAAACATGTATTTCTGGCACCCGGCATATGATGATTATCCAGTTGTTGGCGTTACCTGGCAACAAGCAAATGCATTTAATGTCTGGAGAACACAATTGTTAAACTCTTGGAGAAATAAACAGTGGGAATCATATGTGCAAGATTTTAGATTGCCAACAGAAGCTGAGTGGGAATATGCTGCAAGAGGTGGTTTAGATTTGAGTCCATACCCATGGGGTGGACCTTATATTAGAAATTCAAGAGGGTGTTTCTTAGGTAACTTTAAGCCAATGCGTGGAAGATATATGGAAGATGGAGGTTTTCATACTGTAAAAGTAACTTCTTATCATCCGAACGATTTTGGTTTATATTGTATGGCTGGTAACGTATCAGAATGGTGCAGTACTGCTTATGATGAATCCGTTTATGAATTTTCACACGATTTAAATACTGAGTACAAGTATAATGCACTAGATCATGATCCTCCATCGATGAAAAGAAAAGTGATTAGAGGTGGTTCATGGAAAGATATTGGATATTACCTTCAAACAGGTTCTCGATCTTACGAATACCAAGATTCAGCAAAATCTTATGTAGGATATAGAAGTGTAATGAGCTATTTAGGACGTGGGGGTCCAGATAGAATGGGAGATATTTAATAGTTTATAATTAGAGTAGTTAACAAATTAAAAAAAAACAAGGAAAATGAGTGGAAACAGTATTTTTGCCAGTAAGAAGTTTAAAACCATAATGAAATTTGTTTATGGTTGGGGTGGTGCAGTAGTAATTGTGGGAGCATTGTTTAAAATTCTTCACATACCAGGGCCAATGTTAACTATTGGTCTTTTGGTAGAGGCAGCTATTTTTGTTCTTTCTGCTTTTGAGCCTTTGCATGAAGATCCAGATTGGACATTAGTTTATCCTGAATTGGCAATGGGTAATGCAGATGTTGGGCATGAAGAGCTAGGAGAAGGGGATGATGAAATTGGAGATGATGTTTCTGTAGTTGAGCAGTTGGATAATATGTTGGCTGATGCTAAAATTGAACCAGATTTAATTGAAAGTTTAGGAGCGGGTCTTAAGAACTTAAGCAATGGAGCGGCTCAAATGGGAGATTTAACTGGAGCAACAGCCGCAAACGATGAATTGGTTACTAATATGAAAAATGCTTCAGGAAAGGTTGGGAAATTATCTGATGCATATGAATCTGCATCCGAATCGCTAATGGGATTGGTCACAGATAATGACGCTGGATCTCAGATGGGAGAGCAGATACAAAAAGTTTCGGGTAACTTGGCTGCATTAAATAATGTGTATGAAATGCAATTAAAAGGTGCTTCAGAACATTTACAAGTGACGGAACAAATGTATTCTGGTATAAACGAGTTGATGACAAATCTTCATGGTTCTCTTGATGACACTAAGAAGTATAAGGAAACTATGTCCGAGCTAAGTGGGAATTTATCTGCACTTAATACAGTATACGGAAATATGCTTTCTGCTATGAATGTTAGTAGAGATTAATTCAGACAAATCTGAAACGTATTAATTCAAAAATCAGTTTTGTAAATTAACCTATTAAAATTTAAATTATGGGAGGCGGTAAAGAAACACCAAGACAGAAATTAATTGGCCTTATGTACTTGGTACTGATGGCACTATTAGCAATGAATGTGTCCAAATCAATTTTGAATGCTTTCATTATTGTAAATGATAAATTCGAAAGAGCTGCGCATTTAACACATGGAACCACTGATGGTATGATGGATAAATTTGAGGCTCAATTGGCAACATTAAACGGGATTAATGCTCCTCAGGAAGAAAAAGATGCATTAGTTGCTATTCAAAATAGCGCAAAGGAGATAAGAGAGTTGGCTAGAACAACATCAAACTTTTTTGTTTGGGAAGCTTCAGACATGGTAGCACATTCAGATCCAATAATGCCAGTCCCTTTTTATGATATTGAAGAGGAGCCCGGAGGTGAATATTATACCCTAAAGCATATGGATACGTTGAGTAAAAAAGATGATTACGATACGGCACCGCACATGTATTTATTAGAGGGTGTTCTTGAACCAAGTGAACGAGGTATAAATATTGAAGATAGATTATTTAGCTTTAGAGATAGTCTCATTACTATGACAGCAAAATTCTCTAATGATATAGGTTCATGGTCTATTGATCCTTCTATCATTGTTAGGCCTGAGAATAGTCATGATACAACAGCCTTTGAAGAATCAATTACAGAAGCATTGAAAACAGTGCACGATGATGATAAAGACCGAATAAAACGAATCATTGAGGTACTTACAGTGCCTAAAGTTATTGGAAACCACGGTGAAGAATATCCATGGATTGCTTATCAGTTTGATCATACTGTTATTGTGGCAGCAGCTACAATTTTTACTTCATTGAAGAATGATGTTAAGATGGCTGAACAGATTGCTATTGAAGTAGTTTCGGGTAGAGCAACAGTTGAAACGTTTAAGTTTAACAAAATTGTTCCTCTAGCGTTTTCTAAAACAGGATACATAAATCAGGGAGATTCTCTTGGCTTAAAGATTATGATTGCCGCCTTTGATTCTACGGAAGCAATGAACTTGGAATATTATGTCGATGATACAGCACATACGGGAGATCCATTGACGTTCTCTGGTAATCCTGGAGATGCTTTGCAATTAGGCGGTGGAGTTGGTGCGCATTTTGTTGAGGGAACAATTGAAGTAAAAGAAAAAGGTGCTGTCAAAAAGAAACCTTGGAAATTTAATTACAGTGTAGGAGCACCAACTGCTACTGTTGCTAATGCTGATTTAGCCGTGCTATACAAAGGGTGGGAGAATAAACTTAAAATTTCGGCTTCGGGTTACGATCCAGAATCAATAAAAATTAGTTGTTCCGGTTGTAGTATCTCTAAAAAAGGTGACTTTTACATTGCTAAACCTGGAAATGGTAAAATAGCAACAGTTAGTGTTTCAGCAACCACTGATGATGGTGCTACCGTTAAATTAGCAGCAGAAGAGTTTAGGATTTTTCCTTTACCGCTGCCGAAACCCTATTTTGCGAATCAAACATTTGATAAGCCGACTATGAAAAAAGGAACAGCAATGTCAGCTTCTCAAGTTCTAGCTAAGTTGGGAGATAGTCCATTAAATGTAAAGTATACTGTTACAGGGTTTAAAATGATTATATCTAAAGCTGGTAAAATTGCTGAATTAACAGCTAGAAATGGAAAACTTTCGAAGGAAATGAAAAATGCTATTAAGAAAATGCCAAAAGGCACCTCATTAACCTTTGTTGGAGTTACAGCGGCTGGACCTAGTGGTAAATCTGCACCAATTGGAGGATTGTCCTTCAAATTAATTTAATAACTAAAACTATTTGGTATGTTAAAATGTATGAAAATAATCGCTTTACAACTAATATTTTTTATTTGTTTATCAGCTACTGTTTTGGCTCAACTTCCTAGCACAGGAGTTTCGTCTTCCGGTGTTTTAGATGGTGTTTATGTACAAGAACATATACCAACTAAAAGAGTTATTCAATACCCGCATTTGCGAGAAGCCGATGTTATGTGGTCTAAGCGAGTTTGGAGAACAATTGATTTACGTGAGAAGATTAATCATCCTTTGTACTACCCAGAAGAGCCATTAGCAGACCGCATGTCTTTGTTCGATGTTATCAGATACGGAGTTTTTGATGAGGGTAGTTTAACTATCTATGATTTAACTGCAGATTTTGATGATAAATTTAGATTTCCAGTTAAACCATTAAACGGAAATATTAATGACCCGGCTTTTAGAAAACGTTTAGATGGATTTTTCGGTACGGTTGGTCAAGTAGCAAGGCTTGACCCTGAAACAGATGAATTTGTATATGATGATGCTGGCGACCAAATATATGATAGTGTTGCAGAAGCGTACACTTCCCGAGATATAATTCGTTATGAGATAAAGGAAGATTGGTTCTTTGATAAGCAGAGATCTGTTATGGATGTAAGAATTATTGGAATTTCTCCGGTTGTATATTTTAGAAATCAAGAGACGGGGGACATAATGGGTCCTAAAAATTTATTTTGGCTTTATTTTCCTGAGTGTCGTTACGTATTTCAAAACTTTTTTGTTTACAATACATCTAATGATGCTATGCGTATGTCGTTTGATGATTTATTCTGGAAAAGACAATTTTCAAGCTATATTCATAAGGAAACAAATGTTTTTGATAGAACAGTAAATCCAAGTTGGGATGGCCTTGACGCTCTGTTGGAGTCTGAAAAAATTAAACAAGAGATGTTCAAAATTGAACACGATGTTTGGCATTTATAAAAAGAACAATTATTTAATTATTTTAAAATACCCACTGAAATGTGGGTATTTTTTTTTGTATAAAATAGAATATGATATCAGCAAGTAAAATTTCGTTGTTTCTAGGAGGAAAAGAGCTATATTCAAATGTCTCTTTTCAAATAACCAAATCGGATAAGATTGGTTTAACAGGTAAAAATGGGGCAGGTAAATCAACTTTACTTAAATTAATTACCGGGGAGTTTAAAATTGATGAGGGAAACTTATCTGTTATAAAAGAAGCTAAAGTTTGTTATTTACCGCAAGAAATTATGTCATCTTCTACTCGTCCGGTTTTAGAAGAGGTTCAAGCTGCCAACGAAGAAATAGTCGAGATTGAAAGGAAGTTGGAGGAAATCAATCATCAGTTAGCTACACGCGAAGATTACGAATCGGATTCTTACATGCAGTTATTGACTGATATAAATGAACTAAACGAGGAATTTGTATTAAAGGGAGGTCAAGGAGTTGGAGAACAAGCTGAAATGATTCTTAAAGGGCTCGGATTTTCACCTTCGGAACTTTTTAAACCATTTAATGAGTTTAGTGGAGGTTGGCAGATGCGTGTGGAATTAGCAAAATTATTGGTTCAAAATCCGGATGTCTTATTATTGGATGAACCTACCAACCATCTTGATATCGAGTCTATTCAATGGTTGGAGAATTATTTAAAGAAATTTCCGGGTGCTATCCTCCTTATCTCTCACGATAGAATGTTTTTGGATGCTATCACTACTAGAACAATGGAGATTAATGCGGGAACAGTATATGATTATAAGTTAAGTTATTCTAAATATTTAGTAAAAAGGGAGGAAGAGTTAATTCTGCAGCATGCAGCTTATAAGAATCAGCAAAAGGAAATTGAAGATACAGAAAAACTAATTAATAAGTTTAGAGCAAAAGCAAGTAAGGCTTCGTTTGCCCAGTCATTGATTAAGAAACTGGATAAGATGGACAAAATAGAAATCGATGAAGTAGATTCTTCTGCTCTCGCTTTTAAATTCCCTGAGCCAATACAATCGGGGAAGATAGTTGCCGAAATTAGTGATGTATCTAAAAACTTTTCAGATAAAGTAATCTTTTCTAGTATTGACTTAAATATAGCAAGAGGTGAGAAAATTGCATTGATTGGAAAAAATGGAATGGGTAAGTCTACCTTAATTAAAATGCTAGTTGGAGATACTCCTTATGATGGGGAAATGAAATTGGGTCATAATGTAAGTGTAGGTTATTTTGCTCAAGATGAGACTACTAAATTAAACGGTAATAAGACTGTTTTCGAAACTATTGATGATGTTGCTATCGGAGAAGTTAGAAAAAAAGTAAGAGCAATTTTGGGTTCTTTTTTATTTAGAGACGATGATGTTGACAAAAAGGTGAAAGTCCTTTCAGGCGGGGAAAAAACGAGATTAGCATTGTGTAAATTATTATTAGAACCTTATAATTTCTTAATCTTAGATGAACCAACAAATCATCTTGATATAGTGTCTAAAGATGTTCTGAAGGAAGCCTTAAAAAAGTATACAGGAACTTTGTTGCTTGTTTCTCATGATAGAGATTTTTTAGATGATTTAACCGAAAGAATATATTACATAAAGAGCCAGGGCATCAGTGTTTATTTTGAAAAAGTAAATGACTTCTTAAATAATCTAAATATTGAAATACAGGAAGCTGCAGCGCCCAATAAAAAAGTTGCTTCAAAAGAGAATAACTCTGGAGGTTCTTACAAAGAGAAAAAACAAGCGAAAAATGATTTACGTAAGTTTAAGAATAGATTTTCTAAAGTCGAAAACGAAATTGAAACCCTAGAAACCGAGGTAAAGCAGCTTGAATTTAAAGTTGGTGAAATGGATTATTCTTCTAATGAGGAAGCAAACGAATTGTTTAATGAGATTAAGGAGAAAAGAGATCGATTAGATGATTTAATTATTGAGTGGGAAAATCTTACAGAAAAAATTGAAGGATTATCGTCTATTGTCAATTAATGTAGAGTCATATTCTCCATCGTTATAAATACCGTGGAATATTAAAACCTCGTTTTCAGTCCACTCCTTAAAATCTCCGTGGTATTTGTTTTTTTTGAAAGTTGTTTCTGATTTTTTTTTGCCAGATGCATAAAATGTGGTCAAAATACCTTCAACTTTCCCCTTCTTGTAGTTTATTTTTTCCAATGTATCTCCTTTATTATTCAATTTAAAACACATTCCAGTATAAGGAGATTTTCTATTTTCAATATAAAAATGATTGTATAAACGGTCTAATATAAGATTGTCACAACTGCATTCTTTGTTGATATTGGAATTTTGTTTCTCTGGGCTACACGAAATAAATAAGTGAAGCAAAGCGAATATGACTATATTATATTTCATAAAAATAGTTTTGCTAATAATCTGAATTTAGCTTCTTCAAGCTCTGCATTCAGTTGTTTTATTATTTCTATCTTACTAATCATATATTTTGATGCCCTAAGATTGCAAGAGATCTGATAAGTTGCATTAAATATACCTACTTCTTATCCAGTTCTCTATCAATCTCCTCAATCATTTTTAAAGCTTCAGGCCTCGGAGGATATATTTTTGAAACGATATATCCTATAATCATAGCCAAGACAAAAGAAGGAGCTAGCACATCTAGCTCTTTTAAATAGTTGCCTATCCCTTCTATATTAGAAAATACAAACTTGAATAATATCACTGACGTAAAACCAGTTATCATAGATGCAATTGCTCCTTTTTCAGAATAACCCTTCCAGAAAAGTGACAGTATAATCACAGGGCAGAAAGTGGCGGCAATTCCAGACCACCCAAAAATCATAATCCAGAATATCTGTCTTTCAGGATATAAATTGTATAATAAAATAGCAATTCCAAGTGCGGCTATTGCCATTCCAACAGTGACTATTCTAGAAAAATTGGTTAAATCCTTATCTTTTAAATCAGGTTTAAATATTTTTTGATAGAAGTCTCGAGTAATAGCGCTAGAAGCAAGAATGAGAAGAGAATCAATTGTAGACATAATCGCTGAAAGAACAATAGCAATAAATATTGCCACTAAAATTGTGGGTAAAAACTCATGAGTCATCATACTTAATACATTTTCCCCGTCCTTTCCTAGCAATCCTTCAGGGTCTTGGCCTTCCTTTGTGAAGTAAATTCGCGCAAGAATACCAATTGTTACGGCCGCAGCATCGGTTAAGAGAGTAAAAAGTAGTGCTACCCATTTTCCTTTATCAATTTCTTTTTCGCTTTTAATTGACATAAAACGAACATAAACTTGAGGAGATCCAAGAAACCCAAGTCCGATCATTGAGAAGCCTAAAATTGTAAAAACATTCATCCACCCATCATTACTCCTCCCCATTACTTGGGTAAGGGTTGGGTCTATGGCATTAAGTCCTTCAGTAATTCCCGTGCCATGATCCATAGAATACCATACAACAATAGGTAGCAAAACCAGCCCGAAAAACATTAAAATACCTTGAAACATATCGGACCAAACTGCAGCAACAAATCCGCCTATGAAGATGTAAGTGAGAACTATTAGGAATCCGATTAGTGCGCCTAATTTATAGTCAATTCCCAGCATAGACTCAAATGCAATACCAGTTACATCAATTTGGGAAGCAACGTAAATAACAATAAAAACTACTAGAACAGATGCTGCGATTATTCGAAGCGTGTGGGTAGTCGATTTAAAGTGACTTTGAAGATAGTCCGGGATGGTAATTGCACCGTATCTGTCGGATCTTTTTTTGAAACGTTTAGCCATAAATTGCCAAGAAATAAAAACTCCAAGAAGCTCTCCTGCTACTACCCAGTAGCCCGAATATCCAGCTATAGCACCCATGCCCGTTAGTCCAATTAGTAGCCATCCAGATTCACCCGTTGCTCGCGCAGAAAAAGCTACCGCCCAAAACCCCATATTTTTTCCTCCAACGTAATAATCGCTCATGCTTTTCACGCGTCGAGAGGCAAAAATTCCAATGAGGAATAAAACTCCAACATAAACGGCGAGAACAGCTATTTTAATTATAAAATCTTTTTCTTGCATCGTATTTTAAATTTGTGATTTTTCTTCCATTTATGTGGAAATCAATATTGTCGAAAGCTTGCAAAGTGGATGTGTTTCTATCAATTTGCAAAGTGATTAAAAAAAATAACTATCTTATCGTTTTTAATTAAAAAAAGATAAAAATTAATAAGACAAGCTTAAAAACAGGAAAAAATTCCTAATTTTGCTATCTATATTGATGAAAACTATTTTTACAAAGTTGATTTAAAAGGATTTGGGGATTGGCCTTGGGTTTGTACATTTAATGAACAAAAAAAGCGATAATCCATTTTGATTTTTGACGAACAGAACCCCATAGCAATTGAAACATTAAGCGATTTGGATACTGCTCTTTCAGAAGGTGAGAGGACGAAGTATGACCACATAATACGTTCGGTAAAAATACCAGTTAGCCATTTCGACAACCATTGCTCATGGTCTAGTGAATCATATACTCGAAATTGTATTTTGGAAACAGAAAAATTTGAATTAATTCTTATTTGTTGGGAAGGTGGTCAAATTACACCTATACACGATCACGGAGATGAGGAATGTTGGGTTAAAATTATTGAGGGCGAATTTAGAGAAACGATTTACAAAAAGAATGATGTTGGTGACCTCAATAGTATTAAATCTGCGATTTTAAAACCTTCCGACATAAGTTATATGATAGATTTTATGGGTTTTCATAGCCTAGAAAATTTATCAAAAAAAAGAAGTATGTCTCTTCATTTATATGCAAAGCCAATTCGTAATTGTAGAATATTTGATACCAATTTAGGGGAATTTGTTCAAAAGCACTTAGTCTACGACACTGTTTCAAAAGTGCCTAAAAAACTAAAGAAAATATAAATTATATGTCTGATATAAATAGTGACTTAGCTTTATTTAATGAGCTAGCAGAAACCTTAATAAGTGAAGAGGATAAAAATCCCGTTGCGAATCGAATAGATTCCAATAAACTTTATGACTCTATTGATCTTTCATTGAACGATTCCGCAATGGTTGATGATGAGTTCAAGACTGTGCTTCGAGATGTTCTTATTTCCACGCCAAAAACTGCAACGAACTTATTTTTCAATCAACTTTTTGGAGGAAGACAAAGCAAAGCTGTTTTAGGCGATTTACTTGCTGTTATGCTCAATAACAGCATGTACACGTATAAGGTTGCAGGTCCTCAGGTGGGTATTGAACAGGAGATTATTAGAAAGTCTTGCGATCTAATTGGTTATGGGGAACAAAGTAATGGAACCTTCCCTACCGGAGGTTCGATGAGTAATTACATGGCGTTGGTTATGGCGCGCGATGCCAAAGATTCTCATTGCAAGTCCGAAGGTATGACAAAACCAATGGTGATTTATACTTCTGAAGAATCGCATTATTCAACTGCAAAAAATGCAAGTTTCGCCGGAATTGGAAGAAATAATATTCGATTTATTCCAGCAGATTCAAATGGGCAAATGATTGCAGAGAAACTGGAAGAAAAAATTATTGAAGATCTCGGGAGGGGTTTTGTTCCTACTTTTGTAAATGCTACAGCAGGCACAACAGTTTTAGGAGCTTTCGACCCAATAAATCCAATTGCTGATATCACTGAAAAGTATAAGATTTGGCTTCATATTGATGGTGCATATTGTGGGGGAGTTATTTTCAGTGATAAATATAAGCACCTTGTGCAGGGGGTAGAAAGATCTGATTCATTTAGCTACAATGCCCATAAAATGTTGGGTACACCCTTAACTTGTTCTATTATTCTAGTGAATGATAAGAAACACTTGCATGATTCATTTAGTAATGATGCTGATTACCTGTATCAAACAGATGGGGATGATTTTAACTTAGGTAAAACTTCATTTCAATGCGGAAGAAGAAATGATGCCTTGAAATTTTGGACACTCTGGAAATCTGTTGGAACCAGTGGATTAAAGTCTATTGTAGAACAACAATTTGAATTGGCAGCTATTGCTCGAAAATACGTTAGAAGTAATTCAGACTATACCTTATACAGTTTCGATGATTCAATCTCGATCTGTTTTAATTATAAGAATATTGATCCAACTGCGCTTTGCACTGCTCTATATGAGCATCAAATTACAGTTGTGGGGTTTGGTTCTTTTAATGGTAATACCTTTGTTCGGTTGGTAACAATTAATGCTAATAATGAGGAATACAACATTTTGAATTTCTTTAAAGTCTTAGAAGCGTTCGTCGAAAAAACTCCAGAGTTGATAGAAGTTAATCAAGTAATACGGGAGCAACTATAAATAACGGTTTAAAAAAACCCTAATCAACTGATTTATAAGTTAATTAGGGTTTTGTATTGTACCCACGGAGGGAGTCGAACCCTCACGCACATAGTGCACTACGACCTCAACGTAGCCCGTCTACCAGTTCCAGCACGTGGGTGTTAATGCAAATATATAAATAGTTAAGGAATTAGAACTTAAAAACACGATTCCTCTTCTTGTCTTGAATTATCGGGAGATCCTATCCATCATTTTCAATTAACTGGAGAATCATCTTTTTACTTTTTCATTTTTTAATTTTGCTTTGACGTTGCATGGCTTCTGCTTTTAAACGGAATTCTTTCGCATATAGAATTTTCGAATCTTTACTTTTACGAGCATAGTTTTTATTGGAGTTATTGTGTTTTATTAACCTTTTTCACGTTTGGCAGAATAAACAACGTAAAATGCTTCAAGTTCTTTAGAATATAAAACATGTACGAAGTATTGTACTCCATAAAACAAAAAAGCCTCTCCTTACGATAGCTATCGTAATGGAAAGGCTTTAGTTTTGTGATTCAGCTGGGGTTCGAACCCAGGACCCCATCCTTAAAAGGGATGTGCTCTACCAGCTGAGCTACTGAATCAAGATGTCAATTTTCGCTATTTATTTTCTACTAGCGGGTGCAAATATACTAGCATTATTTAATTCCACAAGTTCGGAATAAAAAAAAATAAAAGATTATTTCTAGCTTTGTTATTCGAAACCTTTTTTAGCTTTATGGAAAGCAAATAAAGAAAATTAAAACACCATGAATTTCAGTAATATAACGCAAGATATTAAGCAGAAACTAATAGATATTGTTGGAGATAATTATTGCTTGACAGAAAAAAATAGCTTAGAAGATTATTGCCACGATGAAACGGAGGACCTGAATTTCCCGCCAGAAGCAGTAGTTAAGCCAGCAAATACAAATGAGGTGAGTGAAATTATGAAACTTGCATGTGAGTATAATATACCTGTTACTCCTTGCGGAGCCAGAACCGGATTGAGCGGAGGCGCTTTATGTGTTTATGGTGGAATAGCGCTTTCAATGGAACGGTTTAATAAAATTATAAAAATTGATGAAGATAACCTTCAGGTAATTGCGCAAAGTGGAGTTATCACACAAGAATTGCAAGTGGCTGTTCAAGAAAAAGGATTGTATTATGCTCCTGATCCTTCAAGTAAGGGTACTTGTTTTATTGGTGGTAATATTGCTGAAAATGCAGGTGGTCCTCGAGCAGTAAAATATGGCGTAACAAAGGACTTTGTTTTAAACCTTGAAGTGGTTTTGCCCAATGGAGAAGTAATAGAAACTGGTGCTAATACATTAAAAAACTCAACGGGATATAACCTTACTCAATTAATGGTTGGAAGTGAAGGAACCTTAGGGATTGTTACCCAAGCAACACTTAAATTAATTCCCTGTCCAAAGTACAACATGCTAATGTTGGTGCCTTTTACTTCAGCAGAGAAAGCTTGTGAAGCCGTAGCTTCAATATTTAAAGCTGGAATTACTCCTTCTGCAATGGAATTTATGGAAAGAGATGCAATACAATGGACAATGGACTTTACAAAAGAAAGTCCTGTTAAATTAAAAGATAATGAACAAGCACATTTATTAATAGAAGTAGATGGAAACGATACAGAGATCTTATTTAAAGAATGTGAGGTAATTGCCTCGGTGGTTGAAGAATTGGAATGCTGTGAAATAATGTTTGCTGAAACAGAAGCGCAAAAAGACGCCTTATGGTTTTTACGAAGAAGGGTAGGAGAGGCTGTAAAAGCTACTTCTATTTACAAAGAAGAAGATACTGTAGTGCCAAGATATAATTTACCTAAGTTACTTAAAGGAGTTAAGGCTATTGGTAATAAGTATGGGTTTAAATCTATATGTTATGGCCACGCTGGTGATGGTAATTTGCATATTAATATTATTAAAGGCGATATGACAGATGATGCCTGGAATAATGAATTATCAAAAGGGATTAGGGAATTATTTGAGCTAACGGTTGCTTTGGGAGGGACGCTTTCGGGAGAACATGGAATTGGTTATGTTCAGAAACATTATATGGATATTGCTTTTACGGATGTCGAACTTAATCTTATGAAAGGGATAAAAAATATATTTGATCCGAAGAGAATTTTGAATCCGGGGAAAATATTCGCATAAAAAAACCCACTTTTTAAAAAGTAGGTTTTTATATATATTGTGTCTATTAATTTACCCTGCTGATTCTACTTTCATATCCTCAGCTCCATATGCCATAGCTTTTAATTTCTTAGTTATTAAGAGTAAGCCTACACCCACAATTATCCCAAAAGCAACTAGACCCCAAAATATAGTTAGCTCTCCGAGTAGTTCAGAAGACTTTCCTATTTCAGATGCTAACTTATTAGCTAATCCAGTTACAGCAAAATAAATACCCATTATTGATGATACCATTCGTTTAGGAGCTAACTTAGTTATAAATGAAAGTGCCGTAGGTGATAAGCATAATTCACCAATTGTGTGAAATAAATAGGCAAATACTAACCAATACATCGCAGACTCTCCAGTTGCGTCTCTTTGCATAGAAGCACCTACCATAAATAAGAATCCAATTCCCAAAATAATAAGACCAAATCCCATCTTATAAATTGTAGAAGTTTCTTTTCCCTTTTTCCATTGTCTTACCCAGAAATTAGCGACAAGAGTTCCAAAGATTAAAATAAATGCAGCGTTAAGTGCTTGGAATACTGCTGTAGGGATTTCATAGCCAAATAGCATCCTATTTGTATATTCTTCGGTATATATACTCATCAATCCTCCAGCTTGCTCAAATGACATCCAAAAGAAACAAACAGCAATAAATGAAATTCCTAAAACAATTAATCGACTTGTCTCAATTTTCTTTTTTTCCGCTAATGGCAATGTTTCAATTTTCTCAGCTGCTGGTTTTGGTTGATCCAGTATTTCATCCGAGGAATCTGTTTCAATTTTTGCAATTGATGACTGCTCCACGTCATCTGCTGTAATCAAATACTTTTGTCCCCATATGTATACTATTTGTCCCAATAACATTCCAAAACCAGCTAGAGTGAAACCGATATGCCATCCATATGCCGCCGCAATTATACCACATAATATGCTGCCCAGCATAGCTCCAAGATTAATGCCCATGTAAAATATCATGAAACCACCATCTCTTCTTGAGTCTCCCTGTTTGTAAAGTCCTCCAACGAGAGTAGAAATATTTGGTTTAAGAAATCCCGACCCAATTACAATCAATGTCAAAGCAGTATAAAAAGCCCAGAGACCGGGCATCGCCATCATAAAGTGACCCGCAACCAGAATAAAACCCCCGAGCATTACGGTTTTTTTCTGACCAAGAAGCTTATCCGCAATTATTCCGCCTGGAATTGCAACTAGATAAACTGCCATAGTGTACCAGCCGTATAAGGTAAGAGCCTCTATTTTTGTCCACCCTAATCCTCCTTCACCAACATTGGCTATGAGATAAATAACCAAAAGAGCTCTCATCCCATAATACGAAAATCTTTCCCACATTTCTGTAAAGAATAATATGGCTAATCCTCTAGGATGACTTAAAAAAGTTGCTTCTGAATTTGTTGCTGCACTCATCTGTTTATAGTTTTTATAATTTTTACGAGCCCCGAAAGTACATTTTTTTTTTGAAATGGTAAGTTGAGATTCAGATTTGAGCGATATCTTTTACTGTTCTATCTAAATTATTTGATTTCTGTCTATAAAAAGCTATTGTTATTAGCTTGTTAATGATATTTTTGTGGGTCAAAATAAGAGTCAATGAATTTATTACAACTTTCTACTTTCGTATTTATTCTCCTATTAACTTCTTGCGAGATATCGGAGGTGGATGAGGTAATGGATGCGTCGATTTTTACTGAAGAAGATAGCTTATGTGATAGAGTTTGGTCCGAGGCCGAAATAGATTATCATACATTATCTAATTATATGGATGTATATGTTTCGCATATACACCTAGACGTTGAAATTTCTTTTGATGAGAAAAAATTATTCGGTAGTGCTACTCACACTATTGAGAATCCTTGCAATAAAGACATAATTGTTTTTGATTCTCGATCTTTAGATATTACATCAATTACCCTAAATGATGGAGAGGAAGCTACTTATGAAATCGGAGAATTGGATGAGCTTTTGGGGCAATCAATTACGGTGCACATAAATGAAAACACTGAGTTGGTAACCATTAATTATTCCACAACTAATGGAACTAGAGCATTAGATTGGTTAGTGCCTGCTCAAACAGCAGGAAAACAGAACCCGTTTATGTATACGCAAGGTCAGGCTGTATTAACAAGAACGTGGCTTCCATGTCAAGACACTCCTGGGCGAAGAATAACGTATTCTGCAAAAGTGAAAGTTCCTAATCACTTAATGGCAGTAATGAGTGCTTCAAATCCTACAGTTAAAAATGAATCTGGGGTTTATGATTTTGAAATGAATCAGTCTATTCCGACTTATTTAATGGCTATTGCAGTAGGTGATCTAGAGTTTATTGAAATTGATGAAAGAACGGGTGTTTACGCTGAACCATCTATGATTGAAGCTTGTAGATATGAGTTCGGTGATATGGGTAAAATGGTAGATGCAGCGGAAGGTCTTTATGGAAAGTACCAGTGGGAAAGATATGATGTAATCGTATTGCCTCCAAGCTTTCCATTTGGAGGAATGGAGAATCCAAGATTAACTTTTGCGACACCAACTATTATAGCTGGCGATCGTTCTTTAACAACTTTAGTAGCGCATGAGTTGGCGCATTCATGGAGTGGGAATTTGGTTACCAACTCTAACTGGAATGACTTCTGGTTGAATGAAGGTTTTACAATGTACTTCGAAAGAAGAATAATGGAAGAGCTTTACGGTAAGGACTATGTAGACATGCTCGCCTTATTAGGATATCAAGATCTACAAGCTTCTATATCTTCTCTAGAACCTAAAATGCAAATGCTGAAGTTAAAAATGAAAGGACTCGATCCGGATGAGGCAATGACGGATATCGCTTATGAAAAAGGGTATTCTTTTTTACGCTTAATTGAAGATCTTGCTGGACGGGAAAAGTTTGATGTTTTCATAAAGGATTACTTTACTGCGCATAAATTTCAGACAATGACAACAGAGGTGTTCGTTACCTACCTTAAAGAGAATTTATTGGAACCAAATAATATTGAGTTTAACTTGAATGAATGGGTATATGAATCCGGACTTCCGAAAAACTGCCTTGTTGTTGTTTCTGAAAGATTTAATTCGGTTGAAGCTCAATTAACTTCATTTTATGAAACAAATGATGCGAGTTCTGTTACTCCTCAGGAGTGGTCAACGCATGAATGGCTCCACTTTATTCGTCATTTTAAGCCGGAAACCACAGTAGGTCAAATGGCTATATTGGATGATGCTTTTCATTTAACACAATCAGGTAATTCTGAAATAGCGGCTATCTGGTTTGAAAAAAGCATTAACGTTGGTTATGATAAAATAGATGGTGAGTTAGAAGCATTTTTAATGAGAGTAGGTAGAAGGAAATTTTTACAACCGCTTTACAATGCACTAGCAGCAACGTCCGAAGGAAAACAAAAAGGCTTGGATATCTATATTAAAGCTAGAAATAACTATCACTTTGTCTCTGTGAGCACAATCGACGCAATTCTCGGTTATTCACCAATTTAGTATTACCATTCTTCTCGTAAAGTCTTTGTTCAAAATTCGTTGCTCATTCGATTAAATATCTAACTTTGGAAAACAAAGTGCTTTTAATCGAATTTTTATGACTGAAAAAGAAGAACAATTAGGACATTTATCCGAGATAAAAAATATGATGGAAAAATCATCTCGGTTTTTATCATTAAGTGGGTTAACAGGTGTATTTGCAGGGGTTTATGCTCTGGTAGGCGCATACTTAGTTTATAGTGACTTTCATATTATACCTTCTAATACTGCTAGAGTTAGTTACGCAGAATTTATTAGTTCTGGCAACGACTCGGTAATGCTAAAAATTCAATCATTATTTATGATAGGAGCAATTGTTTTGGTATTGTCGCTTGTTACTGGTTATATATTTACAAATAGAAAGGCGAAGAAGCAAAATTTAAATGTTTGGGACAGTACCACTAAAAGAATGGTTGTTAGTCTTTCTATTCCCTTAGTTGCTGGGGGTTTATTTTGTTTGATTTTAATTAAGCACGATGTGGTAGGTTTAATTGCTCCTGCAACGCTTATTTTTTACGGGGTAGCTTTGCTAAATGCAAGTAAATACACATTTAATGATGTAAAATATTTAGGGGTTTTGGAAATTATTTTAGGCTTAGTTTCCGCATATTATATTGGGCGAGGTCTGCTTTTTTGGGCAGTTGGATTTGGTGTTCTTCATATCGTATATGGAACGGTTATGTATTTTAAATACGACCAGAGAAAATAGTACTTCCGTGCAAGGTTTTAATCAATTAAATAAAGCTTTTGATAGTCGCGTAAGATTAGGTCTTATGTCTATCCTGGTTGTGAATGATTGGGTTAGTTATAAAGATATAAAAGAAAACCTTAGCCTAACAGACGGTAATTTAGCAAGTCATGTTTCATCATTAGAGAAAATTAAATACGTAGAGATAAAAAAACAGTTTGTTGGAAAGAAACCTCAAACGTCCTATAAAGCAACTAAATCGGGGAGGAAAGCATTTGCTGACCATATAGATGGTTTAGAAAAGATACTGAAAGGACAATGATTTTTATTATTTGTGCAAAATTTTGAATCTAGAATTGTTAAAGTCAAATCTTATAAATCAAAGCGGTTTTTACATTTCCTGTATTCATCCATAATTATAGATAATAATCTCATTTCGAATATATTTATTTAAGAGAATAGCAAAAAAGTATTACTATTATTAAAATAGTTCTATTTTTGCTAAAATAGGAACATTCAAAAATCAAGAAATGAAAAAAAATATGCTTAAGTGGAATGTAATAGCCCTTGTTGGCTTGGTAGTTGGTTTTTCAAGTTGTGGTGAAGGGGTTAGTCCAGAAGATGGAAAAGTGGTTATAGAAGAGAATGTTGAGGATACTACTTTATTGGATATCCCAGAATTAGATGAAGATATGGCTTATTCAGTTCCAACTCCAAATGAATTGTTTGCAGTAATAAAAGAAACAGGTGTTTTGTATGATGGGACGATTTTAAATTCAGCTGATAACAGCGAAAAATATTCTTCTAAAAAAATTCAAGCGCTTAATTTTGGTGTTTATTTTGCTGATTTAGCTTTTGCTAGTAGCTTTGAGGAAAATGCTTCAATCCTGAGTTATTTTGCTACAATTAAAGTTTTAAGTGATGAGCTTGGAATCTCCAATGCGTTGGATGCAGCGATTTACGAAAAAGCTCAAATGAATCTTGAAAGTAATGACTCTGACTCTTTATTGTTTCTTTCAAATGATACTTATTTTCAAGCGTATTCTTATTTAGAAGAAAATGAGCGAGGTTCGACTTTGGCATTAATTGTGCTTGGAGGATGGATTGAAAGCTTGTATATAATGACTAACCTAGGAGCGTATGAAGAAGGTAGCAATTTAGTAACTCGAATCGGAGAACAAAAACTTACCATTGGAAATTTAATGGGATTTATGATGAAATACCAAGACGATTCAAACGTTGCTGAAGTAATGGAAGAGTTAGCTGATATTGAAGAACTATTTTGGAGTTTTGAAGAGGAAGAAGGTGATGATGTTTCAACTTCACAGAAAGATGATGTGTATGTTCTTTCTGGAGGTTCTACAATTTTGGTTTCGGCTGAACAATATGATAAATTGAAAGAATTAGTTTCTGGATTAAGAAACGAGATAATTGAAGGAGAGCTTTAAACTATAAAATTTAAGTTATGAAAAGATTATTTACAAACCTGTTTTTAGTTGCTTTGATTATAGCGCCTAGTGCCTTGTTAAGTCAAAACTGTACAAATATTGTTAAGTACTGTAATCATGCCAAGCGAGATGGGTTTTTGCGCAATGGGCAGTCGCTAAGTGGTGCATTCGCTCAAGGAGATACTGCAGAAATTACGGTTATTGTTTACAAAGATATGGAATACAGAATGTCTCTTTGTTCGCCAACTCACGATGAATTGGATGGAAAATTTGAGTTCAAAATTGTTGAGCAGATTACAAAACCAGCTTGGAAAGATGTTGTTACCTACGAAACGGAAACAGAATATGACGATTATGGTGAAGAACTAGAGATAAGGGTAGAGAAAAAATCAAGAAGACGCGTTTACAATAAAGTAGATGTTGTTCGTTACGACAATAAAAAAGATGAAGATGCTCAGGAATTTGTTTTTATTTCTGATAAAACAAGAAAATTAACTATTAAAGTTTATATACCTTTACCTGAAGGAGGTGATGAACGACAGGGTCTTGAGGCAGAAACCTATGCTTGTGTTGGTTTGTTAATTGAGCATCAGCCAGGACCAACAATTGGATTTAATAGGTAAAATTTGATAACTTTATTTAAAGCCCTGCTCATAATGAGTAGGGCTTTTTTATTTTTGGAAAATGAATATAGAAGAGATATTAAAGAAAAGTAAGAAAATTGTAATAACAACACATCAATCTCCAGATGGCGATGCAATAGGGTCGTCATTAGCATTATTTGGATACTTAGTAAAAAAAGGGTTTGACGTAAGTGTGGTTGTTCCAGACAGTTTTCCCCAGTTTTTAAAGTGGATGGAAGGAGCGGATGATATATATGTTTACGATTACGAGGAAAATGTTGTGAAAGGGCTAATAAGTGAAGCGGATTTAATATTTAGTTTAGATTACAATGACTTAACTCGAGTAGGAGGTGTTGGATATTTAATTGAACAATCAACTGCTTATAAAGCAATGATTGATCATCACCTGCATCCAGCAGACTTTGCAGATTGGATGTGTAGCGATACATCATCTTG
>Ga0206130_10001402_pt1 | contig 35336 bp, 26 predicted proteins | sample Helgoland_Spring_9_FD_148637 | JGI IMG/M metagenome (GOLD analysis project Ga0206130, IMG submission 148637) | Pelagic subsurface seawater microbial communities from Kabeltonne, Helgoland, North Sea - Helgoland_Spring_Bloom_20160512_1 | ecosystem: Environmental > Aquatic > Marine > Epipelagic ...
CTTCTCGCTTCCAGAACCAGAACCAAATGTATTTTCATTTAATTCTCCCTATGGAGCTTGCAATAAATGCAATGGACTCGGTGAAGTAACAGAAGTTGATATTAATAAAATAATACCTGATCCAAAACTTTCGGTTAAAAAAGGCGGGATTGCTCCTTTGGGAAAATATCAAGAAAATTGGATATTTAAACAAGTCGAAGTTATCCTCATAAATGCCGGCCATAATTTATCCACACCCATAAAAGAAATTTCAGAAGACATTTTAAACAAGCTTCTATACGGTACTGACGAACTAATAAAAATTATTGGAAATTCGGGAGTACATGAGATTGTATCGAACTTTGAGGGGATAATTAATTTTGTTACAAGACATCAAAAAGACCAAGGTTCGAAAGGAATACAAAGATGGGCTGATAGCTTTACCAATAAAATTAAATGCTTTGCATGTAATGGATCTCGATTAAAAGATGATTCATTATTATATAAGGTTAATGGTACTTCGATTTCAGAATTAACTGCAATGGACATCTCTGACTTAGCAAATTGGAATAACTCACTTGAGGAGGTATTATCCGATAATCAGTGGGCAATTGCAAAAGACATTGTAAAAGAAATCAAAGATAGAATTCAATTTCTATTAAATGTTGGTCTTAATTACCTGTCACTTAATTTAAGTGCTAGAACTTTGTCTGGAGGAGAAGCTCAAAGAATTAGATTAGCTACCCAAATTGGGTCAGAATTAACAGGTGTACTTTATATTCTTGATGAACCCTCCATTGGACTGCATCAAAGAGATAACCATCGGTTAATTGAATCTTTAGTCAAACTAAGAGAAAGTGGTAATTCAGTAATTGTGGTTGAACACGATAAAGATATTATGCTCCATGCTGATCATTTAATTGATATTGGGCCGGGAGCTGGAATCAATGGTGGTAATATTGTTTCTCAAGGTTCACCATCAGAATTAGATAAAGTAAATTCAAGTACTGCACATTATATTCTTGGTAAAAAAGAAATAGCAATTCCAAAAAAAAGAAGGAAATCATCAGGGAAAAATTTAATCCTCAAAGGCGCATCAGGACATAATTTAAAAGATGTAAATGTAAAATTTCCATTAGAGATATTCATTTGTGTTACAGGTGTTTCTGGCAGTGGAAAATCTTCATTGATAAACGAAACTTTGTACCCAATTCTTAATCAACATATTTATAGAGGAGTAAAAAGACCCTTACCATATAAGTCAATAAAAGGGTTAGAACATCTGGATAAGGTTATTGAAATTAATCAATCCCCTATTGGCAGAACACCAAGATCCAATCCATCAACATATACTGGGTTGTTTACTGAAATTAGAAAACTTTTTGCAGAACTGCCTGAATCTAAAATTAGAGGATACAAAATAGGAAGGTTCTCTTTTAATGTAAAAGGAGGAAGATGTGAAGAATGCAAAGGAGCTGGGTTAAAACTTATCGAGATGAACTTCTTACCCGATGTGTATGTCAGTTGTGAAACTTGTCAAGGGAAAAGATACAACAGAGAAACACTTGAAGTTAGATATAAAGGACATTCGATTAATGATGTGTTGGAAATGTCTATTCATGAAGCGGTTACCTTTTTTAGCCATATTCCAAATATCTACATAAAATTAGATACATTGAACTCTATTGGCTTGGGTTATGTTAAATTAGGACAACCTTCCACAACGCTTTCTGGCGGGGAAGCCCAAAGAATAAAATTAGCAACAGAACTTTCTAAAAGAGACACAGGGAAAACGTTCTATATTTTAGATGAGCCCTCAACCGGCTTACATTTTCAAGATATTCAATTACTCCTAGATGTATTAAACAGGTTAGTTGATAATGGTAACTCTGTTTTAGTAATTGAGCATAACCTTGATATAATCAAAATCGCCGACCACATTATTGACCTTGGCCCAGAAGGTGGTAAAAATGGAGGTAATATACTTTGCCAAGGAACACCAGAGAAGATTATCCCGAATAAAGAAAGCCACACCGCAAGATACCTTGCACAAGAATTGAGCTAATATCCATTTGCAGTTGGAACTTTCTTTTAAATTATACGTAAAGCATTTGTTATGATTTCCATGATATTCAATGAATAAAAACCAAAATAGATGAGCGATAGAAATAGAGTTGAAGAATCCTTTAAGAAAAAGGATTGGAATGAAATTAAAACAAATGACAGTTGGGCAGTTTTTAAAATTATGTCTGAATTTGTTGAAGGATATGAAAGGTTAGCTAGAATAGGGCCTTGTGTTTCTATATTTGGTTCTGCAAGAACAAGCGAAGACCACGAATATTATAAGTTAGCTGAAGAAATTGCCTATAAGCTTACCCTTAATAATTACGGTGTAATTACTGGAGGCGGACCAGGGATAATGGAAGCTGGAAATAAAGGAGCTAGAAGAGGTAAAGGTACATCTGTTGGCTTAAACATAGAACTCCCTTTTGAGCAACATTATAACCCATATATAGATAACGATAAAATGATCAACTTTGATTATTTCTTTGTTCGTAAAGTTATGTTTGTTAAATATGCTCAGGGGTTTATTGTTCTTCCAGGTGGTTTTGGGACACTTGATGAACTATTTGAGGCTTTGACATTAATTCAGACTAAAAAATTAGGCAAATTTCCTGTAATTTTAGTAGGAACTGCTTATTGGACTGGCTTATTGGACTGGATAAAATCAACTCTTCTCGAAAAAGAAAAAAATATAAGTGCAGATGATTTAGATTTAATTAAAGTTGTTGACTCAGCAGATGAAGCCGTAAATGAAATAAACAACTTTTATAAACAAAATACGCATTCACCTAACTTCTAATATCTATCCTGTTGTCATAAGTTTAATAATTAAATTAGTTTGTGTATTTTTACAGTTACTTAGTAACGATTGGTCTACGGAATTATCATATTGGACTTAAAAAACTAATTTATGAAAAATGTAATACTATTCCTTTTACTTGCAGTAACTTCATTAGGAATGGCGCAAGAAGAGGAGTCAAAAACTGAATATAAAGGTCCTTTAGATTATTTTACTCTTGGTATCGGAACTGGGTTTTCTAGTTTTATCGGTGATTTAGCCACTGATTCAAAAGTATCAAGACTTTCGAATATTAGAAGTTGCTATACATTTAATTTAGAACATCGGTTTGGTAATGTTGCTGGAGCCCAAATTGACTTACTGTATGGATCATTAGCATATAATGAAAATTCAAGTATTATTAAAAATAATAGAAATTTTCAATCTCCGCTTTTGCAAATAGGAGTTAATTTTGTTTTTCATATGGATGATGATTTGATTTTTAAGCGAAATTCTCCATTCTCACCATACCTTTCTGCAGGAATAAGTTATTTAACATTTGATGCAAATTCTGACTTACAGGATATTAATGGGTATGACTACCATTACTGGGAAGATGGCACTATTAATGACCTTGCATTTACCGATACCGACATGGACACAAATGCTATTCAACTTACAAGAGACTATACTTACGAAAGTCAGTTAACCGACTCTACAGAAAATTACAGCAGGAACTCTCTGTCAATTCCATTAACATTTGGACTAAAATGGAAATTCAGTGACCGCACACAAGGAAGAGTTTTCGGATCATACAACCTAGCGCTTACAGATAGAATTGATAATTATAAAGAAAATGGAAATAATGATAAGTTTATTTACATTGGGTTCTCTTTGCATTATGTAGTTGGCAGAAGAGATCAAGAACTAAAACATAGATACGACGATGTTGATTTCGCTGAATTAAAAAAAGGGGATGACGATGGTGACGGAATTATTGATACTGAAGATGAATGTCAGCATACTCCAAAAGGAGTTGAAGTAGACGCTTCCGGATGCCCTATGGATGAAGACAACGATGGTGTTCCAGATTATCTAGATAAAGAAAAAGGAACTAAGGTAGGTGCTCAAGTAAACGAAATGGGTATGGAAATAACGGATGAATTATTAGCTACTCGTGCTTCAGCAAGAGACTCTATAGAAACAGTTAGACATGAATCTTTCTCGGAAGATGCTTCATTGTATACACTTAACAAAATAAGTGACGACATTGAGAAAAACTATGCCGATAACGAGAATTTAACCGGTGGCTCTGCTATTCCTGAAAATTTAAAAGAAGCAGACTCGAACGGAAATGGAATTATTTCTGCAAGTGAAATTACTGAGGCTATCGATGGATTCTTCGAAGGCTCTAACAACTTTACAGTTAAGTTACTTCATGACCTCATAGACTATTTCTTTGAACAGTAAATTTCATTCTATACTTAATTTTAAAAATGCGACGATGGTCGCATTTTTTGTTCCTTATTAACAAACTTCTGTAGAAAATTATAAAAAGGCATCTCTGTAGTACATTAAACTTAGGGTATTTTTGGTTGTAATCAAGCAATATATACAGCTATGTTTAAATCATTATTCATTTCATTCAACTTAATAGGACTTATTCTACTGCCATTTTTATATGTTGGAGAGGTTTCCGTTATTCATGAGTTACCTTCTGAAGTTACAGAACAAAAAAGTGTAGAGGGTTCCATAATTATCAATAAAGGTTCTGCAACTGGTCCAGCACGATTGGTGCTTAATTTTGAAAATGCCTCTGGTATATTAATAGAAGAAGTATCAAATGCAGGTGCTTCATTTTCCTTTGATAATTCAAAAACTCTATTTGTATGGTATTCAATTCCCCCAGAAGAAACAATCACATTAAAATATAGATTAACAGCGGAAGCTGGATCAATTGGAAGTAAAACTATTGATGGTACTTTTTCTTACTTGGACGGGGAAGAAAGAAAATCAGAAACGATAGATCCAATTACATTTACTGTATCTGAAGAAACAAACTCAACCAACACAACCGCAAGTGTAGAAAATAACCTTATCCAAAATACACTCGTATCTGGAATTAGAACCATCGAAAAAAATGGCAATGAATACATTGTAACGGTTTCGATAACAAAAGGAAACCAAACTGGATTTTCTAGATTGAAAGAACGCATACCTGCTGGATTTACTGCCTCAAAGATTGAATCTGCTGGAGGTGTATATAAATTCACAAATAACATAGCAAAGTTTTTATGGACTAATATTCCTGAAGACAAATCTATCATAAACGTTTCATACAGACTTACACCTATAGAAAATGCCCCGCAAGATTTCACTATTACAGGATATTTCTCAGCTGAATTTTTAATGGTGGATGATACACCACAGAGCATAGATATTCCAGCAGTTACAATTGGCAACACATTAGTCGCTGAAGAAGTAGCTGAAGAAGTAGCTGAAGAAGTAGCTGAAGAAGTAGCTGAAGAAGTAGCTGAAGAAGTAGCTGAAGAAGTAGCTGAAGAAGTAGCTGAAGAAGTAGCTGAAGAAGTAGCTGAAGAAGTAGTTGAAGAAGTAGCTGAAGAAGTAGCTGAAGAAGTAGTTGAAGAAGTAGTTGAAGAAGTAGTTGAAGAAGTAGTTGAAGAGGTAGTTGAAGAAGTAGTTGAAGAAGTAGCTGAAGAAGTAGCTGAAGAAGTAGTTGAAGAAGTAGCTGAAGAAGTAGTTGAAGAAGTAGCTGAAGAAGTAGCAACAACAATTCTAACCCATGAAACTCCGATAACAGGTGTTTCCTTTAGAGTTCAAGTTCTAGCAGCTCACAAAACTGTTGATAAAAAATATATCCAGAAAAGATACAGCGGATACAGCAATAAATTAAATCTAGACAACCATGAAGGATGGATTAAATACACAACAGACGGTGTAAACACTTATGAAGGAGCTAGAGACACCAGAAATGGGATTAAGAAGTACGACTTCCCTGGACCTTTTGTAACTGCTTATAACAGTGGAGAAAGAATTACTGTTCAAGAGGCACTTATGTTAAGTTCTCAAAAATGGGTTAAATAAAACCATCTCACAACAAACAAAAAAAGATCTCCAATAATGGAGATCTTTTTTTTTACACTATTAATTTTTAAATACAAAAAAGGTCGTTTCAATAGAAACGACCTTTTCAAGCTTAAAAAAGCTATTTATTATCTTTTCGGGCGGGGTTCATCAGAAACAGAAACCTTTTTTCTACCTTTTCTTCTTCTAGCGTTTAAAATCTTTCTACCATTCTTAGTAGACATTCTTAATCTAAACCCGTGCTTGTTCTTTCTCTTTCTATTTGAAGGTTGAAACGTTCTTTTCATTTTATTTTATTTAAGCTACACCATAAAGGCACACAAAATTTTGGATTGCAAAAATATACCTTTTTTTCTATTTACAAAAGTAATTTCAAATTTATTAAAAATAAAATTAACATGAGGGAAAATATAAAGACAATTCCATGACAACAAAACCAATAAATATATAGTAGATTCGTTGCCGATTATGGCGCCATTTGGTAAAAAAAATAAAGAAGAAAAAGTTAAACTTAAAAAAGGAGCGTTTAAGAGGGCGTTTAGAGTATTTCGATATATAAAACCATATCGTTTCACTTTTTTTATTGGTTTATTTTTCTTGATTTTATCTAGTATCACCACTATGGGATTTCCATACTTGATTGGATCCTTCTTTGGAACTACTTCTGGTGCAGAAAATGAAGGTTTCCGAATAGACAACATGCAAAGCAGCACAGTAATAGTCACTTTATTATTTGGCGTTTTTCTTGCAAATGCAATATTCAGTTTTTTTAGAGTGTACTTATTTAGTATAGTTACTGAAAAATCTTTGCAAGATTTAAGAAATGCGGCTTTTAAACAATTAATCTTCTCTCCTATTTCATTTTATGACAAAAATAAGGTTGGTGAATTGAGCAGTCGTATTGCAACCGATATAAACCTCCTTCAAGAACTATTAATGACTACCATTGCTGAATTTATAAGGCAGTGGATAACTGTCATCATATCCGTTATCTTCATTGCTTATGTTTCATTAAAATTGTCAGGAATAATGTTAGCAACGGTTCCGCTAGTTGCAATATTAGCAGTGATTTTTGGTAAAAAGATTAAAAAATTATCAAAGCAAGCGCAAGATGCATCTGCCGATTCCAATACGATATTGCAGGAAACATTAATGGGTATCAAAAATGTGAAAAGTTTCGCAAATGAAGCTTTTGAAATAATTCGCTTTAATTCTGCTACAGAATCTATAAAAAACCTTTCGATACGGGGCGCAATATTTCGTGGACTGTTTGCTGCATTCATTATAATTGGGATGTTCGGTGCGGTTACAATTGTAATTTGGCAAGGGGTGAATATGACCAATACAGGAGAACTCCAAATGCATGACTTCATTCGTTTTATATTATTTACAATTTTTCTTGGTGCTTCATTTGGAGGTATTAGCAGTATGTTCGGGACGATTCAAAAGGCCATTGGAGCAACTGAAAGGTTAATGGATTTATTGGAAGAGACGAATGAAACTCAAGAAAATGAAGCTCAATTCAAGCACATCCTTAAAGGGAATGTGGTATTTAAAGACATTAACTTTCACTATGAGACAAGGCCAGATATAAACGTTATAAATAATTTAAATTTTGAAGTAAAAGAAGGACAAACTACAGCAATTGTAGGTCCTTCAGGAGCTGGAAAATCTACTATTTCTTCTTTATTATTGCGTTTCTATGAACCAACAAAAGGAAGTCTCTTATTTGACAACATTCCAAGTTGTGACTTTAACAGAAGGGAGTTGAGAAATCAAATGGCTATTGTTCCGCAAGAGGTGCTATTATTTGGAGGGTCAATAGAAGAAAACATTGCTTATGGAAACCCAAAGGCATCCTTTGAAGAAATCGAAAATGCTGCAAAACAAGCAAATGCATACGATTTCATCACAGAATTTCCTGAAGGCTTTAAAACAATGGTTGGTGATAGAGGGATTCAGTTATCTGGAGGACAAAAACAAAGAATTGCCATTGCTCGGGCAGTTTTGAAAAATCCAAAAATTTTAATACTAGATGAAGCAACTAGCTCTCTTGATTCAGAGTCAGAAAAATTAGTGCAAGATGCGTTAGAAAAGTTAATGATAGGAAGAACATCCTTTGTAATAGCGCATCGATTATCGACCATTAAAAATGCAGATAAGATACTCGTGGTAGACAAAGGCGCTATAGTAGAGTCTGGAACACATCAAGAACTTACTAACAATAAAGGTATTTATTCTAAGCTTAGCAGTATTCAGTTTGAGCAAAATTAGATAACGTATAATAATTGCACCCTTACGCTTATTCTTTTCATCATTTTATTTTAAATTTTCCTTAGTAGCTTTATAATAAAGCTCTAATCATGAAAAAATATTTCACACTCATTTCTGTGGCTGTATTCCTGGTAATGGTCATTTTAATTATATACCCAAACGTACGTTATAAGGTAATTAATAACGAAACTTATGTTGCAATACAACCTTTTGGAGAGTTCAGCTCAAAAGAAGCTAAAATGATACAACAAGAAATAGCTGACTTCTATCATGTAAACGTTATCTTGTTAAAGCCCATAGAATTACCGAAAAATGCATATATAAATGTTAAAAGCTCACGATATAGAGCAGACACCTTGATTCGTTTTCTAAGGAAGAATATCGATCGTAATTATGACTTTATCATTGGATTAACCGATAAAGACATATCTACTACAAAATATAGTAACACGTCAACAAAAACAATAAAGGAACCAACCTATAAATATGCTGATTGGGGGATTTTCGGACTAGGTTTTATGCCAGGAAAAAGCTGCATTGTCTCTACTTTTAGGCTTAAAGAAAAAAACTTTCGAAGTAGGTTCATAAAAATATGCTGCCATGAACTAGGCCATAACTTTGGATTACCTCATTGCTCTGATAAATCTTGTATCATGCAAGACGCAGCCGAAACCATTAAAACAATTGACAATGTCAAACTAAACCTTTGTAATTCTTGCAAGAAGAAAATTGAATTTAATGAGTATTAAAAACGTACAGAAACATTTAGTTCTCCGACTGCACTAAATTGCGCCCAATTTGGTCCTTCTATATCTCTCAGACCTAAACCAAACATACCGGAAATTGACATATTTTCTACAATATGAAGTGTTAAACCATTATTCATGTAAAACCCAGCAGCTAGCCTCTTTTTTATCTCAGGATAATAATAGTAATCATAATATGGATCATAATAAGGATAGTAATAATCGTTAACCACTCCTACTCTGCTTCCAAAACCGACAGAATATGTTAATCTTCTTTGTCCTAAGGGATAGAATTTAAGGTCCAATCCACTGTAATACAGCATTCTATTATTATTGTAACTTTCAGGATTGTCATAACTTACGCCAAAAGGAATTTTTATTCCCAATTTTCCATCATTCAATAACCGTTCATAACTAAATGAAAATCTATTTGCTAAAAAATCACCATAGTTAAATGAAATGATGCTCTTTTTCACCTCAAAAGGTAATGAATTGGAATTTACAAAACTTTCTACATCACCATTTTCAAACGCTATAGTTTTAACTATCTTTTTGTCAACTTCATACTCCGGACCTGCAACGTTAGAATGCTTCTTGTAGGTAATTTTAAATTTGGTAATTCGAATAATTTTGGCTTGTATTACCTCATCTGTTTTAAATGTCAGTTTATCTTGAGCATTAGACATTGAAACAATTAGGAATGTGAAAGCCAAAAATGAATATTTCATGAAATTTCTTTTCTATTTAGCCCATTGAACGATAAATCTTACCAATTATTGTTTTGGTAGCTGATTTAAAATTTCAAAACTAGGATCCAACAACCCATTAAACTTAACAGAATAATGATGGTTAAAAACCTCTAAAACCTCTATATTATTTTCTTTTAAGACATTTTGAGCAGAAAGTAAATCAAAAAACTTCTGATCATCCAAACTTAATAATAATGGATTCATATCAGATTTAAACACTCCTATTTCAATACCAATTTCATAATAACTCTTCAAATCTAACATTACATTTTTCTGAAAAACCGCAACTTTTCTCCAAATTTCCGGGTATCTCTCTTTTATTTGAAGCAATAGCATGTTAGAAACATCAAAAATTTGTACACAAAAAAACAACATAGCCTTGCGATAACGCTCAGTATAGGGTAAAGTTATATTTTCTAAAACAGTTTGGTATTCAGAAATTACATTTAACTTATAGGTTATAGCCGCATCAATTATTTCTTCTTTGGATGAGAAGTGGTTATAAATAGTTGTTTTACTAATTTCTAAATCCTTTGCCATTTTGGACATAGAAAATTTTTCTACACCATTATTCTGGAAATATACCATAAATCGAATCGTGTGTTTTTCTTTTATTTCAAGATCCTTGTAACGATATCTTTCAGTCGATTTTCTTCCCATCATTCAAATTAAAAAGGGTTGCATAGACTATTAACCATTGGTGTTTAATTATAAAGATCTCAATTAAAAACCTTTGTGTTAATAAAAATTTACCCTTCAAATATATATTTTTCTAAGATTAGAATTCATTCAAACAGTATAATTCGTAATTTCGCCAAGCTAATATATTATATAAAATGAGTACAATTTATTTAGATTTTGAAAAACCAATCGAAGAGTTAAACGAACAAATCGTTAAAACTAAGGAGATTGGAGAAAAGGGAAAGGTTGATATTACCAGCACATTAACAGAACTGGAAAATAAACTGGAAAACACGACCAAAGACATTTACGATAACCTCACACCATGGCAGCGGGTGCAAGTAAGTCGTCACGCAGAAAGACCCTATACTCTAGATTATATTAAGGGGATTACGGATGGAGAATTTTTAGAACTCCATGGTGATCGCAACGTTAAAGATGACAAAGCAATGGTAGGTGGCCTTGGTATGATTGACGGAAAATCAGTCATGTTTATCGGGCAGCAGAAAGGTAGAAATACAAAGCAACGTAAATTCAGAAACTTTGGAATGGCTAACCCCGAAGGGTACCGAAAAGCACTTCGCTTAATGAAACTTGCCGAAAAGTTTAATAAACCTGTTGTATGTTTAATTGACACTCCTGGTGCATTTCCGGGATTAGAAGCAGAAGAAAGAGGACAAGGCGAAGCGATTGCGAGAAACCTTTATGAAATGATGGTGCTAAAAGTTCCTGTTATTTGCGTTATAATAGGTGAAGGTGCTTCTGGTGGTGCCCTGGGAATTGGAATCGGAGACAAAGTATTAATGTTAGAAAATACTTGGTATTCTGTTATTTCTCCTGAATCATGTTCGTCTATTCTTTGGAGAAATTGGGACAACAAAGAAAAAGCAGCTGAAGCACTAAAACTTACTGCTAAAGACATGCTTAAAAACAAATTAATTGATGGAATAATTAAAGAACCTTTAGGTGGAGCGCATACTGCTCCAGAAAAAATGCAGAAAAAATTAAAGACCGAATTAAAAAAACACATTAATAAACTTTCTGAAATACCAATTGACAAATTGGTTGAAAGCAGAATTGAAAAATTTTGTGACATGGGAGTTTATAAAAAATAAGTTTCCAGAATTAAAAACAACTTAGAAGCCACTAAAGAAAACCCTTTAGTGGCTTTTTTGACTTTACTAACAATTGTTAATAACCTTAGTCAATAACTTTTCGTAGCAATAATTATGGAAAACATCGATCATGATCTTTGTTAAATATATATTTGTAGTGTGGCTGAACAGATTGGAAAAATTATAGATAGTGCTGGTAAAACCAGAAAAATTGGAAATGCTATGCCTTCCAATTTTATTGAAGGAGGAAAATTACCCCCCCAAGCAGTTGATCTTGAAGCTGCTGTGCTTGGAGCGCTAATGCTTGAAAAAGGTCCCGTTAATGATATTATAGATATTCTTACGCCAGAGAGCTTTTATAAAGAAGCCCACCAAAAAATATACGGTGTTATTCGAGATTTGTTTGGAGATTCTGAACCTATAGATATTCTTACAGTTACGCAAAAATTACGTTCTAAAGGAGAATTAGATGAAGTTGGAGGGCCTTATTTCATTAGCCAACTTACAAATAGAGTTGCTTCTGCGGCTCATGCGGAAGCGCATGCAAGAATTATTTCTCAAAAACATATACTAAGAGAACTTATTAGAATATCAGGAACTGTTATTCAAAAGGCTTACGACGAAACAACTGATGTTTTTGACTTACTAGATGAATCAGAAGCTGAATTATTCAAAGTTGCGGAAGGAAACCTTCGCAAAAATCACGACACCATGTCTCAATTAATGAGAATGGCAGTTGAAGGAATCGAAGAAGCAATGAGCCGAGAGGATGGAATTAGTGGGGTCCCTTCTAGTTTTACTGCATTAGACAGAGTAACCTCTGGATGGCAAAAATCGGACATGGTTGTTTTAGCCGCACGTCCAGGTATGGGAAAAACTGCTTTCGTCTTATCAATGGCTAGAAATGCTGCTGTTGATCATAATAAAGCTGTTGCGTTCTTTTCATTAGAAATGAGCTCTGTACAATTAGTCAATCGTTTAATTTCTGGTGAAGCAGAAATTGGAGCAAGCGATATACGTAAAGGTAATTTGTCCAAAGATGAATTTTCTAAGCTATTTGAAAGAACCAAAAAACTAGCAGAGGCACCTTTATTTATTGATGATACTCCCGCCCTCTCTGTTTTTGAATTACGTGCAAAATGTAGAAGATTAAAACAGCAGCACGATATTCAAATGGTTGTAATCGATTATCTTCAATTGATGTCAGCTGGTGGGAATGGGGGAAATCGCGAACAAGAAATTAGTACTATTTCAAGATCAATAAAGGAAATTGCAAAAGAATTAGATATTCCTATTATTGCATTGTCTCAATTAAGTCGTTCTGTTGAAACACGTGGTGGAGATAAACGCCCTATGCTTTCTGATTTGCGTGAATCTGGGGCAATTGAACAGGATGCAGATATTGTTTGCTTTATTTACCGACCAGAGTATTACGGGCTTACTGAATGGGCAGACAATACTCCCTGTAATGGACAGGGAGAAATTATCATTGCAAAACATAGAAATGGTTCTTTAGAAGATGTTCGGCTGCGCTTTATTGGAAAGTTTGCTAAATTCGAAAACCTCGATACCTTTGACAATGATGCTGGTTTTAACCCGATGCTACCCAATCCAGATTTCGACACCGACGGAGGAGGGTTTAGAACCGTACAATCTAAAATGAATGATGATACTGAAGACACCTTCCCCTCTGACTTCCTAGATGATAGTGAAGAAGAAAGCCCATTCTAACAAAACATAATCAAAATATATTCGTTAGCATAAAGTTAACATTGCCAGTTTATAAATGAAAAAGAATCTATTCATATTATTTTTAATTGCCTGTACTTTTAAAGTTTCTGCAAGCTCAATCCTCATACCGATGGGAGATGGAGAACAGAAAAACCATCTTAAAGCTTATGGAATTGCATTTTGGATATTGCAAAATGACATAGAAGTCGAATGGCTTTTAAATTACAGAGGTGGAAGCTTTTTGATTAAGCATTACAAAACAATTGAAGAAGAATGTATTATCCGAGGTGTAACTTATGAAGTTATTGCTGATGTTCAAGCTCAGAAAATAAAAAGTGAAATTGCTGACCCCGAAGTAAATCAAGAAATCGTAAAACTAGAAAAAGCGCCAAAAATTGCCGTTTATACACCTGGCGGAAAACAACCATGGGATGATGCTGTTACAATGGTTCTAGCCTATGCTGAAATTCCATATGATAAAGTTTATGACCGCAAAGTAATTGCAGGAGATTTGATAAAGTATGACTGGCTGCACTTACACCATGAAGATTTCACAGGGCAATATGGCAAGTTTTATCGTAATTATAAAAACGCTGAATGGTATCGTCGACAACAAAGAGAAACGGAAGAAATGGCAGCAGAATTAGGATTTGATAAAGTCTCGCAACTCAAATTAGGAGTTGCTAACAAAATAAAAGAATTTACGGCCGGCGGGGGATTTTTATTCACTATGTGTTCTGGTACAGATAGTTATGATATCGCACTAGCTGCCGAAGGATTGGATATTTGTGATTATATGTACGACGGAGATCCGGCTGACCCAGGAGCTCAGTCTAAACTAGATTTTAACAACACATTTGCATTCAAAGATTTTGTATTAAAATCAAATCCTTTAGAATATGAGTTCTCAAGTATTGACGCAACTATTTCTCATAGAAGTCCGGAAAGCCAAGATAAATTCTCATTATTTGAATTTTCGGCAAAGTGGGATGTTGTACCTACTATGCTGTGCCAAAGCCACACATCTATTGTAAAAGGATTTATGGGACAGACAACCGACTTTTACACAAAGTATATTAAGTCCGATGTATTAATTATGGGCGAAAACAAAGCTTTGGGCACCGCTCGTTACATTCATGGAGAATACGGTAAGGGGCAGTGGACTTTCTATGGTGGACACGATCCTGAAGATTTTAGACATTATGTAAATGACCCCCCAACTGATTTAAATTTATTTCCAAACTCGGCTGGATATAGGTTGATATTGAACAATATTCTTTTTCCCGCTGCAAAAAAGAAAAAACAAAAGACCTAAGCATTTTTCTTTCTTAGAAATTCGATTAAAATAATCATTGGGAATACTCCATGAGGCAATCTTACCAAAAACTCATGGAAGAACCCTGTAAAGCTTTCCCAAATAAATTGCGAATTAAAATGTATATAAAAACGGGCTATTGATGTCATAAAACCCCAAAATACCGCATAACTCAATAACGTTATAAAAATAACTTTCAAGACTTTATGTAAAATCTCTTTTTTGCACAAAAAATTAAACGGAATGAAAACAACCCCAGCAAACAAAAAATCCATCCAAGCGATATTGGTCAATGCAGATCTCGCCACATCTTCTTGTATTCCAAAACCTATTATCAACATATCTGTAAAATTTCCAGGTTGTGGATAATATCCTATAGCAAATAATCCATGGTAAATAAACGTGATTGCTATGGCAATCTTTGAAACTATCAACGCCTTTTCCGCTCGATTTTCATTGCAATACCACAAAAATATTATTGGCGTTACAAATTGAGCTGAATACTCTAATAATGTTCCATACAAATAATGTTTATCCACAAAAAAACCATAAAAGGTTAATGCTAAACAGAACACACCCAAACCTATAATCCACTTCAAAACTCTACGAGAAGGAGAATAAAATAAAACTGCCACCCCGGCTAAAGCATAAATCACCCCAATACCAATTGAAATATTATCAATTAAGTTTTCATAGAAATGATCTCTGTAAATATCTTGTAACTGACTACCTGTTAGCCATTCTAATAATTTTCCAAACCCATGTGGATTGTAAAAAAAATTACGAAAAGGACCTTCCCAATAAATATGCTCCCATGCTCTTCCCATGAATAATAGGAAGGTGGTAATTCTTAATATTCTAATATTAAAAGGGTTTTGCATATCTTATATAGATACCTTAATTTTACTAAACATTATTAAGTAGTTCAAATCTATATTCCAATAAAATGAAACTTTGGGTCAAACTAATTTGTTTTACAATTTCCATGCTCCTTGTAATAGATGCTTTTGGTCTTACACGAAGATACAGATTATCTTTAAGGGGTGACCCATCTTCGTCTATAACAATTGGATGGGACCAAAATGGGGGAAATTCTCCAACTCTCTATTATGGAACGATTGATTACGGACAAAACTGGGCTTCATATCCAGCTTCACAGACGGAAGATAGACAAGTAAATTCAAAAGGGATGGATAATCGATTTGTTCGCTTGACAGGCTTAACTCCAAACACTATTTACTATTTTGTAATTAAGGATACTGATGGAACTAGTCCTCGTTTTTGGTTTAAAACTACTCCAATGGGAAATGCTTCTCCACTATCTATTATTGCAGGAGGTGATAGTAGAGCATACCTAGATAATGGCCCAAGACAAAATGCAAATAAAATGGTTGCTAAGTTGCGTCCAGATTTTGTTCTTTTTGGAGGGGACTATACTTGGCTTGGATTAAATTTAGAGTGGAGTGAATGGATGGATGATTGGCAGCTGACAACTTCCCCAGATGGCAGAATGTATCCTGCCGTATGGGAAAGAGGAAACCATGAATCTAATAGTGGAACCGTATATGACTTATTTGATGTACCTAGTGCAGATGAATATTTTACAATTCCGGTTGGGGGAAACTTCCTTAATATATATACCCTAAATACTGAAATCTCTGTAACAGGTAATCAATCCACCTGGTTAGAAGCTGATTTACAATCAAATTCTGACAATTATGACTGGAATATTGCTCAATATCATCGATCAACAAGACCTCACACCACTGCTAAGCCTAATGCAGATATACAATACAATTCATGGGCACATCTGTTTCATGATTATAGAGTCCAATTAATTGTGGAAAGCGATGCCCATGATGTTAAAACTACATGGCCCGTTAAACCCTCCACAGGACCAAATTCTGATGAAGGTTTTGAATTAGACACCTTATTCGGATCTGTATATATTGGGGAAGGATGTTGGGGAGCTCCATTAAGGACAAATGATTGGGACAGAACCTGGACTAGAAATAGTGCAAGTTTTAATAGCTTTCATTGGTTAAAAATAGCAAAAGACACTATTGAAATCAGAACGATTGCAACGGATAATGAAGCATCTGTAGCCTCAGTAACGGATCTCGACCGATTTACACCTCCAACTGGAATAGATATTTGGAATCCATCAAATGGAAGTGTTGTTTACATCACAAATCAGAAATACTTAGGAAGACCTGACATTTCTGTTACATATCCATTTCATTTACAGTATTTTAATCAAACACAAGCAGTTGTGGTAACTGCTGATGCAATGGATAATAACGGCTCTGTGCAAAATGTAAAGTTCTTTGTGAATGATGTTCAAATCGGTCAGGACAACTCCTTTCCTTATGATTTAAACTGGACCATTCCTAGCAATGGAGAATATGTGATTACTGCTTGGGCAATTGATAATGAAGGTTGGCACAACATATCAGATGGTGTGAAAATTTTTATGGGTGAAATTGACATTACAGCACAACTAGCAACTAACGATGATGATGTTGAGGAAACAAAAGATAATGGAAATATGGACTTAACCAGCTCTGATTTGGAACTCTGCATTGAAGAATGGGTTTGGCCAATCCCTGATGAAGATCAATGGGTAGCTTTGAGATATTCTGATCTGAATATTCCACAAAGCGCATCAATCTCAAACGCCTACATTCAATTCACTTCAAACGAAAATCAATCAAATCCAGCAGCTATTGCTGTTTACGGAGAAAATATTGACGACGCTTCAACTTTTACTGGTTCTAATTATAATGTTTCTTTTAGATCTCGAACAAGTGCAACAGTTAACTGGATTCCTTCATCATGGATCACAGATGCTTCAGGAGCTACTGAACAGACACCTGACATAACATCAATCGTACAAGAGATTGTAAACAGACCTGGGTGGCAATCCGGTAATGCAATGGCTTTTATTTTTGATGGTAGTGGAACCCGCTCTGCTTATTCTAGAGATGAAGACCTCTCAAAATCAGCAACTTTGCACATAACCTTCCAATATCAATCTCCAAATGCTATTATTGAGAAATCCCCATTTGAAAAAGAATTTATTATATATCCAAATCCTGTTTCTGATATCCTTCATATTAATATTAAAACAGTAAAAACAACAGCTTTAGAAATTTACGCTCTGAATGGCCAATTAATGAGTCGACAAAAGCTTACACAATCCGAAAACCTAATTGATATAGATAGCTTAGGACTTAGTAAAGGAATTTACTTACTGCATCTATCTAGAAACAATAATCGATTTATACATAAAATAATAATTCAATAACATGAATAAAATCCTACTGCTTCTACTTGTTGTTTCTTCGTATTCAGCGACTTGTCAAGGCGAAATAAGAGCTAGCATTGACCCTTTACTATACCCTTTTTATCACGGTGTAGCTTCCGGAGATCCACTTTCTGATAGAGTAATTCTTTGGACTAGAGTAACAGACGATACATTAACTGTAGATAGTGTTCAGGTTGATTGGAGGATTGCAACAGATACCAGCATGAATAACATCGTTAATTCTGGAACAGGTTATGCAAAAGAGAGTCTAGATTGGACATATAAAATTGACGCAACTGGACTTCAACCAGACACATGGTATTATTACGATTTTAATGGTTTAGATAGATATTCTTTAAGAGGAAGAACTAAAACAGCTCCTGTCGGAGATATAGATAGTGTAAGGTTTGCCATCGTATCTTGTTCGAATTGGGAACATGGGTATTTCCATGCATACAAACATTTAAAAGACCGAAATGATTTTGATTGCGTTTTACATCTCGGTGATTATATATACGAATATGAAACTGGTGGATTTTCGGCTAACTTAAGCGATAGGATAAATGAACCAACTCATGAAATTATAACCTTGGAAGATTATCGATTAAGATATTCTCATTACAGATTAGATTCGGACTTAAGGGATTTACATCAACAGTTCCCATTCATTAATATATGGGATGATCATGAAACTGCAAATGATTCTTATATAGATGGGGCTGACAATCATGACCCTGGAACAGAAGGTTCTTGGGCAGATAGAAAAGCAGGAGCTACGCAAGCTTACCATGAATGGCTACCAATTCGATCTCCAAACCCTTCAAATACACAAATTTATAGAAAGTTTGCTTGGGGAGAATTAATTGATTTACATATGCTGGATACACGTTTAGAAGCCAGAGTGCTTCAGGATGGTGGCGCTGCTAACGATCCTAACAGACCTCTTTTGGGAGCAACTCAATTAAACTGGTTGACAAACAATTTACAAACTTCAACTGCTAGATGGAATATTTTAGGACAGCAGGTTATGATGGCACCTTTAGCAGTTTTTGGGCAAATTTTAAACAGTGATCAATGGGATGGCTATGCCTATGAAAGAAACCAGTTATTTAATTTTATAACAACAAATAGTATCGATAACTTAGTTGTTTTAACAGGTGACATTCACACATCTTGGGTAAATGACATTCCATTAAACAACTACGACAATTCATCGTGTACTGGGTCATTAGGAGTTGAATTTGTAGTAACGAGTGTTACTTCTACCAGTTTTAATCTTGGATTTGCTTCTTCGATTATCGAACTTGCTAACGCACATGTACAATATGCCGATTTACAAAAAAGAGGCTATATGATATTAGACGTTAACAAAACAAGAATTCAAGGTGACTATTATTACATGAATGATGTTGAGAGTTCAACACCGGGAGAGTATTACGGAACATCTTACTTTGTTAATGACACAGAAAAGTGCGCCAACCAAGCAACTACCTTTTCCAGTAATTCTGGTCCTCTCCCAATTTATGCACCAGAATTCCCAATCGGCACACCGCTTGGAATTGAAACTTCTAACAACTTAGTTGTTTTTGGTGTTTATCCAAACCCTATCGTTGATGATGTTACCGTTCAATTCTATTTACACCAATCAGAAAATATAAACGTGAAGGTTTACGACATTACGGGAAAATTGGTATTTAAGAACATTGCCTCTAACCTTAGTATAGGTGTTAATTATATGCAATTAAACCTTCAGTCATTAGAAGCTGGAACATACAACCTTGTATTAGAAACGAACTTCCATAGATCGACTAAAAAACTGGTTAAAATAAATTAGTGAAATTTGTTTTTACCGTATTATTTATGGCAAATTTAATTGTATCTGCACAGGTTTACTCTCCAAAAATATACGGACATAGAGGCTGTCGAGGTATGCTGCCTGAAAACTCCATAGAGGGCTTTCAACAAGCTATTAATCTGGGTGCAGATGGTATTGAATTTGATGTGGTAGTCAATAAAGATAAACAGATTGTAATTTCGCATGCACCTTATATGGAACAGAAATATTGTTTAATGCCTGATGGAGGGAGAATTAAGCAAGAAAAAGAATTTAATCTTTTTCAAATGACACAGATAGAAATAGAACAATTTGATTGTGGCTCTAAATATCATCCAAATTTTCCGGAACAAAAGAAATTAAAGACACACAAACCTCTTTTGCAAGAATTATTTGATAAAATAGATTTTAGTGAGATTATGCTTCTTTTTGAGATAAAATCTGAAAAAAGATATTATGGAAAGTATCAACCTCAACCAGATGAATATATCGATATAATTCTAAAAGAGGTTAGCAATTATGTACACAAGAAGAATATTATTTTCATGTCTTTTGACGCAAATATTATTAACGAATTACACAAAAGAGCTCCACAATATAAATTGGTCTACCTGACTTACGCCCCATTTAAATCAGTGAAAAGCAGCATTAAAGACTTAACTATCCAACCGTATGCGATAGGAATGTACAACCCAACAATTTCTAAAAAAGAAATTAAAAAAGCTCATGAATTAGGCATCGCCGTATTTGCTTGGACAGTTAACTCCTACAAAGATTTTGAGCGACTAAAGCGATACGAAATAGATGGAATTATCACTGATTATCCTGGAGCATTTATCAAAAGATAATCTAAAACGGTCAGGTGAAAAAAATCAATGCCAAATACAAAGGAAATCCAAAAGCAAAATAAACTGCTAGTCTATCTGACTTAGAATGTTTTATATAATGCTTCCTAGTTTGCTGGGTTAATTTTTGACGAATATGCTGTCTAAACACCAACCCTAGTGCAACTCCAGTAGCACCGCATATAACATGTGTAATATTTCCATAAAAAATATTTTGCCATAAACTGGATAATGAATTGTAATACAAGGGTACAAAAATCATCAAAACAGGTAATAATACCCAGACACCTAATTGAACTCCACGAAGAGTCTTAAAATAATCTTCAAACAAACTTCGAGTTTTAACATACCTTCCTTCCGCCATAACTATAAACATAACACCAGAGTAGGACATTAATATAGGCGTAAAACCATGGCCTATTAGTAACAGTATTCGATGAAAGAGAACATACATGAAAAATGAAACCAAGGTTGTAATCAGAAAGCGATACGAACCAAGCACTTTTTCTAAATAGGTTCCTAACACCCACATTAAAATAAGGTTAAATACTAAATGAATTATTGCTGAAAAATCATCAAATCCATGCTGAAAAGGAATAGTTAACCGGACAAAAATATTTACTGCCGGCCCATCTCCCACTCCGTAAAGAGAATTCAATTCAGGAATTAATATAGTACTAAGGGTAATTATGAACATACAAGCTACTAAAATGTACGAAACATAAGTTTTCAATCGAATATCACCTCTTATATCATCAAACATTATACAGTCACTATTTTTTGATTATTAATATAAAGTAAATACTTTTCGATAAGCGTATATCCCATTTCTTCTAACAGATTTCCATACTCCGTTATTTGTAAAGTATGCTTTGTTAAGGGTTTTCCTGTTTTATAATCAATAACAATTGCATGCAATCCTTTAGAGATAACTTTATCTGGAATATAAAAATGACCCTCTTTCGAAATTATTTCTTGTTCATTATAAATATCACTAGAGGAATTAAACCAGCTAGCTACCTGAGGAATATTAAATAACTTATTTATCAAAACAATAATTTCGGATTTAATAGAACTTGGCACTATACCTTTTTTTTCTAACTGATTTGCAACTGCCTCAATATCATTTTTACCATTCACTTCAGAGAGAACAGCATGAATGGCAATTCCTTTTTCCCTTTCACTAATTGTATTAAATTCTTCGATATGCGCATTTCTATCAAAGCTGAGGTTTAAACTCTCTCTTTTTGAAATAACCTCCACCCCTTTTACAACATCTTCCTGTTGTTTAAGCTTCTTTTTATTTAGTTCCAATTCCCCGGAAATAAACTCCTTAGTATCCTCATTAAAACCGGAGTGACCAGCAACCTGATTAATTACTTTAGAAGTCACACTGCCTTTACCTCTAGGCTCTTCTAACAGAATATGTAATCTATCAATCGCTCTGGTAAATGCAACATAATATAGGTTTAAGTTATCCAGAACAGCTTCCCCCTCTTCTTCCTCCGCTATTTTTTCCAAATTATAATTTTTCAGACTAGACTTCGTAAGAGGAGTTATATACTTCGGTAAATTTAAATCATCTAATTTCTCATGCTCAATCCACGTTAAATTTGACATCCCAGGGTTTGTGTTTTGCCATTTTGCGAAGGGAATTATAACCACTGGAAATTGAAGACCTTTAGATTTATGAATGGTCATTACTTGAATTGCATTATCTACACTCCCAAGATTAACGGAAATTGATTCTTTTTTATTTTCATAAAACTCAACAAATAATTGAATACTAGAAGTATTTCTTTTCAAATAATGATGCACGGTGTTTAATAACTGATCCAGAAAAGGATCATACCGATTCATCTTAAAAGTTTGAATCAAGTAGATAATTTTATCATATAAATTGAGAGACAGGTAATAAGTTTGCTTAAATATTGGATGCCGCTCTGACAAGTATTTTTTTAGGTCAATTCCCTTAGTGTAGTAATCGTTCTTTCTATCTGGGATTCTCCAGTTATCATATTCCTTTGTTAACGAAGGATCCTCTTTTAGGTAATCTAGACATTTTATTGCTGCATGCTCGTTTTTATCATCTCCTAAAGCCTGTAAAAATGAGACGAGAAAAGAAACATCTTTAGAACTTCCAAGAACAATGCTATCTGATGAAACAACGGGATAGCCTTGTTCTTTTAAAAAAGCAGCAATAGTCATTCCATCACTTTTACTTCTAACAAGAAGTGCAATATCTCCATCCGAAAAGCCATCATATTTTGCCTGTTTCACGTGTTGTAAAACATTTTGACACACGATTTCTACTTTACTTTCAATGTCTTTTCCAATTATTTTGGCACTAACAAAGCCCGTTTTTTTTATTATTATATTTTGTGAAGAGTCCTTATATATCTTTTGAATCTGTTCATTTTCACCAACAGCTAAAGCTTCAAACAGCCAGTTATTAAACTGAACAATAGCAGATGCTGATCGATAGTTATTCTCTAAAACTTTTCTCGTTGCTGAATAATTAAAAACAGCGTTAATTTCATCCAAATAAGTAAACTCTCCTTCAACTTTTGGCAGGTTAACAAACTGATGTACATCACCGTTTCTCCACCTATAGATTGCTTGTTTCGCATCTCCTACAATCAAGTTTTTATTACCTTCTGATAAAGCGTCATAAACCAACGGAACTAAATTGGTCCATTGCAGACCAGATGTATCTTGAAACTCATCTATCAAATAATTTTTATATCGAGCTCCTATTTTTTCGTAAATAAAAGGAGCAGGTTCATTTATTACAATTTTGCTAATAACCTCATTAAAATCGCTTATAAAAACAATATTGTTCTCCGATTTAACTTTAAATAATATCTGATGAATCGAATTCAATAATGAAAAGCCTACTAGTTGTTTATTGAATTCTTTTGCGAAATTCAGTTCCTCATTTATTTTGATTAATTTTTCCATTTCAGCCTGTACAGGGGAAATAATGGGGCTAACTAAACTTTCTGTTTTTGGAGTATACCAAGTTTCTTCGTGGTATTGTTTTATAGTGGGATCTGTTAAAATAAATTCATCTTTGGTCAAAAACTTATTTATCAATGCGCCCCAACCACTGCTCATCTTGCCTTTAAAGAAATCAATTTCTAGGCCTTGACTTGATAATAATTTAACTATTCCAGAAATCGAAGTTCCTACTTCAAGGATTAACTTTTTCTCATTCTCTTTTACTTTTTTTCCTAAATCAGAGAAAAAAGCCAGGTCATGTTTTTCAAAATCTGCTAATGGAATTCTTGTTTTTTCATTTTTAAGGATACTTGTTAAACGCAATAATTGTTTCTCTATGTCACCTTTCCCACTATCTTCAATCAATTGTTCTGAAAATCGAATTAAATACCTTGTAAGTTCCTCATCAGCTCCAATATTATTTAGCAGAACGCCAATACTTCTTTGTAAAAAAGTATCTATATCCGTTTCTATTTCAAAACTGAGGCTTAAATCCAATTCCCTTGCAAATGAACGGATAATTCGATGAACAAATTTATCAATCGTTAAAATATTAAAGTCTCCATATTGATGAATTATATTCTTATAAGCTTTGCTAGATTTATTAATTAATTCAGGCTTCTTAATGCCCGTAGAAGTAACAAAATCTTCCATCAATTTCGCATCGGCATCTTTGGATAATTGAAGTAACGCATCCAAAACGCGTTCTTTCATTTCGGTAGCTGCTTTATTGGTAAATGTAATTGCCAATATTTGCCTAAATTTATTAGGGTTTTCGCTATTCAGAATAATCGAAATATATTCTTTTACAAGTGTATAGGTTTTTCCAGAACCAGCGGAAGATTGATATATTTTAAAAGGTTTTGCTGCTAGGGTATCATGCATGGTTCTAAGTTAGTCAAATTTCTTCTTTTTTTAAAGAAAATAGTTTTTAGAATTATAAATAGTAATTTTAGAATATGAAAATCACTTTACTTTTGCTTTTGGTGTCCACATTCAATATGAGTTACACTCAAATAACTAAAAAGGAAAGTAAGACGATAGAAAAATCGATTAATCTATATCAAGATAAAAAATACGATAAGGCTATTGACAGACTTGCTCCCGTTTTACAAACCCATAAAAACAATAACAAATTATGGGAAATCAATATTGAAATATATTATCAAAATTATTTAGAGACCTACAACTCAATGAACTCTTTAATAAGCTTTTTTAAAGAAACTGAAATTAATAATGAAGATGGATCAAAATCGAAATTGACAATAACTTCAAATGGGAATTTTGGGTTTGATGACTTTATTTATCAATGTTCAAAAAGCACCCGCTTGATTGAGAACATTACAACCTCCAACGTATACCTCAGGAATTACTTAGTAGACACTCCTGTAGACACTGCTATTTCTAAAGATGCTAAAGACGCTTTTACTAGTGCCGAAATAGAATTTCAAAAAAGGAATTTCTCAAAAGCTATAGAACTTTACAACAAATCGTTGGAATACGAACCTAGTTATTACAAAGCATCAATGTATCTTGGAGATTGCCATTGGGCGGACGGAAGACCCGCAAAAGCAATAGAATACTTTAAAGAAGCTATTGAAAAACAACCAACATTGCTAGAACCTAGAAAATATTTAACCGATGCTTATATTGACTTAGAGGAATTGGACAAAGCACTAGCTTCCTGTATTGAAGGAATAATTGTTTTTCCTGATAGTGACATGTTCCGAAGAGTTGGTGACATATGCTACAAGAAAGGAATGAAATTCAATAGAAAATGGATGCCCAGAGATTTAGATTTAAATGAAATTGGACTTGAACAGAGCATTGTATCAATGACACCATGGAACTTTTATAGAGAAGCCAAAAGTAAAATTGAACCTTTTTGTGATGATAATGGTGTCATAATAAAGGAAAATGGATTAACGAAACAGCATTATATGGAAACCTATTGCTGGGAACATATGCTCGCCAACACAAAAGATGAACAATTTAATTTTGCTAGAAAAGCTATGAATGGTGGTTATTTAGATTGTTTCACTTTAGTATCATTGTACCATATTTCATTGCACAAGCAGTTTAAACATTTTGCAAAAAACAACGGTTCTAAAATTAAAGACTACTTTAGTTTAATGTTAGTATCAGAATAAGATAAAAGTTCAGCGTAATAAAAAAACTCTTTTCTAATTTAAAAGTCTATTTTACAAATATCTAGCGGATTACCTGACGAGAAACATTACTGAATGTGCGGCTCCTTTTTTAAATACACCGCCGCTTCTATAATTTCCCAAGTCCCACCTTCACAATTCAACATATCCTTAATTCTGAGCATCTCCGGATATTGTTTTGCAACAATCGAATGTTTAACATATTTATTCCCCAAAGAAGATATCTCTTCAAACTCCTTTTCCGAGATAATTTTGAAATAGGTTTCTATATTTTTGTACTTTCGGTATTGAGGAAAATCCATACCTCAAAATTACACAAAATGACGATAGAAGATATAATTACACAAGCGAAAGAAAGAAATGCAGAAGAGGATTACGAAGAAGCATTTCAACTTTACTCGAAAGCAATTGACGTCCTTCCAAATGATCCGGATTTATATTCTGCTCGAGGTGTTGTATTGTTTCACCTTGACAAAAAAGAAGACTCACTTATAGATATGAATAAAGCTCTTGATTTAGAGCCGAATTATAGCTATCGTTATTCAAGTAGAGCATACATTAAAGCGAGTCTTGGAATGACAGAAGATGCCATTTTAGATTATAAAAAATGTACAGAACTAGACCCTGAAGATGCTATTGCTTGGAATAACATGGGACTGCTAGAGGACCAATTAGGTTGGAACAAAAAAGCGGGGAAAACATTTAAAAAGGCAGATAGTTTAGAGAAGGTTTTAAAGGATAAGGATATTACTCTAGACAAAAAAAGCGAACTTCCTGAACCAAAACCTGAAATTCCAACATCAAAAAATAGAATAATTAAAGAAGTTTTTACAAAAAAAGAAACATTTAAAGAGTTTGTCAAATTTGTACGATCCGGTTTTAAAATAAAAAACAATTAAGCTGAATGGAATCTTTTCTATCTGAAGTAGCGCAAAAATTATTAACGCAATATTCTGTCCAGGGATTAAAGGACATTGCCGTAATTGTGCCATCCAGAAGAGCTGGGCTGCATTTCAAAACAGAATTAGCCAAACAGATTAAACAAACATTTTGGGCTCCACAAATTCAAAGTCTTGATGATTATATAATTGACTTACACGAATTAACACCCATCGACCCTATTTCCGTTCATTTCGAATTATTTTCCTGTTATTGCCAACTTTTTGAAGAGCCCGGTAGCTTTGATGTTTTTCATAGTTGGTCAAGTCAAGTGTTAAGTGATTTTAATGAGATAGACAGGTATTTATTACCAAGTGAATTGGTTTTTAAAAACCTAAAAGACATCAAAGAAATTGAAGCATGGAGTTTCAATGCAGATGAGTTAAGTGCCGGTCAAGAGAAATTTTTGGAATTCTGGGAAAAACTAGGAGAACTTTACCTTCTTTTTAATTCAAAATTAGAAAAGAAAGGGTTTTCTACAAAAGGAAGAATCTATAAAGATGTAGCAAATAATCCTGAAAAGTATTTAAAAAACATACCACAAAAGAAAATTATTTTCATAGGGTTTAATGCACTTTCAAAAAGTGAAGAAACCATATTTGCATGGCTTAAAAACTTGGGTAAAGCAGAAGTTTTTTGGGATGTGGATCAATATTACATGAATGACAATATTCAGGAAGCTGGGAATTTTGTCCGACAGTATAAAAAATGGAATGAAGAGAATTTTAAAAAAATCCCTAATAATATTACTAAAGAGAAAACGGTAACAATCTATCCGGCCAATACAAATTTGAATCAGATTAACATTGCTGCTCAAATACTAAGCAGTAACCCTCAGTTTGGAAATACAAAAAGTGCTGTAATCCTTTCAGACGAGCAACTATTAAAACCTTTTTTAAACACTATTCCTATTGGTATAGACAAAATGAATATTACAATGGGATATTCATTTTCGAATACTTTATCTCTCGAATTACTTGATATTATTTTTACTATTCAAATCAATTCTAAACGATTTCAATCCAATCAAAATAAAAACACTATATATTTCAAAGACCTCTTTACATTTTTAGAACATGTATTGGTTATCAAATTCTTTAAGAATAAAGGAATAGATGCGGTACAGATAATTGATCATTTCACAAAGAATAACTTTTCTTTTATTACAAAGAAAAATCTAGAAGAAGTATTCGGCACAAACGCAGCTTTACTAGACATATTATTCTATCATTCTGCAATAAATATAGAAAGTACGATACTACAATTAGCTAGCTTTTGCGATAAGTTGCGTTTAACTTTAATTGATGAAGCAAACAAAACATTTGAAATTGAAGTGTTGTATAAAATCATCTTCAATCTCAAAAAAATTGAGTCAATTAATACAGAATACCCATACATTGAGGACATTGAAGGAATTCGAAACTTATTCAATCTTATTAATAAAAGTGAAAAACTTTCATTTTATGGAGAACCACTTGAAGGTCTTCAAGTAATGGGATTATTAGAAAGTCGCGCAATAGACTTTGATAATATTATTCTTGTTTCATGTAATGAAAAATTTCTTCCTGGAGTTCAAGGTTCCAATTCATTTATTCCACATGATTTAAAAATCTACCTGGGACTGCCAACAAAACAAGATCGAGAAGCTATTTTCAGCTACTATTTCTACCGTCTATTGAATCGCGTAAAGAATATTCACCTTATATATAATAATGGTTTACCTAACGGCCTTGACAGCAATGAAATTAGTCGTTACTTAATTCAAATAGAAAGTGAATTACCACACCAAATTGCCCGTAAGGACTATAATTTTAAATGGAATAACAAATCTGTTCCTAATGAGATTAAAAAAGATAGCAGTACATTAAAAAAGATTGATTTACTCTTCCAAAACGGTTTATCTCCTTCAGCATTAAATACCTATTTATCCTGTCCACTTGATTTTTACTATAAGTATGCTTTAAGAATCAATGAAAAACAAGAGCTAGAAGAAACCATTGAAAATAGCACGCAAGGGACCATAATACACGAAGTTTTAGAAGAATTATATAAAGAGCATTCTCCTACTATTACAGAATCATCTGTTAACGCAATGCTTAATAAATATGAAGCTTTAACAGATAAGCTATATCTAAAGCAATTCCCTTCCAAAAGTTATCGCTTTGGTAAAAACCTCTTGTACTATAAAATGGCTTTAAAAGAGATCAAGCTTTTTTTAACGCAAGAAAAAAAACAAATTCAAAAAAAGGGTCCAATTGAAATATTAGGTTTAGAAGAACCCTTAGATACAAGGATTGAAATTGAAACTTCACAAGGAAGAAAAACGATTTTTTTAAAAGGAAAAGCAGATAGAATAGACGTACAAAATGGACAAATTAGAATTATTGATTATAAATCTGGATTTGTCAAGCCAGAAGAAGTTAGCGTTTCATCCATAGAACAAGTATTCGAGAAACCTAAAGCCGCTCAATTATTGTTTTATGGATACTTATACAATAAAAAAAATCCTAATTCTGGAGCCATTTCTGGTATAATCTCAATGCGAAACCTGAAACAAAATCTTATCCCTTTTTCTTTAAAAGAGAAGAAAGGAGAAGAAAACATTTCAGAAGAAGAGCTTTATAGCGGTTTCGAAGAAATCTTAATTTCTAAAATTCAAGAAATATATAGCGTAAGCATTTTATTTACGCATGATTCGAAAGCTAAATACTGTATGCTATGCGAATAACCTTAATCCTTCACTAGGTTAATTCCAGTAAAACTAGCAGGAGTTATTAGCCTTAATTCAGCTTTTATTTCTTCACTTACCTTTAAGGTTTCAATAAAGCTAGCTATTGAATTCGCATTAATACCTTCATTTGTTCTGGTTAGTTCTTTAAGCGCTTCATATGGGTTTGGATATGCTTCACGCCTAAGAACTGTTTGAATCGCCTCTGCTACTACCGCCCAATTCTTTTCAAGGTCTCTTGCAATTGCTTCTTCATTTAACAGTAATTTTGTCAGACCCTTATTTAAAGACGCCATAGCAATCATTGTATGTGCTATTGGAACACCAACGTTTCTCAAAACCGTACTATCCGTCAAATCTCTTTGCAATCTTGAAATAGGCAATTTAGCAGATAGGTGTTCGAAAAAAGCATTCGCTATTCCTAAATTTCCTTCAGAATTTTCGAAATCAATTGGATTTACCTTGTGCGGCATAGCAGATGAGCCTATTTCTCCTTCTTTAATTTTTTGTTTAAAATATTCCATTGAAATGTATGTCCACATATCCCTATCTAAATCAACTAGGATAGTGTTAATACGTTTCATGGCATCAAAAAGTGCTGCTAAATTATCGTAATGCTCGATTTGAGTCGTTGTTTGAGACCTAGATATTTTCAACTTTTCATTCAAAAATTTATTTGCAAAACTCACCCAATCAATTGATGGATATGCAACAAAATGCGCGTTAAAGTTACCTGTTGCACCTCCAAATTTGGCAGAATACGGAATAGCTTTCATTTGTTCCAATTGAATTTTTAATCGTTCAACAAAAACATATATTTCTTTACCTAAGCGTGTTGGAGAAGCTGGCTGACCATGTGTTTTAGCCAACATAGGAATATCCTTCCAATCTGTTGCTAAACCATTTAACTGCTTAACAATTTCTTCAATCATCGGGTAATAGACATCGTCTAATGCATCTTTAATTGAACGTGGAACAGAAGTGTTATTAATATCTTGAGATGTCAATCCAAAATGAATAAACTCTTTACTACCTCCAGCTATTCCAAAAGAATCTAATTTTTCTTTTATAAAATACTCTACTGCTTTAACATCATGATTCGTTACTTTCTCAATCTCTTTAATTCGAAGAGCATCCTTATCTGTAAAGTCTTGGTACAAACCTCTTAAAGTGGAGAATAAACTTTTATCAAAATCCACTAACTGCGGCAAGGGTAGTTCACATAATGAAATGAAATACTCTACTTCAACTAATATTCTATATTTAATTAATGCTGCTTCAGAAAAATAATCTCCTAATTGATCTGTCACTCTTCTGTATCTTCCATCAACAGGACTAATTGCGTTTAAAGTAGTAAGGCTCATTTACTGATTTATTTATGTATTGTAAAAATAGGAGTGCAAAAATAGGAAATACTACTTGTCTGCCATAAAGATTTTGTATTTTCAGCCTACTATTTATCAACTATAATTTTTTTATGGGTTGATATTTATGGAATAACGATAATCGTTGAACCAAAAGAATTGAAAGATGGGCTTTGTTAGAGATTTTAAATTAGGTGTCAACAGCTATATTAATGCTGTAAGATTTATAAAAACGCATAAGCTTTGGATTTATTTCTTATTCCCTGTAATCATCTTTTTTGCAATCTATTATACCGGGTTTACTTTCCAAGAACTTAAAAGAGAATATATTGCTGGTGATGATGCAGGGATGATAAAAAAAGTATGGTATTTCTTTGTTTCTGGCTTCTTCCTTATGATGTCGTATGTTATTTTTAATTTTATGAGATACATTCTGATTATACTGATCTCTCCGATACTTTCCGTTGTATCAGAAAAAGTTGAAAAAATAATAACGGGAAATAAGTACAAATTCAATCTAAAACAACTTATCAAGGATATTAAACGAACTATTAACCTTGCCATTCGAAATATTTTTTTCGAATTCGGCATTGTTTATGGTGTAGCCTTAATTCTATACATACTATTTTGGATAGTACCTTCACCAGAAGGGACTGCTAAATTTATCTCAGGTCAATTTGCTATGGTTGTAGCATTTTATTATTATGGATTCGGGTTTATTGATTTTATGAATGAAAGAAGAAGGTTAACGATTAAAGAAAGTGTAAAATTTGTCAAGAGACATAAAGGTTTTGCTGTTGCATTAGGGTTAGTTTTTACGCTGTTTTTTCACTATACAAATAAGTATTTTATCGAAATAAAGGATGATATCTCGAGTACTACATTTGTATTTATTATTATAATCTCATCTATCATTATGGCGATTATCCCAATTATCACGATGGTCGCTGCAACATTAGGAGTACACGAATTGGTTGACTTAAATAAAAATTCTTTTGCGCTGAAGGAGGAAGATAAATCAAATGAAAACAAGGAGGCAATTGAAAAATAAAAGGAAATAATTAAATCTAAATTGACTATATTTGTTGTTAACCCAGTAAAATATACAATACAAGAAAAATATATGAAAAGTTTTTTGACAATCGCATTTGCATTATTCCTCACTGCTTATGCACAAGCGGGTATTACATTGGTTACCGACACTACTAAAAACATTATCGATAAAGCTAAGATTCAATACAAACTATCTGAAGGAAAACATAAATATTACGCACATAATTACCGTGGTGCACTGACCATTTATCGTGAGGTAATCTCTATAGACAAAGACAACCCTAAAGCGCAATATGGGATTGCTGAATGCCAATATTCATTAAAAAATTTCGAACTTGCAAAGAAGCATATTGATATGGCGATTAAATTAAATGGAGCAGTTGACTCTATTAAGCCAGTAGACAAGGATGTTGATTATTTGCAGGGTAACATCTTTTTTAGATTAGGAGAATTAGACAGTGCAATTATTAGTTATCAAGCATTCAAATCAGCTACTCCAAACATTAAAAAACTTGAAGATTATGATGTTGAGTTATTATTGAAACATTGTGAATATGCAAAAAGTGCCATGGCTTCACCTGTGGATGTCTTGATTAAAAATATTGGAGAAAATATTAATTCTTCTGCTCCAGAATTTGCTCCGTGTATATCTTTAGATGGAAAATCTATGGTATTTACCTCGCGCAGACCAGACACAAAGGGTGGAATGGTAGACGTAAATTATGACCATATATATTATTCAGATATTTATATATCTGAATGGAGTAAAGAAGATAGTGCTTGGGGAGAAGCACAAAACTTATCAGGAAAAGTAAATACAGAATACCATGATGGGGGATTAAGTTTTTCTCCAATTGGTGACTTAATTATATACAGAAACATTACAGATGGAATGTCTGGCGCTACCCGTAGTGGTGACATCTACGTTTCCAAAAGAGGTAAATCAGGTAAATGGGGAGCTCCAAAAGAAATCCTGAACAAATTTCCTAAAATCGCGAAAAAAATAAACTCAACTTATTTTGAAAGTTCTGCAAGTATGACTGCTGATGGAAAAAGAATATATTTCGTGTCTGAAAGGCCAGAAGGTCAAGGTCAAGCTGACATATATTATGTGGAGAACAAAGGAGGCAAATGGCATGAACCAATCAACATCGGCTCTACTATCAATACACTTTCAGATGAAAAGTGTGTATTTATTCATCCAAATGGAGAGATACTATTTTTTACTTCAAATGGATATGAAGAAAGTGTAGGTAGTTACGATGTATACTACTCAGTTAAAAATGGTGATGCGTGGAGCAAACCAAAAAATATGGGATATCCAATTAATACAGTCAAAGAAGAAAAAACAGTTTCAGTGTCGGCAGATGGCAACACAATGTATGTTGGTGCTTATTATGATATCGAATCCATAGGAGACGCAGATATCTTCCAAATTGACATCACTAATTTAGGCCTAAATATTAAGCCTTATGTTTCTACTTTAGAGGAAGAAGATAAGGATTAATTACTGTAATTAGAGAGGAAGATTTCACCTTTTCTAAGCCTGAAAAGTTTACGGAAACTATCCGTTTTTTTTCCCCTTCTTAAAAAACTGACTAATCTTTCGAATGGGTTTCATTATAAGCGTTAATGGACCCGGTTTCAAATCATTTATTACCCAAGCTAGCCTGTCCTCTTTATTAGCATTGAGCCTATTCAATAACGTAACATTGCTTTGACCACCAACTCTCATTTTAGTAATTACTTCTTGTAAATAAGTAACAGAGATATTATGTTTATGAAGCATTCGTAACATCAGTTCATAATCCGCTGCTGACTTTAATCGTAAATTATAAGTTCCGTATTGATCATAACATGATTTCCTTATAAAAAACGTTGGGTGTGGGGGCATCCAACCCTTTTTAAAGATTCCCTTTCTATATTTACCAGATTTCCAATAACGAGTTATTTTATCCGTATTATCTCGATCCACATACACTAAATCAGCATAGATAGAATCTTTATTTCCAATTGCTTTGACAATATGCGTAACAACCTTTTTGTTAGCGTAAATGTCATCTGAGTTCAATATTCCTACAATATCGCCAGTGGCATTTTGAACACCCTTATTCATTGCATCATAAATTCCTTTATCGGGTTCCGAAATAATAGTTGTTATTGAATCTTTAAATTTATCTACAATAGAAAGCGTTTTATCCGTAGAGCCTCCATCTATTATAATGTATTCTATATTGGAGTAATCCTGGGTAATAATAGACTTAATAGTGTCTTCTATTGTTTCTGCACTATTATAAGCTATGGTAATAATACTAACTTTCATTCGCTGTTAAATTCTCTTTTACGCAGCTCTACAGCTGGATTACCTTGATAAATAGTGTATGGTTCTAGCGTTTTTACAGCAACAGAATTTACCGATAATATAGAATGAGATTTACAACTAACGCCAGGGCAAACTACTGAATGGGCTCCAATCCAAACACCTTCTTCTAAATTAATATCACCAACGATTAGATCAAACTCAACTTTTTTATAATTATGATTTCCACACAATAACATGGCTCCTTGCGATAAACAAACGTTATCTCCAATTTTAACTTCTCCTAAGTTGTCAATCCAAACTTGTTCGCCAATCCAAACGTTATTTCCAATTTCCAATTTCCATGGATATTTAATATTCACATTTGGTTTTATGACGACCCCACTACCTAATTTAGCGCCAAATATTTTAAGAAAAAAAACACGTAACCCATTGAATGGGTTCATTCTGTTTTGCATGACACAAACATTCACAAAAAACCATACACCTCTTTTAAAAAGACCACCAGGATTGTACCATGCGTTATCGAATTTACTTAAATCAGTTTTTTGCATAAAGCTAAATTAACTATTTTCTTTATACTTCAACTTCATTCTCTTCCAACCAAAACCCAAGAACTACCAAAGCCCATAAACGCGACCAAGTAGCTTTTTTATCTCCTTTTAAAAACCTACCCCACATATCCCACAAGTGTTTCTTGTCTAACAGCTCTCTATCAACAAGATTGGTTAAGTTCCTAATACAGAAATCCTTTAAGTCATTTTTCATCCACTTTTCCCATGGAAAAGTGAACCCCATTTTGGATCTATTTACAATTTCCTTTGGTAATAAATCACCCAAACTATCTACCAATAACTTCTTTGGAGAATAGGGGAATTTGTGTTCATCAGCAACACCATAAACATATTCGACCAACTCGTGATCTAAAAAAGGAACTCTTACCTCAAGAGAGTGCGCCATACTCATTTGATCGGTATCTCTCAACAATACATTTTGCATGTAAGTATTCATTTCCATATAGGAAACTTTGCTTAAAAACGGCGATTTAAAGCCAGGGGCGTTCACATCTATGCCATTTAAACCAATTCTATAAACTGCATTTTCGGGAAGAATTGCAATTCCTGTTAGGTTAGAAATCAGTTCATCATTTAAAACTTGCCGGTTAATTGGATAATAAAACGGGAGCTCTAAATATTTTTGTGTTATCGTTTCAACTACTTTATCTGAAGCTATTGTGGGTT
>Ga0206130_10001404_pt1 | contig 35312 bp, 26 predicted proteins | sample Helgoland_Spring_9_FD_148637 | JGI IMG/M metagenome (GOLD analysis project Ga0206130, IMG submission 148637) | Pelagic subsurface seawater microbial communities from Kabeltonne, Helgoland, North Sea - Helgoland_Spring_Bloom_20160512_1 | ecosystem: Environmental > Aquatic > Marine > Epipelagic ...
AGGGCGATTTGAAGTTTACAAGTCTGCCGATGGGACCAAAGGAGTGGTTGACTATGCGCACACACCGGATGCACTGGAGAATGTACTGGAGGCCATTAAGCAGGCAAATTCAACAGGCAGCCAGGTAATCACAGTTGTCGGTTGTGGAGGAGATCGAGATAAAGGGAAGCGTCCAATAATGGCAAAGATTGCAGCTAGTCTTTCGGACAAGGTCATTTTAACCTCGGATAATCCAAGGTCAGAAGATCCTGAAAAGATACTAGAGGATATGTATGAAGGCGTAAAGGGGAGCTTAGAGCATAAGGTATTAGTCATTACAGATAGAGGTAATGCAATAAAAGCAGCTTTTCAGTTTGCTAGAGCAAATGACATTGTTTTGGTAGCTGGCAAGGGACATGAAAATTATCAAGAATTAAAAGATAAGCGGATTCATTTTGATGATGCAGAAGAGTTAAGAAAACATTTGAAAAACAATCACAATCACTAGTGAAAACCTAACACACAATGATCTACAATTTAGCCGAATGGCTTGAGATTACTTATGATATACCTTTAATGGGACTGTTCAAGTATATTACTTTTAGAGCAGGTCTTGCAATAGTGCTTTCACTAATTGTGAGTATGTTGTTTGGTGGGAGGATCATCGAAAAATTGCGCGCCTTACAGGTGGGTGAGACAGTTCGAGATCTTGGTTTAGCTGGGCAAAAGAAAAAGGAAGGGACTCCAACGATGGGGGGTGTAATGATCATCCTATCCATTTTGGTTCCTTGCCTTTTGCTTGCCGATCTTTCAAATGTATATGTGATTCTCATGATTCTGGCAACTGTATGGATGGGAGCTATAGGGTTTGTGGATGATTACATAAAAGTTTTCAAAAAAAATAAGGATGGTTTAAGCGGTTGGTTCAAGGTTATTGGACAGGTCGTATTGGGTATTATTGTTGCAGTTACCATGCTCTTGAGTGATGAAATGGTGGTTCGTTTGGATTATGACGAGGCTGTAAACAATGGCTACAATATTGTTGAAACTGTTGAGGTGGAGCAAGATGATGTAGTAATTAAATATGCCTACGTAAAGTCAACATTGACGAATATTCCCTTCCTTAAGGATAAGCGTTTTAGTTATGATCAGGTTTTATTTTTCCTTGGTGATAATGCAGAACGATTCGTATGGGTGATTTTTATTCCAATCGTCATATTCATTGTTACGGCTGTATCGAATGCTGCCAATCTTACAGATGGCTTAGATGGTTTGGCGACAGGTGTATCCGGTATTATAGCAGCTACTTTACTTGTCTTTTGTTATGTCTCTGGTAATAGTATTGCCGCAGAATATCTCGGCGTTTATTTTCTTCCTGGTAGTGGTGAGCTAGTTGTGTTCACTGCCTGTTTCCTTGGAGCATGTATTGGCTTTTTGTGGCACAATTCATTTCCAGCTGCAGTATTTATGGGAGATACCGGTAGTCTAGCTTTAGGTGGGATTATTGGAGCATTGGCTGTATTGATAAGGAAGGAATGGTTGATTCCAATATTGTGTGGGATTTTTGTAATTGAAAACTTGTCGGTAATTCTTCAGGTAGGATATTTCAAATATACCAAGCGAAAGTACGGTGAAGGGAGGCGTGTTTTGAAGATGTCACCTTTGCATCATCATTATCAAAAAACGGGGATGTCAGAAGTGAAGATTGTTACTCGTTTTTGGATTGTAGGTATACTGTTAGCAGTAATGACTATTCTGACTTTAAAAATCAGGTAGTATGCATAAGCGATTATTGGTTCTAGGAGGAGGTGAAAGTGGAGTTGGAGCAGCAATACTCGCTTTGAAAGAAGGATTTAATGTGTTCTTATCCGATAGTGGAAAGATTGCAGATAGATATAAGAAGAAGCTTGATGATGCGGGGATTGATTATGAAGAGGGAAAGCATTCTTTTGAAATGTTCTTTGAATTTTCGGTAGTAGTTAAGAGTCCAGGTATTCCTGATCGGTTGGATTTTATCCAAGCTTTTAAGGAGAAAAACATTCCTGTGATTTCTGAGATTGAATTTGCTTGTAGATATACAAAGGCATATGTGATAGCAATCACAGGATCCAATGGGAAGACAACTACAACAAATTTGGTGCATCAACTCTTGAGAGCAGCGAATAAAGATGTTGCTTTGGTTGGAAATGTTGGTCAGTCTTTTGCCCTACGGGTAGCAGAAAATCCAGCATCAATCTATGCTTTGGAATTGTCCAGTTTTCAGTTGGATGGAATCAAGGACTTTAGACCTGATGTGTCCATAGTGTTGAATATAAGTCCTGATCATTTAGATCGGTATGATTATGATTTTGATAAATATGCTGACAGTAAGCTAAGGATCTGTATGAATCAAAGCAGTGGAGATAAATTTATCTTCAATGGCACTGATGAAAAAATCCTTCAACGATTGTCATTGTTGCCTGAAGTCTTGAGTCAATGTTCTGTTTCGATGGACAAGCTTGATGCTTATGTTCAAACCTTCGATTGGTCAAATAAGGCGTTGCAGGGTAATCACAACAGATTCAATGCAGCCTGTGCAATAGAAGCGGTTAGGACTTGTGGTTTAGTGGATTCAGAGATTCAATCTGGTTTGGATTTGTTTGTGAATGATCCTCATCGACTTGAATCTTTTTTAGAGGCCGATGGAATAGAATTTATAAATGACTCAAAGGCCACGAATGTTGAAGCCGTGTATTACGCACTTGATGCGATAGAAGGACCTATACTTTGGATAGCTGGAGGGGTTGATAAGGGAAATGAATATGAAACTCTCGATCGGTTGGTGGAAGAAAAGGTCGCAGCTTTGATTTGTTTAGGAACAGATAACTCAAAGCTTTTAAACTACTACGAAAATAAAATAGAACAATTGGTTTCAGTGGATTCACTGGAGCTGATGTTAGAAAAAATAAAAGATTGGAAAAAGGCAGGAATGAAGGTTTTATTATCTCCGGCTTGTTCGAGTTTTGATCTATTCAATAATTATATGCATCGAGGAGATGTTTTTAAGGAAATTATTTTAGAAAACTTTAGAACCAAGTAATGTCATTAGGAAATAGCTTATATAAGAATTTAAAGGGAGATAAGGTGATCTGGATGATCGTAGCCTTGCTATCCATTATTTCAGTGCTCGTAGTCTATAGTGCTACGGAAGCTATTGCCTTCAAGTATCGTTTAGGGAATACAGAATCTTATCTGTTTAAGCATCTTGGAACATTATTATTAGGTGGGTTTTTATTGTACCTGTGTTATGCAATGCACTATCACAGGTTCAAAGTTGCTGCCCCTTATCTTTTGGTTGTAGCAGCATTGTTGTTGATTTATACACTGGTATTAGGGCCTACGATAAATGAGGCGAGAAGATGGATTCAGGTTCCGATAATCGGCTTGACCTTCCAAACTTCTGATTTTGCGAAGATCGCTCTAGTACTTTTTGTCGCTCGGGAAATAACTAGACACAAGGACTACATAAAGGACTTTAACAAAGCCTTTAAACCAATCATTGTGCCCATAATCATCATCTGTGGGTTGATCGCTCCCTCCGATCTTTCCACAGCTATAATGCTTTTTGTTACAACGGCTACGATGATGTTCGTCGGTCGGGTTGACTTAAAGTACATCGGCTTACTTTTAGTATTAGGAGTAGTTCTGTTTGCCTTTCTAATTCTATTGGGTGATTTATTCCCAGATTTAGTTCGAAGACAAACATGGATCTCCAGAATGAGAGAATTTTTACACGGAGGGGGGAATGAGTATCACTTAGAGCAATTCAAAATGGCTATTTCAAATGGAAAGGTCTTTGGAGTTGGTCCTGGTAATTCAGTGATCGCAAACACCATTCCCCACCCATATTCAGATTCTGTTTATGGGACAATTATGGAAGAGTATGGACTCTTCGGAGGGTTTGTAGTACTTGCACTTTATGTGCTTATGTTCTTTAGAGTAGGTAGTATTATGACAAAGAGCGATAAGTCATTTGGGGCATTAGTTGTAATGGGGCTTGGATTAAGCCTAGTTATGCAAGCATTTGTAAATATGGCAGTAGCCGTGGACATGGTTCCTGTAACAGGTCAACCACTTCCTTTGGTAAGTATGGGAGGAACTTCAATTATGTTTACCTGTATATCCATAGGAATGATATTAAGTGTTAGCAAATACGTAGAAAAGACGAATAAGAATAGTAAACAAGCGAATACGGATAATGAAAGTACTGATTAGTGGAGGTGGTACTGGTGGCCATTTGTTTCCGGCAATGGCTATAGCGGAGAAGTTGAGGGAAAATGATCCCAATACAGCAATTTTATTTGTAGGCGCTAAAGGAAAAATAGAGATGGAGCGTGTCCCAAAAGCGGGATACAATATTAAAGGTTTGTGGATTAGTGGGATAGATCGAAATTTGAAAAGTCCCAAGAATTTGCTGTTTCCTTTTAAACTCCTTACAAGTTTGGTGAAGTCATTCTGGATTGTACTTCGATTTAGACCTGATATAGGTATTGGTGTTGGAGGATTCGCCTCAGGGCCAGCCTTATTTATGGCGCGACTATTAGGGACACCCATTTTGATACAAGAGCAAAATTCGTTTCCTGGTATTACGAATAAATTATTGGGAAAGCGGGCAGATAAAGTTTGCGTATCCTATGACGGTATGCAGCGATTTTTCGGTCAAACAGCAATAGTAAGAACAGGTAATCCAGTGCGTAAAGTATTGCAGAGTCCTTTTTTAGATAGAGCTGCGGCAGCCAGTTATTTTGGACTTGATCCAAATAAACCAGTTGTTTTTGTTTTTGGAGGAAGTCTTGGTGCGAGAAGTGTAAATAAATCTTTGATGCAATCGGTAGACTATTTTAGGACAAACTCTGATATCCAGCTGATTTGGCAGACCGGAAAGGTTTCGTTTGCGACTTGTTCGAAATCTGAGCTGGCAAAACTTGAAAACGTTCAGGTTAGACAATTTATTGATCGGATGGAGTTGGCTTATTCACTTTCTGATGTGGTCGTTGGAAGGGCTGGTGCACTGACAATATCTGAATTATGTCTGCAACAAAAGGCTAGTATTTTGGTACCATTGCCGAGTGCAGCTGAAGATCATCAAACAAAGAATGCAATGGCTTTAGTTGAAAAAAATGCTGCAGTTCTAGTAAAAGATAAAGATTTAGAGGAGGGACTTATCCCTGCAATAGAAGATCTGCTAACTAATAAAAAAATGCGAGATTCTTTGATTCAGAATATTGCAAGTTTGGGGCAAAAAGATGCCTCAACAAAAATTGTTGAAGAAATAAATGATTTGCTTAAATAGCCATACGTTATGGAAACAAAACAAATCAATTTAGAAGATATAAAAGTTGTCTATTTCATAGGCATCGGTGGCATTGGAATGTCAGCAATAGCTCGTTTTATGAATAAGAGGGGCATACAAGTTGCAGGCTATGACAAGACCATCACAACACTTACCAAAACGTTGGAAAGTGAAGGTATGCAGATTCATTACAAGGAGGATATAGAGGCTCTACCGGCTGATATAGATCTTGTTGTTTATACACCTGCTGTTCCAAAAACTCATGTTGAATTAGAGTATTTCCAGCAAGGGACAAGGCCAGTAATGAAACGCGCTGAAGTGTTAGGCTTACTCTCTCGTAGTTTGAATTGTATCGGCATTGCAGGTACGCATGGAAAAACAACCACTTCTACCTTATTAACGTATTTGTTAAAAGCGGGTGGTTTAGATGTATCGGCTTTTTTGGGTGGTATATCGAAGGATTTTCAGTCGAATTATGTTGCGGGTAATAGCGATTGGTTAGTTGTCGAAGCTGATGAGTATGATAGAAGCTTCTTGCATTTAAATCCAAAGCTTGGAAGTATACTTTCAGCAGATGCGGACCATTTGGATATTTATGGAGATGCAGAGGAAATATTGACAGGTGGTTTTATGGCTTATGCAAATTTAGTCGAAGATCAGCTCTATGTTAATTCAGCATTTTGGAAAGATTTTTCGGGTGTTGACAAGGCCGTTAGTTACGGAATTGATTCAGGAGCTTGGCGAGCTGAGCGAGTGCGAGTGGAAGAAGGCAGGTTTTGTTTTGATTTTGTTGGACCGGGAGTACTCTGGAAAGATTTAATTATGGCATTGCCGGGAAGGCATAATATCGAAAATGCTGTTTTGGCTTTATCGATTTGTCAGCGATTTAATCTTGATGAAGAGGCGCTGCGGAATGCCTTGGAATCATTCAAAGGAATAGCGAGGCGATTTGAACGGATTTATGAGGATGAAACGCATGTTTATATTGATGATTATGCGCATCATCCTACAGAGCTTGATGCTGCTATTTTAGCTGCGAGAGATTTGTATCCTGAACGAAGGATTACAGGAATCTTTCAACCGCATTTATATAGCAGAACAAAGGATTTTGTTGACGGATTTGCTCGCTCTTTAGAAAAGTTGGATCAGCTTTTTTTACTGGATATTTATCCGGCAAGAGAAGCGCCTATACCAGGAGTGGATTCAGCCTTATTGTTTGAAAAAATTAAATTGGAAAATAAGGTGTTATGTACAAAAGATAGCTTATTAACCGAATTGAAAAAAAATAAAATAGATGTTTTACTGACTTTAGGAGCTGGAGATATTGATACTCTAGTAATGCCAATTAGTAAATATTTGAAAACCAAGTTATAGTGAAGAATAAAATAAGGGAAATATTAGGAAACAAATCAACAATGAAAAAGCTTAAGCAGGTTGCTTATGTTTCATTCCTGTTGGTCATTGTAGTTATTTCCTTCTCTGCAAACTCGAAGAAATCAAATAAGTCAGTAGATGCTCTTATCGTAGATATAGCTGCACTTCCGAATGGAAACAGAATGATTGACACCTCGGATGTCTTCAATATTGTTGAGCTTGCATTCGGTAGCAGATTGGTAGGAGAACGGATCAGTGAGATTGATGAAGCTCGTATAGAACGAATTATCTCAGAATACCCAATGGTTGAAGAAGCGGATGTTTATTTAAATGCTAGAGATGAGTTACAGATTAGGATTATACAGAAACAACCACTTTTACGTGTGATTGCAGATAATGGGCTCAATTACTATATGGATAATAAAGGAGCTAGAATTCCACTATCTAAACATGTTACGGAGCGTCTTTTAGTAGTAACAGGAAATGTTCCGCCACATGTGCCAGATTTTATGGAGACTGGTCCAGAACTCTTACAGGATGTTTTTGTGCTGGGGAACATGATTTACGAGGATAAGTTCTTTAGAAGTATGATTGAGCAGATAGATGTTCAGGGGAAAGACTTTGTTCTCATCCCAAAGATTGGACGCCAGAAGATTAAGTTTGGAACGATCGAGGATGCAAAGGGTAAGTTAGATCGCTTGAAAAGATTCTACAAAGAAGTAGTTTCAACTACAGGCTGGAACAAATATAAAATACTTGACGTACGGTTTGATAAGCAGGTCGTATGTGAGAAAAGATAAAAATCAAAGTTAACCAGGGAAGTGAAGATCAAAGATTCGTTTTCGAATCAGGTCAGCACAAAAACCACTAAACCATTACAGTTATGAAAGACGAAGGTAAAAAGGACTTAGTCGTAGCTGTGGATATCGGAACCACAAAAGTTTGTGCCGTAGCAGGGTATAAAAATGCTTATGGCAAGCTCGAAGTAGTAGGCTTCGGGAAGGTTAAAAGCGAGGGAGTTCTTCGCGGAGTTGTTTCTAATATTGAGAAAACTGTGAATGCGATTTCTTTAGCAGTTAAAAAAGCTGAAGAGATGGCAGGTGAGAAATTTACACAAGTGCATGTCGGCATTGCTGGTCAGCACATTAAGAGTCTCCAGCATCGAGGAATTCTCACACGTGAGTCTAATCAGACCGAGATTGGCAAAAAAGATATCGAAAAGCTAATCATGGATATGCACAAGTTAGTGCTTCCGCCGGGGGATAAGATTATTCATGTTATTCCACAAGAGTTTACAGTTGATAACGAACAGGGTATTGTAGATCCTGTCGGTATGTCAGGTGTTCGACTCGAGGCCAATTTCCATATTATTACTGGGCAGATATCTGCCTCAAGCAATATTTCTCGCTGTGTAGATCGTGCCGCACTTCAAGTTGCTAATATCACATTAGAACCAATCGCATCTGCTGTTGCTGTTCTTAGTGAGGAGGAAAAAGAAGCAGGAGTCGCGCTTGTAGATATCGGTGGAGGTACAACAGATATCACTATTTTCCAAGATGGTATAATCAGACATACTGCGGTAATTCCTTTTGGTGGCCATGTTATTACTGGCGATATAAAAGAAGGGTGCAGCGTAATGGGTGCTCAGGCAGAAAAGCTTAAGCTTAAGTTTGGTGCAGCTCTGATCGATGAGGTTTATGAGAATAGGATTATAACAATCCCTGGCCTTAAAGGTCACCAGCCTAAGGAAATTTCCGAACGCAATTTGGCACGGATTATTCAGGCAAGGGTTGAGGAGATTTTTGATTATGTATTATGGGAAGTTCGTCGTTCAGGATTTGAACGCAAATTAATAGGAGGAATCGTTATTACAGGGGGAGGAGCATTACTAAAGCATGTTGATAAACTTGCTGCTTTTCATACTGGAATGAGTACACGTATAGGGGTGCCTATTGAGCATTTAGCTCATGGTTATTCTGAAGAACTAGGTTCGCCAATCTATGCTACCAGCGTTGGATTACTGATGAAAGGTATTCTGGATGTTGAGTGTGGAAAGGTTAGAAGGCCTAAGGTTAAAAACGAAGATACTACCGAAACAAACGAAGATTTTACTGTTGAAAAGACCTTGGCCGGAGGACCTTGGTACGAGCAAATTTTTAAGAAAACCAAAGAATGGTTCGAGGCAGAGCCAGACTCGGATTTTTAATATTAACATACATAATCCCAAACAACACACATTGGGCTAAAAAAAATAGCAGTTATGAATTTTAATTTAATCAACGAATCTGATGATTCTTCAATAATCAAAGTAATTGGTGTAGGTGGCGGTGGATCAAATGCCGTTCGACACATGTTTGATCAAGGTATTATAGGAGTCGATTTTGCTATTTGTAATACCGATTCTCAAGCTATGGAAAATAGTGAAATTCCAACTACAATCACATTGGGTCCAACCCTTACTGAAGGTAGAGGAGCAGGTTCAAAGCCAAACATTGGTAAACTTGCCTGTGAAGAAAGCATAGAAGAAGTAAAGCAGTATCTGTCCAATGGATGTAAGATGTTGTTCATCACTGCCGGTATGGGTGGTGGTACAGGAACTGGAGCAGCTCCTATCATTGCAAAGGCTGCTCAAGAAATGGATATCCTAACAGTAGGTATAGTTACGCTGCCTTTTACATTTGAAGGTAGGAGGAGAAGTACACAAGGATATTCTGGCCTAGAAGAATTAAAAAAATATGTCGATACTTTAATTATAATCTCAAACGATAAGTTAAGGCAAATACATGGAAACCTTTCTCTATCACATGCCTTTTCACAAGCTGATGATATATTAACTACAGCAGCAAAAGGTATCGCAGAAATCATTACCGTTGCCGGTTATGTAAATGTGGATTTTGAGGATGTGAATACCGTGATGCGTAACTCAGGTGTCGCAATAATGGGTACAGCATCTGCAGAAGGTGAAGGCCGAGCTAAAAAAGCGGTCGATGAAGCTTTGAATTCTCCGCTCTTGGAGGATAACAACATACGTGGTGCTAAGCATATCTTATTAAATATTACCTCTGGGTCTAAAGAGGTAACCATGGATGAGATTTTCCAAATAACAGAGTTTGTTCAGGAAGAAGCAGGATATGGTACTGACTTGATCTGGGGTAATTGCTTTGATGAAAGTCTAGGTGATAAGATCAATGTAACCGTAATCGCAACAGGCTTTGAAAGAAATAGAAACGTCAATAGTAATGATGTAAGCGGTAAGGTAGTTGTAACACTTGAAGATGAAGAGCAGAAGCACAATTCAATGAATGCAGCACCTAAAATTGGACTCAACGACGTTATTTCAGGAATGGAAGAACACAGTGAGCCTACAATAAAGATGGAGGAACCTAAAAAGGAACTTCCGGAGCAACCAAATAATACATTCGAGTTTAAGGATATACCTGCTCGAAATATTCAGACTGGTTATTCTTACGAAGACCCATACATGCAAGGCGAAGAAAAAGAACGGCTAATGACTGTTCAGATGAAATATGAAATGGAGGAAAAGCAACGCCGAGCTAGATTAATGGAGAACAGAGTCAAATTATCTAATCCAAATTCTATAGCTAAGTTGGAAAGTGAACCAGCTTATTTGCGGAGAGAAGTGGTGTTAGATGATGTAATTGATAATACAAATGAAGATCATTCGGAGTGGACCATCAGTGCAGATGAGCCTCAGCCGATGCGAAATAATACATTTCTGCATGACAATGTAGATTAAGAAGTATTGACTATCGATAGTCAATTCATTATGTACCGCTTGGTTAATATTACTTAACTAAGCCATCATAACTTGCTATTAGTTAGAAGCCAGTCAATTATATTGACTGGCTTTTTAGTTTCCTAAATGGCCTTAACAGGTTTTAGGAATTCTTTAACATTATTTAAATATTTAAAAGCAACTTATGTATAAAAAATCAGTTCTTTATTAGTACACAGCACATTGAAAATATGGACAAGCGAACATTATACTCAGCATTGGCAACTTCCTTTCTCACCCTTCCAAACGGGGATGAGGTCGTTCAGGTCACGAAGGATAGTTTAGTAAATAAGCCTATGGCTGGTGACTTTCTTTCTTCATCTGTAATAGAAGAGAAGCCCTATGGCAATCACGAACGCTTCAGGAAACTTAGCTTGCGTTTTCAAAGATTGACCCTAATTTTAGATGTTGTCAATGATTATAAAAGTAACAGACAATTTGTAAATAGCTTTCAGATTGTAGCATAGTGATAATAGATTAGTTAGTAGATTTAGTTTTGAAGGCATATGCATATTAGCATATGCCTTCTGATTTTATGTGAAGTTTAGTTTACCTTTTAAAAAAAGCTTGGCTTAATTCATTTATATTCTTACCTTTGCAGCGCTTTTCGGGCCCTGGTCTGAAATTTTTTCATACTGTAAATTATTACAAATGAGTTCCTTAAGGAATATTGCTATTATTGCCCATGTCGATCATGGTAAAACAACCTTGGTAGATTGCATGCTTCATGCTGGATCCTTATTTCAGGATCATGAGAAACCAGGAGAGTTAATCATGGACTCCAATGATCTTGAGCGCGAGAGAGGTATTACAATCCTTTCTAAGAATGTCTCGATCAATTATAAAGGAGATAAGATAAATATTATCGATACGCCAGGGCACAGCGATTTTGGTGGAGAGGTTGAGCGTGTTTTGAACATGGCTGATGGTGTTATACTTCTTGTTGATGCTTTTGAGGGTCCTATGCCTCAGACTCGATTTGTTTTGCAAAAGGCATTAGAGTTAGGTATTAAGCCAATCGTAGTGGTTAACAAGGTTGACAAAGAAAATTGTACGCCTGATGAAGTTCATGAAATGGTCTTTGATCTAATGTTTGCATTAGATGCTGATGAGGAACAACTTGAGTTTCCTACAGTATACGGATCTGCTAAGAATGGATGGATGGCTGCTGACTGGAGTAAACCTGCAGAAGACATCACCTACCTTTTAGATAAGATCATTGAGTATGTTCCAGAGCCTAAAGTGGAGGAAGGGACTTTACAAATGCAGATCACATCTTTAGATTATTCTAAGTATACAGGTCGTATTGCAGTTGGACGTTTGAATCGCGGAGAGCTTAAAACGGGTATGCGTGTGAATCTTGTGAAACGCGACGGTTCAATGGTACGTACTCAGGTAAAGAGTTTGTTTACTTTTGAGGGTCTTGGTAAGAAAGAGACTGATGTAGTATACGCTGGAGATATTTGTGCAATTACAGGTATAGAAGGTTTTGATATAGGTGACACGATAGCTGACTTTGATCAACCAGAGGGAATGCCAGCAATTACTATCGACGAACCGACGATGAGTATGACTTTTACTATTAATGATTCTCCATTCTTCGGTCAGGAAGGTAAGTTTGTTACCTCAAGACACATAAAGGATCGTTTAGAGAGTGAGCTTGAACGTAATCTTGCATTGCGAGTAGAGCCAACTGGGAAAGGTGATTCCTTTAAAGTATTTGGTCGTGGTGTTCTTCACTTAGCTGTGTTGATAGAAACCATGAGAAGAGAAGGATATGAGCTTCAGATAGGTCAACCTCAGGTAATCATGAAACGCATCGATGGTGTTTTGCATGAGCCAGTGGAAGAGTTGAATATAGATATGCCAGAAGAAATAGCTGGTAAAGCTGTGGAAATGGTGACAAGAGCAAAAGGTATGCTTATGTCTATGGAACCTAAAGCAGGAAGAACGAAGATGGTCTTCGAAATTCCTTCAAGAGGTATCATTGGTATGAGAAATCAATTGTTGACGATTTCTGCAGGTGAGGCTATAATGAACCACAGATATAAAGAGTTTCAACCACACAAAGGTGATATCCCTGGTCGTGTCAATGGATCTTTGATTTCTTTGGAGCAAGGTAAAGCTATTCCTTATTCAATAAACAACCTTCAGGACAGAGGTAAATTCTTTGTTCATCCTAATCAAGAGATTTACGGAGGACAAGTTGTTGGTGAGAATAACCGTCAGGGTGATTTAGTGATCAACCTTACTAAAACGAAGAAGCTGACCAATATGCGTTCATCAGGAAACGATGATAAATTGAAGATGGCTCCGCCTATCGTATTTACATTAGAAGAAGCATTGGAATATATCCAAGAGGATGAATATGTTGAGGTAACTCCGGAATCTATTCGTCTTAGAAAGATTATGCTTTCTGAGAATGAAAGAAAGCGAGCAAAGAATGCGAAAGCAGTAAATGTTTAAATAAATAAAAAAAAGCGATAGATTTTCTATCGCTTTTTTTGTTTAGTCAAGAATATATCTTGCTGCTAATCCGCCATAATTACCTCCAAAACTTCCACCTCCAAAACTAGGTGTCCAGTCAAGTGATAGGTTTAGTGGAATGTCATCAAAATTATACTGTAAGCCTAAATAGCCTTGGATTCCAATTTCGATGCCGCTATCGGGGAATTTTAAGGTTCCACCGCCACCAAGATACCAGTCTAAATCTCCGGATAGGGGAAAATGTTTTTGATATGCTGCGCCGGCTGTAAATGCCTTTTCGGATTGGCCAGCAAATAATTCTATTGCTCCATAATCGCTGATATATTTCTTATAGGATACAGCGCTTGGGTATCCTAGTCGTGCACCAATTGCATGATCAAAATAGGATTGTGCAGAAAGTTTTGAGCCAGCAAGAATGGAAAAGCCCAATACTAACAATAAGATGATTCTTTTCATAGATTGCTTATTAATTAATTTTGATTTTGAGACAATTCAAATGTACAAAAAATATTAGTAGTCAATAATTTTAATGTTGTCTATGAAGAGATTGTTCCCGTTAGGTGTGAGTTGCTCCAGATAAATGAATGCACGTTCTGCCTGCTGTAGGTTAGTTAGCGGTATGCTGAACTTCTTCCATTGATTAGGGCTTGGCATGAAGTTCATTTCTTCTATTTCAGTAGTCTTAAGATCCTCTGTGTGGTATACTACGTTTGTAGTGAAATCAGGGTCCTCACATGACTTTGAATAGACTATAAAAAGATCATCCACACAAGCGAATTGTGCATATGCAAGATCAAATTCCAGATGTGGATTCTCCATGCTCGATAGATTAACAGCTAAAGGTATCATACCTTTTTTATTACTTGGTATGTTTTTGTTGTTTAGCCAAAAACAGGCATCACTTCCGCCGAATCCCCCTGTTTCTGTGAATATTCTTCCTGCTTCATAGTGGGGATATAAAGTATCAAGACCTACATCTAAGCCTGGTGATTCGAAATTAATATCAACACTTGTATCGATATCCTTTAGATTGACAGTGACTGTAATACTGTCGCGATCGACTATGTTTCCAGACAAGTCAATAATAGAAAGTGCTACTGTTTTTATACCGGGTGTATTGAATGCAATGGTCTGCTTGTAATCATCAATCCCATAAACGATATAAGCATCTTCAAAATCCCATTGAATAGAATATTGATCTTTTTGAACCATTGAATAATCAAAGAACTTGAAGGTTGCTAGATCTAGGCAATTTGCACTGGCTTCGATTTTATCTACGGATATAGTTGCTTTGGGTTTTAGTTGACTTTCTTCAAGGTTCATGGACCAAAGTCCTTTCCCATAGCTTGATATTTGCAGAATACCTTCCTTGTAATAAAAGTTGGCTTTAGATGTGCTGATCTGATTTGGAAGACCATTGTTTATGGCTTTCCAGCTGTTGTTTGCGTCTTGTCTGTAGATACTTTTTTCCGTACAGACGATCAAGCCATTTTCATATCCTGTTAAAAATATTAGGTCGTGAATGAAGTGTTTTGGGAGCGAAGTGCTATTTATTGAATTCCAGCTTTGTCCTGCATTATTAGAATGGAATATTCGCTCTGTATTAGTTGGATTTTTTTGTGTTATATAAATAGATTCTTCCTCATTCGCATCAAGTACTATCAATAAATGTTTATCTGTTAAGTTTTGGGGAAGATCAATTGCCGTCCAAGTACTTCCCCCGTCTGTACTTTTCATAAGCTGCTTGGAATCTGAGCTACTTGCTTTGCCTTGAAGGACCAAAAACATTAGGTCGGGGTTTATTCTGCTTATCTCTATTTCAGTGACTATTAAGGAGGTGTTGAATGTATATGCAGTATAGAAGGTGTGACCTCCATTTTCAGACTTCATTAGTTTGTTGTCCTGACCTATAAATGCGATGTTATATCTTCTTGGATGGTATCGAAGGCTTGTGTTCTTTACTGGCAGTTTATTTGAGTTTGGAGTAATCTGAAAGTAGTTCGGGTAGACAATCGTATTTAAATTAATATCGTTCGGGATAGTAACAAAATTTAATTCCTGATTGAAGAATACTTGTTCGGAGTACAGGTTTAATGCTGTGAACGTATTTTCAATTCCTCCTGTGTATTTAGTTTTACTGTCTGGAAAGCTAGGGCGTCGTGCGAACGAACCATTGTATTCCACGCTACTTACAAAAGATCTAGAGTGCCAAGCATGCGAGAAATCGTAGCAGAAAGCCCCTTGGATATTATCAGTGATCAGTTCGTAATTGTCGTCATTAAAAAAGTTTGTGCTCTTGTAGAGTCCTCCATCTGTTGCAATATAACTTACAAGACCATTCGAGGCCATGTCTCGCACATTCATTGAATACCCATCAGGAGCGTGCTCAGAGATGACCGTTTGATTCTGAAAATCTATTCCTGAATTTGTAGAGGAGAATAAGTTGATTGCTCCAAATAACAATTCCTGAGCATTTAGAGGATTAGCAAGTATATGAACGTAGTTTAATCCCTTGGTAAAGTTGCTTCCATTGTTTATTGTTAGCAGATTTGGATGGTCATTGGTATAAGGGGCACCGTGATAGTTTCTTGTTAAGGTTTCTGAATTGGTATTATAGACCCAGAGACCTAGGTTGTTGTTGTCTTGGTTAAATTGATTTCCAGATAGATAGATAAATATTTTTTCGGGATCCTCCGACGATAAAGTCAGTTTTCCATGTTTAAATTCCTGTATGGGCAGCGTGTCCCAGCTAAGTTGATCTGCCGTAAATGAGAATCCACTATCGGATGATTGGACCAGATTCATATTGGTATTCGATTGACTAGATTTTAGCAGATATACTGTACTATACTGACCTGGTGTTGCAATAATATCAAAGCCTGCATCTGTATCTGTTTGGAGCCAATTTAATCCCATATCTGATGAGAAAAAACTTCCCTTAGCACTAGTGAGCAGTATGGAGTTATTTAATGGGTCAATATGTAATGCTCGTGGATCAATGTTATCTAATTCTAATAAGATTTGCCAACTTAGACCAGTATCATTTGAGTAGAAGAGTCTCGATCGACTGGCAGCAAATATTTTATTGTGCTCTAGTGGATGAACTTCAAGCACTTGTATCATTCTACTGTTTGGAAGCTTGAGGCTGATATTATCCCAGGATTCTCCTTTATTGGTAGATCGATATATTTCACCCCAGTTCGTACCTATGAGTATGATGTCTGGATCCTCATTGACGAGCGTAATCCGAGAGATACTACTTTGTACAGCGAATTTTTCATTGTATTCATTATTGGAAGGGCCTGAAGCTTGCCAGCTTATTTGGCCATGAGCAACAAAGCTTGAAAAGATCAATAAGGTGATTTGACCGATTCGGAGAATTGGATTGGATGTTTTCATTTTTAATGGATTTGGATAAAATACAAACTGCTGTTTTTTTTATTTGTAGGACCGAACTTTAAGATTTAAAGACCGCAATTGTCGGCTAGATTGCCTTGTGTTTTTCTTGATGTATTTACTTGGTAAATAGCCTTCTTGATCAGTTTAGTAGAACGGGTATTCCATAAATCAACAAAAGTGTAATGAAAGTGTCTTTCTGTACTAACACTTGTTTTGTATATTAAATAAATCTATTTGTTTAATATCATTACACTCACTAATTAAGTATGGCAGAGAACTGTTTAGAAATTACTCTAGTTCAGGAGTATAATAAGACTGATCATTTTCAGTGTGTATTTGATTCTGATGTACATTCTTCTTCCGAAAATAAGTTGCAATTACTATTAATTACGGACCCAATTTGTTCTACAGCATGGAGCTTTGAGGGAGAGCTTCGTCGTTTAATGTTAGAATATGGGCACGTGATTGATTTTCGTGTGCTTATGGGGGGCTTACTGCGATCTTGGGTAGATTTTGATCGTGGAGGTATCAACAAGGCATCAGACGTGTTTTGCCATTGGAAAGATGTAGGAGATCATTTTTCGGTTCCTCTGAGTGCAGAAGTTTGGAAAAAAGATCCTCTAAGTTCCTCCTTTCCGTCTAGTAAAGCTGTTATATGTGCTTTCTTACAGGGGAATGATTTTGGCTTTAAATTACTTCGTGTATTGAGAGAGGCCGTTTTTATTTTTGATCAGAATATTTCTAAGATGGATATATTGATTGAGAAAGCGAACTCTATAGGACTCGATATTGCAAAATTCATGAATGATTATAACAATTATGCATCTTTTATATTAGAGGACGATGTCCAAAAATCAAAGGATTTGGGTGTTAAGTTGCTCCCTACGGTAATATTAAGTAATAAGCAAAAGGAGCGATTTAAAATAGAAGCTAATTTGGATTATGCCTGTTTGGAGTCAATGGTCTATAAATTGATGCCGGAGGTTAGTAAGCAACACTACGATACTTCAGTTATTAGTTTAATCGCAAAATATAAGAGTCTTTCAACTAAAGAAGTAACTGTGTTATCTCAGAAAAGTTGGACTAGTGCAGAACAAGAATTAAATCAGCTTAGAGAATTAGGCCTAGTTGATCTTATGGAATTCTCTACGGGTAATTTTTGGATTAAAAAAGGGTAACAGCCTGCTGTTACCCTTTTTTAATCTAGATGAAATTCGAATTATCAGTCATTACGTAATACCTAGGATCATTAACGTCTGTCAGGATTACATTATGAAATTTCGGATTTGCTTTTGTAAGAATCGCTTTACAATCTGGACTTAGGTGGCTTAGGCGAACCTGTTTACCTTCCTTTTGATATTTTAAAATCAAGTTCTGAATAGCTTCTACTCCAGAGTGATCTGAAACCCTTGATTCTATAAAATCAATTTCGATTTGTTTAGGATCGTTCTTTATATCAAATTTTGAATTGAAGGCTGTTATTGATCCAAAGAATAGAGGGCCAAATATATCATATACTTTAGTGCCATCTTCTTTAACGCGTTTTCTAGCACGAATCCTAGTTGCATTTTCCCAAGAGAAAACAAGCGCAGAAACAATGATACCTGAAATGACTGCTATAGCAAGGTCAAAAAATACAGTTATTACGGTTACAAGAACTACCACAAAGGCATCTGCCTTCGGGATCTTTGACATCATTCTAAGACTAGACCAAGCAAACGTTTTTATTACAACAATAAACATTACGCCCACAAGTGCTGCGATAGGAATCATTTCGATTGCTGGAGAAAGGAATAATATAAATGCCAGTAGAGCTAATGCAGCTACAATACCGGATAATCGTCCTCTACCTCCTGAATTCACATTGATCATGGATTGGCCAATCATTGCACAACCACCCATACCACCAAAAAAGCCATTTACAACATTTGCTAGTCCTTGAGCAAAACTTTCTTTATTAGAGCTTCCCTTAGTCTCTGTGATCTCATCTACAAGTGTAAGTGTCATCAGTGACTCAATAAGACCAATAGCAGCAAGTATAACAGCGTATGGAAGTATAAATAGGAAGGTTTCCATGTTTAATGGAACATCTGGAAGTGCGAAACTCGGTAGACCACCTTTTATGCCGGTTCCTCCTTTTGCCTGAACAAATGACAATACACTCTCTGTTTGGACATTTCCAAAGACTACGATACCAGTGATGATAAGTATAGCGGCTAACCCAGCAGGAATTGATTTGTGTAATTTAGGCAAGAAGTGCATAAGTCCCATGGTGAGGCCAACAAGTCCCAGCATCATCACAAGTTTTCCTGGTTCAAGCCATTCGCCAGCTACCTGAAACATTTCTAGCTGAGCCAGAAATATTACAATCGCAAGGCCATTTACAAAGCCCAGCATAACTGGATGTGGAATTAGGCGGACGAATTTTCCAAGTTTGAGTACTCCAAAAAGCATCTGAATTACCCCCATCAGCAAGAGTGTTGCAAATAGATACTGAAGTCCTGCTCCAGTAGCAATGTCGTTTCCTTCTTTTACAAGAGATACCATCACTACTGCCAGTGCTCCTGTAGCTCCTGATATCATACCTGGTCTTCCTCCGAATATAGAAGTGATTAGACCAACCATAAAAGCGCCATAAAGACCAACTATTGGGTCTACTCCTGCTACAAAAGCAAAAGCTACTGCTTCCGGTACTAATGCAAGGGCAACAGTAAGCCCAGATAGGATGTCATCCTTCGCGTTAGCGGTTTGTTTTTTGAAAAATTCTACCATGTCCTTTCTTAATTTGCTGCGAAAATAAGATTCTTATTGACAAAAATCAAAGACTGAGGATTTCTGTAAAGAAAGGATAGACATACTTATAATCTTAAATCTGTTAAAGCTTAGCTACTTTGTTTTGTATTATCTTTTTAAAGCTTAGTATAGTTTTGATTTTTAGTCAATTATGAAATAAGATTTTCCGTACTTGACTAAGTATATTTATAGAAAAAGCCTGTCAATTACTAATTAACAGGCTTTTAGGTCTAAGATGCAGTAACTTTTATACTGGATTCGAACCCGGATCGAATAACATCTTCAGTTATGTTTTCCACATAGGCTTCAAGTAGATCTTGCCCTTTTTGATAATCCTCGTCGGACGGACTTAGCAGCGATAGTTTTTTAGCCTGGTCTTTTGCTTTTTTAAGGTACTTCATGTCATTCAGCAGACTTATTGCCTGAGTAATTTCATTGATCGCAGATTCATCAGGATTGTTTTTTCCGCCGAAGAAATCATTTAAAATAGCCTGAGAGGCTATTAATGGCATAAAGTTGTCTAGGTTAGGTCTTTCTTTACCTGTTATTCCAACGATTATATATGGGGTTTCACCACTGTAAGGTTTATCAGTGTCCTTGTGCACAAGTTCATAATGAGCAGTAGTAAACTCATGTTCTCTATAAGCTAATTTATAGTTTGTGAATGCATCGTGCTTGCCTGCAGGGATCTGAACTTGAACGCCTGAGGTGGAGTCTTTCATAAAGTCACTGTTAATGCTTAGGTCTAGGTCTTCATCAAAGGTGGCATTACTCTCATGAAAGAATTCTACAAGTTTACTGCCAAGTTTAACCGCTTTATTAGCTGTGGCTAAATATGGACTAGCCCCAATAAAAGCTGGTATAGTGCCAGATTGTTCTATTAAAGTGCTTACATGCTTAAGAAGCTTATTGTTGATCTTATTCGCGGCAATCTTAATATTTATCTTAAGATTGAATTGATCCAATGATCGAGTATAAAATAGGAGAGGAGAACCTTCGGAGTCCACTGTTGGCTTTAGTAATGTGTTTGGATTAGCATTGTTTATGATTTGATTGATCGCTTTAACGGGTTTGTGCACGTCTTCAATGTTTTTGATTGCACTTACTATCAATAGTTGCCTATCCTCTTTTTTGCTTAAACGTTTTTTTTCAAACTTGCCTGTATAAAATGAAAGTATCTCTATGCTCAATGGCTTGCCAATGCCAATCGGGGTTGGTTTTTTTCCGGAGAGTCCCGGTTTAGCCTGCACTTCATTATTTAGTGTCAGGTCTTTTACTTGATGTAGAACAGCCATAGTTGTTTTATTTTATATAATAATATATGTAATTATTATCATAGTTTTTTCTTCAGCTATGATTTTTGACAGATTAAGTCCGCAAATCGAATTGCTCAATACACTTGGTTTTGATAATCTGACCAAAAGTTGATTTATATCTTATTGTTTTCGGAAAAAAATAATTTTCTTTGCAGTTCGAAGTCATAAAGCCTTGCTATACTTAGGCTTATGGCTATTTTTTTAATTGAGTAAAAATTCTTTGAGAATGAGTTTTGTTGGTAAAAAATTTCCTAATATCGCTGTTCCGGCAATAGATAGTACTGGTCAGGAACGTTCTATCAATATTTTAGAAGAAGCTACTTCTAAAAACAAGAAGGTGTTACTTTTTTGGTACCCTAAGGACTTTACTTTTGTTTGTCCTACGGAACTTCATGCTTTTCAATCGGCAATGGGGGAATTTGAGAAAAGGAATACGATGGTAATCGGTGCTTCTTGTGATACAAATGAGGTTCACTTTGCATGGTTGAATACACCTAAAAACAATGGTGGTATTGAAGGGGTTACTTACCCAATCCTTGCAGATACTGCAAGAAACCTGTCTACAGTACTTGATATTCTTGACATTGAATCTATTGATTACACAGAGGATTCAGATGAGCATATGATCATCAAAGGATCAAATGTTACTTTCCGTGCTACATTCCTTATCGATGAAACAGGTAAAGTATTTCATCAAAATGTAAATGATATGCCATTGGGTAGAAATGTGAATGATTTTATTCGTTTGATCGATGCGTATTCACATGTGCAAGAAAATGGTGAAGTATGTCCTGCAAACTGGTCAGAAGGAGAAAAGGCTATGACTGCTTCTTTTGATGGTGTTAGAGACTATATGGGTTAATCTCCAATCACACATAGAATAAAAAAAGGTAAGCAAATTGTTGCTTACCTTTTCTTTTTTATGCTGTATGGTAATAATCTTTTTTACCTAACCTGTATAGCATTTTTCCATGATTAAGAACTGCTCTTCTGAACGTCTTAGCAGAATGGTAAGGAAGATCAAATTCGTTAGCTGTTTTCTTTACGATTTTTGAAATCTTTCTATAATGCACATGACAAATATTCGGGAAGAGGTGATGTTCTATCTGATAATTCAGACCACCAATAAACCAGTTAAGAATTCTATTCTTAGGAGCAAAGTTAGTGGTTGTTAGAATTTGATGTACTGCCCAGTTGTTTTCAACTGTACCAGAGCTTGGTTTTGCCAAATATTGTGTTTCTGGTACTACATGAGCTGGTTGAAAGATAACAGCTAGGGCGAATCCACAAACTAAGTGCATTAATACCACACCAATAGCACTAATATACCAAGGAGCATCAATAACTATAATAGGTAGAATAACAAATACAGCATAGTAGGCTGTCTTCAAAAGAATCAGCTGACTCATTAAATTTGAAAAAGACTTGTTGATTGTCTTTAGGAGCCCTTTTTTATTATATCTAATAAGCTGATTAAAATCTTTTGTCGTACTCCATTGGATTGTCATCAGTGAATACAATGGCCAGCAATACAAATATTGTAATTTGTGGTGTTTCTTATGTTCCTGATCAGGTGAGAACCTGAAAATTGGATCGGAATGAATGTCCTCATCCATTTCGTTGATGTTCGTGTAGGAGTGGTGAAGAACATTATGCTGCAACTCCCAATTGTAGTAATAACCACCTAGAAGCACAATTGATTGTCCAATTAGTTTGTTTACAAACTTGTTTTTGGAATAGGCTCCATGTACTGCATCATGCATAACTGAGGTTCCAACTCCAGTCATTCCAATGCCCATTATGAACCATAATGCCAACATTACCCAAGGACTTGAGAAAACATTCAACATCAATAGAGCGTATGGTATGAAGTATGTAGCAAGCATACAGATAGTCTTAATGATCATTTCTGTGTTTGCAAACTTAGATATCTTGTTTTCTTTGAAATATTCATTTACCCTTTTTCTCAGCGTATTTATGAAATCCGCATTTGCATCTCGGGAGAATTTTACATGTTTGAAATCCATTGTAAATTTTTTTTCTAGCAGAAAGAAACAGTTAGCTAGTAGTTAAGTAACCTTTATAGGTAGTAAAAGAACGAATTCGTAATCAAATGGTTTATACTTGAGTTGTGATAGTTTTGTAAAAAAAGGACTATTTAGAACTCAGTTCGATTTTTTTGAGATTGAGCTTGTAAATGAATCGTATTAATCCAGGAACAAATCTAGTTAAAACTCTTAATACTTTACCGGATAGGGTTAAAGTTTTCTTGAATTTCTTTTGCTCTATTTGAGCGATAATACGTTGGGCTACTGTGTTTCTATTTTGTTTTTGTACATTATTTCTTTGAGGCAAGACGATAACTTTTCCATCCGTATCAAGTATCTGTTTGCTGTCTTCATTCTCTGTAAAGCCTACATATGTGACACCTACAAATATATTATGAGGTTTAAGTTCATTATGAGTGGCCTCTGCTATGGAATTGATTGCATTCTTGGTAGCACAGTATATTCCATTGAATGGAATACCATAATATGAAGCGATGGATGAAATAAATTGGATAGATCCTTTGCTTTGCTTTAGGTAAGGTATTGCTGCTTTGGCAGGATAAACAGATCCCAGGATATTTACATTGATCAACTTTTGATAGATCTCGGGGCTTAGGTTTTCCATATTTCCTCGAGTAGCAATAGCTGCGTTAGTGATAATAATATCAATACCTCCGAAGTTTTCTGCTGTTTTTTGACAGAGGTCCACGCAGAAGTTCCAGTCGGAGACATCTCCAGCTACTGCAATTACCTCAAAGCCTGCCTCTTCAAATTCTTGTTTTGTAAGTTTAAGCTTTTCTGCATTTCTAGCATTAAGAACAACTTTAGCACCCTGAGATGCATATAGCCATGCGATGGATTTGCCTATTCCTTGTCTAGAACCTGTAACTATGACAACTTTCCCTTTGTATTTATTTTGCATATCCATTTTCTTTGAACCATTGCATAGAATCCTCTACAGCCTTTCTGATTGGAGTTTCTGGTAATTCTAGTTCCTTGCGCGCCTTAGAAGGATCATAATATTGATCTATCAGGGATATTTTAGCAACGGGGTAGGATATCTTAGGAGCCTTACCACTGATTGTTCCTATTAAGGTTCCTAGTCTACCAGCTATTTTTACTAGAAATGAGGGTACTTTAATACTTGGAGGAGCCACTCCTGCGACTTCTGCAATAAGACTTGTCGCTTCTTTGTAACTTAAGTTTTCGTTGCCAAGTATATACATCTCGCCAATTCTACCTTTAGTCAAAGCATTGGAGATACCAACAGCCACATCTTTAACGTAAACCCAATTTTTACCCCCACTTGTAATTAATTTAAGCTCTCTATTTGCAACAGCTAGGATTACCGCACCGCTTGAAGGTTTGGAGTCATAGGGGCCTATCATGAAGGTTGGGTTAACTATTACAGCAGGTAAGTCTCGCTCTTTTATAGCTTCCAGAATTACATCTTGCGCATCTAGCTTTGAATCCACATAATCCAAGCCAAATTCCTTAGCCATTGTTACTGTACTTTCATTACCTGGTTGATCTTTTGGACCAAATCCAAATGCACTTGCAGAACTTATATGTATGAAACGCTGGATATTATTGCTTAAGGCTGCTTCTATCATATTCTTAGTGCCTTCTACGTTGACCTTGTAATAGATTTCATGTCTAATGGGCCATACATTCGTAAGTGCGGCAATATGAATAATGGCATCACTTCCTTGCACGTGTTTTATGAGACTCTCTTTATCTAAAAGATCTCCTTCTACAAATTCAATATCAAGCCCCTCCAGTGTTTTGCTTTTACTTCCTTTCTGTATGAGGGCTTTTAATTTATATTTTCTTGAGAGTAATTCTCTAACTGTATTAGAACCCAATAGGCCATCTGCACCTGTAATAAAAATTCTTTCCAATGGTTCAGTTTTACTTAGTGATTGATTTTTCGCATGCTAAGGTAATTGTGATTATTTGAAACAACAATAAAATCTTCACCTTCTATTGATATTGTTTCAATTGATCTTGCATTTGTGCGTAAATTAATACCACTATTTAATACTGAACTAAAGTTTCCTTTGCCATCTCCTAATAAGAGATATCCTCTATTACCATCATATCGAATGGTTTCAATTTCTGCTTGGTGTATGGCACCTATCCCAAGGATGTCTAGATGACCATCCTTATTGAAATCTTGAATCAATGCATCAAGGGTTGGGCCTGTCTGGGTGATAGAGGGAAGTTTAGCTTTTTTAAATTCCCCCTGACCTGAATTAATAAACAAGGCAGTTTCAAAACTTTGTACTTCGAGGTGTTTAGATTTATCTACTTTTTCTTTACCGTAAATACCTACAATGTCTGCACTTGAAAAGGCTTTATAGGTTTCAAAGTTAGTCGCTATATCTGGTACCTGCTGAGAGGAACACTCTCTTCCTCGTACCGGTAAAAACATACCATCACTTTCTTTAGAGAGCACGATATCATAGCTTCCATTATTATCATAATCATTACAATAGATATGGAATGCATTATTTTCTTTTGGATTGAATTTATTGTTCTTTCCTAAGTTGCCGGCAAGTAGGTCTAAGTCTCCGTCATTGTCTATATCTGCTGTGTGAAGGCTATACCACCATCCTGATTGTTCTCCGAAAGTCGAAATCTCTGTTTTTCGGAATTGACCATTCTTATTTTCAAAATAGGTGAGTGGCATCCATTCTCCAGCTGCAATAAAGTCGAGATCACCATCATTGTCTTGGTCCAGCACAGCAATATCGTATATCATGCCTGCTGCACTCCATTCCGGTGCGATCTTATCTGTTAGATCGAAAAATTCGCCAGATCTATTTTCTAGAATATATGATTTTGGTTCAAAAGGATATTTTGAAGACAGCACATTGGCTCCTATGATGAGATCGAAATCCCCGTCATTATCAAAATCAATAGGCTTTATCACTTTTGTATTTGTTTTTATATCTCCGATCGGTTTTGATGCTAAAAACTGCCCCTTACCGTCATTGATATAAAATCTATCCAATTGCTGGCTTGAGCCTTCTTTGAATTCATAGGATCCACTTCCTACTATGATATCCTGATCACCATCTTGGTCTATGTCAAGGAATAGGCTAGTTTGATCTTCGTAGGTGTTATCTAATGCGAATAGAGTTTCTTGTACAGAGGTGAACATCCCATTTGCTCCCTGAATATATAATGCAGGAGCTTGACCAGCTGCGCCTCCAATAAATATATCTGTTCGCCCATCGTTGTTTACATCTGCTGTAGCGGAGCAAGGACCTAAGTTTGATTTTTTCTGCGGAAGCAAAAGTTGATCTCCATAATCATCATAGAATGTTTCTTTATGCAGAAAGTCAAGGCCATAGTCCGCTGCATTTGCCGTGGTGAAAATATTGGATTCAGCGTCAGCCACATTTTTTTGAGCAATCTGTGTATTTGATTCTTGAATCTCTACTAATTGGTTTGCATCTTGGTTCTCAATAATACTTTGTTTGCCATTCATCCATGTTACTACGATCTTATCAACCTTTTTGCTTTGCCCGAGTCCAAAATGAATGCGTGGATCAACGGAAGATAAGTAACCTTTTACTGGATAGTTGTCAATCGACTGATAGTTGTCACCATGATAAATTTCAACTTTCGCACCGACTCCGAAGGTGTTTTTGTTTGCACCCTTTAAGGCAATAGTAAGATGATTTCCAGTATTCAGGTTTCTGTAAATACCAGTTTCGTCACTTGTATTATTTAGAATAAGATCAAGATTTCCATCATTGTCTAAATCGGCATAGGCAGCACCACTCGTAAAGCTTGCTTGACCAAGACCTAATTCATAGGCTTTATTCTTAAATGTAAGATCTCCTTGGTTGATATATAGATGGTTTTTTTGCTTTTGAGAAGGAAGCAGTGCAATAATACTATCTAAGGATAAACTTTGCTTTTTAGCCTCCAGTTGTTTTAGGGTAATGTTGGCATCTCTATTTGTTACATCTTTATAGATACCATTGCTTACAAATATGTCTTTGAGGCCGTCATTATTAAAATCAATAGCTAGAGGAGACCAAGACCAATCTGTTTTTGCTATGCCAGCCATTTGTCCAATATCTGTGTATGTTCCATTGCCTAGATTTAGTTGAAGCATATTTGACATGTACTGATAATTATAGCCATTGTTTACCATTTGCCAGAAATTATCTGTACTCATGGAGGCCATGTTTTCCTTGTTTCTTTTATGATCCTCTGCAAGCATATCCAATACCATCAGATCATTTTGTCCATCATTATTGATGTCGGAGTAATCAGAACCCATTGAATAAAAGGAAGTATGTGCAAAACGATTTTGAATTTCATCCTTGAATTGGCCGTTGCCTTGGTTGATATAGAGTATATCAGGATCTAAGTAATCATTGCAAACATAGATGTCAGGCCAAGAATCGTTGTTGAAGTCACCAATAGAGCAGGATAGGCCCCAAGCTTTATTGGTTATTTTTGCTTGTTCTGTTACGTTGACAAAGCGATTACCTTTATTTTCAAACAGTTGATCTGATGATTCATATTCAACATTGCTCTTGATTCTGTTACTAAGTACATTACTATTTTTAAAGTCTATTCTGTGGTTTAGTTGATACATGTCAAGGTCACCATCCTTATCGTAGTCAAAGAAATACGCTTGGTTACTATAGCCTTCAAAATCTAGCCCCCATTGCGCAGCGCTTTCTACAAATGTTCCATTTTGCTTATTAATAAATAAAAGGTTCCTCCTTAAATTTGGATCTGGCATTGGTCCAGATCTACTGACATATATGTCTAACCATCCATCAGCATTTACATCAGCCATACTAACACCAGTGCTCCATCCTGAGCTAGAGCTTAAACCTGCATTAGCTGTAATATCAGTAAATTTGAAGTCTCCATTATTTAGAAAGAGACGATCAGAGCCGTAATTGGATATTAGATATATATCTGTAAGTCCATCATTGTTTATATCTCCAACAGCAACACCCGCTCCTCCATATATATAAGGATAAGAGATGAAGTTAAATTGTGGCGTTTCTATGAATTTATTTTGAAATTTTATGCCAGTATAAACAGATTCCATTTTCTGGAATCCTTTAGTGGCATTGTCTGTTTTTTCCTGCTCTTGAGTGCAAGAGAAAGGAATGAAACAAATAATTACAAACGAAAGAAATGTAGTTATGCTTGTAGTCTTAAAAATCATAGCTTATTTGAGTTTAGTATTCGGTAAACCATAATTGGTCCGCTCCTTTTTTATCTCCAGAATAGCTGATTAGAATTTCCGCTCCAGCAGCTATACCTTTTATACATTCAATATAAATTGTACTTGCATCTGCATCTATAAGTATTTCAGCGTTCGGGTTTTTAGCATGGTTGTAAAGAGAACCATATCCAAGCGCAATGCATGCAGGGTTTTCTTTATCATTCAAAAGAAAATAATAATTATAAAGGATTGTCTTATCAATGATCGCCACTTGATCCTTTGGTATTTTTATCAAAGGACATATTTCTATTAATTCTCCTTCCTTGATTCCGTTTGCGCAAAACATTCCTCTACCTCTTTTTTCTGTTTCAGCTACATATAATCCTGGTATTTGCTGTAGACTCATAGGTGTGTTTTATCCAAATATGAGCATTTGATAGGATTCTTTAAAATTTACGTTGATATAATTTAGCGTTTTAAAACACAGACTGTAATTTAATTGCTATTTTTTGGCTTATTTTAAAAATAAAATGCGTGCTTAGGTTTTTATTTTTTAGATTTGTCTAAAAATAAATTTAGACGACATATGAAGAACCTTCTTGTAGCTTGTTTAGTGTTAACATTGAGCTTGTTTTCTTCAATTATTTATAGTCAGAGTGACATTTCTTTCAGAGTACTTGGGGCGGGTGAACCCCTGCCATTTTCAAGTATTCGTATTGATTCAATAGATTTTCAAGACGTAAGTGACAGTAATGGACAGTTTGTTTTGAATAGTCTTGTCATTGGTGAAACCTATGACTTAAAGCTAAGATATCTAGGGTACCTTCCATTAGATACAGTATTTACTTTGACTAAAGAAAGGAGTTCATTTGAGTTTTCTTTGGAAGCTGTTCCATTTGAATTGGATGAAATAGTAATCTCAGGCACTCGTACAAACAAACGACGCTTAGAATCTGCGGTGGCAGTGAATGTAGTAAATGGTCGAACTTTTGAAATGACTAACTCAGGAACATTAGCAGAAGGTATGTGCTTCCAGCCGGGACTTCGTGTAGAAACAGATTGTCAAACATGTAATTACACCCAGCTTAGAATGAATGGTCTGGCAGGTTCTTATACTCAAATACTGATTGATTCTCGACCTATCTTTTCTTCTATCATGTCCCTATACAGCCTAGAGCAGATTCCTGCTTCACAGATCGATCGAGTAGAGGTTATTCGAGGCGGAGGTTCAATACTTTATGGCGCTAATGCAATAGCAGGAACGGTTAACGTAATCACTAAACTTCCTAAAAACAATGAGTGGTCACTAAAACAGAGCATAAGCCGAATCAATCAACAATCCAATGATCTGGCTTTTCAATTGAACGGTACAATAGTTGATGATGAACAGCAGAAAGGTATTTCATTTTATGCGAGTGATAGAAATCGTATGGAATATGATCACAATGGAGATGGCTTTTCTGAATTGCCACTACTAAGGACTACTTCCTTTGGTGCTAAATTCTTTTGGACACCAAATCCGGTGCATATGTTTGAGGGTAATCTTTGGAAGATATATTCATTCAGAAGGGGAGGTAATGCATTTGATCTTCCTGCGGATCAGGCCGATCAGGCAGAAGAGCGTGATCACAATATTTTGGCAGGAGGACTTAATTATACTTTCAAACCTAAAAGTAGATCCTATTGGGCAAATGCTTATTTGAGTTTCCAAGATACAGACCGAAGGCATTATACTGGGGTAGATCAGTCTGATGGTTGGGGAAATACGGTAAGTAATACAATCGTTTCGGGTTTTCAGTTAAATAATAAGTGGAATACCAAACTAGGTGATCAGGTTCTGATTGCCGGTTATGAATATCAATTTGATTATACATTTGATGAGATAAAGGCCTATGATTTTATTATCGATCAGCGAATAGATCTTGGAGGTGTTTTTGTGCAAGGAGATTTCTCTTTAGGTAGAAAGTGGGCTGTGGTTAGTGGTTTGAGGTATAATACCCATACGAATCTTGATCGTCCAATTTTGACGCCACGCTTTAATCTATTATTCAAGCCGAATGATTTGAACCAAATTCGAGCATCTTGGGCAAAAGGATTTAAGCCAGCCCAAGCATTTGAAACAGATATGCATATTGCATTTTCTGGAGGAGGAATTTCTAGGATTGAAGTGGCAGAAGATTTAGTAGAGGAAACCTCAAGAAGCTTTAATCTTTCTTGGGATTATAATAAGGCCAATCGAAAAACGATATACGGATTTACCCTTTCAGCTTTTCATACGACTTTATTTGATGCTTTTGTATTAGAAGAGAAGGGTATTGATAGTTTGGGTAATCAAGTTTTGCTAAGACAAAATGGTGGGCTCTCAGTGGTCCAAGGTGTTAACTTTGAGGGGAGATGGAATTATGATCAATTGTTTCAGCTGGAAGCCGGTATCACCTTGCAAACTTCAGCCTATGATCGACCTATCTATTGGTCAGAGGAGATCGATGGCAATGATGCATTTTTACGGACTCCGAATGATTACGGATTCTTAACCCTTGCCCTTTGGCCTGCATCCAAGTTTAATACAACACTCTCCGCTGTTTATACTGGGCCTATGCTAGTCCCTCACTTTGGAGGTGCTCCTGAGTTAGATTCGGATGAACTTTATGAATCTAATCGATTTTTGGAAGTAAATTTAAAGTTTGACTACTCGATGCAACATCTAGGTTCGGCAACGGACTTAAAGCTGAGCTTTGGTGTTCAGAACCTATTTAATGCTTATCAGGACAATTTTGATAGCAGTAGATATAGAGATAGTAATTTTATTTATGGACCAGCGCGCCCACGAAGTCTTGTTTTTTCTGCTGTCTTGAGTTCTTCTAAATAGAAAAAAGCCCCAATCAATACATATTGATTGGGGCTTTTTTTAAGCAGCTAATATAGCATTGATGCCATTCCAGAGTTCTATTCTGGTTTGCATGGCTTGCTTTGCGACCGATGTAGCTTCTTTCCATTTTTCATCGTCTTCTCCACATAGTCTTTCAACTAGTTCCAAGGATAATGGACCATGTTCATCACCGTCGACTTCTATGTGTCTTTCTAGATAATAGATCAGTTTACTGCAATCTACATTTTCAGATTGACTCAAATGTTTTACCATTCCAATGAACATATCGGGGATAAGATCCTCTCGGCCGAATGTAAATGCAGAAGCAATTAAATGTGGCTTATTGCTTTCAATTACAGAGAATGTAAATCTTAAGAAATTGGCAGCCACTTCACTCACCTTATTCTCTTTGATAGACGCTTCGATAGATTTGCTCTGGTTTATGCTGTTCAGAAATGCTTTTATGCCAGTGGTATCTGCTTTGATTTGATCCATAGCATCAAGATACATTTCAAAGTGACTCTTGATCTCTCCAGATTCATTAAGGTCACACTCTTCGCCAAGGACTATTTCATTAACAAATCGCGCTAGAGTAGGAGCTTCGTTTGGTCTCCATGGCACCTGTGTGCATGTAACATGATTTTGAAGCGCTTTTAAAAGCGACATAAAATCCCACACCGCAAATATATGTTCTTCCATAAATTTATGGAGATCATCTATATGCATAAGATTAGCATATAGGGGGTGGTCAGTTAGTTGATCCTTAATGGATTCGACTTCTTTTATTAGGTTGTTCAGTTGACTCACTTGTGCTCTTTTTTGCAAATATATGCTTGCTTTATTTCTGAAAAATGAATCTGGGACTGTTTTTAAAAAGATTTACACATTTCTTACCAAACTACCCTCAGGAAGTTAGCAAATGCTAAAAAGCGTTGTTGCTTTGGTAGCAACAACGCTTTATTTTAATGGCGATTAAACAAAAACTTGGCATAAAGAACATCATGAACATTCAACCGTCCTTTGTCACCGTTATGACAAATATGTAGCTAAAAGCTGTAAAGATAAATACCCTTTAATCGTGATTATCGCTTGTCTAAAATTTTTTTTGCTATAATGTTTTTCTATGTTTGGGACCTAAATGTCGCAATAATGAAAAAGGTTCTTTATATCCATGGTTTAGGTAGCTCACCAGTTTCCGAAAAGTTAGATTTGATTCGCAAGCATGCACCAGTTGTTGCATTGCATCTGGATTATGAAAATGATACGGAGAGTTATCGGAAATTAGTTGCTTATGCGAAGGAAGAGCAGGTTACTGCATTGATAGGATCTAGTTTGGGCGGATTGATTAGCTACCATATTTCAGAAAATATGGGATTACCTTGCCTTCTCTTTAATCCTGCACTTTATCGGGAAATAGCACCGGTCTATGGAATGAATATTGAGCAAAGAACTTGTCCACGGCGAATCGTGGTACAAGGGGCTATCGATGATATTGTGGACCCTATGAAAGTTCGTTCTATTTTATCAAAAAACTCAGCAGACTCCTGTAAAGAAGAGATCATAATAAACAATCAAATGGGTCATAGGATTGATCTACAGCATTTCAAGCACTATGTGGATTGGTTCTTTATGAGTTCAATCTAGACGATATGGAATTTGGCGAGCTTTCCTTTGATGCGCTGATCTTTTCCTTTTTCTTCAATCATTTTTGCCTTATCAGCAGCTACTGCTGTGTATGATATCCTATCTTTTACTTCGATGATGCCAAGCTCCTCTTTGTTTAAGCCTATGGTTTTGTACATAAAGCCTACAATATCGATCTTATTGATTTTGTCTTTTCTTCCGAGCGGCAGCTTAAGGGTTATCCAATCTGGGTGAGTGACTGGTTTTTGGTCCAACTTAAACGTCGGTATATTTTGGTCCAAATAGCTGAATTCATCCGTTTCTTTGAGTAAGATTATTGCAGATCCGTGCGCATGCATTCTTGCAGTACGACCATTTCTGTGGGTGAATTCTTTTTCATATTTCGGAATATGAAAATGAATAATGCAGTCCAATTGTGGAATATCTAAGCCTCGAGCAGCAAGGTCTGTTGAAATAAGAATATTTGTACTTCCATTGCGCAGTTGTGTAATGGAAAGTTCACGTTCTTCTTGCTCTAGTTTTCCATGATAGGCTGCGAAGGTCATCTTTTTTTCACTCAGGAATTCTACTAAATTATCTATTGTTGCTCTATGATTACAGAAAACAATACAAGACTTATCTTCCAAGCTTGATAAAACCTCATAGAGTGCTTCGTATTTATTGTCAGTCACCATGTGCTTTTGAATTAGAAGCTTTTGGTTGACTTTATTTCGTTTTAGGTAATTGACTGAATGAGGCTTTTTAATATCTACAAAGGCAGGAAGCTCATCTATTTCTGTGGCAGAAATTAGATACTTTTTTTCAATGTTTCTAAGCTTTGCAGCTATTTGTTTCATCTCATTGTGAAATCCGAATTCTAGGGATTTATCGAATTCATCAAGTATAAGATGATGTATAGTTTCTGGGTCTATGGTTCTTCTATTGAAGTGATCAAGTAATCGTCCTGGAGTACCTACGATTATTTGTGGACTTTCAGCAAGGTTTTTTCGTTCTACACTGAAGGGGTGTCCTCCATAACAGGCCGTTATCGAGAAAGGTGTTTGCATTTTTTTGAATACAGCCTCCACTTGAAGCACAAGTTCTCTGGTTGGACAAATGATAAGTGCCTGGTTAGCTTTTTGATTCCTAGCAATGGATTGACTAAGAGGAAAAAGGTAGCCCAAGGTCTTACCCGTACCAGTAGGGGAGAGTACTTGAATATCTTTATGGTTCTTTGCTGCATTCAGCACAGCTTCTTGCATGTCATTGATTGCCTCAATGTCCAGTTGCTTAATAATCTGTGCTATAGTTAGATTCTTACCTTTCATCCTGCAAAAGTAAGAAAAATATGTTCTGGCGGGACAATTCCAAGGACAAATAAAGGGCCCCATGGCCCTTTATCCGCCTAAGGTATAATCTTTAGAATCGCAATAGTGCTGCTCCCCATGTAAATCCTGAGCCAAAGGCTGCGAGACAAACTAGATCGCCATCTTTTATTTTGCCTTCTTCCCAAGCTTCACAGAATGCTATAGGAATAGATGCTGCTGTGGTATTTCCGTATTTTTGAATATTATTAAAGACTTGATCATCTCCAAGTCCTAATCGCTTTTGTACAAATGATGCAATACGAAGATTGGCTTGATGCGGTATTAGCATGTTAATATCACTTGTCTCTAGTTTAGCATCCTCAAGAACTTCACCAATAACCTCAGGGAATTTAGTGACTGCGAGTTTGAACACAAATTGGCCTTCCATTCTTGGATAGTATTTACCTTCTTTGAGCATCTTTTCTGTGAAAAAGATCTCCCCATAGTCTATAGATTTGTCAAATCCATAATCAACGGGCTCTTCAAGTTGATCATTGTGATAACCACCATGTGAGCCTGGAGCTAGAAAGGCTAATTTTTCAGCATAGGTGCCGTCCGAATGTAATTTAGTGCTAAGTATTCCTTGATCTTTGTTGTCCGTACGTTGTACAATTGCTGCACCGGCTCCATCTCCAAAAATAACAGTTACTGCGCGACCTCTAGTAGAGAAATCAAGCCCCATAGAGTGCATCTCAGATCCTACGACCAAAATGTTTTTATACATTCCAGATTTGATGTATTGATCTGCAATAGACAGCCCATATATAAACCCAGAACATTGATTTCGGATATCCAGAGCGCCAATTTCAGTTTTTGTGATTCCAAGTTCTCTTTGCAGTAAAACACCACAACCTGGGAAGTAATAGTCTGGGGAAAGTGTTGCAAAAATTATAAAGTCAATATCTTCTTTAGTTATCCCAGCTCTCTCTATAGCTATAGTTGAGGCTTTTGCACCCATAGTGGTAGTCGTCTCCTCGTGTTTTTTTGCATACCGTCGCTCTTGAATACCTGTCCGCTCCTGTATCCACTCATCGGAAGTTTCCATTACTTTTGAAAGATCATCATTAGTGACAATACGATCAGGAAGGTATTTTCCTAGACCTGCTATTTTAGATTGGTACATAATGCCAGTTTTATTTGATTTAATTCTAAATTAGGACTCAATATTAACATAAAAGTAAAAGACAAGTTATAGATTATGGGTGAAAATCATAGTTTGATTGAAAAAGAAAGACCCTCCCTGAGACAAATTATACTTTTCTCTTTCGGGCAGTTGGGATATTCTTTGGCGAGTTTTAGTGCAATTAATCTATTGGTATTCTTTTACATGCCTCCTGAGACTGGAGGAGAGACTATCTTTCCTCAATTTATATATACCGGGGCGGTATTTGGGGTCTTGACCCTTTTAGGCGTATTGAATTTTGGTTCACGAATATTCGATGCTATTACTGATCCAATGATTGCATTCTGGTCGGATAAGAGTGATTACAAACTGGGGAAGCGGAAAACTATGTTGCTTATCGCCTCTCTGCCTTTTGCCTTGTTTTCTTTCTTGGTTTTCTACCCAGTAAGTGAAAGCTTTTCGATGAATGGTTATTGGCTAGCCTTTTGTCTGTTTGCATTGTATTTGTTTATGACTATGTATACCGTTCCCTATAATGCCTTGATTTCAGAACTTGGACATCAGAAGGAAGATCGGTTACGAATAAGTACTGCTATT
>Ga0206130_10001407_pt1 | contig 35280 bp, 37 predicted proteins | sample Helgoland_Spring_9_FD_148637 | JGI IMG/M metagenome (GOLD analysis project Ga0206130, IMG submission 148637) | Pelagic subsurface seawater microbial communities from Kabeltonne, Helgoland, North Sea - Helgoland_Spring_Bloom_20160512_1 | ecosystem: Environmental > Aquatic > Marine > Epipelagic ...
AAAAAAATATTTTTTTTTTTTTTTTAATTTAGGTAAATATCAAAGAATATACATTTATAATATAAAAATATTATAAATATATATTATATAATGGATTTTCACTTATTTACAATTTGTATTACATATTTATTTTGTATCTTAATTATTCATTTGTTAATTAAAAATAATCTTGAAGACGAATATATTTCCGATAATAAATTTGAATTATTGAATAATAAAGAAATGAAAGATAATGTAGAAAACGAAGAATTAGAAGAGATTAATACAGAAAAAGATTTAATTATAGATCCTAGTGAAATACTTAATCTAAAAATGAAAAAACCAGTAAAAAAAATACTATCTTTTAAAAAAAAAGAGAATGATGATGCTAAAAATGATTTAATTAGTTATTTAGATTCAGAAAAACAATTTGAAAATCAATCTATTAATCAAATTGTAGATAATATTGAGTCTGAAAAGCACAAAGTAGAAGGTAATAATTATTTCGAAAGTATGAGTGTTTCTGATTTTAGTTCACAAAACAATATAACAGATAAATATTTTACTAACAACCATGTATCTGATACCTATTCATTTGATCCGGTACCGACTGATGAAAAAAATTCTTTTAATAATTCATTTAAAGAAAAAATGTTTACAAATTTAAACAATGATGAGAATAAACCAATTTTTGATAGTGTAGCAGCATTTGAAGATTTAGATTTTAATTATGCTGAATTTTAACCAAAAAAAATTTTTTTTTTTTTATATATTTATTTATTTAAATTTACTTTAGATTTTTCAATAGAAAGTACATAAGAATCAATAATAAATTTTTCATTCGAATTTAATAAATTTATAGCATCTTGTTTGCATTTAAAATCTATAAAGCAAATATCTTTAATTTCATAATATTTATTAAATAAAATCTTAACTCTCTCAATTTTACCATATTTTTCAAAGACAGATCTTATTTTTTGTTCTAAATCTTTTTGTGAAATATCTAGTGGAAAATTTTTTAATATCAAAGAAAAATCATTAAATTCATTCAAATTATTTTTATTTTTAATTTTATCTTTATAAAGTTTATTAACTATATTTGGTGGCTTATATTTAGCTAGTTGAAAATTATTTTTTGTTTTAATATCATCTGAATTATTATGCTTATATGTGAAATTATCATTATATAATTGGTTTTTATTTGAAATATCATCATTAGAATTCTTCAAAAAAATTTCTTTATCTATTGTCGTACTTGTAGAATCTCCAAATTTTTTCCAATTTAATCTTCTTTCTAATATACTCTTTTTACCTTTTAATTTATTAATTGTTATTATTCTTTTGACTTTTTTATTATCAATATTATAAATTAAAATTCTTTTTTTTTGATGAGTTACATAAGGATAGTTTATACATCTTAAACTATAATCTTTTTCTATTTCTTCTATTGGAATAAATTCAGTTTCTTCTTTATGTATACATTCATATTTATCAAAATTATATTCTGTCATTAATTTCTAAGTATAATATTTAAATAATTTTTAAATAATATTAAAAATTTGATATTAATATAAATATTATTTATATACTTCTAAATATAATGGAAACATCTGAAATAAATTTTTGCAATGGTAAAGGATATAATATTAAAAATAATAGAGAAAAGTCAGATATATTGAAAAATATTTTTGATAAATATAATTTAACAATAGAAAATGATAATACTATTACTTATAGTGATCGACTATTAACAAATTTAACAAGATTTGAATATTTTGTATCTACAATAACACTAGGAAATAGTTATTGGCTCTATTTAACAAAAATTGGTAATCAAAATTATTCTATATTTATTGATAATAAATTAAATGAAAATCATAAATTTCCTAAATTGATTTTAGTAAATTTTAGATTTCAAGAAGAATTATTTTCTGATACTTTATTTAAAGGAGAATTAATTAAAGATTATAATAATAATTGGCAATTTATTATTGATAATATTTTAGTTCATAATGGATCTAAAATAAAAAATAATATTTTGTCTGATAGAATTAAATTACTGTATAAAATATTTGAAAAAAATTATATAACAGATCCATATATCGAATTATGTAAATTAAAAATAAAAAAATATTTTACATATAATAAATTAAATTATTTGGTAAATAAATTTATAAATACTTGTAATTATAAAATATGTGGTATTTATTTTCACCCTATAAATACAAATATTAAAAGTATTAAATTTCTATTTAATCATAATTATAATACTATAAATTTGGTAAAAGATATTAATTTTGAATATTTAAAGGATAATAATTCACTTTTGATTTCTCAAAAAAATGAAGAAAAGTTACTGATGCAATTTATTCAAAATGATTTAAATGATAATACTAGTATTAAAGAAAAAAAAAAAAAAATAAATATTATTTATAAAAATAATACTTTTACATTTAAAGTAGAATCAACGGTATTTCCTAATATATATAAATTATATTGTCTAAAAAATAATAAATTATCAAAATTTTCAATTGCTAAAATTGATACTATAGAATGTGCTAAATTTATGAAAGATTTATTTTTAGAAAAGAAAGATATATATTTAATTGAATGTTATTATTATAAAGATTTTAATAAATGGGTACCTAAATGTAAATCTAATAAACCTATAAATTCATATATTCAAATCAAACAATATATTAATGACTTCTTTAATTAATACAATACATGTTAATAATAATTTTGTTTCTATACCGGATTTCCGGTTTGTAAATTTTCTGATTCTGATTCTTGTTCTTGTTCTTGTTCTGGTTTTGTATTTTGTATAAACATTGAACAAGCACTATGAATTACTGCTGCTTCTTCAAGACTATAACATCCATTTTTACCCGAATTTTGAGCTTGTCTAACTGCCTCAATTAAAATTTTTATACCTTCTGTCTGCTGTGTTTGCCTTTTGGCAACAGCTTCTTTATCAGTATTTTCCATTTCATTTTTTTCCATAAATACTAAACAACCTTTCGTCCAAATAATAGTTGCTTCTTCTAAAGTATAGCATCCTTTAGCTTGTCCTCTTTTTACACCTTCAACTAGAATTTTTATAGCATCAGTCTGTTTCTGTGTATTTTCTGCAATTTCCGTATTCATATTATTATATTTAGATAATTATAACAAATTTTTAAATAGTTTTTTTATTTTTATTTTTATTTTTATTTTACTTTATACAATTAATGATTATCCTAATTAATTAAAATATAATTTATAATTATATATATTTTATTATTATATAGTATATTTATAATGAATAATAAATCATTAGGAAAAAATAAAAATACCTATATATCTCAAATAGGACGAGGGTATTATCCAGGTGTAGAATTTAATAGAATAGGTGGATTAACTGAAATTGTTAATTATTCTAATTGTAATAACTGCATAGATAATAATTCTAATTATCTATCGAAAGCTACTAGAAATACTCCTCCTGTAAAACCATTCTTTACAAATTTACAAAAAGGTGGATCATATAATTATATTATAAACCCTGAATCTGGTAAAAAAGTTTCTATATTTGGTAAAATTGGTAAAAAAATTATTAATAAATATTTAAATAAACTTGGAGGTGCCAATCATAAAAATATTTTACCAAATATTGGGACTTTACCACGAGATTTTATTGGTGAAAAATCTAATTTAGATCCAAATATGAACAATAGAACATTTGATTGCAAACAACCTATATGGAATCCACCTTGTGTATAGATTTAATATATATCACTATATTATATATTCATTTATTTATGTGTGATCGTGATGAATTAAGAGAAATAAATATTAAATTAGATCATATTATGTTTGTTCAATGTGAAATTTTTGCTATGATAAAATCTAATGATATTCTAGATAGTAAAATTGATAAATGTATTCAAATACTTAATAAAATTAATTCATCAAATATGCCAAAACAATTTACTAAAAATGATAATCCTATATCTGTACCTAAATCTTTCTCCAATATAGAAAAAAAAGATAATAAATTACCTGTAAAATTATCATTACAAGATCAATTGATAAAAGAATTTAAAGAACAAAAATTTAAACTTAAACCGATTGGAAATAGAGAAAAAAATTGATTTAAAAATTAAGTTTTATTTATAATAAAAATAAAAAAATGCCTAGAATATCTCATAAAATTTCGAATGATAGTGTTAATACTTTAACATCTATAGCCGGAACTACTGCTCGTAAATCTGAATGTATCCAAAAACTTGGTGCTGTTATTACTAAAGGAAGAACTAAAATTATATTTAGAGGTTATAATGATGTACATAGAACAGCTTATCTAAATAATATTTCAAATTGTCTACACGCTGAAATGAGTGTTGCTACTAAATTTATCAATTCACATGTAAGACCTAATCATATAAAAGTATTTAATGCCCTTTAATAAAAAGGGCACCCAACAAAAAATTAATAGTAAACACTCTATATATGATTTATCTAAATATATAATATGGGTTGTTAGAATTTCTAATAATAAAGAAGAAATTGATAATAACGATTTAATTGATGCAGCACCATGCTCAAGATGCTGTAAAAGCTTGTATAAACTTGGTTTTACTAAAATTGGTTTTTCTAATAAAAACGGTGAAATAGAAATTGCTGATCTGAGATATTATCAAAATGATCATATTAGTCATTCACAAAAAAAAAGTGAACAATTTTGTAAATATATATTATAATTTAATTTCTTTAAAATAAATTATAAACTATAATCTATTTTAAAGATATATCTCAAATTGTAAATACAAATTTCATTATTGACTAATCACCCATTATAAATAAAACTACACATAAATTTTAACTATCTATTTAGGTAACCTTATTTAGTAGAAAAAGGTTACTTAAATAATTTATATTATAGTAAATAATAATATATATATATATATATATATTTAATATTATGTATGAATTTATTAAAAATCCTATTAATAATAAAAAAGTAAAAATTAATAGTAAATCTGGTAAATCTATATTAAAAAAATATCTCTTAAAGATATATGGAGGAGCTGGTTCAGATATAATACCAGATATAGAAAATAATTGGTCTATCATTGATGATAATTATAGAGTGTTACAATTAAATGAACAAGATATTATTATACATGATAGTGATATATCGGAAATGATAGTAGATAAACATCAATCTACAAATAAATTTAATCTTCATTATTTTACATTAAATACAGAAAGTAAAGAATTATGTATAATGTTAAAAAATTTTGAAAATGAAATGTATGAATTAGCAAAAGATTGTAATCTAAAAAAAGGTAAAATAAATAGAGAAATTATAGGAAATTATTTTTTAAGAGGACCGGAATTCATATTTAAAAAAGAAATTATACCTTCTAAAACAGGTTCTGGAGAGTGTGCGTGTAATAGTTTGATCTCTATTGATATGATGGATTCTAATTTTTTTATGGAAAAAAGCTATAGTTTATATAGTATATTTCATCCTAATCATTCATTGAATGATATAAAACAATGTAAACATATTTATGAATGGTATTTGTGTAAAAATTTTTTTACAAGTCAATTATTTATATGGAATTTAGCACGTTCATTTACATATGCCCTTAAATATTTATCTAATTATAAAGATAAAAGCAATATCAAATTACATATATATACAGATATAATTGGAAGTAATTTTACTAGATCTAAGGCTGTAAAGTGGCATAAGGATGGTGGAGATAATATTACAATTGCACTATATTTTACAAAAGATATTGATAATCCAATAATTGGACCTTATATAAGAACACCATCGAATAGCACTAGTTGGGATCTACCAGAACATCCACAAGATAAAACTCCATTAGATGGTGTTGGATGTGAAAAAATGATAATATTTGATAATCTTGAAGTTTTACATCGTAGTCAGAATCCCTATGAAATTGATAAACTTATTGAAAATAATCCTAATATATTATCAAATGGAGGTATGATTCGTTTTAGTGCTAGAGTTGTATAAAGTAAATCAATATAATTTAATCTTTATTAACGTAGTATTTTATTTTTTATATTTAAAAATTCTCTAGGTTCTCTTGGATCAATTATATTAAATAATTTTTTTTCATTATTTTTTTTTAATTCTTGTTTTGTAAATTCATTGATAATATCTTTGAATGGTTTACAATTCCAAGTTACTCTTCCTAAATTTACTAATCTAGGCATTTATAATATATTATAATATATTTATAATATTTATATCTTTATATTTATTTATTTATCATATTTACCCACCCCCACATTATAATAGAAATTCTGCCATCATTATTTTTTTTTTCAGGTGGTACTTTTAAAATTCCATGTCTCCACTCAATATTTATATCCTTAGTAAATATATAAATAGTACCATTTGATAATGGAATCGATATTTTTACTTTACTTTTTGCATGCTCAAATGCTGTTTCTCTCTCTGATCCAAAAGATACTGCAACAGTAAAATTTTGTACTTCTGCTTTATCGGGCTTAATAGCAGCAGCGTCATGATGAAATGGTTTCCATTCATCAGAATTGCGATACCAATTAAATCGTGTAGCTTTAATATCCATATTAAAATAATCTTGAATTTTATTTATTATCATGTTAAATGTTGGACATTTTTCTTTCCAACATTTTTTATCATCAGCAATCATATGACTATCTCCATGCCATAATTTCCATAAGTCATCTTCATTTATACCAGAATTATTCATTTCATTAAGAAGATTATTATAAACAGTTAAATCATCATCTTTACAAAATAAATTTTTTAAAATTATAACTTCATTAGAATAAATTTCTCTGGTATATTTATCGTCATCAACAACCTTTGAAATAATTTTCATATCCATAGGTTCATAACTAGGTTTAAATGTTTCTGTATTTTTTTTTCTTTTTCTACTAATGTCACTTAATATTTTAGCATTTGATGTTCTATTTTTATTATCAATATATGAGATAGTTGTTGATGTACCCCATCCTTTTTTATTATCTATACCATGTTTATATTTACAATCGATTAATGTACATTTATTAAACCACCAATCTTTACAAATATTATCGTCATGTATAAAATCACAGTTAGAACCTTTTCTGCAATTATTTTCCATGTAAAATTTACAAATCTTTGTCATATATCTTTAATATTGATAATGTATAATTTATTCTCTAAATATATTATTATTAAATTATGTATAAAATAATAAAAGATCCAAAAACAAATCAGCTTGTTGACATTTATTCCAATAATGGTAAAAAAGTAATAAAAAATTATTTGAATTTCTTAAATGGAGGAGTTATAAGTAAATGGAATGATGATCTATTATGGGGAATAGGAATTGAAAAGGAATTTCCTATATTTATTGGTCCATATAAATATTCATTTTTAAAAGAAACAACAAAAACTATAAAACAAATTTTTGACGAATCTTTTAATAATCTATATATATACGATAATCCTATTACAGAAGAATTGACTAAAATATCAAACACTTTAGAAATAAAAAATATCGATTACCAAATAAATCATACTAATATATATTCTAATATTATTGAAAGTGAAATAAAACAAAATTTGAATGAATTTTACCTAAACTATACAGAAATTTTTAATCCTTATACTTTAAATCTCTATAATGATGAATTTATAAATTGGATTACCAATAAAATAAAAATAAAATTTGGTAATATTACTATTGACTATTTTAAAAATTTTATAATTGAATTTTATAATTTTATCATTAAAGTCAATTATATAGAAGATTTATTATGTAAATTAATTTATTATAAATTAATTGATATTATATTTAATTATACTAATACAATATTTACTATTCATTTTGAATTTCAATATTTTGATTCAAATTGGAAAGAAACTGATAACATATATAGTTGGTTTTTAAAATGGTATATGATAATATCTACACGTAATGATAATGCTTATAATGATCGTACTAAATATAATATAAAAAGAGATATTATAGAGGGTACTCCTACAAATTATGAGAAACAAATTACAGGATTTATTAATTGGCATAAAACTAGTTTCATATGGAAAGAAAACGATGATAATTTAAAGTTTGAAAAAAAACAAGGTATTTATGATAATAAGTATAAAATTGAATCAGATTCTGGTGGAACAGAAATACGTACAGAAATATTTCAAAATATATCTGTTGATAGATGTATAGAAGATTTAACTAAAGAACAAGATAAACTTAAATCTAAAATTATATCTTTAATATCAAATAATGAAAGAATTAAAAATAATAATATAGATTGTATATTAGAAACAAATATGGCTTCATACTATAAGCCATATTTAAATAATATTGAATTAATAAATGAGATTAAATTTTTATTTAATTTTCAACAGAATTATACTGGCGAAAATGAAATTAATTTAACGTTACCTTATTTAGATTTCCTAAAATTAGAGAAAACAAATTTAAAATTATACTATATATCAGAACATTCTACATATGAATTACCAATGTTATCTCCGTCTGAAATTTATAAAAAACTTTCTGAACTTGGATATATTGAAATTAAAGATTTAATCAGACCTGAGACAGAAGATAATCAACTAGTTATAAAATTAAAATTACAATTACTTGATATGTTTATTGAGTATCAAAAAATATTTGAGCAACGTCATATTAATCTAATGAAAATATTACAATTACTTTCTCCATTATTTTTATCATCATTTACTGGAATACAATATTTATCATTTGGTGACAATTTTAGTATACCAGAAACATCAAAACGATTTGATATTTTAGGATATAGAATTCTTACTGAACAAAATATAGATAACATATATACTGATTGTGAAAAAGATTCATACTACTATTATGATGTTAAATCCAATAAAATAATAAATGAAATTTTAGAAAAAAAAAATCTAGATCCTGATGAAAATGCATTTGAATTTAGTGTAAATAGAAAAAATAACGAAAAACATACTCCTCTAGATAATAAATTTTTTGGTTTTGAATGGAAAGTATTAGATCAATACCCTACACAATATCTTTCTACAATTATATTATTCATTATACTAATTTCTCAATGGATTGAAAATTTAGAAGAATTTAATTTAGTTCCAGGTAAAGTTCCCGAAATGGTAGAATCAAATTCTAGTAATTTTAAACAATGGATCGAAGAAATTATTTTTCAAGGATGGAATTCATATGTAGATGAAGGTTATATAAATTTAGTAAAAACAATTCTAAAAATTGATACTGAAACTTTTATTTCTGATACTTGTTATGACTTTCTGAATTCTTTATATAAATTCTTATTAAACCATTTTAAATCTCATAAAAATAATAATACTATTATTCAATGTTTTTATCCTAAATTTTTTGAAGATATACATAGAGAAAATTTACCAAATATTAATATGGAAAATTATAACATGATGATGGATGATTTTATTATAAATTTTCCCAGATCTTTTGCTAAAATTAAAGATACACTTAATTCTAGTCATGAAGATTATGTTGATTATGAAAATTACTTCAATAGATAATAATAATTTATAATATTACAAATCATATTATAAATTATTATATATTTCATACTTTGTATTATTTATTATAATTATTGTTTTTAGTATTTCATATCGGCATGTAAATTGGTTGTCTATTGATGTTTATATTATTATTGTTATTATTATTATTGTTATTATTATTATTGTTATAGTTTATTTCATTATTACTATTATTATCATCATTTTCTTCATCTTCATTCTCATCATTTTCATTTTCTTCATCTTCATTCTCATCATTCTCTTCATCTTCATTCTCTTCATCTTCATTCTCTTCATCTTCATTCTCTTCATCTTCATTCTCTTCATCTTCATTCTCTTCATCTTCATTCTCTTCATCTTCATTCTCTTCATCTTCATTCTCTTCATTATCGTTATTGTTATCGTCATTATAGTTGTTATTTGTGTTGTTATGATTATTATCGTTATTACTATTTGTTAGATAGTTGATATATCTATTGTAGTTTATATTAGTATCATTGAGATGATTATTTTCAAGATAATTAACATAGCTATTGTAATTATAGTCTCTATTGTTATTTACATTATCTAAAGAAAAACCAGTTTCGATTATTCCTAAGTTTGTTAATCGATCATCATCATATTCATTTCTATTATAAGGATCTATGTATCCAGTTCCTCTTGTATTTCTAATTCTTGTAATATTTTGTCTTGATATACAACGTGGACCTGTACAAAAACCTTCTCCTATTGGAATTGGTTCTGAGGTAATTTCATCTATTTTGCCATCGCATTGATCTTCTCTTTTTAATACATAATCGGGATTATCTCTACATGGATTATCTAGATCTTCACGTATACCTAAATCACTACCTCCTTGTATAAAAGATAAATATCTATATAAAATTTGTTTACCTAATTTACTATTAATTAATACTTTTCTATTTGTATTTGGATTTACTATACTATTATACATATTATATATATATATATATTTATTTTTTAAATACATTGTACATTTGTCATAGAATTTCTTAACATAGAATATCCTCGTTCCATATCGAAATCACCCGATTCATTGTCATTGTTATTTTCATTAACATCTGATATTAGTAATTCATTTACAATTTCATTATTGTTATTATTTATATCATTATTTGAAGTATTAATTACAGTATCTATATTATAAGTAGGTTTTCTATGTACATATAATCCATTTCTGTCAGTAGTATTATCAACAGAATCAGTATTAGTAGATTTTTCTTTATATAATTTATTTTTACATTTAGATTTAGTTAATATATTATTATATCTTTCTTCTAATTTTATTTTATCAGTAAATGAAATGTTAGTATTAAATGTTGATTTTACATTGCAAAAATTTTCTAAAAGTTCACTATCAAGATCAAATACAATTTTAGAAAATTCTTCTAAAGATAATGTAGTTTTTTCAATAGATTGAAACATTAATGGTTTTTTAGATTCAATCATTCTATTGTATTTTCGTAATGATTTAATTAATTGAGACTGCTCAACCATCAAAGCCGATAAATTAGAAGAGACTAGGCCTAAATTCCAATGATTGATTAAAGATGAAATACAACTGTTAATAAAAGCTATTGAAGGTGATAAAAACATATACCAGTTATGATGTGATATTTCAATAATTGCTCCTATAGCTGTAATAAATGCAATTGTAATATTTAAAAAAGTACATATCGCAATTAACCATTGATGCAAATCATAATAATTTGTAAATTTTATATTAGTTAAATCTCTTTCATATTTAATTTCTTTTAGATCAATCTTAAAATTATTATAATTTTTACACATATGTTGAGCCAGATACAAAGAATTTTTTTGCAAATCTTCTATTTGCCTATATTCTGGTGTATTAAATTTTAAAACAGTTTCTATTCTTTTTATATTATCAGTATTTTTTAATAAATCATCAATATATTTTAAATTCTCAGTTTTAATATTAGGTTTTTCAATATCATCGTGATGATCTTCATACCATATATTACCTCCTGTAGCTTTAAAAACAATTTTCTGTAAATTTGTATCACTAGGTAATTTATTAATTTGAGTTTCAATTATTTTATATTTAGCGGATTTAAATGATACTAAATCGATATATCCTGCATTTTCTAATTCTGATTTTTTAACTTTAAGAGTTTCTTTAAAGCTATTTTGAATATTCATAATTTTAGATTATTTTAATAATTTTATCTTTAATATATTTTGTTCATGTATAAGTAAATAAATAATGCAAAGCATGAATATATTTAATGATAATAGTTGAATTTATAATAATATTTATACAGAAGGCAGAGAATTAGTTACAGATATTTTGTCTTCTTCATTCCAATTTACATTATCATCATAATATTCTAAATAAGTAGGTAATAAAATTTTAACACAAAATCCTGTTAATAATCCAGATATAATAGATATAGAAAATGTAGTTGTTAATGCTGCTAATTGAAATAAGCCTTGAGCACCGGCTGTTCTATCACCACTTCTACCAGGAAATATTTCAGATATATTATCACCATAAAGATTGTCAGAAACAAATGATGCACTAATAAATCCACCTATACCACCTATTAATCCAGGTATTCCATGTAAATTATGAATACCACATGTATCATGAATTCCATATTTTTCTAATTTAGGTTGTAAGTAAATATATCCGAGTACACTTATTAATCCAGCTATAAATCCGATAATTAATGATCCATGTGGAGCAATAACAAGATCAGCCGATGATCCTACTGCGACTCCTCCGGCTAATGTAGCATTTTGTATATCAACCATATTAAATTTATGACTAGGTCTTAATAATCGTGATATTAAAAATGCTGTTAAACAACTGTTACATAATGATAAAACAGTATTTATAACAACTCTATGTTGAGCATTACCTACAGCTAAAGCACCATTAAAACTTGGCCAATAAATCCATAAAAATATAGTTCCAATCATAGCAAAAACATCAGAAATATAGTTAGATTCATTATTTGCTTTATTTTTTTCTAATTGGTATTTATTAGTTACCATATATGATACTCCTAAACCAAAATAAGCACCAAACATATGAACATACATTGACCCTCCCATATCAACAGCTTTATATATTTGAACACCAATTGATTCATTAATTGAATAGAAAATTAATTCTAATAATGCTACTAAAACTAACTGTATTAAATTTAATTTACCTAACAGTGCTCCAAATGTTATTAATACTGCCCCTGCTGCAAAATCACCGGTAATTAATGATTCAATATTAAGATAAATTTTATGCCAATTATTGGCAAATAAATTATGAAAAAAACCATTAATAAGTATAGAATATTGTATACATAATGCTGCTAGATAAAAATTAAATCCTAAACTACTATGTGCATATTTTTTTAGAAAAGTCATTAAAAATCCAAAACCAATAAAAATCATTACGTGAACATCTTGAAAAAATGGATAATAATTATTTATAGTATTTGAATTAGTTTTGTTAGTTATACCAGATGCTTGGTCTGAATAATCTGTACAAAAACTATATAATATTATTGATATTATCTGTAGACTAAATAGTGTACCGGTTTCTATAAGAATATTTTTTGAATTGATAAAAGATAAATTATTCATGTTTTTGATAATAACTTATAGACAATTATCTATAGATATTTTTTGTATAATATAGTATTTAAAGGGAAAATCTATATCATAAATTAATTAAAAATACTATGAATAAAAATTATTTGGATCTTTTAAATACTAATTTAATTGAAAATATAGGAAAAAATTTAAAGAAAATACAAACTTATTTTCTTTTTGAAGCTACTAATAATAATGAACTAAAAAATATATATTTTTATGATATTAAAGGATCTAATAACTGTGTGTATATGGTATTGATTTAGAAATAAAAAAAAATATATATTTTAATAATTTTTTTGAAACTGGCTTTAATAAAATTTGTTCTAAAAATTGTATGGACAAAGTATGTGATTATGGATGTTAAAATTAAAATAGTATTTAAAGAAAAAATTTATTACTATTTAACAATAAAGAATGAATATAATATAAATTTGATAAATATTTTTTTTAAAGATTACATACATTTAAGATGAAAATGAATAAAAATAAAATAGTAATAGAAGAGGATCCAATAAATTCTTTAGTGGAGATCGAAGATACTACGAATTATGAAATAAAATCAAATGATTCTGGAAAGGGAAAAAAGAAATTAATTATTCCAAAGAAGAATAAAAAAGTAATCAAGACTATTGTTACACCTCGAGGTTATGCTATTGTAAAACAGCATTTTGGTTTTAGAGATATCAATCGAACCAAAAAAGAATTAACTGTTTCTCCATATGTTAATGAAAATTATGCCGCTAAAGCTGCACCATTCCCTGTTTATTTAGAAAGTGACAAAAAATTATTTTTACCTAAACATTATGGATTTGAAACATTCGGTGATCCTGACAAAATTAAAGATACCGCTAAAGGTCTTGATATTGACCTCGAATTTGCTGGTGAATTGCGTTCAGCTCAATTAGAACCAATCGCAGCTTTCATGAAATCTTGTGAACCAGGAAGTTTATCGTCTAAAAGTAAAGGTGGAATTATTACTGTTGGCTGTGGTGGTGGTAAATGCTTAAAAAAAGATACTAAAATTATGATGTTTAGTGGTGAAATAAGAATGGTTCAAGATATTAAGGTTGGAGACCAAATAATGGGAGATGATTCTACACCAAGAAATGTTTTATCATTAGCAAGAGGTAGAGAAATGATGTATGAAGTAATTCCAACTAAAGGTGAATCTTATACAGTTAATGAATCTCATATATTATCACTTAAATGTTCATGTCAAAAAAGTCGGTATCCTAAAGGTAGTTTAGTAGATATGTCTGTAAAAGAATATCTTGCTTTACCTCCATCATATCATGGTAAGGCTGGTCCATTATTAGGTTATAGAGTACCAGTAATATTCCCAGAAAAAGAAGTTGATATAGAACCATATGCTTTGGGTTATTGGTTAGGAGATGGTACTTCAAGAGAACCTGCTATAACTACTATTGAAGAACCTGTGATAAATTATTTTAAAGAATATTGTGATAGATTAAATCAAACCTTGGTTCAAGGACACGATACAATACATTCAAAAGGTTCTATGCAGTATAGATTATCTGGAAAAAAAAAAGAAAATAATAGTCGTACTGAAAATGTATTTTTAAATATGTTAAAGTCAAATAATCTTATAGATAATAAACATATTCCACATAAATATAAATGTAATTCAAGAAAAATTCAGTTAGAAGTATTGGCTGGAATTATAGATTCAGATGGATATCTTCATAAGGAGTGTTATGATATTACTCAAAAAAGAGAAGATTTATTAGATGATATTATTTATATTGCAAGGTCATTAGGTTTTGCTGCATATAAAACTGAATGTAAAAAATCGTGTATATATAAAGGTGGAAAAAGAGAAGGTACTTATTACAGAACAACTATACACGGTCCTGGTATAGAAGAAATTCCAGTTAAATGTCCGAGAAAACAGGCTTATGGTAGAAAACAAATCAAAGATGTACTAGCCACAAGAATTAGATTAGAAAAAAAGGAAGTTGATGACTATTATGGTTTTGAAATCGATGGTAATCATAGATTCTTATTGGGAGATACTACAGTTACTCATAATACTGTTATGGGTTTATATCTAATAGGAGCTCTAAAGAAAAAAACATTAATTATAGTCCATAAAGAATTTTTGATTAATCAATGGAAGGAGCGAATAGAACAATTTTTACCAGACGCAAGAGTAGGAGTAATTCAATCATCAAAAGTAGAAATAAGAAACAAAGATATAGTTATAGGAATGTTGCAAAGTATCTCGATGCGTGAATATCCCTGGGAAACTTTTGATGATTTTGGATTTACTATTGTTGATGAATGCTTTCCATACAAAACAGGTATCATTACAGATCATGGCATTAAATATATAGGAGATTTATATAATAAATGGGAAAATAATGAACATCTACCAAAAATATTAAGCTATAATCAAGAATTAAAAATATTTGAATATAAAAATCTTACTTATTCTTGGAGAAAATTAAGAGAAGATTTAATTAAAATTACTATGTCCAATAAAACTATTACCTGTACTCCCGAACATAAAATTCTTACTATAAATGGTTACAAAGAAGCCAAAAAACTTCATATTGGTGATATAATTTTATCTAAATATGATGTTAATAACAAAAATAGTACTATTGCTAAATCATTAAATTATGACCAATTACAAATAATTTATGGAACATATTTAGGCTGTGGTAAAATAAAATATACAAAAAAATATAGAACAAAAATGGAAATAATACATCCAGAAAAACAAAAAGATTATTGCTATTGGAAAGGTGAAATATTAGGAGTAAAAAAATTTAATTATATCAAAGGTAACGAATATCAAGAAAATTCTCATAGATTTACTACAGATATATTTGATTTTAAAGAAGAATTTCTAAACAAAAATATATCTGTTCCTCAATGGTTAGTGGATAAATTAGAGTTAATGGGAATAGCAATTTGGTATATGGATAAAGGTAAATTAATTGATTCAAAAGTATCTTTACATGGTAGATTTGATCATGAAAGTTTTCTAAGATTAATAAAAGTTTTTAATAGTTACGGCCTATATCCTACACTAAAAGGTCTTAGTAAAACAAATCTTTATATTAAGTTTAATATTGAAGATAGTAATGAATTATTATTATTATTAAATAAATATTTACATCATAGTTTTAGAAATTGTGATGTATCTGAAAGTATTGTATGGAATAATAAATTTCTTGAATATGGAACTTTAGTAATAAATAAATTAGAATATATTAAAAATAAAGGACATCGAGGTAGTACAGTGCCATTTGTATATGATATTGAAATAGAAGACAATCATAATTTTGTAATAGGAGAAAAACCAAAAAAAAATCAAATACAATATTTTGATGGTCCAGTAGTATCAAACTGTCATCATATAGGAGCAGAAGTTTTTTCAAGAGCACTTCCTAAAATAAATAGTCAATATAGTTTAGGATTATCAGCAACACCTAAAAGAAAAGATGGATTATCTAAAGTTTTTCATTGGTTCTTAGGACCAACACTTTTTGATAATAAAAAAAGAGAAGGTTTACTACCGATACATGTTAACATCGCTATGTATAACTCTTCTGATCAAAAATATAGTAAAATGGAAGTTACTGGTTTTGGGAAAATTTGTATGGCCAGAATGGTAAATAATATATGTGATTATGAAAGAAGAACAGAATTAGTATTGGAAATTCTAAAAAAATTATATAATAATGGCAAAAAAGTATTAATTTTAAGTGATAGACGAGCGCACTTAAAAGAAATATTTGAAAAAGTTGAATCTAGAAATATAGCAACGATTGGTTATTATGTAGGAGGAATGAAAGAAAAAGAACTCAAGAAAAGTGAAGGAAAAGAAATATTGTTGGGTACATATACAATGAGTAGTGAAGGAATGGATATTCCGGATTTAGACGCAGTTATCTTTGCTTCCCCAAGATCAGATATAATTCAATCGATAGGTAGAATATTAAGAAAGAAACATGAATCAAATCCTATTTGTTGGGATATAGTTGATAATTTTTCTGTATTTCCTAATCAATACACTAAACGACGAGCTTATTATCGTAAAATGGACTATCCTATTAATATTTATGATTTTAATGATGATCAAAATGAACCTATAATATATCTCACAGATCAACTAAATAATACACCGAAACAAGATATTAAAGGAGAAAAAAAGAAAAAAAAAAGTGAAAGTCAAGAAAATATAATCGTAAATGATTATGGATTTATAGAAGAAGAAGAATAACTAAATTCTAATATTAAATTTTATTGGTTAACAACTTCATTAATTTCATTAACATTCTCTTCTATAACTGTATCTAGATTATTAACTTTTTCATCTTCATCTGATTTGTTTTCAGAAGATGGAATGATATAACCTAATAGAATATCATCTTTATCTTCAGATTTAATAACAAGATAAATTTTATCATTTAATTGAGATAAACTACATGTAGATAAAGGATATTTTTCGGAATCCTTAACTAAGTAAGAGTTTTCAGAAATCCATTTAGATTTTTCAGAATCATCGTCAAAATTAATGTCAGGTTCACCTAATATAAATTCTACATTAGTCTCAAATATAAGTTCATTTGTCCAATTTACATATGCATTTAATGGTGTTACATTTCTTATACTTACATGTGATAAGCATAATTTTTTATCAACAATTACTATTTTTATTGTTTGAGCTATTAAATTCATTTTTAAGAATTCGATAACTTGATTATTCAATTTTAAAATTTCTTTCTTTTCATCTTTAGTAATTAATAAACAAATATCATTTTCACAAGCTAATTCCATATTTTTATAGTGAAAATCATTACCTTCTACTGTAACATATGTATCTTCAAATGATACTAATTTATCAGATAATTGTACTCCTGGGCGACCATCATCATATTCTTTTGGTGTTATTAACATAGCTTCTTGATCAGTACTATTTTGATCCTCACTCAATTTTATAACTAATAATCCTCTTGTACATTTATTTTCTTCTTTTAATACATTTTCAAAAGCTATGATAGAATTATCTTCAGTTTTTCCTCCTAAACCTAACATATAACTACATGCTGGAAACATATAATTATTCATTTCAGTATTTTCATTTTCATTTGTCATTTATATTATATACCAATTTTTTTATTTTTAAGTATTTTATAAATAACTTATTCTGTTAAATTAATATATCCCATACAAGGTGTAATTACATCAGATATTATTTCATTATTATATTTAAGAAATTTACCATATACTCCTAATATATTATTTTTACAAATTATAAGACAATCTTTAAAATAGTATTTAGAATTATATGTTTCAAAATAAGATTTTTTTTCAATTTCATTGTAATTATCAGAGTCATAATAGATGAAATTTACTGGATTAATATTTTTATCATTTTCTTTCGTTAATCCTCCTGTTATTCTCAGAATTAATTCTTTTGAGAATAACATTTTACATTTTGATGGAATAGTATTAGTCTCCCCGTATTTTATTATACATGCTTTTTTATCTAATATAGATAAACCAAAAGACTCATTAATTATGATATCTAATTCTAAAAATATAGTTACATTATTAGGTAAATGCCATATTTTTAATTTAGTAGTTTCTACTATCAAATATGAATTATCATTTTCATAACCAATCGCTAATTCGTCAAAACAATATTCTTCACCTCTATGTGTAATAACATTTTTAGTACATTTTATATTATTTCCACTAATTAAAGATAAGTCATTATTTTTATCTGGCATAATTGTAATTACTTCTAAATTATTATTTTTTCCTAATGTCAAATAATAAATATCTTTATTATCATTGTTATCAAAAATTGATTTACTTGAAATGAAATAGGTTATTCTCGGAGCAAGCATTAATATATTATTTATTTAATTTAACTTTATATAAAATTCATAATATGTATTTTGTACTAAACAAAATTTTTTTTGTAATAAATGTAACAATTGTAAACAGGAATCCACCCCAAATTATATCAATTGATCCTATAAAAATTGAATATTTTTCAAAAAATATCATATTAGTAAAATCGAAAGCTCCATATATTATAAATCCTAATAAACCTCCATATAATATACTGTCTTTTAATAATGTATTCTTATTATTGACTTTTGGTAATACATAAATTATTATTGCTGTTATGATTAAAATATATACAGGTATAGCATATTCTAATACAGGATTAAAAGGTCTTAATTGAATTTGATTTATCATTTTAGTCCAAGAATGTATAAAAATATATTTTAACCAAAAATAATCAAAAATTAGTGTTAAACAAGACACTAATACTATAGTTTTTATAAATTCTAAATTCATAGTTATATATTATATATATTATAAATTGAAAAAAATGATTATAAATACTTTAAGTATTATAGTTTAAACTATACAACTATTTTAACTTATACATAAGATTATATATAATATATATACAAATAATGAATCATATAAATTTTCATAATGATACAGTGCATTTAAATGAAATATGGTACCAATCACATAAAACATTAATCGAAAAAATAGCTATAGAACTAGAAGCTATTGATAAGATTGATGAATTAACAAGAAAATTTTTAGGTGATAAACAGAAACTTAAGAAAATGACTGATCCCTTAAAACCTAAAAGATGTAAATCTGCATACTTATTTTTCTGTGAACGTAATAGAAATAAAATAAAGAATGAAAATCCTAATATTAAAATTGGAGAATTAATGAAAAAAATGGGAGAAAGTTGGAGAAATATTTCTGAAAATGACAAAAAAGAATTTATAGATTTACATCTAATAGATAAAGATCGATATGATGATGATATGGAGGAATATAAAAAAAATAACTGAATATATATTAGGACAGATAGAACAATATTAACAAAACGTAAATTTAAATGTTTAATTATTTTTTTTGGAATACTTATAATATTTTTTTAAGAAATTATATAATAAATATAAAATAATTATTTAATGGATAAAAGAAATAAAATTAAATTATTATTAAAAAAAAGAGAAAATATTATATGGATTATAATAAAAAAAGACAAAAATAAATTTGAAAAATTATATAATCTATTATCAGAAATAATAAATTTATTCGATAAGTCAGATATAAAATATTGGGCTATAAAAGGTACACTATTAGGTGTTATTAGAAATAATTCTATTATTCCTTGGGATGATAATATTAACTTAGGTATATTAGAAACTGATATTCATAAATTAATTTATAAAGATTTTGGTAAATCTATTAATAAATTAAATATTATTGGTATAAAAAAACAAAATGAGATAATATTTTATAAACGAGAATACCCAAAATATTTATTAAAAATAAATTGGATAAATACCGATAAATATATATTTTTTTTAGAAAAAAAGTTATTTGGTCCTTTAACAATTAATATTCCTTCTAATTTTAAAGATAATCTAAATAATGAATATAATAATATTGATATTTGTATTATAACAAAATCAAATACTAGTAATTTACTAACAAAATATATAAATATATTAAAATATTATAATGGAAATTATGTTAAAGAGAAAAAATTCATAAAATACAATACTATTAATATTTATAATAATAGTATTAATGATATAATAATTAATAATGTAAATACTAATTTAGTAAATGAAAATTTGAGTAATAGTATAAATACAAATGACAATACAAGTATGAATGATAATATAAGTATTGATGACAATATAAGTATTGATGACAATATAAGTATTGATGACAATATAAGTATTGATGACAATATAAGTATTGATGACAATATAAGTATTGATGACAATATAAGTATTGATAAAAATTCAAATATAAATTATAATATACATACTAATTCTGAAAATTATATAATAAATAATTTTGATTATGAAAAAATAATAAATAAAGAAATTTTAAATTATACATTTAAAATAGTATTAATGAAATGTAATGATTTAAATAGTAAAAATATAGTTAGTTTAAAGTTACTATGTAGTAAAATATGTATTTTCGGTTAATTATTTATATAGGTCTTACAATTTTTCCATCATTAATAATTTCTAATATCTCAACACGATCATTATCATCATTTTTTTTCCCAAATGCGCTTGACATCCCGACATCAGCCATCCATAACTTATTATTACATACACTATTAATATTATTTTGAACAGTATGTCCTATAACCATTCCTCCTTTTTCATTTATATTTAATATTTCTAAAGTTTTATTTAATTTATAACATCTATCTGAATTATTTATATAATATCTATTCCATAATATACCATCATTTCCAAATATAATATTTTCTAATTGATTATCTACATTATTAATACTAATATTTCCTAATAAAATATCCCTAATACTAGAATTAATTTGTTCAATTGTATATTTTTCAATATGTTGTGGTAATATTCCAGCATGAACAAATATCCAATTACCTATCATCATTATACCGTTAGTATTACATGCTAATTTTCTAGCGATTGCTCCTCCAGGTTTAAATAATTTTTTTCTCATATCAGTACCTTTAAAACCATTTAAATGTGTTGATGTTACATATCTAAAATCTGCCATTACATTCATAATTTCATGATTTCCTATTAAATTATATACTGCACCATTTTTTTTTTTTGCTTCAAAATGTAAATTGTGCATAAATTCAATTACTTTCAATTCTTCGATCTCATCATTAGTAGGATCTAATGATCCTCTCCCTCCTTTATCTATTTGATCACCTAATTGAATTACAATTGTTTCATTACCGATCCAATTTCCTAATTTATCAATTACTTTAGCCTTATATAAAGCATGTAATAATGCATATAGATCACCATGAATATCTCCAATAACTATAATTCTTTTATTATTATTTTCTATTATTGATGGTGGATGATAATCACATTTCATACTTTGCTTTATTTTTTCATTTTGATCAATGTAGTAATTAATCCCTTTAAATATTGATTTTTTCAAATGGAATTTCATAGTTAGTATAGAATTAGATTTTTTTTTGATATTATAGTGTTTACTAATTATTATATTATTACCATTTTCAAAAATTTTAGATATACTTTTAGTTTTGTAATTTTTATCAAAAAATACAAAACTAAAATAAGTATAGATTATTAAAATTAAAATTAAAATTTTATTATAGTTTCGCATTATTAGATGTTTTATTTAATTTAATATGTAATAAATTAATCAAATTTATAATTTTAACTTATTAATTATATACTAAAACATTTACATTTAAAAAACCGGGTTAATAAAATTAATATTTGTAAAATGTAAATTACATCCTTGCCAACCTGCTCTTTTAGCGCTATTGCTTAGTGGTTTTCTCGGAATAATATTATTATAAGTAATATTGTCGGATTTTATATGAATTATACCTAATATATCATTATTAATCTTTTTATATAAAATTATTATATAATCTATTTGATTTTCAATATTTTTTAATGTAGTATTATATTCTGCTCCAATTGTTTTAAATTCATCATTTTTTTTTATATTATTATAAGACTTTTCGCTAATATTTTTACACTTTATTTGATATTTTTTTCCACAATTTTTACATATTTGATCCTTGGATTTTTCATTTACATTACATTCTAACCAATTCATTTCATTACATTTTATACATTTGATTTTTTCACAAGAATATATTTCAGCAGCTCTACCTATAATTCTTGAATTATTTTTCCATAAAGGGTTTTGTTCTTTTACTTTATTGATATAAAACTCCAAAGACATAAATTATTGTTTTGATGAATAATTATAGTTTAAATAATGAATCAATTTTTTATAATAAATTTGATAATAATAAGTATCATTATTTTCAGATATAAAAATAATATGGAAGTTCAGTTATTACAGCCTTCAAGATCAGAAATACAAAAACATATTGGGCTTGAAGATAATCATAAATTACTAATATTAAAAACAATTAATGGAAAGTCTATATTTATAAAATATTTTGCGAATCATACTAGATTAATTGATATATATAAGTGCTTAGAAAATGATATTAAATATAATTATTTTAATGGAAATGATTACATTTGTAATGTAGATTTTACAAAACATTTCTCCTTTAAATTTAACAATAAAGTAATAAGTATTGATAATATAGAAAAAGATTTATCAGAATTAGGAATATTAAGAAATTGTGAAGAAATTTTTCTATTGATAAAAAATTCATATGATAATATTGATATTAATGATTGTCTAAAAAGAAAAGAAATAGTAGGAAGAAGTAATATCCAAATAGTAACATTAACAGGAAAACAATTTATATTAGAGGTTCCGAATGATGTGAAAATAAAAGAAATTAAATTATTGATACAAGACAAAAATAACAATCCTCCAGATCAACAAAGATTAATTAATAGTGGAAAACAATTACCAGATGATATTTTACTCATAGATCATCTAAAAAATATGAATCCAGATACTATTATAGAGAATCTAGATTATACAATAATTCATTTAGTTTTAAGACTTAGAGGAGGAATGTTTCATGAAATTTCAGGTAGAAATGGTAATTATGAATCATTAGATAAAATAATTAACAATATTTATTATGTTGATAAATTCAAATATAGTATTTGATTTAAAATAATTTGATTTTGTATAATTTATATTATTTTTAAGTGTAAATGACTGATATTGAATACGAATTTCCTCCATCAAAAGATAAACTATTAAAAATGCTTAAAAGAGAAGAAGAAATAAGATTATCAGATGAATATATAAATTTATGTTCATTAGTTAGTAATGAGATAGATGGTTGGTTAAAAGTTACAGAGAATATACAAAAAAAGGTATGCTATGAATTTGGATATACCAATACATTAGATAATTTATTAGCAATTAATCATTTACGTAGTGCTCAATATATATATCCAGAAGATCCTAAGATTAATATGACTTCACTTTATATAAGAAATAATAAATCTCAGGATTTAAATCTTACAATGAAGATAGGAGACAAAATACCAAATATAAATATCATTGATTTATATAATAATGAAACTTCATTATATAAATTAATTAATAATAATAAATATAATTTAATAATAGCTAGTTCTGCTACCTGACAACCTTTTAGAGCTATTATAGGAATATTGAACAATGATATATTTATCAGATTTAAAGAAATACTAAATATTATAATTATATATATAGATGAAGCTCATGCTATAGACGAATGGCCAATCGGTAATAGTGCAGGAGTTATAAATTTTAAACATAAATCTTTAAAAGATCGTATAGGATATGCTTTAAAATTTAAAAAAAAAAATAAAGTAAATATACCTATTTATATAGATAATTTTGAAAATGATTTTAAGAATATATATAAATCCTGGCCTTTTAGAGCTATAATAATTAAAGATAAAAAATTAGTTTATAATTCAACACCTGTAGAATCTGAATATAATATAATAGAAATTTATGATTTTTTAGATAAATGTGATTAATATTTAGACATACTTCGCTAAATTAATATGATTGGCAGCTGAATGATTAATATAGTATAAACTATGCAAAGCATGAATACTGTATTATGAAATATTTGCCAATTATAAAAAAATATTTTTTTTTTTTTTTTTTTAATAGATACTTAAAAATAGAATGAATATTTATAAATATATATTAAATGAACATATATACAGACGTAGTGTGTGATTTATTTCATAGTGGTCATGTATCATTTTTTAAAACTATAAATAATATATATCCTAATTGTAATTTAATTGTAGGTTTAATGTCTGATGACGAATGTAAAAATTATAAAAGAAAACCAATTTATAATATTGAAGAGAGATATATGATATTATCGTCTATAAAATATGTTAAAAAAGTAATTAAAAATGCACCAATGCCTATAACTGAAAATTTTATTAAAGAACAAAATATAGATCTAATTATACATGGTGATGATATTTCAAAAGAAAGTGAAAATTATTGGTATAAAATACCTATTTTAATGAATATTTATAAAACAGTACCATATACAGAGTCTATCTCTAGTTCTAAAATAATTGAAAAAATTAAATTAAATTATTAAAAGATTAACATAAGAGTAAAGATTTTATTTTATTCTCATCTGATTTGTGAAATAGCCAACCTTTAAGGGCATTATTCCAATAACCATTATTATAATACTTTATACCAAAATCTTTATGGTATAATGGAGGTTTAAGAAGCAAACCATTTTTATATTCTGTTAATATCATATCTTTAAAATATCCTTCAGACATTTCATTATATTCTTCACTAAGATCAGATAAAGATTCAATATTCTCATTATCAAATTCATAATTATTAGAAAAATTAATACAAGATTCTATTTCAGATTTTTTTTCTTTTTTAAAGAACCATGCATTATGTTTTGGTTGCCACCATCCTCCCATCCAATAATTATCAAGAGGAATTTGTTTTTTTGACGAATGTTTTAAATGAAAACCTTTTTTAAATTCTGATATTGTATATTTACTTTTAGATATAGTCTCATCCGAATTTAGTTTAACATTTTTGAGGGAATTAATTATATGCTTTTTCGATTCTATCTTAAAGAACCAAGCATTATGTTTCGGTTGCCACCATCCTCCTAAGAAATAATTATCAAGAGGAGTTTGTTTATCAGATATATTTTTCAAATGTAAACCTTTTTTATACGTACTAAGAATATATTTTTCATCTATAATATTAGAAAATTGTACTTTTTTATCATATGAATACTTAGAATTTTTATTTTCATATTTATATTCAGCCCCATTGATAATTAATCTATCAAATTCAGAATCTTTAAAAAACCAAGCAGATTTAGTATTCATCCACCATCCTCCTTCAAAATATTTTATTCCATAATTACTATTATTTTTTTTTGGAATTAATAGATAACCTTTACCATATTTTTCGAGAGTCATATTATTAAAAGATTGTTTTGGATAATTAGAATTATTTTTTTTAGAATACCATTGAGCACCATTACAAATAAGATTATCTATACAATTTTTTGATCCAAACCAGCAATTATAACTTTTATTCCAGTATATATATCTATTATTTGATAATTTAAAAGAATCATATGGTAACTGACTTTTAGAATATTCTATTAATTTAATACCATTTTTATATAATTTAATATATAAATTATTATATAAAATTTTTTTTATTTTTAGTTGTGAAGTATTTTTTTTAATATTGGGCATAATTTGTATATATACTACTATTAATTTAATTTTAAATAATATAAAAATAAAATTTTTGTTTAAATAAATAATTCACAGTATTTAAACAATTTATAGATTATCATAATATATAAATAATTTTTCAAATAATTTTGAAATAAATTTCTAATTCTATGATATATAGAAAAAATGGCTGATACTTTACAAAATGTATTAATGGAATCCGAAACAATTTTAAATAGAGCATTAGATAATCCATACATAAATATAACTATAAAAATATTATTAGGTCTATATGCTGCCTTAGCAGCCCCTAAATTACCACAAAGTTTATCAAATTTAGTTGATAACACATTTGTAAGAATTGGTTTTGCATTTTTAATAGTGTATATGGCAACAAGAGATCCAAGTATCGCAATTTTGATTGCTATTGGTTTTATTATAACCTTACAAACAGCTAATAAAATGAGACTTTATAATACAGATTTAAGTGTTTCAAACGAAGGAGAAACTAGTTGGCTTCCTTCAGCAAAAGAAATTGTAGGAACTGATTCGGAAGAAAATATTGATGAACCTGTAAATGATACTTCCGCATTAAAACCTGTTACTGAATTAGTAAGTGATGTTGTAGACACCGCTGGAAATTTAGTAAATGATTTCGCAAATACTGGTCAAAATTTAGTTTCAGGTGTAGCTAATACGGGAAGTAATTTTGTTTCTAATGTAGCTGAAATTGGAGAAAATGTATTTAGTAATTCAGTCGATGAAAATAATACAGCCAAGGGAAGTATTCCAAGTGAGTCATTACAGGATGTTGTAGAAGGATTACAAGGCATAATTCCACATAATCTTAATAATATTGCAAGCATAAATGGTGAAGTTCCGACTGAAACAGTTGATGCCTTTACTAGACCCGATCAATTTAATGCTGCTCAATCTAATCAAGTTCCTGGATCTAATCAATATTCGTGTACTCGTTCTTGGAACAATCAACACTGTATACAAGGATTAGAAACCAACGCACCAAATGGTAGTGGTGACGCAGGCTATAGTAATTTCTAAATTATTTTTTTTATTTTATCTATAGGAATATATTTTTCGATATTTTCCTCCGTTTTATACCATTCATAAACATTATTACAAATTAAGTCTCTATCACTTTGATCTAAATTTAGATATTTTAAACATGTTTTCACAATATTTTCATATTTGGAAAATATGATATTACTTTTATAATTATTAATATTTTCTTCTTTTTCAATATCTTCATGTATTATAAATATTTTATTTGATAGTAAAAAATTAATTCTATAATGATTTATACAAAAACATTCTTCATAAAAATGAATTATTAATATTATTTTAGAATGTTTTATATGATGTAGTAATTCATCGTTATTAGGAAATGTAGTAAAAACTAGATTTAAATTATATTTTTTAAGATCTTCCGCAATAGCTAATCTTCTTTCATTTAAATAACCATAAAATAAAACATCTATTGGTTTATTTACTTCTGTATTATCAAATATATTTTCAAAAGTTTCAGAATAACTTATAGGTAGATGATATATCTTATAATTTTGATAATTACTAATCAATTTAGTATTTTTAATATTATAATCAAACCATAGTAAGACATTACTCTTATGAAAATAATTTATTAATTTAAAATTTCTGTTTACATTTAGTGACTCTGTATTTATTAAGATAAATCTATCATTTTCATTATTCTCACAGTAATTAAACCATGGACTAAATAATACTATTAAATCATTATTACTATTATGAAAATTTGATATTTTCATAATATCACTAGATAGATTTTTATTTATGAATACATTTTTTATAGCACACATTGCTAAATAAAAACAATTAAACCACACTTGATTACTATCATTTTCATCATATAAAAATACTATCATTTATATATATTACTTTTAGAGAATATTATATTCGTTATAATAAATCGCAAATATCTATCTTTAAATATCAATAAATCGTTTAAATAAATAATATTAACAATTATTTAAAAAAATAATTGTTAATAATAATATAATGAAATTATTAATTTATGGATCTAAAGGATGGATTGGAAATCAATTTATAGATATTTTAATTAAAGAAAATATTGAATATATTGAAGGTAAAGCTCGTGTAGATAATATTACAGCAATAACACTAGAGGTTGATAATGTGAATCCTACACATATGATTTCATTTATTGGCAGAACTCATGGTACTATTAATAACGTTTATTATAGTACAATCGATTATTTGGAGCAAAAAGATAAATTATTTGAAAATGTTAGAGATAATTTATACGCTCCTTCAATATTAGCATTATTAGCAAAGAAAAAAGACATACATTATACTTATTTAGGTACGGGATGTATATTTAAATATGATAGTGATCATCCTTTTGGCACTGAAACGAATGGTTTTAATGAAAATTCTTTACCTAATTTTTTTGGATCTTCTTATTCGACTGTTAAGGGATTTACTGATCAATTAATGTCTTTATATTCTAATAATGTACTTAATCTTAGAATTAGAATGCCTATAACATCTGATTATAATCCAAGAAATTTTATAACTAAAATTACTACATATGAATACATTTGTTCTATATCAAATTCAATGACTGTACTTCCCGAACTACTCCCTAAAGTACTAGAAATGATTAAAATGAAAACTACAGGAACTCTTAATTTAACTAATCCAGGTTTAATATCACATAATGAAATTTTAGAAATGTATAAAGATATAGTTGATAAATCATTTACCTGGAAAAATTTTTCAATAGAACAACAAGCCAAAATTTTAGAGTCTGATAGATCTAATAATTATTTAGATACAACTAGATTAGAAAAATTATTTCCAGATATTAAAAATATTAAAGAATCTGTCAAAGATTGTTTGATTAAATATAAAGAAAATAATATAAATTTTAAACTCAATATTAATAACAATCATTATATAAAAAGTATAAAAAACTTATTGATTACTGGTGGAGCAGGATTTATTGGTTCTAATTTCATTAATTATTTTTTCAGAAAGTATCCTAATATTAAAATTATAAACATAGATAAGTTATATTATTGTGCTAATATTAATAATATTGACCATGATATTCGAAATTCTAATAGATATAAATTTATTCAATGTGATGTAAATAATGATGAATTAATTGGATATATATTACAGCAAAACAATATTGACACTGTAATTCATTTTGCAGCCCAATCACATGTTCAAAATTCATTTGACGATTCATTACAATTTACTAAAGATAATATTTTTGGAACTCATTCACTATTAGAATGTTGTAGAAAATATAACAAAATTAATAAATTTATTCATGTATCTACTGATGAAGTTTATGGAGAATCAATGAATGACATAAATGAAAAATCTAAAACTGAACATAGTATACTACTTCCTACTAACCCATATGCTGCTACCAAAGCTGGTGCTGAATTAATTGTTCAATCATATTATCATTCATATAAAATGCCAATTATAATTACAAGAGGAAATAATGTCTATGGACCTAATCAATTTCCTGAAAAAGTTATTCCTAAATTTATTAAATTATTAAAAGAAAATAAAAAAATTACTATACAAGGGGATGGAAGTGCACTTAGAGCATTTTTATATTCTGAAGATACTGCTGAAGCATTTGAATGTATATTAGATAAAGGGAATATAGGTGAAATTTATAATATAGGTTGTGATGACAACATGGAATATTCTATTATAGATGTTGCTAAATTATTAATAAAAAAAATAAAAAATACTGATAATTTTTCGGAATGGATAGAATTTATTAAAGATCGACCATTTAATGATAAAAGATATTATATTAGTAATGAAAAAGTTAAATCATTAGGATGGAAGATTAAAACTAACTTTGAAGATGGTATTAATAATCTTATCGCTAAATACGATTAAATTAACTATATTTTATATATATTATAAATATAGCTAATCTAATGAAAATAGGAATTATTGGTATAGGATGTGTCGGTAATGCTATTAAAGAAGATTTTACATCTAAAGGTATTGAAGTTATTATATATGATAAATATAAAAATGGAGGTATCGGTCAATTTGAAGATACTCTAATTTGTGATTTAATATTTTTATGTTTACCTACTCCATATGACTATCATACTAAAGAATATGATAAATCTTCTATATTTGAAATTTGTAATAGCCTAAAAGAATATGAATATAAAGGAATTATTATACTAAAATCTACTGTTGAACCTAAAACCACATTTCATATTGTTGAAAAAACAAATTTGAATATTATACATAATCCTGAATTTTTAACTGCTTCTACTGCTACTAATGATTTTTCTAATCAAAAACATATAGTTTTAGGATACCCAAAACAACATGATTTAAATGTTTATAATTCTTTAATTACATTTTATAAGAAATATTATCCTAATTCTGATTATAGTATTATTGATAGTACTGAATCTGAATTAATGAAATTAACGTGTAATTGTTTTTATGCTGTAAAAATACAGTATTTTAATGAAATATATGAATTATCTCAAAAATTGAATATAGACTATAATGTTGTAAGGAATACTGTTTTAAAAAATGGATGGATAAATCCTATGCATACTAATGTTCCTGGTACTGATGGTAATTTATCATATGGAGGCATGTGTTTTCCTAAAGATACCAATGCTTTTAACCAATTTTTAATTCGTAATAATACTATTAATAAAGTACTTAATGCTACAATAGAAGAAAGAAATATAATAAGAAAAGATTAATTATCATGATACTCTTTATAATTCATTAACATTTCTCTTACTGCTGTCTCATATCTTTTATCTAAGTCTTTACTACCTTTATCATACTCTTTCATAAAATTTGTAAATTTTCTTAATCCCTTTTCATCCAACTTTTTTGCTTCTTTTTGTATTTCAAAATTAGTATCTAACATATTGTAACTTTTTTCAACCATATCATTTATTACATCTTTCTTCTCTCTCTTTACCCACATTTCTTTTTCCGCATTGTATACTAAAGCTTTAGAAGTCTTATCATCAGATATTTTCGCATTCCAATTTTGTGGTTTTTTCGGATTAAAATGAATATCTTCTATTAATTGTGTTATTGCTGAAAATGGTATATTAAATAGTTCTCTAAAATATCTATCTGTTAAATAGCTTAAATCTTCCTTACCAAAACCATTTATATGAATATTTATTTGCTTATTATCATTATTTGTAATACTATTATCTGTATTATTAGTAATATTATTTCCCGCATTTTTCATCAATATTTCTATCTGATTCCTCATAAAATCTAATTGGTCTTTTGATTGACCTATTACTAGTTCCATTTGTTCTTTTATTTCCTTTTTTTCCTCTTTGCTTTGAGCTACTACTGTTTGAATTAACATCTTAAGTTCTCCGTCTCTTTTTATCATTTCTGCTTCTTTTTTCTCCATTTCTGCTTCTTTTTTTGCTATTTCTGCTTCTTTTTTAGCCATTTCAGCTTCTTTTTTAGCTATTTCTAGTTCTTTGTTCTCATTTATAACCTCTATATGTATATCGTTTTTGTTCTTTATTAAAGTTTCTTTCTTTCTTTTACAGGAATTTAAATGTCTTTTCAAATTGTCTATTCTACTATATTTTTTTTTACAAAATTCACATTGTAATTTAATAAAATTCTCTTCAGATTCATTAATATTATTAGTATAAGGCAATTGATTTTCTAAATAATATTGAGGATTTGTTAGGTTATTTGAGGATTTTTGAGTAAATTTGAGGTTTTTTTCCTCATTTTCCAATTTTAAGGTTTCAATGTCAATGTTTTCTATTATTGGTTTGCATATATTTTTCCTATTTAAATGCTTTAGAAAATTACCTTTATGTTTCTCTGTATGGCCACACCGACGACATTTATAAATCATATTTAATATAAATACAGGTTATTTTTAAATAATTTAACAAAATAACAAAAAAATAACAAAAATAACAAAAAATAACAAATATAAATATAAAAAAAAGTGTTATTTTCAAATTTACCAGGTTTGTAAAATGGCAGAGAGAGAATTTTAATTTTGGAAAATTTGAAAATGAAAACGATAATCGTCCTGAACTTTTTTCACTTTTTTTTTTTATAATTTTTCAGTCTTAAATTTTATTTTAATATTAATTTCATTAATTAAATTAGAAAATTCGTATTATAATAAACCATAACCTTATTCTTATTTTATGAAACAAATAGTTAAATCTAGGTAATATTATATTATTTACTGTATTTTATTAATATTTTATCTGGTTCTCTAAAATCTAATTGATTTTTTGGTTGGTATATTACAAAATTTATTTGAGCTATCATTTGAATTAACATTGCTATTTGATTGTCGTCTTTTTTACTATTTTAGCTTCTTTTTTTGCCTTTCACTTCTTTTTTGCTATTTCAGCTTCCTTTTTAGCTATTTCAGCTTCTTTTTTAGCTATTTCAGCTTCTTTTTTAGCTATTTTAGCTTCTTTTTTTGCCTTTCACTTCTTTTTTGCTATTTCAGCTTCCTTTTTTGCTATTTCAGCTTCTTTTTTAGCTATTTCAGCTTCTTTTTTAGCTATTTCAGCTTCTTTTTTAGCTATTTCAGCTTCTTTTTTAGCTATTTCAGCTTCTTTTTTATACTCTTTTATAACATCTATATTTACTTCATTTTTTTCTTTTATTAAAGTTATATCTGCTTCTTTCTTTCTTTTACAGGAATTTAAATGTCTTTTCAAATTGTCTATTCTACTATATTTTTTTTTACAAAATTCACATCGCAATTTAATAAAATTCTCTTCAGATTTATTAATATTATTTGAATAAGGCAATTGATTTTCTAAATAATATTGAGGATTTGTATTATTTGAGGAATTTTGAGTATTTTTGAGGATTTTTTCCTCAGAATTTACACAGAAAGGATTTTTTTTTTTATCTAACTCTTGTTTCAATGTTTCAATGTCAATATTTTCTATTAACGGTTTGCATAATTTCTTCCTTTCAAAGTGATTAATTAAATTACATTTTATATTAGTATTATATCCACATCTTCTACAATTATATCTCATATTCATAATATATAATATATAATATAATGATTTCTTTAAATTAATAAATTCATAAATTATTTATTAATTTATTAAAAAAAAATTTCAATTAATTTAAGGATTTTCAAATTTACTAGGTTTGTAAAATGCCAGAGAGAGTATTTTAATTTTGGAAAATTTAAAAATTGAAAACGATAATCGTCCTAAACTTTTTTCATTTTTTTTTTGAATATTTTTTCAGTCATAAAATTTGATTTATTACAAAATAATATTATATATTATTATTAATAATGAACCAGGAAAAAAAAAATATTATTATAATATTACCAGGTTCTTCATATTTTACTTTAAAAAATACATATAGAAACCTAGAGAAATATTATAATATTATATTATTAGGTCATTCATGTATCGGTAGTGGTTATGATAGGTATCCACCATACTGGGAGAATGGAACTAATAGCTTTAATTTAATTGACATGACAACTTCAGATGAAGTATTTAATCCTATTACTCAGCAAGTAGAATTAGGAATAGCAAAAAATATAAAAAAAATATTAGAAACAAATGATATACACTGTATTGTATGTGGAAGCAGAGGAGGTCAAGTTATTTTACCAACATTATGGACATTAGGAATAGATATTCCTAGTGTAATTTTAAATGGAGGTTGTATTAACTCACCGTGTTTATATAAACTTCCTGAATCTCGTGTAGTATTATCAACATTTGGGAAAGACTATTTTCCTACTAGTAACCCAGAAATATCAATACAGGCAGTAAATAATAATAAATTTTCCAATAAAACAATTTTGGTACATTCCTATTTTGAAAGTCATAGACCGAATGACAGCTATTTAAAAAATCTGTTACCTCATTTAATTAATGCTGCTATATTTGATAGTCTAAATGATTTAAATGAGTTTTTTATAAATTCTAAAAAAGGATTTGCTATTCAAATGCAAAGTAAATTCATATAAATATTTATTTTTCTATTTATATTACAATCATGTTAAGTATAGTAGATAAATCATGTGATATTATTATGAATAATAAAAATGTTAAATTTCAAATATTTGATTACAATTACTATAATCAAATGTACACCTGTCAAAAATTTAATGATAATAGTATTGGCTTAGATATTATATCACATTTTATTGATAAATGCAAAATATGGGAACCATATCAAACAGAACTTACTATTGAAATATTAAATGAAGATAAAGAAGGATTGTTTGTAGATATAGGATGTCATTTAGGATATTATTCAACAATTTCTTCTATATTGGATATAGAAACAATTAGTATAGATAGCTCTATTCATGTACTTAATTTATTTAGAAAAACTATATTAAATAACAATTTAAAGAAAATCAAAATATATAATGATACCGTCAATGAAAATTTTGATTTATTAAAATATATTAATTCTAATTCTAATATCAATTTGTTAAAAGCTGATATAGAAGGATATGAAAAATTTTTGTTTCCATCAATTGAACCATTATTAATAGATAATAAAATTAAAAATATTATATTAGAAATATCTCCTTTATTCGACAATGATTACAGTGAATTATGTAAAAAGATTTATTCATATGGTTATCAAATATATGATATCGGATTATCACCTGTAAGAAGAATAGTAGTAGATACTAATCATTTATCCCGAGATATCGGGCTAAAATTAAAAGTTCCTATTGATAATATTTTTTCATATATCAAAAATTTAAGAAATTTACATGGTATGGAACAAAGCAATTTTTTATTCAGAAAATAATAT
>Ga0206130_10001416_pt1 | contig 35095 bp, 58 predicted proteins | sample Helgoland_Spring_9_FD_148637 | JGI IMG/M metagenome (GOLD analysis project Ga0206130, IMG submission 148637) | Pelagic subsurface seawater microbial communities from Kabeltonne, Helgoland, North Sea - Helgoland_Spring_Bloom_20160512_1 | ecosystem: Environmental > Aquatic > Marine > Epipelagic ...
CGCTCGGCGCATACGTCAATAAAATTTAAACCCGCTGCCGCTGTAATAGCAGTCAAGGTTCCCGTCCCCATCTCAACCATCAATTTATTTGCTTGCTGATCTTTTAGCGGATCAACCCAAGCCCAGCCGCGAGGTTGCCAATTCACTTTGGTAAACTTTTTAAACTTCTTTTCTGGCAAATTAAGCGCTTGTGTTCTTAGCGACTGAGATAGCCACGCTTGGTAAACAGGACGATGTAATTGTTCAGCGACCCACTTTTGCAGTATTCGCCAATGTTCACGCTCTTCTAAAACGCCACTTCTTATGGAGCTAAAGTTAACTCCCTCAAGGTCGTTTGCTAGGCCGTTGTAAGCCACATTAAGCCCACTAGACGCGCCTCTTAGCACAGTCTTGATAAACACTTGGTAGGCTGAATTGGGGTGGCTAGGGTCGAAAGTCTCAACGCTCATCCCTGCTGGAAGCTGTTCAAAGACTCCTGGTTCCATATCAGTTAATAAATTACCTGACTCATCCTCTTCACCTACATAAGAATCAGAATCAGGGGAAGTGTAGAAGCCCATTTTACTTGCGCCAATACGCGCAGCAATTAGCTCTGCCTCTTCATAGCCAGCCACCATATTTAAACGCTTCATAGCGGTATTCATCCAAGGGATGCCGCGCATTTGACTTGGCCGTTCTGCTATAAATAAGTGGCAAATATCAGTGGCAGGAACGCGGTTATATTTTCTGCCCTTGTACATAATGGAGGTTTCATTGGGGTGGTCAGTTAAAAGATGGTAGGCCACTGGCGCATCCCATTCATTAACTTCAACCGACATAATTATTCGATTGCCATTAGCTAGCGTTAGGTTAAAATCCTCGTCTAAATGATCTGCTTCAATAATCTGAACGGCAAAGCCAAAAGGATTATCAAAGTTACGAACCTTAACCACTAAAACTTCACCATCTCTAGCAACACTTTCAATTACGAGCCGCTGAATATCTACCCACGATAATCGACCTGTAACTGAGCAATTCTCAGGTAGGCTCCATTCAGCAAAGGCTTCCTCAATGGTGTCGTTATCTTGCTTGTCCAGCGAACCATCTTCTCTCACTGAACGCGCTTGAAGTTGAATCCCATGAACGCCAACAACATTGGCCTTAACCATCTTTAAGAACTTAGAGGCGTAATCATTATCCATTGCTAGCTGTCGTGATCTAGCTCGCATAACTCTCAAGCTAACTTCTAGCTCTCCATTGGAGGTTAGCGTAGAGCCTTTGAAATCTTGCGTAAGGCGGTCAATAACACTAGAGCCATATCTGCGTAAAGCTGTTTTCCGTTTTTTCCCAGTAGGATTTTCTGGCTTGTTTCTCTTGTCTAAAAAGCTCAAGATTCCCATTTAAACAAACCTCGCTTTTATTGTTCCAGATTGGCCCAGACCAGCTTTAATACGCTCCATGCGAACTTCTTTCACATATTTAGCCGCGTATCTGTCTCGCCAAACCATAAGGTCAGGAAGTGGGATTCTAGTTATTGATCGACCAGCAATGGAGTAGCCCATTTGATCTTTGGTTGCTCGTCCAGCTAGTAAAGCGTCAATAGCATCTAGCATCGCTTTGTTGTTAGAGCGGGGGTCGGTTGTTGCTGTGGCTTTATTCGGCTGAATAATAAATGCGCCAGAATCTAAAGTAATGCGCTCGTTATCAGATGTGCGCTTGATGTACATCTGCCAATGGTAACGCCCAGCGCTGTAGTTCGCTGTCGTAGAAGCAGGAATAATAATCTGATAGTTAGAGCCAGAAGCGGAAGCTGTCGCTGTAATGGATACAGTTCCCGCGCCTTCTTTTCTAGCGGTATAACTGAGGGAATAAGAGGCTGGGGGATAATCGCCGCCTATATCAACTCTAGTCCAAGCCACTCTATCCCCTGCCGTAAATGACAAAGGTTCTGTGGTCGTGAAGCTAGATGTGTCGAAAAGGTTAGCCATTCTGCGCCCAAAGCATTGATTTATGCTGTTGGGTTAGCTGTCTTTGTCGCTAAAAGCAAGTCACCGCGATTGAGTAACTTCTTGGGTGTTCATAAATGCGTATGATCTGTTGTCGAGAACTTCAATCACCATGCCTATAAAACGAAGGGTCGGTAATTCATCGTCATAAAGATTAAAGCAATACTCCTCTCCAATCTCTATGTCGTCCACACCAAACACCCTGCCTGAGATGTTTCCATCAAGGTCGTTTGCTGCGTCAAGTATCCACTGGTCTTGCGCTAAATGTAGGTCAGATAAAGGCATAAATCATTCTAACATCATAAATATAAAAATAATTGAATTAAATTGGATTATCGACTTGCATAGGTAGCGCATTGTGCTATTATAGATACATACAAACAACGCAGCAAAAGGAACACACCATGAGCCAAGTTACTAAATTCGGAATTGAAATTGAAGCCATTGCTCCTAGCCACATGGGACGCGAGGCGCTAGCCGCTAGAATTTCAGAGTTAGCAGATGTTGATTGCGTATTTGAAGGTTACAACCACCGCACACGCGCACACTGGAAGATTGTTACAGATGCTAGCTTGAGCGGTGACGGCGTTTGTTTTGAAGTAGTTTCGCCAATCTTAGATGGTGAAGATGGTTTAGCCCAAGTTACCCGCGTAATGGATGCGCTTGAGGCTTTAGATTGCACAGTTAATCGTAGCTGCGGCTTACACGTTCATCATGACGCTAGAGAGTGGAATGTAAAAGAGCTTAGAAATATTTCTCGCTTATGGGTTAAGTATGAAACAGTTATTGACCAAATCATGCCACCATCACGCAGAGGTAACGCAGGGCGTTGGTGCAGAAGCAATGTTACAAGCTCAATGCCACGCCAGCTTGCCGCCATAAGCCGCTGCAACACTGTTGATGATGTTATCCAAACCATGAGTGGCGGCAGCCGCTACGTTAAGCTAAATCTTCATAGCAAGCTAGTTCATGGCACTGTTGAGTTTCGCCAGCACAGCGGAACAGTAAGCGCCGAGAAAGCAGTAAATTGGATCAAGCTGACCGCTGGATTTATGCGTAGCGCAGAACGCGCCACTCGCATTAATGTTGCTGGCACAGGTAAATTTGAGAATCTTGCCAAGATTGGCAAAGATCGTATGTTAACCAAGTATTTAAAAAACCGCCGCGCAGAAGTGGCATAACGGGAGAGTTATTATGGGCAAGTTAAAAAATTCACAAATAATCAAAAACGAGGAATTACCAATGACTAAATTATATTTTGCATACGGCGCTAATACTGACATGGATAGTATGAGCATGCGCTGCCCAAAAGCCAAGCCAGTTGGCAGGGGTACGCTTTGGGATTACATGCTAGTGTTTAGACGCGTTGCTGACATTATCCGCAATAATAACCACGTTGTTCAAGGCGGTTTGTGGGAGATTACCGCTGACTGTGAGGCATCACTTGATCGTTTCGAGGGCTTCCCTAACTTTTACACCAAGCGTGAGGTATCTGTTGTTGTTAAAGGTTCTGATCGTCCAGTAAAAGCTATGGCTTATGTGATGAATACTGATGATACGCTGTTCACGCCACCGCCTAGCAGTTACCACGCGACACTACAGCGCGGGTATAAGCATTTTGATATTGATTATCAACAGCTAGCGGAAGGTGTAGAGCGCAGCAAAGTTGATGCTTTGCCTGAGTTTGAATTTGATCAGCCTAACGATGATTTTTATTATGATCAAGTATAGCAATAACGCAGAGCTTGCCGCTCTGCTAAAGCTTCACGGGCTTAGTAGCCAAGCAGTAGTTGACCTTTACGCTGGTGACGGCGTGAGGGTTAGCATCAGCACCATTGAGAAATGGAGGGCTGTTGGCAAAGGCATTAGGAATATGCCAGATGTATCACTGGCGCTACTAAAGCGTATACTGGATGAACAATAATGACCAAGAGAAACCGCATTAAATGCCTAAGCAAAAGCTTGGAAAAAGCTTACAAAAAAGCTGATAAATCCAAGACTAGAAAAGCTGGAAAAAAAGAAATAGCAGGAGAATCATAATGGACGAGTTTGATCTAAAAGTTAAGAGAGAAATATTTGTAAAAACTGCGGAAGTTAGGGTGAACCGAGCTTTAAAACATATAAAAATAATTGGAGCCTTGAACGACAAAAGCGCCTATGTATACAGTGACGCTGATGTAAAAAAAATAGTTAAAGCGCTTAAAGATGCTGTTTTAGAAATCGAGACTAAATTTAAAGAGCCTGTAATTATTAATAAAAAAGAAAAGTTTAAACTAGAGGAATAAAAAATGAAAAATGAAACTTTAAATTATGTGCGAGTGGCAAGAGAATCAAAAGATAATCATAATGGTTTTCTTTACGTTCACAATTGGCCGACAGGATTTCAAGAGTTAATTTTTAGCTCAAAAAAATCTGCCGAAACTTGGATTAAAATTCAAAATGAAAGAATTACCAGCGACTAACGAAACTACTGGATCGGCGCTTAGGTGAGCTTTTGGTTTTTCTTTGTGTACTGGTTGGCATAGGCTCCTCCACTAATACTGGGGGAGCTATTTTTCTGGCCCTAACTTTTAACAGATCAGGGTTTAAATTATTTAACGCTGCATAAGCGTAAACAAAACAATCAAGCGCCTCGTTTCGCTCTCTAGTTTTAACCCATTCTAAAACTGAAAAGCCTTTCCTAAACTTAGTAACCAATTTTTCTGCCGTTAACTGAGCAAAAAACTCCTCGTCTAAATCTGCTGAAAAATGCACCTTATCATTATGAAGCCAAGAATAAACAGTTCGCTTGGCTGTATCCACGCCAACCTGATACAGCATGACCCTCTGCCGCCCTGTTTGCCTTGGAGTGCTTGTTAATGGCCTACCCATACCACTAACACCCTTAATAGCAAAAACCCTTCTGCCAGCCCTTGGCTTGGTAAAGGCGTAAGCATGTTCAGTTAAATAACCAGAATCCACAGCCACGCCAATAATCTTATGACCACAGTAAGTTTTTAAAAGAAATGAATCTAAATTTGCCCAGACTTCTTTTTCTGTAGGCTCTCCATAAAAGACCTTCTGAGTAAATATCCAAGGCTCATTATCAAGACCCCACCCAACTACTTGAACCTCTATCCTGTCTTTTTGAACATCGACCCCCGCCGTGAGAATTAAAACATCATCGGGTATTGCCGTTAAATCATAAGCTTCTCTTTTTGACATTAAGCTATCACCTTCGACTGTTTCGCCCTCCTCTTCCCACGTTTCGCCAAGGCTTGTATTGACCCAAGCTTTTAAAGTTTCTGGCGACCTTTTTGCAGACAGAAAATCCTCAACAACTTCTGACCATTTTCGCCAAGGTGAATAAAGCTCATTGATGTGAAACCCTGCTGTTTTGCCTTCGATTCCAGTAGCTATCCACTCCCCCTCTTTTAGCATCCAAGGTTTGCTCGACTCTTCAATAATTGACCCACAATGTTCACACACGCAATGACATTTTTTAGGCTCGTTTTCGGGCCATTGAATATTGGCCCATTTCAAAGTTTGCTTAGTTTTGCACTCTGGGCAAGGCACATGATAACGCCGCTGATCAGATTGCTCCCATTCCATTTCTATTCTTGAGACCCCTTTAACAGTTGGAGTGCTAGTTAAAATAATTTTACGATTCCAAAAGGTTGTTGTTCTCTTTCTTGCGAGGGTTACAGGATCACCCTCGGTTCCTGCTGATAAAGGGTATCTGTCAACCTCATCAGCCATTACCAATCGAATAGGTCGGCTAGCCAAGCTAGCTGGGCTGTTGCTGCCGCCAATGGTGATATGACCGCCAGCAAAGCTTTTGTGCATGGTTGTGTTTCCACTATCTCTTGATCTAGGGCTTTTGATTAAACCAGATAGAATTGGGGTGTCTCTTATCATTGGAGCAAGCCGATCTTGCGACCACGTTTTCCCCATTTCAACTGTCGGTTGAAGCACAAGTATAGGCGCTGGATCTTGCACCATGTAATAACCGACAACATTGTTCAACACTTCTGTTTTGCCAATTTGTGCCGATGACATAATCACCACTGTTTCAATGTTGCGCTCGTTCACTGCATCCAGCATGCCCCTTTGATAAGGAGCGCGGTCAGTTCTCCATTGCCCTGCCTCTGCGGAAGATTCTGCTGACAGGCGGCGGTAAGTATCAGCCCACTCACTCACTTTCAGTAATGGTGGGGGTGTCCATATCTTTGAAACTCTGTTCCACGCGTTTTCTAAATTTGTCAGGCAATCCATCGTTTGATAACTCCGTTAAAGCTTCCGTAATTTCTACTTTTATAATCTGCTCGGCCTCTCCAAAGTCTTTAGCTGCTATAACTAGGCTAGCTGTTTTTGAGGGTACTCCCAGCAATTTTGATTTAGCATTAGCGGTATAGTGCTGCCAACATTCGACCACCCACTCAACTTGTATGTATTCGCCCCGCATTTCCCCGACTTCTATTTCAATGCGATCCGCTTGAGCTTTTGCTAGCCTCGTTCTTTCCGAGTGCAAATCAGTAGCGGCGACCTCTTTACCAAAAGCCCTCTCTCTTAAAAACCTAACATAGCCTCTCACACATTTAATTAAATCCCAGCGGCCTTTTTCTTGCGGCTTAGGGATCACTCCATCATCTGCTAGCCTCCTGATGTGGCGCTCAGAAAGGTCTAAAACAGAAGCAATTACAGCAATTGGGTAAGTGTTTCTATCAGCCATTATTTAGGAACCCACGCCTCACTATACCTGTGAGCCTCAATCTTTAGCGCTTTAAAAACATTGTCCTGTAAGAGCAACTCGACCTCATCTTTAGTTGCTCCAATTGCTTCTTTAACTTCGTCAATTGTGTACTCATATTCCTGAACAACAATTTTAATCAACTCAGCCATTTTTACGCTAGCGTGAACACCCTTTGCCCTGTTAATGCGAACAGTCAAAAGCATGCGCTCTGGCTCGGATAACTGCAACACAGTGCATGGGACTTTGCCGCCACTTAGCGCTTTAACCTTTTTAGAAGTCTTGGCGAGAGTTACCCTGTGAAACCCATCAATAATGACATTATCTTGGGTGACTAGAATGGGCTGAATCCATCCGTTCTTTAACAGCGAATGTTCAAGCAATCTAAACTCATGCCGCAGCACTACGTTAGGATTATAGTCATTAGCAGTGAGTAGCTCTGCATCTATCCACTCAATTGAATCTATAGGATGCTTCACTGAATCTCCCCTTTATAAATATCTGTACTTAGCAGTTCCCACCAAGTTCTACCTTCTTTGTATTCAAAATAATCCATATCTTCCCAGCGACTAGAGCGTAAGAATAATGACCCCATACTTGGGATAAAAAGTTGAACACCATTTCTTCTTATATCTTCTTTGTATTCATTCCACCGATTAGGAAACCTAAACCGCAAATGCAGCATGGCATGGCATCGACCACAAAGAGAGTGCATGCTTGCAAAATAATCCTCCTTTGTTGGCCCATAATCTTCGGCGTGCCTCATGGTGTTTAAATGTTGACCACACATTTCGCAATCGGATACTTTAGGCTTATCCACTGCGCCCCTGTATTTAGTTGACATTTTTATTCTGGTTTTGCCAGACCACTGTTTATAATCTTTCATTTGAAAATTCGACCCCCGTAAACTATTCCGTATTTGTTCTTCTTATATTCAACAAAATCATAAATATCATAGCTAGGCCAACTTATGGGCGTGCTAAATACAGTGGCTTTGCCTATAAATCCATCTAGGCGTTTCATCCTAGCTGCTAGCATGGCTTTACCAACGCCATTCATTCGATAGTTAGGGTGAACAAAGTTGCTCTTAAATCGAACATTTGCGCCTTTAAACACTAGCGCACAACACCCGATTACTTTTCCATCAAACTCTGCGCTAAACCAGACGCACCCCTCTGGGTTCTCAAATGTGACCCGCTCTTTTTTCCCTAACTTAATTAGCGGTTTTATGTTTTCATAATCGCATTCTTTAATTAATGTTTTCATAAGCAACATGCGCCTTAGTTGGTATTTTTAATGGCTGTATTTTTCGCTTATAAGAGCCGTTAATGACCTGCTGGAAAACATACATAATTGGATAGCCCCACATATTCTCTGGCCTCCCTGCGCTCCCTGTTGCTTGATTGTTGGCTCTTAATTTTTGCGTAAACTCAACCCGCTTATAAGCCATAGCTCTCATTTTAGGATCATTAATGTTTTCCTTAATGTACAAATGGATACCCCTCCAGCTTTTAGGGTATCGGTTGATTATTGAAAACCGATCTAAATCTTTAAAGTAGCGCTCATGGGTGATCATCTCAGGAAATAAATCCATCACCTGTTGATAGAATATTGGATACAAGGTCTTGAGCTTATAAAGCTCCTTTGCAGTCTCAGCATGGAGAGGAGTCGAAACTCTTAGCGCTTGTTTGTTCCATACTTGAAGGTCATATATTGAGCAGTAACGAATTTGCTTGTCGTAAAAGTAACGGAACACATCATTTTCTGACCAATCAAATATTGGCTTAACCAGTTTTACGTTGGGAGATTCAGTGGCATTGATGTAATTTTCATTTCGCTTGTTAATACAAGACCTAAACCTTACTAATGATTCATCACTCCTAATTCCGTTTACCATTGCAACCTTGCCTTTTAAGCCTTGGATGCAAAATTTATCCATGCTGTACTGGCTTAATGGCTTGTGTGAATTTGTTGTCGTAATTGCACAATCTGGCTTTGGCCTAATCCATTCTCGGTCATTGTCCCATTGTATGTACTCATACTTTTTTCCCAGTAAGTATTTTTCACTCATCATCGGGATTGCAAAATAGGTTAAATCAAATCGCTTAGTGTCAGCTTTAACGTCTAATACAAATTGAATCACATCGTCTGGAATCAATTCCTCATCTCGAAAAATAACTTTAACAGGCTGGCTCATTCCCAGTTCATCGTAAACCTCTCGCACTAAATGAATAATCACTAAGGAATCTTTGCCGCCAGAAAAAGCACAGACCAATTCATCAAAGCTGCTAATAACATGGCGTATTCTATTCTTGGCTTCTGTTAGTACATCGACCCCAATGTACCGAACATTTTTTTTCTTATTTTGAATCAATCATTGCTCCTTGAGTAAAGGCCACCAAGCGCTCAGATATTGTGACTGATCCTGTGTATTCACTTTTTAACCAGCGCAGAAAATCCATCCACTGTTTCTGTTCCTGTTCATCATTAAAGATAATGTTGTACTGAATGGTATAGCTATCATCCAAAAGCCCATCATCTTCATCTTCCTCCTCTTCTGGCTCTGCCATTAATATGTCCAGTTCTGGCAAAGTGAATCCAGTGTTTTCTAGGTCGTAACTTTCCTGATCTAAATCCTCTAGCTCAATTTTTAAAAGCACATCATCCCATTTAGAGTCTTGAGCAACCCTGTTATCTGCTATGCGATAAGCTTTCTTTTGAGATTCAGTTAAACCCTCTGCAATATGAACTGGAACTGACTCAATACCTAGTAGCTTGGCGGCTGCTAGCCTAGTGTGTCCAACCAAAATAACATACTCTTCATCCACCACAATCGGCTGTCGAAAGCCAAACTCCTTAATGCTTGCCGCAACCTTATCAACAGCCTCTTTGTTGTTTCTAGGGTTGTTTTCGTAAGGAATGACCAGGTCGAAATTTACTTGTACGACTTTCATAAATAATTACACTCGGCTGTGACATTGATGTTTCAACACTGACACTAAGTAAAGATCGAGCCTTAGCACACCTCCATTGCTTAAATGGTCGGTAGTACCTTAACGTCTAGTAGCCATTGCTCTATTAAATGCTTTAGCAAATTCATTATCGAACTTACTGTTGATTACTCCTTGGGCTATCTTGTAGAAGGGGAATAGCTTTTTGTACTGAGCTTGCTTAACAAACTTATGCAATAGTTTGATTCTAGGCTGCGCTCTTGTACCGCTTTGCCACACACCTGTTGTTCCATTAATAGTTCCAATGAACTGCTTCTGAGTTTTAACTAAGCCTTTCTTGCTTCTTGGTACGTTGCCATATTGGTTTAGCTTTACGTTATCCGTTGGAACTGCTATCCACTTCTTTGATGCTCTTCTACTTCCCCCCTCAACTTGATACCACATGTAGGCTGCAACCCTTGGGATAAAGAACACACTACCTTCCAATAAGGTTTTCTTAGCCTTGCCTACTCTTACTCCTCTTACTGTGTAAGGTGTTGGCCTATCTATGTACTTAGGCAATTGAACCTGCACTGCTTTGCGAACACTAAACGCTGTGTTGTTGATAGCAGAAGCAGTAGCAAATGGTATTTGTGTTTTAGCTTCTCTGCTTAGTTGACGAGCTACCTTGTTAATATTGCTTGATACACTTATTTGCATGATAGCCACCCTTTAACGCGCCAAGGTGTTTTTGCTAATCGTCCTGCTGATGCCTTACTGTATAGATCAGTGGTCATTGCCTTTGATACAGGCCACCCCCTACTAAGGCGCTTATGCAATACATCAGTAGATAACCCGCTCCTCATTGAGATTTCTTTAACAGTTAAGCTCTGTCCTTCTACATTGAATGTTCTAGGCATATTTCCTCAATAACAATCCATAGCCCATTTGGGGCTTTTCGGTTAATTACTGGCTTCTTAATGGCAAAGCACACCACCTTGTCAGCCTCATCCCCCGATAAGATTCCCCGCTTAACCAATCCATCCTCTATCATTTTGCATGTGTAAGAGTAATTAGAGCAGTCTCTTTCCCTGCCGCCCTTGCCTACCTGTGGCGTAAAAAAAAGCCTTACAGGGTTAATAAATAAATCAGTATCTAAAGCTTGCACCGCCTTATGTGCTTTATCAGCTTCCTTGGCTCTCTTTGTCCAGTGCTGCCCCGCATAGATCGCATTAGTGCTTGGCCCCATGTACTCAATAAAAAAGCTCTCACGGCGCATTTTCTGCCTCTCCCATTTAGCCATTTTCCCATCAGCTTTTTCACTTAGCATTAATAGCCCACAGTCATAGAGTGGAGGCTTGATACATCTGATCGTGTTTGTATCAACAAATCAGCTTGCTTGCCGAATCTACGCTCCCAACCTGCGGGAGCCGCATGATAAGCATCATCACCTAACCTGTGATGCCGAGGGCATAATGGAATAACGTCCCAATGGCTAGACCTTCGGCCCATCCCTGTAGCTATGCGAACATGGTGTATTTCTGCGGGACTTTCTCCATAGCCTAAATTTCTGCAAACAACACAGCCGAGGCTTGCCACATGATTAAGCCAGCGGCGCTCATCTTTTGTTTTGTTCTTTATCATGCTGCTTGCCTATATGTTTGGTAATTGCTTAACGCTTTGCCGCCCCATTGAACGCCTTGCTCTGCGCCAAACGCATAGGTCAATTCAATTAGGTCGCTAAAGTCTTGCTTGGATAATGATCGAGTGGGGGAGCCTAATGACACAAAACCACCATCAATGGCGGGTACTATTTTTTGGCGTTTTAATGAGGCTGTTAAAACAATCTTCCATTCTGAATTTTTAAGGGTGTAGCCATACCAATTAACTTGTTTAGAGATTTCTGTAAGCATGGGCCAAAGCTTTCGATTTTGAGCAAGTGTTCTAGTGGGCCGTCTTATGATTATTTCTATAGCCCCGCCTTGAACAACCTCAACTATAATGGCGTGCATCTTTCTAAGGGTTGGGTTTATGCCCTGACCTTCCTCAATAAAAAACCTCATAGCTTTCATTTTTATTAGCCTTGATTTTCTATTTTTTCGAGCAGCTTTATTAAGCTTTCATACACATCAACTGGCACAATCACATGACCTAAAAATCCATGCCTAGTGACCCCGATAACATCGTTGCTATCGAGGATTTCTTTCATGTTTTCTTTTAGCGTGTTTGTGCTGATCTCAACCATTACGCGGCGCACCAAGTCATAGCTAATCGCCCACTAACACCACAGCGTTTATTGTCGCTATTTCTTACTGTTCCCGCCTTTGCCATTTCAGATAATCGGCGTGCAAATTGGTATCTGTCATAAACAGGGGATATTTTACCAAGCTCATGGCTGGTCAATCCGCTGTTTCCTTTCAAAAACTCCAGCATTTCAATACGCTGTTTTTCGTTATTTTGCTTTGAATCATTAGCGGCTAAATGGCTAGTGATTGGGTCTGTCTTTCTTGCTTGGCTCATTTTTCTTTCCTCTTCGTTTAGCTTCTTCAATTGCTTTTGCTAGCATTTCTTTATAAGGCTTTGTTAGGCCACCTGATTCACCATGGCTGCAATGCTGAATTTTTAATCCTCTGGACAAATATTCTTCTAGCTTTTCATGGCTAAAAGGCGAGGCTTGATCCTTCTTTTTTAAATAGTCTTTTCCCATTTATCCCCCTCAATTGCTCGTTTAACCTCTTCTTTATTTTTAGTGCTTAAAATCCACTCTTTACCGCTTAATCTAAAAACTTTTCCGTATAGGCCAATTTTAAAAAATGAGTAGCCAATCCTTGCAATATTTTTCATCGAAACATCCCCTTTAAATTGTTCATTTGCTCCTTGCCGTATTCAATTTCTTCTGCTGTGGCCTGTTTAGTGATCATCAATGGCCTTGCTTCACTTTGCCTTGCTTGTTGTGCAGCAATGGCACATTTTGCGGCTGGTCTGCTGTAGCCAATAAACTCAGCATAACTAGGCGGGTAAACTTTCTTTTTAGCCTTTACAGATTTAGATATTTCCTCTTCAAGAGCATCAAACGCTCTGCCAAAATCTTCTGTAGTTAAGGCTGCTAGCTTCTTGCTCCACGTTAAAAAATCCTCATTGGTGCGGCTTGGCACGCCATACCGCTTGCCCCAAAGGTCTTTAAATAGAACCTCCATACGCACCCATAACTCAGCGGTTAACTTCATGCTGCTATTGGATGGTGTGGAGGAACTCCCTTGCTGCATCGTGCATTCGGTTTGCACTTGTTTGGTTAGGCTGTTGGCCTGTGCTATTGCCATATTGACTCCTTGGTGCATACACTGATTTCCAGTTACTCAGTATTGCCGTTTCCAACAATTCATCTGGATCACTGCCTTGGCTTGCTAGCTTCATAATTTTGTTAACAAGTATTTTTAGGGCTGCTTGTGTCATAGGCGCTTTTATTGCCTTACGCATTTCTACATAACTGGTTAACAGTGGGATTGAGATTGCTGGAGGAATACCATCAAAACTAAGCATTTTTTTCCCCGCCGCTTTTGGTTCATTGATAGGGTAAGAAGGGTTATAGGGTATGGGTGCAGAATTTTCACCACGGGGTAGTGCAGGAATTTCACTAGGTGGTGCAGAATTTTCACCACTCTCTAGCACTAGCGGTATAACTGGGTCTAAGGTTAATCGGTAAATATTTGAGCTATTCCAATAGGCTTTTTCTGTTTTGCCAGTGTTCTTTCTATGGCTAATTTGTAACAGCCCCATTTCTTCTAGCTTAGAGATATGCGTAATTACAGAGCGCCTAGACATTTCACAAACATCTGCAATATGTCGATAGCTTGGAAAGCAATTACCTTCATCACTAGAGCTATCCGCAAGCATCATTAAAACCAACTTTCTGCCAGAATTGCCCGTTTTAATCACACTAGCTTTAGCCATCATTGTAAAACTCATATCTCTCCTATGCTCATGTATCTTATATATCCCTATTCATCTAAAAGGGGTTGGTATAAATTCAGATCACGCATTTTTTCATTATATTTATCTTGGAGAGCTAACCTAATGACCGCACTTAAATCAGTACCAGTATGCTCAACAGTAAGCTTCACAAATTTGTACAGTTTGTCGTCAAGATGCACAGTAACGGGGTTCGTTAATTTGTCTGTCATTAATGATTCCTTAACTGTTCAGCTTGAGCTATTTGGGTCAACAAATAATGAATGTGATACAGCCGCGAATCAGGCACATACTCGCCCCATTGATATACGGCGTGTGGAGTTATGCCGACAGCTCTAGCTACTTTGGATTTGTTTCCAAAAGCAGCGATTACTTTGGCGGTTGGTATTTGTTTTGGTATTTGCATATACAGAATGATAGCGTGCTTACAATTACTTAGCAACACCTGTAAACCCATTATCATTAATTGGATGTAAACTGGCTTACATTTTTCATATAAGAGAGCAACATTAGTCATGGATTTAGGTAAACGGGTGAAGGCTTTACGCAAGCAAAAAGGCTGGTCTCAAGAGGAGCTAGCTAAACGCACATCTATGAGTAGAGGCCGAATAGGTCAGCTAGAAACAAACCCGTTAGCCGAGGTGAAAGGAGCTAATTTAGTTTCTTTGGCGGCTGCATTAGGCTTTTCAACCGAAAAGCTATTATCAAAAGAGGAGTTATTATTAGTTGCAGGAATAAAAACAAAACCATTAACAAGGAAAATCCCCATACTTTTATGGGCCTCCCTGAGCAGCATAAATAAAGGAGAGAAATTGATGCTAGACAGTGATCGTTGGATTGGATGTCCTGACGATATTGGAGAAAACAGTTTTGCTTTAGAGGTTGAGAACGATCTTATGACCAGCAATTCGGGTAGAAGCTACCCTGTTGGCTCATTTGTATTTGTAGATCAAGATAAACCCGTAAAGAGCGGAGACAGGGTTATTGCTGTTAACTTAAAAACTTTGGACTCAGTATTTCGTGAATATGTAATTGAAGGCTCAGTGAGTTATTTGAAGCCGCTGAATACTCAATACTCAACTAAGGAGTGTGATGAAAACACTCAAATCATAGGAGTTGTGGTCGGTAGTTATATGGCTGAATAATTATGTTAGTAATCAATCTTAATAATAATCAATCCAAAAAGAAGGCGTGGATGCTAGAAAAATGTTGGTCGTGGTGGTTAATACACACCGATTACATGGCAAACACATGCCCGCTTTTGAATTATCTATCGCCAATTTTTTTGTTTCTGCAAACCAATTTTGGAAATAATATAAACGAGCAATGTCCGCAAGGGCCACCAACAATATAAATCACCCCTCCTACCATCTAAGAATTATTCCTAGTTATAATTTATACAGACCTTCCTAATTCCTCAAAACTTACAAAAACTATCTTTTTTTATCAATTACAGGTAGAAACTTGCTTAAATTTGTAAGCGTGCTAACATAGAGATTGTACGTTATTGATAACGAGGAAAATAAAATGAACTTACAAGATGCAAATATAGCTGATATAGAGGAAGCATGCGCCCAATGGCAAGATGCTGAATTTGAAAAATATATGCGCCAGTTTGATGTTGAGCCTGACACTAAAATATTTGATGAAAAATCCGATATACCTAAAATCCTTGAAGAAATGATATTAGAGGGTGAGGTGTATTTTGAACCTTCATGGCAAATAAAGCCCACGCTATACACTCTCCAATCAGTAATTCTAGACCGCCTAGAATGGGGCGCAGAAGAGGATCAATTTGCAATTTCTAAATGTTTTGTTGCCGCTTTTTCCAATAGAGATAAAGGATGCTTGGCGGTTGAAATTGCCCAATCAGTTGATTTAGAAATTTGGATTAGCGAATTTTTTAAACGAGAAATTGAGAATGTGCCTACTTATTTGAGGGTTAAAGAATGAACATATCGGCCTACACACTAATAATTAACACGCTAGGAATAATTATATGGGCAATATGCTCATGGTGTTTCTGGGTAGGAATTTCTGCATGAACGCCCCTTCGCAAGTTTGGGTATTTATTGCTCTTTTATTATTAGCGGGAGTTGAATTGCCATGAATGTTGCACAGTTGCAGTTTTTAGCAGCCAGCACCGCTGATCTTGATTGGCAAAAAGTGGGGGGAAATGAGAACCCATATAACCCCACAACACAAAGCGAATCATATACAGCCTATGAAAAAAGATGGGATCAAATTTGCTTTGAATATGATGAATTTAGAAGGGGAGCGCCATGAGTTTAGCAAAAGAAATTTGGGATACATTAAACCACGTTAACGTAAATGACAAAAAGAAGCCCAAGGGTAAGTTCGATTATCTTAGCTGGACTTGGGCATGGTCTACCATGATGGATCATTACCCTGATACAAATTATGTATTTACAGATCGGGTATTTGCAGATGGTTCAATGGAGGTTATTTGTGAGGTCACTATTACTGTAGGCGAGGAATCATTGGCTAGATCAATGTGGCTACCTGTTAAGGATTTCCAGCACAAAGCAATACTTAATCCATCTTCTAGCGACATTAATAATTCAAAAATGCGCTGCTTAGTTAAATGTTTAGCCATGTTTGGCTTGGCAATTTACATCTACGCTGGCGAGGATTTGCCGCCAGACGAGGGTGCATCTGATTCTGCCATTGCTGCAACAGCCGCGATTACAAACGCTTTAAATAATGCAAACAACAGCGGCGCAATAAAAGCATGGAATTCAATTGATGAAAGTGAGTTGCAAATGGTTTGGGATTCAATCAGCCAAAACAACCGAGACACATTAAATGTGTTGATTGCAAAAAGCCAATTGGAGGGTGCAGCATGAACAACATGACCCTGTTTGAAGTAACCGCTGAATATAACAACGCGCTAAATGATCTTTACGACCTAGAACAAAGTGGTGCAATTGATTCCCAAACTTTTTTAGACACCATGCAATCACTAGAGGGTGGGTTGGTAGATAAAGCTAAAAGAGTAGGCGCTTATATCCGCAATACAAAGGCAATGGCGCAGCAAATTAAAGATGCTGAATCTGATATGGCAAAGCGCCGCAAGAGCCTAGAAAGCCACGCTAAAGGGCTTGAGGATTATCTTCTAAACAACATGATTGAGAGTGGAATTACAGAGATCAACAGCCCTTGGTTTGATTTGAAAATAAAAAAAACTCCAGCCGCCGTAAAGATTGCTGACAACACTAAATTACCAGAGGAATTTTTAACAATAAAGACAATAGAAGCGCCCGACAAAACTGCTTTAAAAGCTGCCCTAAATAGTGGGCAAAAAATTAACGGGGTCAGTCTAGTGGCTGGTCAAAGATTGGAAATCAAATAGGAAAATAATCATGGCTAAGGGAATTAACAAAGTAATTTTAGTGGGTAATGTTGGGCAAGACCCAGAGACAAAGGCAATGCCTAATGGCTCTATGGTGACCAATATTTCTATAGCAACCAGTGAATCTTGGACTGATAAAAACACAGGCCAAAAGCAAGAGCGCACAGAATGGCACAGAGTTGTGTTCTTTAACCGCCTTGCTGAAATTGTTAGCCAGTACACCCGTAAAGGCTCCAAGCTATATGTAGAAGGTTCTTTGAGAACCCGACAATGGGAGCAGGACGGCGTAAAAAAATACATGACTGAAATCATTGGATCAGAAATGCAGATGCTTGATTCTAAAGGAGAGAGCCAGCAACAGCCTCAACAAAATACAAGCCAGCCAGCGCCCAGACAACAGCGCTCTAACGGCATGAATCATAATGGTACGCAACGCTCACCTTATGCCCAAGCACCACAGCAACAAGCACCGCAGCAACAGCCAGCGGGGTTTGATGATGAATTTGATGATGATCTACCATTTTAGGAGACTTTATGGCTATTAAACTTGATATAAGAACTAACCCCTTAGCCTACGCTTCTGACCAAGAGTTAGTTGACGAGCTAAATAGAAGAGAAGCCTTAGTGAAGTGGGCGCGTAAAGCGCTTGCTCCACCGAGCAATCTTTGTAGGTCTTTTGCAAGCCCAAGCTGCGAAGTAGAAAACTGGGATTGTACCCAAAAAAACACAGTGATTAAAAGTAAGGAATTAAAATGAGCAAGTTATTGAGCAGGGATGAAATTGAAACAATTACTGATTGCGTGCAAGGAGCCGCTCAGTGCAAAGTTTTAACCGACAATAAAATATTATTTATTAAAGATAGAAACGGACTGCCTCATGTAACTTGGGAGGCTTTGCATAATCCTATTCATTTGCGCTCTAATGAAAAATTAGCGCATAATGTTGAACCAAGTTTTGATTGGATGGATTAAATATGGCCCCAAGAAAAAGAAGCAAAGGCCCAGATTGGCTCCCATCAAGGGTCTATATGGGCAAATCTGCCTTTGAGTATCATCCACCAAAAGGCGGGGGCATTAGGCTTGGAAAATTGTCTGAACCCAAAGAAATAATCTTAGCAAAATATAACGATATAATTAATTTAATGGAGGAGCCTACAGGTTCCTTTGCTCAGTTAACGCGTGAGTATTTTGCGGGGGCTAGATACAAAAAAAAGAAAGTTAGAACTAAGAAAGATTACACCGCTCATTCTGAAAAAGTTTGCTTGACCTTTGGAGCAATGAATCGACACAGAATCAAACCGCATTTTATAAGGCAGTATATGGATAAGCGCGGGGTTAGCAGCGAAACTCAGGCTAATCGTGAGCACTCATTTATGAGCGCAGTATTTAGTTGGGCGTATGAAAATGGAAAAGTAGCATTTAATCCATGTATAGGAGTAAGCAAGTTCCATGAACCCCCAAGAGATCGTTACATTGAAGATTTTGAATATTATCTTGTGCTGAACGAGGCAGATATTAAATGGCCTTTACTTTATGCGGCCATGGAAATCAGTTATTTATGTGCCGCTCGCCAAGGTGATGTTTGGGATTTAGAAAAAACTGATATTAGAAAAGAAGGTATATTTATTGAGCAGGGAAAAACGGGAGTTAAACAGATAAAGGAGTGGACTCCACGACTAAGAGCCGCAGTTGATGTTGCGTTATCCGTTCAAAAAGTATCAAGCCTAAAATACCTTTTTTGCGATAAGAGGGGTAACAGGCCAAAACAAACGACAATGGCTAGCTGGTATTCAAAAGCAAGAGCGCTAGCAAAAGAAAAATATGAGGCTAGCCAAAACCAAGAATGGATAACTGATTTTACATTCCACGATATTAAAGCTAAATCAATGAGCGATTATGAGGGAGGAGATTTAAGGCATTTCTCAGGTCATAAAACAGAAGCGCAAGCTCAATCTTATAACCGAAAAATTAAGGTCACTCCAACCCTAAAAAACATCAAGCCTGTATAAATATACACCACTGGATATTAGGACTTTATATTAGGAACTGTTAGGAAGTTAGCAACCACTATCCCCGCAGACCCCGTGAGAATGGAGGCCGAACCCAGAATCGAACTGGGGTAAACGGATTTGCAATCTGTTATGTTAATGACTATTATCAACAACTTAGCACTCCATTTCCTAACAAAATTGTACTTTTCTGCCTTTTATATGCTGGTTTTATTTAATTTTAACTACTGTATATTAGGAAAGATTATTGAGTTATTTATGAACAAAACGCACATCCCAAAAAAACGCCCGACACTTGAAGAGGCTCAACAGATGGTTGGCGGTTATGTTGAAATGGTAGTAAATAGACCAGACCTCCAATTGTTAGTTGATGAGGATGGATTATCTAAAGATTTAGATGTTAACCATGAAGCCTCTTTTATTGCTAACCAGCGGATTGTTGGAAGTGTGGTTATTCTCAAAGATAAAGCAATGTGGGATTAATACTTAATAAAAAAAGAGAAATAGATTATGACAGTAGCAAAATGCACAGAATGCCATGCGCCACACACTACCTTAAACTTTGATCTTTATTGCGACATTGAAATTACACCTAGAATTGGTTTTATGACGCCAGAATATGTTGATGAGGTTTGGTGTCAAAGCTGCGGCCACAACAATGTTTATTTTATAGAATTAGAAGATATTTTAGAAGAGGCGGTTTTAGGAGGCATTGAAAATGATCATGGAGAAAGTGCTCATTTAATAACTAAATTGCTGCGTGATTACGCTGACAAAATAGATGCAGAGGCATATAAGAATAAGTGGCGCTTGCTCAAAGAAAATCTGCCCCCAGATTGATTGACTATTTCTTTTTCATTACGCTATCAGCCAAACCGCCGCCAAAATAAAACATCACAATTGTTAGCATTATCCAATCAATTTGAAATTCCGACAAAATGGCTTGAACCCCTGTCACATCCTTGCCCAGAAATGTCATTACAATTACTAGCACATAAGTTGATATGTAAGTCACACTAAACATGGTCGCCATGATGCGCTGCGCGAGCTTAAATGGTGCGTAAGCACTCATTAAGTCAGCCTTTGCCTTAGCGCGAGCTTCAATCATCTCAGTGTCGCTAGTGTGAAATGAATCAATTAAATCCATTCCTTTACTGATTACATCCCCGCTGCCAAATATACTATTCAACAATCCCATGATTTTCTCCTAGCTGAAAGTGGGGGCGGTCACAGAAGCCTTTCCATAATCCACCCCACTGAACCTCAATACCAAGCTCGGAAGCGCTCTGCAATACTGCCGCCGCTACAACCGCCAAATGTTCGTGATCCCATGAGGCTTTACCTGTTTCTGGGTCTATTGCGAAAACGTCCACAGCATTACCGCTTTGATGGTGAGATTTATGCCTCACCCCGTCTGCTTTAGATAACCCCTGATCAAAAAGCTCTTTCTGTTGAGCCGCCGTTCTCACGCCCCCCGACTGGGGAATCCCAAAATCATAAATGCTAATTTCAACAGCACGATCAAGAACAGCTATTAAATCAGGATTAATGCCAGCGCGATTCTTTAGACTGCTTTTGCCAAACTGATAGCTCATTTCGGTATCCCCTCTTGCAGAAAAACTAAAACCGCTGCCGCAACCGCTGCCGCTAGCCAAGCGCTTTTTTTAATAACAGATCGACCCACTGCTTGATGAAATTTATCAAATGCTTTACTCGCCGCTAGTTCAGCAATCTTGTCTAGCTCAACATCAGTTAACTCTCTATCTTTCATTAGTTTTATCTCTCAAAATTGTAAATCATATAAATTGAAATCAAAGCGATACCGCCCAAAGCAATAATTAAGAAAAAAGCCTTATACAATGCGTCAAGGGTTGCTGCCCATTCAGAATCCCGCCTTGCTTTTGCTCTCGCTTGCGCCTTCACTGCGTTGGCCCTTTGCACTTTCCTTTTATTTTTAAATGACTCAAAATCCTGCCACATTCCAAGCCTCGTTTTTTGCATCAAAAACTTTAAATCGGCCTCGGCTTTATTTAGTTTTTCAAGTTCATAAAATGCCTCTAAGTCGTTACTACTTGCACCGCTTTTAGAATTAACCTGCTCCTCAACTTTTTCTTTGTGACCCAGATATGCGCCAATCGCTTTTGCACAATCGCTAATCTCTTTGCCGTTTTGAATGGCTTTTTTTACGACTGCAAAAGCAGCGTTAGCAGCAATAACCGACTCTAAGAGCATTTAGCCACCCAATGAAGCGTTGATATAAATCTAGGATTTTCGTAGGCCACCACACCCGTAACTTTCGCCACGCTAAATCGCTCAGTCACTTCACGCTGAGAAGTCTGAGGTTCAGCCACGATTGTCTGGCCCATTGGGGCTGGCATAAAAACAGGGCAAACCTCTCCAATCGTTGACCACATTTATGGCGTAGATTCTTCTAAGTGGGCTTGATACTGAGCAACTATTTCATCGGTATGCACTGCTGCACAGATAGCTTGGACTTCTGTAGACTCTGCTGAGTAGTCGTCCCCTGCTGATACAACGTGTCTGCTAAATCCGCTAGAAAGTTCTACACCATCTTCCAGAACTTTGGTGCAAGTGCGTACTTGAACGTGCTTGTAGTCGCCAACGATTTCAATCTTGTCTTGTGTTACTACTTTGGTTAATGCCATGATGTTTATTCCTGTCTGTGCCTAAAGTCCATTAGGCGTATGGTTTATTAGCTTGTTCTGTATGTGATACTGCCGTAATAATACGCATTAAGTGTTGGGGTAATAGAAGTAACGCTAGTATTATTTCTATTTCTATTAAATCGTAAATTGGATTCGTTTTGATGTAGACCTAAAAATTCACCACCAGCAACGGCTCCGTTGTAAATTCTTAACCCCCCTACTGCGTAGCCACTATCCATCATGGCGAAAGGTAATGCTAATGTGTAATCTCCACCGCCACTGTTTGTATTTGAGATTCTAAACTCAAATAGGTAAGTAACTGAACTACCTATCTTTACATAACGAGCAAGTGCCCCGTTGTGTAGTGACATGGTTGTAGTGCCATATTTAACTACTGGTGTCCCTGAGCCTTCTTCATAATCGTCAAGGGCTGTGGCTGCTCCACCTGTGTTACCTTTAAAAGTTAATCCATCGGCATCAATCTTCAATCGCTCAACAAAACTAATAGCACTACCTGCTGTGCCATACGCTCCATGTGAAAATCTATGCGCCCCGTCACCTTGCACATATAGTGTGGCTTCATCGTTTGCTATAAATTTAAATCCAGTGTCATACTCAGCATTGTGACTAATGTGTAAAGCCTTTCCAGCACCTACTGCCTTGTGCGTCCATATATCAGCCTGTCCCCCTACTTGAAGAACAGAGTAGTTACTATGCCAATCGGTTGCTGGTGTGGAGCCAATGCCCACATTCTCACTAGCATCTATCGTAACTGCGGTACTCGTAGCGTTATCATCAATGCCTAATTCATCGGCAAATGACCTTGTTGCTGATTTAGTCATGGTGCTGCTCCTTCTAGTGCTTCAATGCGAGCAATAAGTTCTTGTATCGTTGCTGTTAATAGTGGAACCAATTTGCTTTGGTCAATGCCCTGCATATCAGGAACCGAGCGTGTACCCATGACTGCTGCTGTAGTCTCGTTACCTTCATCGTCTAAGACTGCTGGAGTGACTTCATACTCTTCATCACGCATGGCATCTTTAGTGCCACTTACTGCCTCTGGTACGACTTCTGCTAGTTCATGTGCAATGAAACCATTGACGTTACCGCCAACAATCCAATCAAAGTTGCATGGTTTAAGTAGTTTAGTCTGTGCTGTAGCACCTGACATTGGTGTGACGTTTTCTTTTAGTCGGTAGTCTGAGGATGTGTTGTATGAGGTAGATGAACCATTTGTAGTAATAGTACCTACTTGTCCATTTGGGTTATAGAACCAAAAATGCCCTCTTGTAGCTGTGTTGGTGACTGATGTAAAAATAGCCCCCGACCCATCGGCATAGTTATTGTAATGTAGTCTAACTCCACCTTCGCTCCCATTGGTTGTAAAATTACCAACTACAACATCATCGGTATTATTAATCGTCATAGCATTAGTAAAGCTTATCGCTGCGTCTGCTGTGCCGCTTGGGGCTACGCTGAAATAATGCGCCCCCTGAGCTTGCATATATCTAGCAGAAGCTCCAGTGGCAATGTATTCATTACCTAAGTTGCCTACCTTGTAATTAGAACCTAAAAATGTTTGATGTCCTGATATATTAGCTTGAAGGAGACCAGATAGCCCAATTCTAAGATTAGAATAGCTACCTGTATTAAGGTCACTCTCTGGAACCACACCTATGCCCACGTTGCCTGAGTTATCAATAGTCATAGCAGTGTTCCAGCTTATCGCTGCGTCTGCTGTGCCGCTTGGGGCTACATAAAAGTCATGCTTTCCTGATTGTTGTCTATAAAGTGAAGACTTATCTGTGCGTAAATATTTAGATCCATTATTTTCATAGACGTTTGTACCTAAATATGTTGCTGAGTCATTACCGATACCATCTGCGTGTGCGTATAAAACAGATTGCTCCCCAATAGCAACAGCATCATAGTTAGAATGCCAATTTGCTTGAGGCGTTACACCAATGCCCACGTTGCCTGTAAACACAGGGCTAGCAATAGGAGACTTAGCAGCCAACAACACATCAGCTTGAGACTGCGTGTAAGTATCAGCAACAGCAAAAGTGGTGAATGCAACAATTCGCACAATCTTGCCAACCACTGCTCCATCTGCCAAAGTTATTGAGCTGCCGTTGGTAGCGGTATAATCAGAAAATGCTAGGTCTAGGCCGCCATAACTTACAATAATGCTGCCGACTGTATACGATAAAGTATTGCTATTTAAATCACTTCCAGTAAAAGATGTTTGCCCTGCTGTTGCGATAAATTCATAAGTAATTTTTGATAGTTCACCACCGCCAGCCAGAGCGCCCCATTCCCCATCGTTGTACCCTTCAAACTGGTCTAGGGTGCTATTGTGCCGAAACATACCCAATGCGCCACTGGGCCGTTGGGCTGTTGTGCCAGAAGGCATTGACGCTGCGCCTGTTGTCGAGTTTTTAGAAACGTACCCAGCTAGTAAATTCGTACCAGTGATTTTCTTCGTGGTGCCACCATCATTAACCACCAACTCTTCTGCACCATCAGATGATGTTAATGCTGGTAATTCACTTATTTTTACGTCTGCCATTAGAAAAATTCCTCAATGATGCAAATTCCAGCGGCTCCAATGCCACCTCCCTGTATATTTTGATTTACTGAGCCACCGCCACCGCCGCCAGCCCCAGTGTTTGGCGCTCCTGCCTTTCCTGTTTCATTCTTACCACCACGACCACCGCCACCAAAAGAAGAATTGCCACCATCACCACCCAAATAATCGTTAGTGTGTCCGTAGCCCCAAGCTGCACCCTTTATATTAATATCACCACCTGACGCGCTGGGGGAAGCTGGACCATTTCCGCTGCTTGATGGGCCAGTACCACCGCCACCGCCGCCAGCCGACATAGACTTAAATGTTGAATTTCCGCCAGATGAACCGCCTCCTGCAATAGTATCGGCAGCACCACCCGCGCCCACTGTTACAGACTCAGTAGAGGATAGCTGCGCTGCTGTGTACCATTTAATTACTGTAGAACCAGACGCACCGCCACCGCCACCTTTACCCGAACCAAGACTTCCACCTCCGCCACCACCGCCACCACCGCCACCAATTATAGTGACTTTTGCGCCAACCATTCCCGATGTTTTTGTGTATGTGCCAGAACTCGTAAAGGTTTGAACGGAAGGTGGCGTGTTTGCGCTAGTAGTATTATCAACCGCAGTCTTTACAAATGCTGTGGTGGCAATTGAAGTATCATTGTCGCCACTAGCGGGGGTGGGTGCTGTTGGATTGCCTGATAGATTTGGGCTAGCTAGTGTGGCTAATCCAAGGTTTGCAGCATCTAAAGTGCCAAGAGTAACCCACGCATTATTAGCACCATTGCGAATCTTCAAAAGTCCTGCTGAAGTATCTGCCCACTGCTGATAGCTGAATGTAGTGCTTGGTGCGCTGCTTCCGCTGTTTTGACTGACCACCGCGTCCAAGACATTATTAATGTCACTTCTTACGGCTGCGCCCGTCCCGTTTGCTATGTCATAGTCGTGTTGAGCCATTATGCTGCTTCCTTTCCATATCCTACGGCTTGCCAGTTTATTGACCTGACAATTCCAGTATTTGATGAGTTAAAACATTGAACTGTAAATCCCGTCCGAGCCTTGCTAGTCAGTCTAAAATAATCCCCAGAGTTAGCGTCTTGCATAGTTACTCCAATAACAGGAACAGCTTTAAAATTGCTGCCAAATAATACGTCTGTGCTGGTTGCTGCCACGCTCAAATCGCTAACTTTTTCGACCCTATCAGGCATATCCAAAGTGACCGATAGCGCAGTGATTGAGATGTTGTAATCTGAATCTGTGTTAGTAACGATCACTCGAAACTCATAGGCTCTGGCGTGATAATCGCCCACCAAGAAAGGCGACCAAGTAGACCATGTTGGGTTTGACGCTGGGTTATCGGTAGTTGATCTAAGCTCTAAAACTGCTGTGATTGCATCTGAACTGGCTCCGTCAAAGTTTTGCCATAAGTCTATATTCTGTGTTCTGTAGTCAATTAAATCTGAAACCACTGAAACGGATGAACTTAGGTTAGCTGTTAGGCGGCTTGTGTAAGTTGAACCAAGGTCAACTGAGTTGGCAAAGTAATAAGAACCTAAATCCTCAATAACCCCAACATCACCTATTTCACGGGCCAGCCTGTCTCCATTTTCTGCAATTAGAAAGTCACTTGCTTCGGTCAATAAGTATCTTGGCGCACCTTCTAGCTTTAATACATTGTTATCGACAACCATATCTATTTTAGTGCCAGTGAAATTAGGGTGTTCAGTGGCGACAACTACGGCATTAAAATCTAAGATGTTAGGAACAGTGGTGGTTGCATACTTAGCATTTGTTGAGAATCGACCGCCAGAATCCACCGCCTTAATCATGTATGTGCCTGTCAATAAAGGCAAAACGGCAAAAGTTGCGCTACCAGCAATGGCCTCTCCAATCTCTTGCCCATCTTTCCATGTTGCGTTAGCCACTAAAGAAGAGTGGCGTATGATTAAACTGCCACCATTAGTAACGTCCAAAACATTGACTTTTGACCAAGATAAATGACATTGCCCATCAAGTGCGCGAATAGAAAAGTTAGCAACATCAGGAGGAACGGCTGTCAATCCTGATATGGTTTTATTATCCATATAAGCATAATCAGACTTCGCACCCATTGAGTTAATTGATCTAACTCTAAAGTCATATTGCCCAGCGGGTATATCATCAACTCTGGCCTCTAGTGCGCTTGTGTTGGTAATAAAGGTATAGGTTGATGCGCCATTAAGTTTATATTCAGCCTCATATGAAACAACAAAAGCATCATTGGGTGCTGACCAAATAAAAAACGCCCTTGATTGAGTACCCTTAGAATTTACTGTTGTGTATAACTCTTCTGTTACCCCAGTGGGTGAAGGTAAAGCCACCAAAAAAGGATTAGGAAGGTTGGTGTCTGGTATATCATCGGCTTCGGTTTTAGTTGACCAAGGATAGATGGAATCTTGATGCTCAATTAAACTCACGCTGACAGTACCATCACTGCCTAAAGTTAACTTTTGAACCCGAAAAGCTTTAGCTGACCATGCGGGAGTGCTGTGCGTTACGCTGACTATTTCGCCAATCGCTGTGTTTAATGCTTCGCTGGTTGCGGAAAAAGAAACAGTCAAAGCATTGCGTGATCGTTTTAATGCAATAGAGGCAATATCTTGGGCTGTGTATATATTTGTCGTAGCAGGTAAGTCCATTTGGCTTACCAGTTCAACGCCACCATCTTCTAAAATATAACCCGCCTCTTCTACGCTTCCAGCAACAGGGTATTCAATTTGATCCATTTGCCAGTTTGCATCAGGGTTTGGAAATGTAGCAATTATGCGATTAAACTTAGTCTTTTTTGATTCACTGCGAATTGATATGCCGCCAATGATGCAAGATTCATTAAAGGCAAAGGTTGCGCTGCCCTCATCCTCAACGATTAACCCATACTTTCCTTGGCGATAGGGCATTAAACCCCTCATGCCTGAGAGCAAAATCTTGACGTTATTCATTAAGGTGATGTTGGTGTCGATTACTGCGTTGCAAGAGAATATTTTCTGATTAGAGCCGCCAGAATACGGGGTAACAAATGAATCACATTTATTAGCTGCTGTAACAAATTGAGCATTATCAATAAATGAACTATCAAGCCCTTTGCCGTATCGTGAGTTAGTTAGATAATCTCGCAAACACAGCGCAGGGTTAGAGCTATTTGCCACGCTTGCGTTTTGCCCAGTTCTTGGATCATAAACGACTTTGCCTTGAACGACTGCATGAATAGTTGGAATCCCACCAAAAACGTCTTTATCCCATTTAATTCTAGCTGCAATATAAGCCACGCCAGATAGCTTGTGATCAGAAGTCCAGCCAATTCCTGCGTTAACGAGCGTTGAATCCGCATTTTGCCCATCAGTGCCAACGTATTTATTGATGGTCAATAAACCTGAGAATTTAGAATCACTGCTCAAAATGTCGTTAATGTATACATCACCAATACTGTGAATAGTCCCCTCACATAATGCAATCACTATGTATAGATAAGTATTATCAGTGCCGCTTGTGGCTACAAAAACCCTAACACCGCCTACCTTTCTTTGCCCGTACACGACAGGAATGGAGGCTATATTGGATTGTTTGTTGACTAGAACGCCTTGGTATTTGGCTTCCAGATCATCCATATCAGGAATTTCAACAAACCAGCTAACAACATCGGAAATAACATCAACAGTAACGTCAATAATGGATTGCCCGATTTTTCCAATCGTGCCAATAGCAGTACCAATAGGGTCACTAATAAAATCTCTAAGCCAACCCATTACGCTCTACCCCATTTCAGGTCTTTAGCTGTGTTAGGCGCAAATTTAAAACCTTCGTCCCCAGAAAAGAACATACTTTGACTATTGTGATTAGTGCGCCTACCTGACTTTTTCTGAAAATCTGCCCAATGGCTTGAGGCTGTAATGACAATTGTAGAGCTATCATTTGAATCTGTAATTGAGAAACTTTGAACCCGTCCATCATAGATTAAAATCGGGCTTCCAATAATCGAATAATCATTATTTAATAAAACACGCTGGATAGTAATTTGACGATCAATGTACGATTGGCTTAATAAAATGGATATGTATTCTTGGCTAACGCCAGACAAGGTTACGCTTACAGAACCAACTTGCACCTCGCTCGTTTCCGTAACAGAAGAGATTCCTTTTAATGCGCTGCTTGAAACATAAGTATCCCCAGAATAAGAAATATTCAATGGGCTTTCTGTCAAATAGATAGCTGTTTCAAAGTCTATTTTTACCAAATGGGCAGTAATAAATGAGTCTTTAGCAAGCTCTGCAATTGTGTCAGCGTGAATAGCTCTACTCATGAAAGCGCCTCAATGAAGTCAACCTCATAGCGGAACAACATCCCAGCGCCCAGCTTGTAACCTTGAATGTCATTAGATAGCCGAACAGTAAAAGGCACATTGTTATAAATTACAGTATCAGAGCTTTGGACTGCTGCAATCAGTGGCGGGGTAAATGCCATTGCGCCATTACCTGCCCGATCAGCCGTAAGCATATAGACCTTCGTGTGGCCTGAGAATTTAATCACATCACCCGCTTTAAAAGTCCCTGTAAGCCCCGCTATCGTAACTGATACTAATCCAGCCGCAGCCGCAGAACACGTTACAGTGCCGCTAGCTGTGCCGCTGGGAGAGCTAATCTCACTAGGCGTTACTGTAAATACTCCATACCGCCCTTGTTGCGATACAGTGTAAGCAAATACAGGGTTAAACTCTGTCCTAGTCATGGGCGCGTAGGACGCGGTAAACGTCCATTTTTGACCGCCTATTTTTCGACTTTGCATCCTTCCGCTTACTGTTTCAGAAAATAGCGTTGGGCTTTCAGACTGTAGATTTATGGCGCTAAACGCTGGGGATGTTGGATAGCTCATGCGAGGGCTGGCCTCCCTCTTTCATTAAGCGATTGATTGATTAAATTCATTAGTGTCCCGCGCCTCTTTATAAGCAAATCATCAAATCCTGCTGTATCGTTTGCACTAATGTTGATAGTAAAGTTGCCCCCGTTAAGCTGGTCATTAGGAACCACATTTGCTGCTTGGTTTGGCACTATTAACTCTGGGCCACGCTCACCAACAATGTAAGGTGAACCCGCCGACATAGGGCCACCATTAGCGCGAAATTGAGTTGATTTAATAGCAGCGACTTGGGCCATGCCATTAGCTAAAGCGACTGCGGCAAAACCTAAGTTAAGAGGAAAGGGGTTATTCATTGCCTTAGCTACACCATTGTAGGTGTTAATTAAAGCATCCTTAACGGCAAATGCTTTGTTAATGGCAAAGGCGGCTTTGTAGTGGCTGCTCAATGAAGCTAGCGCCCCCCTGCTTTCTTCTTTGAGATCGTCTGCATCTTTTCTACGGAAGTTTTCTAACCTGCGTGATGACATTCTTTGCTGCTCAAAAGCCACCCCATACGCCGCGCTTCTATCTGCTTTTTCTCGACCTAAATAATCTTGACGCAATTCACCCATTTTTCTTTGATGTGCAAATGCCAGATCATATTCCAGATGAAAAGCATTAGTCATTTCTGAACTTTTACTTGCTTCTTTAACCTCATCAGAAGCTATATCAACCTCTTTCATTTTCATTAAAAGTTCGTTAATTTCTAAGACTGCTCCGTTAGTATTAAAGTTTTTAAAAGGCTCAATGCTTTCTAAATAATTACCTGACTCTATAAGCCTTGTTTGAACCAACTCTTGCGCGTCTAGTGATTTAAGGCGCTCTTTTAATGCCCTGTTAGATTTCCCGTTAACAAGTAAGTTTTCTCTTTGAATGGCTATATCTAATAATTTTAATTCTATAGACTCTAGCGTTTTTAAACCGCCCAAACTGGCTGGCAAAAATTCTAAAACTTTTTGAATTGATCTTCCCGCGCCATTAGCGATTCTGCCTATACTATTTAGCATAGAAGTTGATGCAGTAACGATTGCACTAGCTGCCTCAAGAATAGTTATGGCTATATTTTTTGAAAAAGCTGTAATGCCGCCCTGTTTGTTTATTTTCATCTCAACAAAAGAGCGTACTGCTTCTGATGCAGACTCAATAATTGGCGCGATTGAAGCAACCACTCGGTGAAAAACATTGCCTAAATAATCAGAAAGCCGAGCGATTGAATCGTTTGCATTTTCAACGCCCTCAATAAGCTCCAAGCTCATCACCAAGCCAAGCTCGTCAGCCTCCTTTTTCATGGCCTCCATTGCGTCTTTGCCGTCTTTAAGCATGTTGATAACTTTAGCGCCACGCGCACCAAACAGGTCGTACACAAAGCTAGCTCTGTCTGTTTCATTAGTCATTGTTTCAAGAGCAGTGGCGGCTTGGCCTAGAACATCAGTTACACTCCGAGTTGATCCATCAATATTTTTCGAGGATATGCCATAACGATCAAAAGCCTCTTTAGCAATGCCTGTTCCGCTAGCAACATCTGAGATATTGATTGCTAATTTTTGCATGGCTTTATCTAGCGACTTAGCCTCTAGGCCACCAATGCTTGCCGCATGCCTTAGCCTTTGCAATTCAGTAACAGAAATACCAATAGATCGACTAACCTTAGCCATGCTATCAGTAGCATCCATTGATTTTTTAACTAGATAGCCAAGGCCCACCGCGCCAGCCGCAAGACCGATAGCGCTTTTCATAGAGAAAGCAGCGCGAGAAATTGATTTGAGGCCAGCCGTTACAGCCATAAACGCTTTCTTGGTTTTATTTACAGCCTTTATCTGTATTTTAACGTCTTTATTTGCCATTTTTTAATTCCAAATAAGCTGCCCAAAGCAAAATTTCATCTGTAGATAAGACCATAACCTCCTCCAATGTTTTATGGAGATGCTCTGCAAGAATTATTGCAAAGCGTAGGTCATGATCTTTTTTTAGTTTTTTGTTGCTTCATCAAAATCAGGTTCATCTCCCCCCATTTCTGAAACAACTCGACTAATAACTTCGGGATCAACTGAACGCATTAGCTCAGTCATATTGGCCCGCTTAAAAATCATCTTTCCATCTTCATCTAGCGCTCGTAAAATAAACGTCATTGCCACAGCTTCGGCCTGTTTATTTTCAGCGTGCAATTTTAAAACCTCGCCTTGATCTTTAAAATTCATGGCGGGTTTGTAGTAAATAATCGACGGTTTTCCATCAACTACCCACTCTGGTATTTCTGAACTTTGAAGTTTTCCGCTCATCCGATCACGGAATTGAACTTTTGCTGCTTCTAACATTAAACTCATAATAAGTTCCCCGTTAATTAATCCCCGTTAAAAATTCACTGGCAGAGCCACGGGGAGGGACTTTTTCGGCTTTAACCTAGCCAGTGAAAACTTTAAACAGTGCCCCAAGTTAAAGCGCCTGTTCCTGTAAAGCTAAAGCTAGTCTCAATCATTCCCTCAATAGCTCCGCTTACGCCAATCTCTGTGACAATGGCAGAGCCAGTGGCATAGGTTGCAGAACTTGCGCTGCCCTCTGGGTAAAGATTTAACACGACAACAGCACCAATAGTGATTGCTGCTTGCCCTGCATCAGCCTCATCCCAAAACATCTCACATGAACCTGAGAAAGTAGCTTGTCCTGCTTTATACGTTTTTGAAGTATCACCTAAAGTGGTATCTTCAATTGTTCCTACACTCTGCGATAAAGAGTAAGACCTTAATTCGCCGATCGTGTCACTACCGATCTTTACAAGGCCCGCTGTTGCTGCATGGTTAGCCATTGACGGCCTCCTTTTTCGTTACGTTTTTGGTTTTAGATGAGGCTGGGGCTTTATCACTCCAACCGCGATTTTTCATGGTCTGAATCTGCGAGGCGTGAACATCCACGCTAGCTTTATCCTTGTACATCAGCATTATAAAATTCCTCTAGTTAGCCAGTGTTGATGGGGCGGCTGGATTTACTCTGTAAACACCATTAAACGTCAAGGTTGCTACCGCTATGGGTTTGTCAGATTCGTTGCTGTATTCAATGTCAGTGTCCTCTAGCATCACCTCAACTAGCTTTCCATTTAGCGTTTTATCAGCATAAATGGCGGTCTCTACTTCGGCGCAAATGGTGTCTATTAAATCTTCCACTCCATCTTTAGTTTTAGCTCTTGCCTCAACTCTTAAAGTTAGGTCATGCCATGCTCTAGTTGCGCTGCTCAAGTCCTCGTTCACAATGTCTTTGTCTGCGTAAATTGTGAGGCATGGCAACGAATCATGGTCAACATAAATTCGGGTATCAAAAACTCTACTGCCCGTTGTCGTTAATCCTGTCAAAGTAGTTACTAGCTGCTCTCTAACTTGTTGTCTTGCATGAGCCACTAGGATTGATCCTCTAAAACTAGCTCGACCATTCCAGTACCATCGACTTGAATGCCGATCACATGGTAAGTAGTAGAGCCAATAGCCACGGAAGCACCATGACCCACTCCTTGAACATCTGCGTTAGCACACGCAAAAGTAGGGTGAACGCCCTCAATGCCAGCGACCTCTATAAAAGCTTCATCTAAAATTCCACTGACCACTGAACCAGCGATTGTTGCATTAATAGCAAAATCATCCGTATCAAAAAACTCAGTAAAATCTTCAGCAAATGCCATTTTTATTTACTCTTTTTCTTAGACGCTTTTGGGGCTTCACTATAAGCTTCCGCTCTACCCATCTGAATTAGCACCCGTCCATCACTATCGCTCACCTCGGCAATAGCTCCCTTTAATAAATCTACACCGCTAGCAGCGGTTGAACTTAAAATTTTAATCTGCATAAAAACCTCGTCTAAGTGGGCGGGTTTGACCCCGCCCTATTTAAAGGATTAAGTGGTTATGAACCGCCAGAGCCTTTAGCAAATGACTGAGCGTGACGAACAGCAATATCAACGTCCTGCATACAAACTACGCGAACAGTGCCAGAAGCAGAGCCAGTAGAAGTATCCACGTTAATATCAAGACCGCCCCACATGCCGATGATTAAATCAGCGAAATTGCCAAACACAACTGTATTGGCAGTCATTTGGTTAGTAACTGCCATGTTGTAGCCGTTCACTTGACCATTTGCCATGACAAACTGACCCGAACCCGCATCTTTTGCCTTTTGCTTCATTGCGCCAGCCATTGCCGCCGTTGAAACATAACCAAGAGAACCGAACAAAGCGTTGTCAACAGAAACTTGCGATTCAACATCAACCATTTCGCCAAAGGTTGGATTACCAGCCGCAGCAAATGTCTTTGCGCCGATGCCAGTAGTTGCCAAAATTCCTGTAGGCTGATTGCTTGATCCAGTGCCAGCAATGGCAGATAAATCAATTGCCATAGCTAGGCGCATTGCCAAGTCGTTACGCACAAAGCCCTCAATATCAATAGAGCTTTGAAGAAGTAACTTTCGGCTAATGTCAGAGAACGCGCCAACTGTTTTTGGTGTCATTGATACTTGGTCAAATGCTGCTTGACTCTCAGTAACAGCCGCAGACTCAGCGACCCAGTAAGCTGTTGCTCCACTGGTTTGACGAGGAATGGCTACATTGCCATTTAGATCACGAAGCATGGTTGCGCCCATGCTAGCAACGACCATTGCATTCTCTAAACTATCAATAAATGAACTAGCGAGAAGATTTGTTGCAACAGTGTTGCCGCCCGCCGTTGCAGTGCCTACGTTAAGATCACGTTTTAAAACTTCACTTGGTACGAACAAACCTTGTGCAGTTCTGCCCATCTGATCTGCGGCTGCGCGAGAAGCTTCAAACTCAAACGCTGCATCTTCTTGAGCGCGGCGGTCACTAGGGTTAGCTAAAGCGTGAATTGCTTTCATAAAAGAAAAGTTACGAACTTCTTTGGCGCTTAAACCAATGTCATTATCTTTCTTTATTACTGGCTGGGCAGTTCCAATGGTATCTAACAATTGAGCGCGGAAAGCGTCAACAGATTTACCATCATTGATGAATGTACGAGCCATTTCTGGTTGGTTGTGCAAGTTACCCGCTGCTTCAATGTTTTGAATGCGATCAACTTCTGAGCGGCGTGCCGCCTCTACTTCTGCCCGAACATCTACAGTCGGGGTTTCAATTACTGCTGCTTGAGATTCCATGATTGGTTCCTTAATTTCTTTAATTTCGTTAACTTCAACTAATGTTTTATGATTACTGTTTGCTGACCGCCCTACACCTACTGAGGCATCTGCGGGGATACTTACAATCGACACCTCGTATGGTTCCCAATCCAAAGCTCGGTATGATTCAGCACCTTCCTTTTCCTCTTCCATCACCATGCGGTGTATCCTGTAACCCACGGAAACGTGCTTACGAATACCATCCATTACATCGTTAAATATCTCTGTTGCGCGTGCGCTATTGCCAAAACGCACAGTGGCCCGACCTACCCGATCACCATCAACAGAAACAGATTCCACAACGCCAACATGGTCAGAAGGGTCGTGATCTACAAGCACAGCACCGCCACCATTCAGTCTGCCAAGACGAATAGCGTTAGGGTTATGGTCAAGTATTTCATTGCCAAACCAGCGCTCAACAGGCTCCTCGCTGGAAAAAGCTAGGTCTACTGTTCGCGTTTCCGCATCAACAGATTCCCTATTTAAATTAAAGGTGCGAAATAAATCGCCCGTATTTATCTCATTCATCATTAGCCTCTTGATTGCTATTAATAATGTCATTAGTAGTTAGGCCAAAGCTTTCTAAAACTGCTAACTCAGCTTTACGCTCGGCGCATACGTCAATAAAATTCAAACCTGCTGCCGCTGTAATAGCAGTCAAGGTTCCCGTCCCCATCTCAACCATCAATTTATTTGCTTGCTGATCTTTTAGCGGATCAACCCAAGCCCAGCCGCGAGGTTGCCAATTCACTTTGGTAAACTTT
>Ga0206130_10001422_pt1 | contig 35068 bp, 48 predicted proteins | sample Helgoland_Spring_9_FD_148637 | JGI IMG/M metagenome (GOLD analysis project Ga0206130, IMG submission 148637) | Pelagic subsurface seawater microbial communities from Kabeltonne, Helgoland, North Sea - Helgoland_Spring_Bloom_20160512_1 | ecosystem: Environmental > Aquatic > Marine > Epipelagic ...
CGCGCCGATTGCGATGGACGAAGGCTTGCGTTTTGCGATTCGTGAAGGCGGTCGTACGGTAGGTGCGGGCGTTGTTGCGAAGATTCTTTAGCAGCCGTTGCGTTCACTGATTAAAGGCCGCCCCTGATGGGCGGCTTTTTTTTTGCGCGTTAAAAAGTATTGGCCACAAGCCATCTAGGGCGAGCTTCGCTGGTCGATTAATGATTAATTGGAATGGGCCAGAAGTATCTTTGGTGGTTTTGCAAATAGTGTTTTTTGCTCGTCATCAGTGTCTGTGCTAGCCTCAGACCCTATCGAATTCAACTCTTATGGTCTTGTGTAATGACTGAGCCGCGTGCCTATAAAAAATTCACCATAGATTGGCGTATTGCTTTTGGCTTTGTAGTATCGGTGATTTGGATATTGGCGGGCTTGGCTTATTTGTTGGGTGTGCTGGGTTGGGCCGAGTTTCTGCAATTGCCAACGGGCGATATTGGCAGCTTTTTAGAGGGTGCTTTCGCCCCGCTAGCTTTTTTATGGCTGGTAATTGGGCACTTTATGCAGCAAAAAGAAATTAGCACCAATACTAAAGCCATTGGGTTGCAGGAGATGAGTGCTCGGCGGCTTGAGTTGCACTCGCAGCGCGATAGTTATTTCAAGTTGCTCACGCTGGTGCAAAGTCAGCTGGGCTCTATTGCCAGTTTTCACTATATGTCGGTATGTGGGCCTACCGGTACGGGTGAAATGAGTAGCGAAGAGTTTGTTGCTTTGCGCTCGCAATCTGAAACTGCCGACAGCGCTTTGTTTGTGCGCAAGATGATTTCGTTGGCTCTCTATAATCGCGCTGACCCGAGTATGTTGCGCGCAATTTTTTATGGCAGTGAGATCCGCACGCGGCACTCGACCCACTTTATTGAAACCTTTGCAAGGCTGCTCGACAACGCTGCGGCGGTCGATACCGACAGCATGATTTGCGATGCGCTATTAAACGGATCGCCTGCGGGCATGCTATACCGGATTGTCGGGCTAGTCGGCAGTGGCGACTCGCTAGAGGCGGTTGTGGGTGTCGCGCCGTCAGTGGGCGGTTAGGGGTCTGTGCGTGCTTGTATTGATAGGCTTGGGGTATGGATTTCAGGTATAGAGCTCAGATAGTGCGCGAACGATAGCGAGTAGGGCTAGCACCGTAAGTAATAGTTTTACCACCCATTCAAATTGAGTGGCATCGATTTTTTGCCGCCAGTGCGTACCTAAAAATGAGCCGCCAATAGCGGCTGCTCCCATCATCAGTATTTCTAGCCAGTAATCGCTAAAAGCAAAGCCGGCAGCAACAAATATTATTAACTTTAAGATGTGTCCCGTCGTCATAAAAATGGCCATGGTGCACACAATTTGATGTTGATCGTTGAGTCGCCTCAGTAACAGCGGCAGTGGCAGTGGGCCGGGTGCGCCTACCATCAGTCCGAGTCCTGTTTGCACGGCGCCAATCATATAAAAAGAATCAAGCTTTCCCACTAGGCGCTGAAATTGTCCGCTCCAGGTGTTGAGCATAATGTAAAGGCCAATCATGAGTGGAATGTAGGTTAGTGCAATGTTGAATAGCGCAAGGGCCACAAGCCCAATGCCTATGAGTGAGCCAAGCGCATGTTGCGCTGCAAACTGCCAGTGAATATCTCGCCACGATAGCGCAGCTCGGCTGGTGTTGCTCAAAAGTTGAATGGCGCTATGCACTGGGATTAATGCAGCGGCAGGCAGGAATCCGGGCAGGGCTGCAATGAGCAGCATGCCGCCACCAAATCCAAACACTCCGGCCACTGTTGATGTGGTTAGCGTGATTAGCATCAGTATAAGTATTGTCGGGTCGAGCGTTATCAAGCGGCAGTACTCTGTTTTTCGTTCGCAGGTTGAGCGCTGAAAGATGTTATGGTGCCGCCCGCTGCGTTTAATGACGGCCCTTACGCGCTGGGGGTTTGAAGCTTCGCAAAGCGAGCAGGTTTTATCCAACAGTCTATTTAATTGACCAACGCTAGTGTTTATTTGTCTAACGTAACAAATTTCTCTGGTAGAGTCTTGGTGAGCGACTAAAATTAAGCGATGAAAACAGCACTTGTACTTTCCGGTGGCGGCGCACGCGGTGCTTATCAGGTAGGCGTATTAAAAGCGATTGCCGATATGCATCCTAAGCATGCGAGTAATCCATTCTCTATTATTAGTGGCACCTCGGCGGGTGCTATTAATGCCGTGGCGCTTGCTTCCTCGGCGAATAACTTTCGCTTAGGTGTGAAAAAGGTCGAAAAGATCTGGGCGACGTTACACGTTAATCGTGTTGTCAAAGCGAGTGCCGTTGAGTTGTTAAAAAATGGGTTGAAGTTATCGGCATCGTTTTTTAACAAGGGCGTTGCCCGCGGAAGACCCTTAGCGTTGCTGAACAATGACCCCCTGCGCGAAATGCTCTCGCAGGTTATTCGGTTTAATAATATTCAGCGCCGCATTGATGCCGGATATCTCGAGGCGTTGGCTATTACGGCCACTAGTTATGCCACCGGCAACTCCGTTTCTTTTTTTCAGGGTAATTCTGATTTGCGCCGTTGGCGGCATAACAAGCAGATTGGTGTGCCTACCGTATTAGATGTCCATCATCTTTTGGCGTCTTCAGCCATTCCTACCGTGTTTCCTCCGGAAAAGATTAATCGGCAGTATTTTGGTGATGGATCTTTGCGACAGCTCTCGCCCCTTAGTCCTGCATTGCGTTTAGGGGCCGATCGAATTGTTGTTATTGGTGTGCGTGGTCACAGTAAAACGTCAATTGTCGCGCGCCGCGATCATATGCCTTCGTTGGCTCAGACCATGGGTCATATATTTAATTCGGCTTTTATTGACTCGCTTGAAAACGACCTCGATCATTTGTTGCGCGTGAATGAGCTGTTGGGGGTTATTCAAAATGAGGCGCCGCATTTTATGGGTGGGCCGATGAGGCCTATTGATACACTGGTAATCAGGCCTTCTGTTGATTTCGATAAGCTCGCGGGCGAGCATATCTGCGATTTGCCGAGGGGTTTGAGGACTGCTTTGAAAGCAATGGGCGCCGGCAATAAAAGTGGCGGCGGCAATCTAGCCAGTTATTTACTATTTGAGTCGGCCTTTTGCAAAGAGTTGATTCAGTATGGCTACTCCGATGCTATGGCTGAGTCCGAAGCTATCCGCAGTTTTTTCGCGCTACCGCCTTTAAAATAGGGCTTTTTCTGCTTCCTCGCCACGTGCTCGCGCTCGCGACTTCGTCGTAAGGGCTTATTAAATTTAAGCTCAGATTCTGTTTGACACATCAGGTACTCGGCTATAGAATGCGCGCTCGCTTTTGAGGGTGTGCGTGTTGTTAATTGGCTCGTCAAATCAGCCAATTACACGTTTCAGGCAGGCTCGCAGAGGTTATGTAGCGCTTTCTTAGTTATGCAAAGCGTCGGTTCTTTTTTTGTGGAGTGATAAAACGTGGTTCAAAGTCAACGCATTAGAATTCGCCTTAAGGCCTTTGATCACCGATTAATCGATTCCTCTGCAGCCGAAATCGTGGAAACCGCTCGTCGTACAGGTGCGCAGGTCCGTGGCCCAATCCCACTGCCTACCCGTAAAGAGCGATTCACAATTCTCGTCTCCCCGCATGTCAATAAAGACGCGCGTGATCAGTACGAAATTCGTACTCACAAGCGTTTGATGGATATCGTTGAGCCTACCGAAAAGACTGTCGATGCGTTAATGAAGCTCGACCTTGCGGCTGGCGTGGAAGTACAAATTAGCCTCGGCTAGGTGCAAGCCTAATCGAGATGTGGAGTTACCTGCAGCGCGCCAGCGTCAACGGTAGCAATCTTCGGTGTAACGTTAGCGACTCGCACAGTGCGGGTGGTAGGCGGCCAGAGCGGGTAATCAGCCCCGTACACTAAGAGGTTTTAAAAATGACAATAGGTTTGGTCGGCCGCAAAAGCGGTATGACACGTGTTTTTACTGACGATGGCGTTTCGATCCCCGTAAGTGTGGTCGAGGTTGAGCCTAATCGGATTACCCAGATTAAAACTGCTGAGACTGACGGCTATGACGCTGTGCAGGTAACTGTTGGTGAGCGCCGTGCTTCACGCGTGACCAAAACTGCTGCGGGTCTTTTTGCTAAGGCGCAAACGGGCGCCGGTCGCGGTTTGTGGGAATTGCGCTTGCCGCAGGCAGATGCTGAGCTTGCAGTGGGTGGTGCGCTTACCGTGGATACGTTTGCGGTAGGACAAAAAATTGACGTCACAGGTCAGAGCAAGGGTAAGGGTTTTCAGGGCGGTATCAAGCGCTGGAACTTCACCATGCAGGATGCGACTCACGGTAACTCAATATCGCATCGATCGAATGGTTCGATAGGCCAGTGCCAAACGCCGGGTCGTGTATTTAAAGGTAAAAAAATGTCGGGTCACATGGGTGCTGAGCAAGTGACTATCCAGAATCTTGAAGTGGTTCGGGTAGATGCGGAGCGCAATTTAATTTTAGTTAAGGGTGCAATTCCCGGTGCGCCAGGCGGTGATGTAATTATCAAGCCTGCTGTTAAAACTAAAAACTAGACCGGTACTGGAGGAGAGAAAATATTATGCAACTAGCTCTTGCAGAACCAGGTAACGCCAGTGCAGGATCCGTTGAAGTTTCGGATACTGCTTTTGGTAAAGATTATAACGAAGATCTTGTCTATCAAGTCGTCACCGCCTATATGGCCAAGGCGCGGCAGGGTACTCGAGCGCAAAAGACGCGTTCGGAAGTTAGTGGTGGCGGTGCTAAGCCGTGGCGACAAAAAGGTACTGGGCGTGCTCGCGCAGGCACCATTCGCAGTCCTATTTGGCGTACTGGTGGTGTGACGTTTGCTGCCAAGCCTCAAGATTTCTCGCAAAAAGTAAATCGCAAGATGTATCGCGCCGCAATGCGCGCCATTTTGTCAGAATTGGCGCGTCAAGAGCGTTTGGTGGTGGTGGAGAGTTTTGCGCTTGAAGCTCCTAAGACCAAGGCTTTGATTGCTAAGTTGGCTGATTATGGCTTGGCGGGTGCTTTGATTGTTACAGAAGATGTCGATACGAATTTGTATTTGTCATCTCGAAACTTGCACAAGACCGATGTGCGTGATGTTCATTCTGCTGATCCAGTCAGTCTGCTTGCTTTTGAAAAAGTGATCATTACTGTAGCGGCATTGAAAAAATTTGATGAGGTGTTGGGATGAATCAGGAGCGCCTATTAAAGGTATTGTTAGCGCCGCATATCTCAGAGAAGGCAGCGCTTGCTGGGGATCAGTCGAATGCAGTTGTATTTCGTGTGGTTCCTGATGCAACTAAGCGTGAAATAAAAGGTGCGGTTGAGCAGCTTTTTAAAGTTAAAGTTGAGGCGGTTCAAGTTCTCAATGTTAAAGGTAAGGTTAAGCGCAACCGCTATGGTTTAAGCGCTAAGCCAAGCTGGAAAAAGGCTTACGTAAGTCTTGCTGCCGGTCATGATATTGATTTCGCTCTAGCTGATTAAGCTGGCGCAACCTAATAGTTAGTGTAAAAAAGTTTTTGGAGATTAGCGCAAATGCCAATCGTAAAAAGTAAACCAACATCGCCGGGTCGGCGGTTTGTAGTCAGGGTTGTTAACCCCGACCTGCACAAAGGTGCACCCTACAAGCCACTACTTGAGAAGAAGAGTAAAACTGGGGGCCGTAATAATGCGGGTCGCATAACGACTCGTCATCGTGGCGGCGGTCATAAGCAGCATTACCGCGTGGTTGATTTTAAACGCAATAAAGACGGTATTCCGGCAAAGGTTGAGCGCCTAGAGTACGATCCTAATCGCACTGCTCATCTGGCTTTGTTGTTGTACGCAGACGGCTCGCGTGCCTACATTATCGCGCCTAAGGGTGTAAGTGCTGGCGATAGTATTATTTCTGGCGAAGCGTCGCCAATTAAGCCAGGAAACACTCTGCCGATTCGCAATATTCCGGTGGGTAGTTTGATTCATTGTGTTGAGCTTAAGCCTGGTAAGGGTGCGCAGATGGTGCGCTCGGCCGGTGGCAGCGCGCAGCTGGTTGCTCGAGAAGGTTCTTACGCTACTTTACGTATGCGTTCGGGCGAAATGCGCAAGGTTTTGGTTGAGTGTCGTGCAACGTTGGGCGAAGTGTCTAACAGTGAGCATAATTTGCGTTCGTTGGGTAAGGCTGGTGCATCGCGCTGGCGTGGTATCCGACCAACGGTAAGGGGTGTAGCAATGAACCCGGTTGATCACCCGCACGGTGGTGGTGAAGGTCGTACATCTGGAGGTCGTCATCCTGTGTCGCCTTGGGGTATGCCAACCAAAGGTTACAAAACTCGTAAGAACAAGCGAACCGACCGCCTTATTGTGCGTCGTCGCGGTTCTAAATAAGCAGGCCGGAGGAGGCAAGCGTGCCACGTTCATTAAAAAAAGGTCCGTTCATCGATCTGCATCTGATGAAAAAGATAGAAGTAGCCAACGAGAAAAACGAAAAGCGTCCAATAAAGACTTGGTCGCGTCGCTCGATGGTTTCCCCAGATATGGTGGGATTAACTATTGCAGTACACAATGGTCGTCAGCACGTTCCTGTGTTTGTGACTGAAGATATGGTTGGCCATAAGTTGGGAGAATTTTCTCCTACTCGTACTTACCGTGGCCACACGGCTGATAAAAAAGCCAAGCGTTAGGCAATTTGTGAGGTTATAGGATGGAAGTTGCAGCGAAACTTACAGGCGCCCAGATATCTGCACAGAAAGTGCGTCTGGTGGCCGATCAGATACGCGGTAAAACTGCTGAAGACGCTATCGATATTTTAGGCTTTAGCAAGAAAAAAGCGGCTGGAATTGTGTTGAAATTACTTAACTCGGCAATAGCTAATGCCGAGCATAACGAAGGCGCAGATGTTGATGAATTGCGTGTTTCTACCGTTTTCGTTGACGAGGGTCGCACCATGAAGCGACTGAAGCCTCGTGCCAAGGGTCGTGCTGATAGAATTTTGAAGCGCGCCTGTCATATAACCGTTAAAGTTGCCGACTAGCCCGGCTCGTTAGGAGAAGACCATATGGGTCAGAAAGTTCATCCTACTGGAATCCGTCTTGGGATTACCAAGCAGCATAGTTCGATTTGGTATGCTGATGGAAAAAATTATGCCAAGCGGTTAGTTACCGACTTGAGTGTTCGTGAGTATATTGAAGACAAGTTAAAAAGTGCTTCGGTCAGCAAGGTTGTGATTGAGCGTCCAGCACAAACGGCGCGCATTACTATCCACACTGCGCGTCCGGGTATTGTGATTGGCAAGAAAGGCGAGGATGTCGATAAGTTGCGCAAGGAATTGACCCGTCAAATGGGCGTTCCGGTTCACATCAATATCGAAGAAATCCGTAAGCCTGATCTTGATGCCAAGCTTGTAGCGCAGAATGTGGGCGGGCAGTTAGAGCGCCGCGTAATGTTCAGGCGTGCTATGAAGCGAGTTGTACAAAATGCGATGCGTGCTGGAGCTGAAGGTATAAAGGTTCAGGTTGGCGGTCGTTTAGGCGGTGCAGAGATCGCCCGTTCAGAGTGGTATCGCGAAGGCCGCGTGCCGTTACATACATTGCGCGCTGATATCGATTATGCGACACACGAGGCACTAACTACTTACGGGATCATAGGCATTAAAGTCTGGATCTTTAAGGGTGAAGTTCTTGATGTCGAAACGCAAACCGAGCAAGCCGCTGGCGGTAGAAAGTAAAGGTTTATAGTAATGTTGCAACCTAAACGTACAAAATTTCGCAAGGCCCAGAAGGGTCGTAACCGTGGTTTAGCACACCGTGGTAGCAAGGTAAGCTTCGGCGAGTTCGGCCTGAAGTGTACCGGTCGGGGCCGTATTACCGCTCGACAGATTGAAGCTGCCCGTCGTGCCATGACTCGGCATATTAAGCGTGGCGGTAAAATCTGGATACGCGTTTTTCCAGATAAGCCAATCACCCAAAAGCCTTTAGAAGTTAGGCAGGGTAAAGGTAAGGGTAATGTTGAGTACTGGGTTGCCCAGGTTTGTCCGGGCAAGGTGCTTTATGAGGTTGAGGGAGTTTCAGAGGAGATGGCGCGCGAAGCATTTGCGTTAGCTGCCGCTAAGCTACCACTGCCCACCACATTTGTTAAGCGTACGGTGATGTAAATGAAAGCCAGTGAATTGAGAACTAAATCAACAGACGAGCTCAATGCTGAGCTGCATAAGTTATTGGAAGAGCGTTTTCGCCTTCGTACGCGAAAAGCAACCGGCCAACTAACTCAAACGCATCTGTTGCGAGAAAATCAGCATGATGTTGCACGACTAAAGACCGTGCTGAAAGAGCAAGCGAAATAAGGCATAGATGATGGCAAACCAAGAAAAATCAGCGCGCATGGTAACCGGTAGAGTTGTTAGCGACAAAATGGATAAAACGATTACCGTTTTGATAGAGCGTCGTGTTAAGCACGCTCTTTACGGTAAGTACTTGACGCGTTCAACTAAGTTGCACGCGCATGATGAAAAAAATGATTGCCAGGTGGGTGATTTGGTTGCGATAAGTGAGTCGCGTCCATTATCAAAAACCAAGACCTGGATGTTGCAAGAAATTTTAGAGAAAGCTGCTGAAGCATAGTGGTTGAGGGGTGTTGGTTGGCCTTTGCCACATCGCCTCTTGTGATAGCAAAATATAACGTCTGTGTAGTGCAACGGTGCTGCAAGACTAAGAACTGGTTTGGAGCCATACAATGATACAAACGCAAAGCTATTTAGAAGTCGCCGATAACAGTGGTGCGCGGCGTGTTATGTGTATCAAGGTTTTGGGTGGTTCGCACCGACGTTACGCACGTGTCGGCGACATCATTAAAGTGACTGTCAAAGAAGCGATTCCGCGTGGCAAGGTAAAGAAAGGCCAGGTTATGAATGCTGTTGTGGTGCGTACCAAAAAGGGCGTTCGTCGTGCCGACGGTTCGTTGATAAAGTTTGATGATAATGCAGCGGTGCTGCTCAATCAGGCATTGGCGCCAATTGGTACTCGTATTTTTGGCCCGGTTACTCGCGAGCTGCGTGGCGAGAAGTTTATGAAAATCATTTCACTGGCGCCCGAAGTACTTTAGCGCTAGAGATTGAAGAAAAGAGGTTAGGCATGCAGCGTTGAGGTAAGCGCGTTGCAACTAGAGAATATAATCCCAGTACGAATTTTGAAAGCGTAAGGTTATGAACAAAATTAAAAGAGAAGATGAAGTTATTGTCATCGCCGGTAAAGACAAAGGCAAACGCGGCAAGGTGCAGCGTTTAGTTGGCGAGACCAAGATTTTGGTGAGCGGTCTGAATATGGTTAAGCGCCATACTAAGGCTAATCCGCAAGCGGGCGTGCCCGGCGGTATTGTTGAAAAAGAAGCTCCCATACAGATATCAAACGTGGCGATCTTTAATCCGAAAACTAACAAGGCAGATCGTGTTGGTTTTCGTGTAGAGGGCGACACTAAAGTACGTATTTTTAAATCAAATAACGAATTGGTCGAGCTTTAGGCCCGTTAGGGTTTAGTAAGCGAGTCGGGTAATTCGAAGGTTTAACATCAGGCAGACGACATGGCTAGGTTGAAAGAATTATATAACGCGGAATTAGCGCAGAAGCTCAAAGAAGAATTGGGCTTAGACAATGTAATGGCAGTGCCGCGTATTACTAAAATCACGCTAAATATGGGCGTTGGCGAAGCGCTTGGCGATAAAAAGATTTTGGAGCACGCGGTAAGTAACTTAGAGCAGATTGCTGGCCAGAAAGTTGTTGTCACGCGCGCACGCAAATCTATTGCGGGTTTTAAGGTTCGCGAAGGCTGGCCGATAGGTTGTAAAGTTACTTTGCGTAGCGAGCGCATGTATGAGTTTTTAGACCGCTTGATTAGTATCTCTATACCGCGAATCAGAGATTTTCGCGGCATGAGCCCTAAATCGTTTGACGGTCGTGGTAACTACTCAATGGGCGTTACAGAGCAGATTATTTTTCCAGAAATAGATTACGACAAAATCGACACTATTCGCGGCCTAGATATTGCCATTGCCACGACGGCAAAGACGGACGAGCAAGGTCGAGCACTGTTGGCGGCGTTTAATTTTCCGTTTAGAGCTAAGTAGAACACCAACCTCGATTAGATTTGAGAGAGCAGAGACATGGCTAAACAATCAATGATAGAGCGCGAAAAGAAGCGCACTAAAACTGTTGCTAAATACGCAGTGAAGCGCGCCGCAATCAAGGCAAAAATCGCTGACCCTGAGACTTCCGATGAAGATCGTTGGGAAGCTCAGATGGCACTTCAAAAGCAACCGCGAGATGCGAGCAAATCGCGCGGCCGCCGTCGCTGTCAAGTCACCGGCAGGCCTCACGGTGTTTACCGAAAGTTTGGCTTGTGTCGTAATAAGTTGCGTGAAGCTGCGATGAATGGTTATGTCCCAGGCTTGGTAAAAGCCAGCTGGTAGGTTTGTTGGTAAGTTTGGGTAACATTTTAAGAAATATCGAAACGCTTGTTAAAGCGGAGAGTTAACAAATATGAGTATGCAAGATCCTATTGCGGATATGTTGGCCAGAATTCGTAACGCACAAATGGCTGAGAAAGTGTCGGTGGCAATGCCATCTTCAAAGACGAAAGTTGCCATTGCTAATGTGCTTCAAAGCGAAGGTTATGTTGGTGGCGTAAACGTCAAAGATAATGATGGTAAGGCTGAGCTCACTATTGAGTTGAAGTACTTTGACGGGAAGCCTGTCATTGAGGAGATTCATCGCGCTAGCCGTCCAGGTTTGCGGGCCTATTCGGGTAAAGAAGATCTGCCTACGGTGCGTAACGGTTTGGGCATATCGATTATTTCGACTAACCGCGGTTTGATGAGCGATAAGCAAGCTCGTGAAGCGGGCGTTGGTGGCGAAGTTATTTGTACGGTCTTTTAAGAAAGCGTATTTGTTTTTGGTTTTTGCCAGAGGTGATGCTAGATACTCTGGCGAGCCGGTCAAGATTAGGATATAGGGTTTAGGTAACAGATATGTCACGAATTGCGAATAATCCAGTGACGCTGCCTGCGGGCGTCGAGCTAACGGTTGTCGATCAGCGAGTCGCTGTGAAAGGCAGCAAAGGTACGTTGGAAATGGCTTTGCATAGCCAGGTCGGTGTGAACGTTGATAGCAATGTTGTCACTTTTGCCGCGCTTAACAGCAGTAAAGTTTCGCGAGCTATGTCCGGCACGGTTCGGTCTTTAGTAAGCAACATGGTTCACGGTGTGACTGAGGGCTTTGAGCGGAAGCTTGTATTGAATGGCGTTGGTTATCGAGCTAAGGCTAGTGGCAGCACCATTAACTTGACGTTGGGTTTTTCTCACCCTGTTGAGTATGAGTTGCCCGCCGGCGTAACCGTAGAAACTCCAAGCCAGACTGAAATTGTTTTGAAGGGCATTGATAAGCAGCAAGTGGGTCAGGTAGCTGCAGAGATACGTGCTTTTAGACCGCCAGAGCCTTACAAAGGTAAGGGTGTTCGCTACGCAGACGAGCAGGTTCGTCGTAAAGAAGCGAAAAAGAAATAATTAGCGATTTTTTTCAAAGATTTACTGCGGCATGTTTTTTTGCATACGCACAGTTTTAATGAGGTCAGCATGAGTGACAAAAATAAGGCTAGATTGCGAAGAGCGCGACGTAGCCGGGTCAAAATCAGAGAGCTAGGTGTCGATCGATTAAGCGTTAATCGCACGCCAAGGCATATTTACGCGCAAATACTATCGGCCAATGGCGATCGTGTTATTGCGGCAGCGTCCACTTTAGAAAAATCTTTGCGCGAGTCAGCAACAGGTAATGTTGACGCAGCAAAAGCGGTGGGTTCATTAATAGCTGAGCGAGCTAAAGCGGCTGGTGTTGCTTCGGTGGCGTTTGATCGCGGCGGTTATAAATATCATGGTCGAGTTAAGGCGTTGGCTGATGCCGCGCGTGAAGCAGGTCTGGAATTCTAGGGTAGCTATATGGCGTTTAACGATTCAAAAAAAGATAACGAAGAAGGCTTGCAAGAGAAGTTAGTGCAAGTCAATCGAGTTGCTAAAGTAGTTAAAGGTGGCCGAATTTTTGGTTTCACTGCCTTAACTGTTGTTGGTGATGGTAATGGCCGCGTTGGCTTTGGTCGTGGCAAGGCGCGTGAAGTGCCGGTTGCAATCCAAAAGGCAATGGAAGCGGCGCGACGCAATATGATTGATGTCGATCTTAAAGCGGGCACCTTGCAGTATGCCGTTAAGGCTAACCACGGTGCGTCGAAGATCTATATGCAGCCTGCGTCAGAAGGTACTGGTGTTATTGCTGGTGGTGCGATGCGTGCGGTATTGGAAGTAGCTGGCGTGCATAACGTGCTGGCTAAATGTTACGGTTCGACTAACCCTGTCAATGTGGTGCGTGCCACCATTAAGGGCTTGGGTAATATGCGTTCGCCAAGTCAAATCGCGGCTAAGCGTGGCAAAAACTTATCTGACATAGTTGCTGATAAAACAGCCTAGTGATTAGGCTCTAGCGGCCCATTGGTGAAGCGCTAAGAGCCGGATTTAAAGAATTGGAGTACAACCATGGCAGCTACAAAAACCATTAAGGTTAAACAAATCCGCAGTAGTGCGGGACGTGTCAAAGCGCATAAATCGAGCTTGCGCGGACTTGGCTTACGTCGTATTAATCATGTTGTTGAGGTTGAAGATACGCCTTCAACGCGAGGCATGATCAACACCGTGCACTATTTAGTGACCATTGTTGAGTAATTGTTGAGTGTTTGTTGAGTAGTTGAGCAGTTGCGTAGTTGAGTAGTTGAGTAGTTGAGTAGTTGAGAAATATTTTAAAGTTAGTCGTCGTTATCATAGGTTTTTAGCAGTATTTGCCTAAAGCCCGATACAGCCAAGAGTTAACAGTTAGGATTAAAGAGTCATGAGCGAAATGATGCGGTTAAACAGTCTAAGCCCGGCTGACGGTCATCGAAAAGCGGCCAAGCGTGTTGGGCGTGGCATTGGCAGTGGTTCGGGTAAAACTTGTGGCCGCGGACACAAGGGTCAAAAATCGCGTTCTGGCGGCAGTGTTCGTCCGGGTTTTGAGGGCGGCCAAATGCCTTTGCAAAAGCGCCTGCCTAAGTACGGTTTTACGTCGCGCATCGGCCGTGTTAGTGACCAAGTTCGCGTGGGCGAGCTCGATAGCGTCACGGGTGATGTGGTTGATGTCAGCACGCTCAAAGCGGCTGGGTTAATTGGCCAAAAGATCGTACAGGCGAAGATATTTTTGCAGGGCGAAGTAACACGCGCACTGACTATTAAGGGTTTGGCTGTTTCTAAAGGCGCTCGTGTAGCGATTGAAGCTGCCGGCGGCCGCATTGAAGATTAATCAGTTCGAAGTTTGCCAATATAACAACGGCGTAAAGGTATTCATTCGCAATTATGGCTAAACCAGGCTTAACACCCAATATGAACTCTGGCCTAAGTGAGCTATGGGCTCGGCTTCGTTTTGTATTGCTAGCGATTTTTATTTACCGCGTGGGCACTCATATACCTGTGCCGGGAATCAATCCTGATCGCCTAGCCGAGTTGTTTACTCAGAATCAGGGCACGATTCTGGATATGTTTAATATGTTTTCTGGTGGTGCCTTGGAGCGCATGAGTATTCTAGCGCTGGGTATCATGCCTTATATCTCAGCCTCGATCATCATGCAGTTAATGAGCTCGGTGAGTGCTACGCTCGATCAGTTGAAGAAAGAAGGCGAGTCCGGCCGACGCAAGATTACGCAGTACACGCGTTATTTGACGGTGGCACTGGCATTAATTCAAGCAGCCGGTATGTCGAGTGGTTTGGCAAGCCAGGGTCTGGCTTATGTGTCAGGCATGGGTTTTTATATTCCGGCCGTAGTGTCATTGGTCACGGGTGCGGTTTTCATGATGTGGCTGGGTGAGCAGATTACCGAGCGCGGCATTGGTAACGGCATTAGTATTTTGATTTTTGCGGGCATCGTCGCAGGCTTGCCCGCTGCTGTTGGTCAGTCGCTGGAGCAGGCGCGCACCGGTGAGATGAATTGGTTATTGCTCGGCGGCGTATTGGTGTTGGCTTTTGCACTTATCTTTTTTATCGTGATTATTGAGCGTGGGCAGCGCCGCATCACGGTCAACTATGCGAAAAGGCAGCAGGGCCGAAAAGTGTTTGCGGCGCAAAGCAGTCATTTGCCGCTTAAGGTCAATATGGCTGGTGTAATCCCCGCTATTTTTGCATCAAGTATTTTATTGTTCCCCGCGTCTATTGCCCAGTGGTTTGGCCAGTCGGGAGAAGGTTCGGAGTGGTTGCAGGACTTAGCGCTCTATATCAGCCCAGGGCAGCCGTTGAATATATTGTTGTTTACTATTTTCATCGTGTTCTTTTGCTTTTTCTACACGGCGTTGATGTTCAACCCCGATGAAGTCGCTGAGAACCTGAAGCGTCAGGGAGCGTTCATCCCAGGTATTCGCCCAGGAAAGCAGTCAGCAGATTATATCGACGGCGTGTTAACCCGCTTAACGATGTTTGGCTCGATGTATATGGCAGGCATTTGTTTGTTGCCGCAGTTTTTACAAGTGACCGCTAACGTGCCTTTCTACCTTGGCGGTACTTCGCTACTCATTGTGGTGGTGGTAGTCATGGATTTTATGTCGCAAGTGCAGTCGCATTTGATGTCGCATCAGTATGACTCGGTCATGAAAAAAGCTAATTTGAAGAATTTTGGTGGCAGTGGTCTGGCACCTAAGTAAGTTATTAGGAAGAGCATTATGAAAGTTAGAGCTTCGGTTAAAAAGATTTGCCGCAACTGCAAAATAATTCGTCGCAAAGGTGCGGTTCGAGTGATTTGTAGTGCTGAACCCCGTCATAAGCAGCGTCAGGGTTAGGTGGTAGGGTCGTCAAGGGGAGCACCTAAGGCGGCAAAACAACAGATTCGCCGATTGATTTTTCGTCGGTCAGCAGGTATTCTTGCGCGCTTTTTTGGTTTGAGCCTCAAATCAAGCGGTGTTTTTTCGCAGCAAGCAGATTGCCCGAGTAAAAAGAACAGCACATTTAAGAGAACACTGGAGAAAAAGAATGGCCCGTATAGCAGGCGTCAATATTCCTGACCACAAGCATGCCGTTGTGTCGCTTACCCATATATTTGGCGTAGGTAATACCACCGCAGCTGCATTGTGTAAGGCTGTCAACATCGACCCGAGCACAAAGATCAGTGCCCTGTCAGAGTCTGAGATAGATGATTTACGCTCAGAAGTTTCTAAGTTGCCAGTTGAAGGTGATTTGCGTCGAGAAATTTCGATGAATATCAAGCGCTTGCTTGATTTGGGTTGCTATCGAGGTTTGCGTCATCGTCGAGGTTTGCCACTGCGCGGCCAGCGAACTAAAACCAATGCTCGTACACGCAAAGGTCCTCGCAAGCCAATTCGTAAGTAGATAAACCGACAATTAACAATTTTATTGATATTGATAAAAAGGTAAGTAAATAGCATGGCAAAGCCCGGAGCACAAAGCGGCCGAAAGAAGGTCAAGAAGGTGGTAGCGGACGGTATCGCACATATACACGCGTCGTTCAACAACACAATTATTACGATTACTGACCGACAGGGTAATGCGCTTTCATGGGCAACATCTGGCGGTTCTGGCTTTCGTGGATCGCGAAAAAGTACGCCGTTTGCTGCGCAGGTGGCTTCTGAACGAGCCGGCACAGCGGCTAAAGAATACGGTCTGCAAAACCTTGATGTTAGGGTTAAGGGGCCTGGGCCCGGCCGCGAGTCTGCGGTGCGAGCGCTCAACACGTGTGGCTACAACATCAACAGCATTACTGATGTAACGCCTATCCCACACAACGGTTGCCGACCACCTAAACGCCGTCGCGTTTAAGTTGATAGGTTATTAATTAGAACAAATGGGCACTCAGTAACGCTTAGCTCTCATCAATGAGCTTCGCGATTAGCCCGGTAAACAATCAAGCATACTAGCTTATTAGTCAGGATCGAAAACTATGGCTCGATATTTAGGCCCAACTTGTAAATTAGCACGTCGCGAGGGCACCGATTTGTTCCTCAAAAGCGGCGTACGATCGCTCGATAGCAAATGTCGCGCAGAGTCTGTGCCAGGTATGCATGGCGCTCGCCGCGGTCGTTTATCGGATTATGGTGTGCAGCTTCGCGAGAAACAAAAAGTGCGCCGTATGTACGGTATTTTAGAAAAGCAATTCCGCAACTATTACAAAACAGCCGCGCGTAAAAAAGGCGCTACGGGTGAGAACTTGTTGCAGTTGTTAGAAGGCCGTTTAGATAACGTGGTGTATCGTATTGGTTTTGGCTCAACTCGTTCAGAGTCGCGTCAGCTTGTGTCACATGCCTCGGTGTTGGTGAATGGTCAAGTAGTGAATATCGCCTCTTATCAAGTGCAGCCTGGCGATCTCGTTTCGGTACGTGAAAAAGCCAAGAAGCAGTTACGCATTCAATCAGCGATGTCTTTAGCCGCCCAGCGTGGTCGTGTTGATTGGATTGAAGTGAATGAGGGTAATCTTGAGGGCACTTACAAGTCGGCTCCAGAGCGCGCTGATTTACCTTCAGAAATTAATGAAAGTTTGATTGTTGAGCTGTATTCGAAGTAACAAGCAGGCTTGGTAAGTGTTTGAGTAGTGTCGGCGCGAGTGGCAGTGGTCCACTGGGTCGATTGGGTTTAGCAGTCTGAGAGCGGTCGACTGCGGCATAAGATTTCGGCATGGGTGATCTCTTTGATCTAGACCGGCCGAGTGTTTCTTCGGATGTAAGCCCCATCCGAAAACCAGTTAATCAATTACAGGTAACGATATGCTAAGTGCAGGCAGCGATTTTCTAACACCCCGTTTAATTGATGTGCAAGAACTCAGCGAAACCCGAGCTAAAATTACGCTCGAACCTCTTGAGCGAGGTTTTGGTCATACTCTGGGTAACGCCTTGCGTCGTATATTGCTTTCTTCTATGCCTGGTGCAGCTATCAGTGAAGTAGAAATTGAAGGCGTGCTTCATGAGTACAGTGCTATTGAAGGCGTGCAGGAAGATGTTATTGAGATCTTGCTCAATCTAAAGGGTATTTCAGTTGTAATGAATGAGCGCGATTCGGCGGTACTTACGCTGAGTAAATCAGGCTCAGGCGTTGTGACTGCGGCTGATATTCAGCTCGACCACGAAGTTGAGATCAAGAATCCTGAGCACGTTATTGCGCATCTAAACGGTACGGGCAGCTTGACGATGAAGCTGACGATTACCACGGGGCGCGGTTACCAGCCGGTTGATTCACGTCAGACTGACGATGAAGAAACTAAAGCGATTGGCCGTTTACAGCTAGATGCCTCATACAGTCCGGTACGTCGAGTTTCCTATGTAGTTGATAGCGCCCGTGTTGAGCAACGTACTGACCTTGATAAGCTTATTATTGATTTAGAAACCAACGGCACGTTGGATTCTGAAGAAGCTATTCGTCGTGCAGCAACGATCTTACAGCAGCAATTAGCTGTCTTTGTTGACCTCGAGGGCGAGAAAGAATTAGAGCCTGCGCAACAAGAAGAAGAAATTGATCCTATTTTATTGCGTCCAGTTGATGATCTTGAGCTGACTGTGCGTTCGGCAAACTGCCTCAAGGCAGAGAATATTTACTATATCGGTGATTTGGTTCAGCGTACTGAAGTTGAGTTGTTGAAAACGCCTAACTTGGGTAAGAAGTCACTGACAGAAATCAAAGACGTGTTGGCATCGCGTGGTTTGTCGCTTGGCTTGCGCCTCGACAACTGGCCGCCAGCCACCTTGCGCAGCGACGACAAATTGCTGGTTTAAAAGAAAACTATTCATTAGATTTATAGACAGGAAATTACATGCGCCATAGACATGCCGGCAGGCAGCTAAACAGAAATGCGTCACATCGAAAAGCGATGTTTCGCAATATGGCTAATTCGTTGTTCGAACACGAACTTATTCGTACTACCTTGCCTAAGGCCAAGGAACTGCGTCGTGTTGCTGAGCCGCTGATTACGCTAGCGAAAAAAGACAGTGTTGCCAATCGCCGTCTGGCTTTTGACAGAACGCGAAGCAAAACAATGGTTGGAAAGCTGTTCTCTGAACTGGGTCCGCGCTACGAGTCGCGCCCTGGTGGCTACCTTCGTATCTTGAAGTGTGGCTTTCGTACAGGCGATCAAGCACCGATGGCTTATGTTGAGTTAGTTGATCGGCCACAGACAGACGGTTTTGATATTGATGATGATTTCGATTTTGATGACGAGTAAGCATCGATAGACAAAACGGGTTATAAAAAAAACCGCGATTAAGTTCGCGGTTTTTTTTGCCTGCTATTTAATGCTTACTAGGAGGCGCTTGGCAGCATTAAGCTTTGCTAGCTTTAAGCATAGGTTTGAGAAAGTTGCCGGTATACGAATGCTTCTTTTTAGCGACAGTTTCAGGAGTGCCCTCGGCAATAATTTCTCCGCCACCGCTGCCTCCCTCGGGGCCGAGGTCGATAACCCAATCAGCGGTTTTTACCACATCGAGGTTGTGTTCGATAATAACAATGGTGTTGCCTTTATCGCGCAGGTGATGCAGCACCGTTAATAGCTGAGCGATGTCAGCAAAGTGCAGGCCAGTAGTAGGCTCGTCCAAAATATAGAGTGTTTTGCCAGTATCGCGTTTGGATAGCTCTTTGGACAGCTTAATGCGCTGCGCTTCACCGCCCGACAGTGTGGTGGCTGCTTGACCTAACGTAATGTAACTCAGGCCTACGTCCATTAGCGTTTGCAGCCGCTTGGAGATGGTTGGAATAGCGATAAAAAATTCGAGCGCATCCTCCACCGTCATAGCTAAGACATCAGCTATCGATTTGCCTTTGTAAGTGACTTCTAAGGTTTCGCGATTGTAGCGTTGACTTTTGCATACATCGCAGGCCACATAGATATCGGGCAAAAAATGCATCTCCACTTTAGTTACGCCATCGCCCTGGCAGGCTTCACAGCGGCCACCTTTGACATTAAAGCTGAAGCGACCTGGTTTATAGCCGCGAGTTCTGGCTTCTTGTGTGCCCGCAAAGAGATCGCGTACAGGCGTAAAGATGCCGGTGTAGGTGGCAGGATTTGAGCGTGGGGTTCGACCAATGGGACTTTGATCAATATCAATACATTTATCGAGTTTTTCAAAGCCTTGAATGCTTTCGTGTGCGGCAGGCTTTAATACCGTGGCGCCATTTAATGCGATGGCTGCGGCAGGGTAGAGGGTGTTGTTGATGAGCGTTGACTTGCCAGAGCCCGATACGCCGGTGACACAGGTCATGAGCCCCAGCGGTATTTGCACCGACACGTTTTGTAGGTTGTTGCCCGTCGCACCGTTTAACTTAAGGTAATAGCCAGGTTTCGCTTGATTGCGCTTTTTGGGTACGGCGATGGATTTGGCCCCTGACAAATATTGCCCGGTAACCGATCGTTTGCAGTCAATAAGATCCTTGAGAGTGCCCTCGGCGACCACTTCACCACCGTGCACACCGGCGCCAGGCCCGATATCGACTACGTAATCAGCTTGGCGAATAGCGTCTTCATCATGCTCTACAACAATCACAGTATTGCCAAGATCGCGCAGTTTAGTCAGTGTTTTGAGTAAGCGTTCGTTGTCGCGTTGATGCAAACCTATGGAGGGCTCATCCAAAATATACATCACGCCTACCAGTCCCGCGCCAATTTGGCTGGCCAAGCGGATACGCTGAGCTTCGCCGCCGGAGAGGCTGTCGGCGCTGCGATCTAGAGTGAGATAGTTCAAACCAACGTCGACTAAAAATTCCAGCCGCTGGCTGATCTCTTTGACGATTTTGTCGGCGATTTCACCGCGCTTGCCTTGCAGTTTTAACGTTGAAAAATAGTCGAAGGCGCCAGCCACCGGCAGTGAGGCAACGTCGGGTAAATTGGTGCCATCAATAAATACGTGCCGCGCGCTTCGTCTTAACCGCGACCCATCGCACGTGGAGCAGCGCTGTGTGCTAATGAACTTGGCTAACTCGTCTCTGACGGTTTGTGATTGGGTATCGCGAAAACGTCGCTCCATATTGGGCAGGATGCCTTCAAACGGGTGGGTTCGCTGGTAGATATCCCCACGATCATTAATATAGGCAAACGTCACCTCCTCATCGCAGCCATGCAACAACACATTGCGATGCTGCTTGCTCAGTTTTTCAAAAGGCTTATCAATATCGAAACCAAAATGCGCGGCCAGTGAGGTGAGTAACTGGAAGTAATAGATGCTACGTTTATCCCAGCCGCGTATCGCGCCTTCCGACAAGCTGGCATCAGGGTGCTGAACCACGCGCTCCTGATCAAAGTATTGTTTCATGCCTAGCCCATCACAGTCGGCGCAAGCACCGGCTGGATTATTGAACGAGAACATTCTGGGTTCTAATTCGCTGATGCTATAACCGCAGGTTGGGCATGCATAGTTGGCCGAAAATAATCGGTCAGGCTGATCGCCATCTAAAAACCCAATTGAGGCAATGCCTTCGGCAAGGCGCAAGGCCGTCTCAAATGAGTCGGCAATGCGCTGCTTGAGATCCTCGCGTACTTTAAAGCGGTCGATCACTACATCGATCGAGTGCTTCAAGGTTTTCTTTAGTAACGGAACTTCATCAAGGTCATAGACCTCGCCATCGACGCGCACCCTGACGAAACCTTCTTGCTTGAGTTTGTCAAACAGCTTGAGGTGTTCGCCTTTACGCTCTTTAATAACCGGCGCTAGCAGCATGATTTTGCTGCCAGTGGGTAGGCTCAGTACATCATCCACCATCTGGCTCACGGTTTGCGCCTCGAGCTTGACGCGATGATCAGGGCACTCAGGAGTGCCGGCTCTGGCGAACAACAAGCGTAAGTAATCGTATATTTCAGTAATCGTGCCCACTGTAGATCGAGGGTTGTGTGACGTTGATTTTTGTTCAATAGAGATGGCAGGCGACAACCCTTCAATATGGTCGACGTCGGGCTTTTCCATTAACGACAGAAATTGACGCGCGTAGGTTGATAACGATTCTACATAGCGGCGTTGACCTTCTGCATATAAGGTGTCAAAGGCAAGCGATGACTTCCCTGAACCAGAGAGGCCAGTAATGACAATCAGTTTGTCTCGCGGTAGCTCGATGTTTAAGCTTTTGAGGTTGTGAGTGCGAGCGCCGCGTACAGAAATTTTATCCATGGTTTAATTTTTACTGTGTAGTCTTGTCGGGGGAGCGTGATAGTGGTCGGCATAATTAGGGATAATGCTGGCCCAATAAATAAGCGGCTCAAGTATATAGTGATATGGGTAGAGCGATATGCCGTTCTCCATTGCTTTGTGCCTATTCTGCTACAGTTGGTGTGTTTGAGCATGCACTTGGCTTGCGCTTAACTGCGCCATATTCTAGGTGACTGAAATGCTGAGGGCAGCCAACTAGTATACGAAGAGCTGTAGCCTCGAGCAAACCTAGGTTGACCAATCTGGAGCGCGGTGAGAGCCGCTTGGCTGGCTGTGTTCCATAGCATTGAAATAAGGAGCCAAGGGGCCTTATTTTTGTCCGGCCGAGGCTGCTGAGGTGGGCACAGTGGTGGCCATAAGGTGAGCAATCGTTTATATTGCACGGCTAGATTCACGGGTAAAGCCGAACAAAACGACTTAGGAGAAAAATTATGGCGCGCGGTGTAAACAAGGTTATTTTAGTCGGTAATATAGGGCAAGATCCCGAAACCCGTTTTTCAGGCTCAGGCGCCGCGATTACCAATGTCAGCATTGCTACCAGTGAGAGCTGGAAAGACAAACAAACCGGTCAGCAGCAAGAGCGAACCGAATGGCATCGAGTGGTGTTTTTTAATCGCTTGGGCGAGATCGCTGGTGAGTATCTGAAAAAGGGCTCGAAGGTTTATGTAGAAGGCTCGTTGCGAACTCGCAAGTGGCAAGATAAAAGCGGCCAGGATAAGTACACAACTGAAATTGTCGCCAACGAAATGCAAATGCTCGACAGCCGTGGAGCAGGTCAGCCAGGTGGTGGCGGTCAAATGGATCAGCAACAGCAGTACGGTGGCCCGCAAGCCTCTGCACCGCAAGCGCAACAGCCCCAATCTCAGCAGCCAGTAGCGGCTGCAGCCGGTGCGGACGATTGGGATGACGACATTCCGTTTTAGACCTCGGAACCACGTTTTTCAAGACGGTAGTAGTGAGGTGGTACTGCTGCTCTTTTTTCTTCTTATTGGCGCCTGCAAACAGCCTCGTTTATACGGGGCTATTTTTTGGACGAACATAAATTATATTTTGGATGACTATTATTATGCCTAATCAATTCACGGGTAAGACGGTAATTATTTCAGGCGGTGCTGGCGGTATAGGTTTGGCGCTTGCTAGAGAGTTGGGTGCCAATGGTATGAATGTGGTTATCGCTGATATTGATCAGGTGCAACTAGCTACTGCTGAGGCTAGTTTGCGTGACAGTGACGTAAAGGTGGTGGCGTGCCCGTTAGATGTTACTGACTTTGAGCAATGGCAAGCAGTAGTTAGTGAGGCAAAAAAACATTTTGGCAAAGTTCATATGGTAGTGAACAATGCGGGTGTGGGTGGCCTACCGAGTAGGTTAGAAGATGCCAATCACGATGCGTGGCGTTGGGCTATCGACGTCAACCTGATGGGCGTTGTTTATGGCGCTCAAGCGGCAACGCCATCTTTAAAAGAACATGGAGAGGGCGGCTGGATTATCAATGTTGCCTCTATGGCTGGCATGGGCGGGATGCCTTATGCCGACGCCTACTGCGCGACTAAAGCAGCAGTCGTTTCGCTATCAGAGGGTTGGGCTGCAGAGCTTAAACCTTTTGGCATCCATGTATCTGTTTTATGCCCTGCGTTCGTTAAAACACAAATTCATAACTCCCATCGCAATATGCAGGAAAAATATAAGTCAGCAATAAAGCAATCAACGGCGCCTACTGTTGATGCTGATGTTATAAAAGGTGCTGCGGCTTTAGTAGAGGCGGGTATACCTCCTGAGTTGTTGGCAAAGCGAGTGGTGGAGGCAGTGGCCTCAAAGCAGCGATATATTTTTACGCATCCTAACTATCGCAATGACATTGCGGCACGGGGTAGCCGCTTAGATGATGCATTTGCCGATGCTCAAGCCAGTCCTTTGGTTGGGCATCTTATTAATGAAAAGGTCACTTCATTTTAGTGATGGTTTAATGAGGGGTTATTGTGCCTTGCCGCCATCAGTTGATGATTCCATATTCATTGCAGCTAATAACAAAAGCCCCGCAAATATGCCTAGGTTTTTCACGAAGTTTTGTAGCTCATGTCCGGTGTTCACGCCCTCATAAATATTCCAAAAATCATGCAGGCTTACATTAATAATTAAAACCATGCCTGCTAAAGCTAGAGCACAGAGAACCACTTGTTTGTTTATTAACAGGCAAATGCTGGCGCCAATTTGAATGATGCCGGCCAGTGCAAGAAGTACAGGCACCATTATCATGCCGTGTGTTTCCATGAGCGTTACACCCCTATCCCAAGCGACGAATTTCATGATGCCAGGATAAAGGAAATAAAATGCAAGTAGAGTTCGGCCCGTATGGGTTAGTGCAGTTTTCATGGCTTGCTCCAGATTTTTTAAGTATTAAGTATTAGTGATAGATATTCCTGCGTTGTAACTGGCTCACCCCTATATCACCGATGTCATCGGCCAATTAACTATATTGTTTATGGCTATGGCTATGGCTATGGCTATGGCTATGGCTATGGCTGGAATGCGCTGTTCGCGATAGGCAGGAATTTGGTTTAGTAATGGAGCGTTGCGCAGGTTACTAACGCGCCTGAAATACCACCATCTTGAAGAAAGCCCGATTGACTACTACAGTATTACTATCGCTGCCAGTTTTCAATGCTATCAGACAAGCTAGCTTGTCGATGTTGATAGTAAAAGTAAGTGGTACTGGCGACGGCTGAAACCCCTACGTTATGTAGCTGGTGCTAGGTCGAAAGTGTAAAAGCGCATCGATTATGTAGTTCGGTGCGTTTTTTTTTACCTGTAATAAAGCACTAGCCGGGTGTTGATCGGCTGTGGTGTGCGCCTAGTGCTAAGGGTCACAAAGGGCGGGCATTCACGCAGTAGATTAACGCAGTACGCTTATTAGCGTCGAGAGCGACGACGAGAGCTTTGCTTGGGTATGTTGGAGAGTAAGTGCTCGTCACGCTTTGCCAGTGCAATATGCAGTGGCAGTGCGGCGGGTATTGTGCTGCTGTCTGATGCACTATGTGTTGAATCAGGTGGGGTGACGTTAAGGGGTTTAACGGCTACCCGCGCTAGCGTCTTTTCAAAGTGATTTTCAAACAAGTTCGCGTAGGCTTCCACTCTATGCCCCGTCGAGCCAGGGGGCGTTGCGTTGATACAAACATGTTCAATGAGGCAGGCTGACATATCGCTAAGGCCCTACATTTTGTTTAAAAGATACTCAATGCTAGCAGAGCTATACCAAGACCCGCAAATTTTAGTGAGTCGGCTGTTTTACGCCATTCAAAAAGCGCGTAAAAATAGGCCAATGGTGGCAAGAATACCGAGCACAACCCCCAGGTAAAGTCTTCATTGGCGGCGGTGATGATAAGCAGGATCCAGCTTGCTACTAATGAAATAGCTGCAAATGTGATCATGACGGCAGAAAGTGGTTCCATAAACAGGTCCTTGGGTTGGCTGGTTACATAAAAAACAGGCGTAGAATAGCAGATTTTAATGCCCGCTGGAGGTAGTCAGTTTGGTGATTGTTGTCGCTGTATGGAGCCCGACGGCGCAGCCATTGACCACTATGGAAGTGCTTTGTTGTGGTGAGGGCTGATGCATGCGGTTACTTATTCTATTTTCATGTGCCGCAGTACACTCATAGGGCTATACTTGTTCCATTGAAGGAGATCGCTGGATGCACTGTCCAATGGTTATATAGCTCATGGCCTGATGTAACGGCCTTAGGTCAATAAAAATAGTTCAGCACTCAAAATATGCAAAAACCCAACCGATTAGAACAAAACATTGCTGCATTGGCTAAATTGTCCGATGCAGAAAAGGTTGCTGCGTTTGATAAAGCCGCTTATGCCGTGGCTAGCTTTTCAGGCTCGCTAGAAGAGCTGGAGAAGGCGCTGGGGATGCTGATGATTGGTTATCAATTTGGTTGGAAAGTATTGCTGCTGGTGCATAGCAAGCGCACCATAAAAAAATATGAAAAAATCCTCGATATCGATATAAAAGAATTTTTCCCAGCCGAGGGAAGCAGTGCTAAGCGTTCAATGGGTTTGGATTTGGCGAAACAAATAGGCAACTTTTGGCAGGTGGTGAGTGGTGATATTAAAGTGGATAACCGTCGCGATATTGAAGATATAGATCAGAATGCAGCATCTGAAAATTCGCCCGGTACAAGCGGCAAAGAATGATTCCAAGTAAACGTTACTAACGAAACTTCTCGTTTATGGGCAGGTTTAATCGACGAAAAGCTTGCGTGCAACGCCTCCACAGCCTATGCCGGTCAGTACCGGAATAAGCCATCGACCACCGCCTTCTGTTAACAGCATCCATTCCAGTGCCCATGGGGCATCTTTAGTGTAACCGTATTTGGCTACCGCGTTCATATAGCCTACCTCAAGGTTACCTAGTAACTGCAGCGGTACGGTCAATGCAGATACAAACAAAATAGCCGGCATGGTCAATACAGCTAGAAATATCCGCTGTTTAAAGTTTTGTAACGGAAAAACAAGGATAACCGTTAGGAGTATGACTAGGGGGACCAAGGCGTGAAGGACAGTACCATTTGATTCTATAGTCCTTCCTGCGGGTAAGCTTTTGTCGGCAACAATGGGAATAGCTCGAAGTGCAGTTGCCGCGAGTACCACCTTTTTCTCGGCTTCATTATTGATAAAAACATGGGTTTGATAGTTGCTATCAATTTGTTCTATCACTTCGCCATAAAATGGAGTCAGTACTTTAATGAGATGTTCGCCCCAAAAAAAGCCTGCCAAGGACAACGCTAGCCATATTAAAAAAGCTTTAATGGCTAGTTTAAGCTGCAAGTTATTGTTCATCATAATTGGCAATCATCTTATTGATGCAAGTTGGTAGTTGATTTTTCTGCTTAGCGTTCTTGGTTGCTGTCTTGCATCGACCAGCGTGTCCACCAGAGAAAAAAAGCGGCGATTAAAAATATAATTAACGTGGGTGCAAAGTACGTGTGCACCATCGGGAAGTAATTTCTATTCCATTCAATGAGATAATACAGGCCTACAATACGGACCTGGTTGATCGAGTAGACCGCTATCGTCCCTAACACTACGCCGACTAGCAAGTGCTTGAATTTGGCGCCAAAGCCCAATATGGCAGCCATTAACATAAACCATACGCCAGAGCCGTCACAGCCACGCACGATATTGAGCACGGCTTTGTTCGAGGAAATGGTATTGTCTTTGACGCGAACCTTGCGCTCGGGCGTCATCGTGTTGATCACTTTTGCTGCCGAGTGCCCAATCAGATTGGGATAAATGACGGTGCGCAAAGTGGTGTCGGGCACTTGATGATAGGCCCAATGAAAGACACCATAAAGAATGGCGGCAACAACAACAAAACGAAGAGTATGGAAGTCCACTAGATATCCTATTTAGGGTTTTTATGGTGCTTATTGTACCAGTAAAATTGGCTTTGTTAATCCTATCGCCTTCATTAGCGGTGATTTCACGGCATGCCGAGATATTATTGAGTTTAGGATAAAATACTGTCTTAGGCCGAGGTTGCAATAAAAAATGGACTGCTGTTTGGGCGCGAGTAAGCGCTAAGCCTTTTTTTATTGGCCTTCGTGCAAGCATAAAGATGAATTTTTCTTGAATTTTTCAGGTGGAACCATGGGTTCACTAAAGGATCGAAGCTCTCATGAATGATAACGTCACGAAAAACCAGCGTAAAACCTCATCGGATTTGGGACCAAAGCAGCCATTCTCTGAGCAGAGTTTTTGGGATAAATTAAAGCGCTATGCGGTGGCCGCAGGTAAAGACGTAGTAGAGCTGGCGCTCAAGCTCTACTACGTGATGAAAGACGCTGATACACCAGCGCCCGCCAAGGCGGTTATTATGGGGGCCCTAGTTTATTTTATAGTGCCAGCCGATGCGGTTATTGACTTGTTACCCGGGGGTTATGTCGATGATTGGGGCGCTTTGATGGGGGCACTTTGGACGGTTTCTAAGCACGTCAAAGACGACCATGTTGCTCAGGCTAAAGCAAAATTGCTTGAGTGGTTTCCTGCCAGTGAATCGAGTCGATCGTTAGATGATTGATAAGGCGGTTGATGAGCTTGGTGTTGGTATATTCCTAAAAGCAGTATGCAGCTGTACTCTTTAAAGTGACAAAGTCTTAGACAGCATTTTTTATCAGGCCTATAGTTTTTTTGCAGTTTTTTTGTTGAGGTTATGTCACTGGTGAGGTGCAATTATGACTATGGCGCGAAGTGTCAGGGGGCATTTAAACAAGGCCGGGGTGTCTTACGAGGTACTCAATCATCCGCATTCGAGCACAAGTCGGCAAAGCGCTTATCGTGCTCATTTATCACCGGCAGAGGTGGCCAAGGCGGTAATGACCTCTGATGGCGCGCACTATTTGCTATGCGTGATTCCGTCAGCCAATCGGTTGGTTTTTTCCTGGCTAAACAGTTATACCAATAGCGATTATCGGTTGGTGAAAGAGAGCGATTTAAAAAATTTATTTGATGACTGCGAAGTAGGTGCTGTGCCGGCTCTGGGTCAGGTCTATGGCTTTCCTGTCATCTGGGATGAAAAGCTCGGCGAGCTGCAAGATATTTATATTGAGAGCGGCGACCACGAAAATTTAATTCATTTAGACCAGGGGGCGTTTAGAGAGTTGATGGGCTTGCAAGAGCATATGACCATTAGCTGCCCCGATTATGAACACGGCGATTTTATGTCACATTGAAAAATGGGCCATTGAGTTCAGCCACTATTGAGTCACGAACATACGCGGGCTCTTTTAAGTAAACTGCTTGCCTAGCTAGTTTTTTTTAGGCGCGTCAGCCCTTCTTGAAAAGTGGTTGCCACCAACACGCCGCGAGTGTCGTAAAAACTTCCTCTGGCGCAGCCTCGTGAATTTGATGTCGATACAGGATTGCAGTCGTAGAGCAACCATTCATCGGCACGAAATGGCCGATGAAACCAAATAGCGTGGTCAATTGAGGCAAATAGCATTTTCGACCAAAGTGCTCTGCGTTCCTCTATTGACGGCGCATGGGGTGTTACGGCGGCCATCAATAATCCAAAGTCACTGATGTAGGCCAGTATGGTGTTGTGGGCAGATTGTTCATTAGGCAGTGAATCGTGAGTCTTCACCCACCAGCGCAGCGAAGTTGTTTTGTTCTCAGGGTCGGGCTCGACGCGGTAGGCATCGAAATCGCTAGCCAGCAAGCTTATAGCATGCCTACCCGAGTCAGGGGTCAGTAACCCCATTTCGGTTAATTGGTCGGGTGTGGCTGGCATTGTTATTGACTCGTAGTGATCAAGCCCAGTTTCTTGTTTTTGGAATGAAGCCGACAATGTGAATATGGGTTTGCCGTGCTGGCTTGCAACTACTCGCCTTGCGGTGAAGCTGCCGCCATCTCGATTGCGGTCTACCTGGTAAATAATGGGTATATCGAAGTCACCACGCCGCAGAAAATAAGCATGCACCGAGTGCACCTCGCGGTCTTCTACCGTACGCCGTGCGGCTTCTAAGGCCTGCCCTAGCACTTGGCCGCCATAAACTTGGGGTGTGCCTATGTCTCGACTTCTCCCTTCAAAAGTATCTTCTTCGATTTGATCCAGCTGCAAGGCTTCGAGAATTTTACTCACTTGTTTTTATTCCAGTTGATGGCCCGAGCACAATGGGCAGATGGCGTGAAGGGCTTCGCCAGGTCAAGCGAAGTCACTGTGTAAGGATTGAGTGTCAATAAAATCACGGTCGCTAAACGAATCGTGCAGCGCAGTGTTTGTTGGGCAGTCTAATTATAGCGCTAAATTAATCGATCATGCGCTGTTTGCACATAGTAAATGGCGCGCTGTGTTATATGCAGCAATCTATAGCTAGTTTTTAAGAGCGCTGTTTGACGGGTGATAAGTTGGAAGTTTGCAATAAGCTATAAAAGGTTGAGCATAGAGGAGTTGATACAAAAGATACGGAAAATTACGAAAAGTTTAGGTCATGCTAAAACCTATACATCGTATCCCAACCGCCTTATTCTCAAGCCACTGAGTTGAGTTTTTTAGCGGTTTAATTTGATCCTAGACTATACAAAGGCCTCAATAAACACTTTATTTTAAAAGCCGCGCTTTGTTTGGGTCTTCGTTAATGAAGCGCGTTAACCCTTACTTATAGGATTTTTTTATGAAGGTTGCTGCAAATACTATTTTAATTATTTGCCTATTGGCTTTACTGGCTAGCTGCAGTACGACATTGAGTGTGGTGGACAAAGGTCGGTCTGATGACCGTTTACCACAGCCGCTAGAAGGGTTTGTGTTGAGTGATTTGCCGGCGCGCGAGATGCCCGGTTGGCGCAAGCCTGAGCGCATACTGGTAACGCTGGCATCAATGGGGATTACCGACGGGCTCGAGCAAGAGTTAGAAGGCATCGATGTTTATAAAGTCCCCGGTTTTGCTTTTACAGAGGTTCCGTCAGGCCCTTTTGATGTGATATTGAGTATGTGTTCGGTGCCATCTAATTTGCGTGCTATAAACAATACCCATTGGGTACATAGTTACTCCGTGGGCATTGAAGGGTGCTTGGCTGATCCAAAAATAAAAAACTCGAACGATCTTTTGGTAACGAATAGCCGTGGTGCTAGCGCTTCAACCATAGCTGAGCATGCCATTGCGTTGATGTTTTCACTAGGGCGTAACTTGCCACTTTACCAGCGCAATATGCTTGAGCAACATTGGGCGAGTAATGGCGCGTTGCCCCGTGAAAATTTTTGGTCATTTGAAGGCAAAACGGTATTGGTGCTGGGGCTGGGCAGCATAGGTCGTGAAGCGGCACGACGCGCGCATGGTTTGGGTATGCGCGTGATTGCTACCCGCAATAGTCGTCGTGAGGGGCCTAATTATGTTGATTATGTGGGTTTGTCACATGAGGCGCTCGCGCTTGCAGCACAAGCCGATGTGGTTATTAATGCCTTGCCTTTCACGCCAGCAACGCAAAATCTTGTTGATGCCGAGTTTTTTCAAGCGATGCCAACCGATGCGCTATTTATCAATGTGGGTCGCGGAGGTACTGTTGATACAGCTGCATTGGTGAGTGCGCTTGAAAATAATATTATTGGTGGGGCGGGGTTGGATGTAGTGAACCCCGAACCGTTACCTAAGACGAGCCCTTTGTGGGGTTTTAAAAATGTGATCATCACTCCGCATGTGGCGGCAATGTCAAACAAAAGTCTACAGCTGACGCGCCTTATCGCCCAAGAAAATTTGCGGCGCTACATTGCTGGAGACAGGCTTATTAATTTTGTTAATCGAGAAAATGCTTATTAGTTATAAAAATTTTGCTTCGCGCGGCCCAAACAACCACCAAATGATAAGACCAATCAGAGGTAGCATTAAAATAACTACCACCCACAGACACTTTTTAGCCATGCTACTGCTGCTTTGTAATATATTTAAAATTGCCCACACATCGGCAATGAGTATCAGCAAGCCAAAAAAACCTGAAACCTGCATGTCCATAATTTTTTCCTGTCAAGAGTGCCTTTGGGGATAGGGTGACTAGAAATTCAGTTTAACGCAATGGTACGATAAAAAATTTTTCAAGTTTTCATGTCGAAAGTTTAGTGTCGGGTGTGGCGGGTCTCTTTTTTGCTCGATGAAACATTGGTATGGAAGCGTCAACGGGTAAGCGCATTGCTATATACTTGGCGTGCCACTCACCTCAGTAACACTCATACTGCCAGATGCAGCGGGAAGCGCAAATTATGTCCTCTACCATCGATCCTAGCAATGCTGATGCCCCTATTAAAATGCACTACCGCGCTTGCCATTTGTGTGAGGCTATTTGTGGTGTTGCAATAAAAACTCAGGGCGATCAAATCTTATCAATTAAAGGCGATCCTGACGATCCGTTTAGTCGCGGGCATATTTGCCCTAAAGCAGTGGCATTACAAGACCTGCACGAAGACCCGGACCGACTGCGCAAGCCGGTCAAGAAGGTCGATGGGCAGTGGCAAGAAATAAGTTGGGAGCAGGCCTTGACTGAGGTCGCTGAACGTATCGCTCAGGTGCAAAGTGCGCATGGTAGTAATGCTTTGGGGGTCTATGCAGGCAACCCTAATGTGCACAACTATGGCAACATTACCCATGCTAAGGTTTTACGCAAGGCGTTGGGCACACGCAATAATTTTTCGGCAACATCGTTAGACCAGTTACCGCACCAGCTAGTGGCTTACCAGTTTTATGGCCATCAATTTTTAATCCCCATACCCGATATCGATCACACCGATTACATGCTGATTATTGGCGGTAACCCCCTGGCGTCCAATGGCAGCTTGATGACGGTGCCCGATGTGAAAAATCGGTTGAAGGCGATTCAGCAACGCGGTGGTAAGTTTGTCGTGATCGACCCGCGCAAAACCGAAACGGCTGCCATTGCCGATGAACATCACTTTATAAAGCCAGGCAGCGATGCCTATCTTTTGCTCGCTATTATCGCTGTTCTTTTTAAAGAAGGCCTCGTTAACGCGGGGCATTTAAGCAATCATTTAACGGGTCTAGAGGAGTTGCCAGCACTGGTTGAGGCATTTACCCCGAGCTTGGCTGCACAACATACGGGTATTGCTGCGGCCACTATCGAGAGAATTGCCCGAGAGTTAGCCAACACACCGCGAGCCGTTTGCTATGGCCGTATGGGTGTCTCTGTACAAGTACATGGGGCGCTATGTCAGTGGGCTATTCAGGTTATAAACATACTCACCGATCACGTCGATAAGCCCGGCGGTGCACTTGTGGCGTCGTCGGCAGTGGGTTACGTTCAGCCGGGCGAGCCGGGTGCCGGGCACTTTAATGCGTTTCGTAGCCGCGTGAGTGGCTTGCCAGAGTTTTCCGGTGAGTTTCCAAGCACAGTGTTGGCCGAAGAAATACTCACGCCAGGAGAGGGTCAAATTAAAGCGATGATGACGCTGGCGGGTAACCCCGTTTTATCCGCCCCCAACGGCCGGCGCTTGGAAGAGGCTTTTTCAGGTTTGGATTTTATGGTCTCGCTTGATATTTATATCAATGAAACCACGCGGCATGCCGACTACATTTTGCCACCTACAACAGCCCTCGAGCACGATCATTACGATTATGCCTTTCATCGTTTGGCTGTGCGCAATACAACGCGCTTTAACGAGCCTGTATTTGAGCGCGAAACGGGGGCGCTGCACGACTGGGAAATTATTAATCAACTTTCTGCCAAGCTGGGCGAGTGTAAAAACATTGCCGTGCAGTTGTTGCCACCGCCCGACACAATGATTGATATGGGCTTGCAGGCAGGGCCTTACGGTAAAAATAGTACCCACGAGCCCCCATTGAGCTTACAAGTGTTAAAGGACAATCCGCATGGAATAGATTTGGGCCCCTTGGTTCCGTCATTGCTGGAGCGGTTATGTACCGAAGATAAAAAAATTCATTTACTGTGGGCAGATATTCCTGTCGACATTAAACGGCTCAGTACTGATTCACCTACTGTTGCGAAGGGCGAGCTATTATTGATCGGTAGGCGTCATGTGCGCAGTAATAATTCTTGGATGCATAATTCGCATCGTTTAGTGAAAGGTAAGCCGCGCTGGCAATGCCTGATGCATCCGGATGACCTTGCAGAATTATCCATTATGGATGGCCAGCAAGTGGTTATAAGTTCTGTAGCGGGTGAAGTGACTACGCAAGTCCAGGCCAGTGACGATATGATGCCTGGGGTTATTAGTGTTCCGCATGGTTGGGGGCACAAGCGCGAGGGCGTGCAGCTGTCGATCGCGTCGCAGCAAGAGGGTATCAATATGAATGACCTGACGGACGATGCTCAATACGACAAGCTATCGGGTAATGCCGCGCTCAACGGTGTGCCGGTGCGCGTTACCGCTGCCTGATTGCTACTTGATTTAAAGTGGGTGGCGGTGTGTGCCAGTCAGTTTTCGCATCTTTACCCGGGGTAGAGTTCGGTATAGTTTACCGCCATGCCATTGTCGGTAATAAAGCGCATATGCTCACGTTTGAGTAGGCGGGGGTCACTGACTCCGCAGCTGCGGGCAATAATGTTGACTTCTTTGTGCATATTTAATGCGTAATGGCTCACGCGACTGGCTTTATCTATAGGGTCAAGGCCTGTTTGCAGGCGCTTGTCATGAGTTGTGATGCCGGTGGGGCAGGTGTTTTTGTTGCAGCGCATGGCCTGAATGCATCCTAACGAAAACATAAAGCCGCGAGCGCTATTAACAAAGTCTGCGCCGGCACTCAATGCCCAAGCAATATCGACTGGGTTGAGTAATTTGCCACTGGCAATCACTTTAATTCTATCGCGTAGCTTGAAACGATTGAGGAGGTCTACCACTAGCGGTAGGCTTTCTTCTATAGGTGCCCCCATATTATCAATTAAGCTAAGCGGCGCGGCACCTGTGCCGCCGTCGCCACTGTCAATGGTGATGAAGTCTGGCGCGCAACTCTCGCCACGATTTAAAATCGCGGTGAATAGTTGTTCTATTTCTTGATAGTTGCCTATACATACTTTTATGCCGGTAGGGCGACCACTAATAGTTCTTACCCTCTCTATGAAATCAAGCAACTCGTCTGAGCTAGATATTTCACTAAAGCGATTGGGGCTAATAGCCGACTGGCCAACTTCGATTCCCCTGATGGCGGCAATTTCTTCGGTCACTTTTTCGCTGGGCAGTATGCCGCCTTTGCCAGGCTTCGCTCCTTGGCTTAATTTTATTTCGATCATTTTGACTGAGGCATGAGATGCTACTTTTCTAAGCCTTTTTTCTGAGAGCTGGCCTTGTGAATCGCGCACACCGAATTTAGCGGTTCCAATTTGAAAAACCAAATCGCAATTGGCAGCTAAATGATATTCAGTCAGGCCACCCTCGCCGGTGTTCAGCCATATATTGGCTTGTCGCGCCCCATTGGCAAGTGCTTGTATGGCCGGTACAGAAATAGCCCCATAACTCATAGCCGATATATGGAAAAAGCTGGCTGTCGTGTAAGGTTTTGCGGCTAGCGGCCCAATCGTTATAGGTGCAACAGATGTTTCTGCATCGAGTAATGGATATAAACTATTGGTAAAATAAATGGTACCAGGTAACCGCAAATCAACGGTTGAACCGAATGCTGCCGTATTGTCAAGATTTTTAGCCGCGCGATAAACCCAACTTCGCTGAGCGCGATTAAACGGCATTTCTTCGCGATCGAGTGCAATGAAATACTGGCGAAAAAACTCACCAAAGCTTTCAAACAAATAACGTAAACGGCCAATAACAGGAAAGTTGTGCCTCACCGCATGCTTTGTTTGCAGCCTGTCTTGAATATAAAACACTAAAATTAATAGAGACAAAGCAGCTAATAAAAGCACGAAGCCGTAAACCAAAAATTCAAGCACTATTCTTAAAGATTCGGGCATTGGGAAGTGACCATGAGGTGATGAGTGGGCGTTGAACTAATATTGCTCGCAATAGTATCACTTACTTTGTGTCCAATAGGCCGGAGGTGAGACTTTAGTTGCGTTGTGATGCCTTGAGATATTCTACATCATTAGTTTTGAGGAGGAAGCCCGGTTGTAGCTAGAAAAAATGGATTAGGCGGCTACATATGAGGTGTGCAGTACACGGCGAATGACTTCAATACCGTTGATTTCATCACCGTGAATGGCGGCGGAAATAAATACAACTGGGCCGTCTTTTTTCCATGCACCACATATTTCAAAGGACGTTCTTGGCATATTAACCCGAGCCTCGGGTTTTTGTTCTGCTAGGTCTCGCGTTCTTTTCAATAAATTCTATGATCAGCGTAGCAATATCTTTTTGCGTAGCCT
>Ga0206130_10001426_pt1 | contig 35014 bp, 33 predicted proteins | sample Helgoland_Spring_9_FD_148637 | JGI IMG/M metagenome (GOLD analysis project Ga0206130, IMG submission 148637) | Pelagic subsurface seawater microbial communities from Kabeltonne, Helgoland, North Sea - Helgoland_Spring_Bloom_20160512_1 | ecosystem: Environmental > Aquatic > Marine > Epipelagic ...
TCGCAATCGCCCCTGGAAAGGTTTTTCAACGGAGCGAAGGGCGTCCCGTTGCCCATTGTGATCGCCGGGAAGGATGGCGTAAACAGGGTGCTCGAACTCATTCCCATCAGCTACCAAGAGGCGCGAGAACTGGATCGCGAGGGCAGAGTTGATAGTGCTCACCAAGCGGCAGGCGAATACGATATCGCCTATCTCCCGTTCCGCAGGATGAAGAGCGAGACGACCTGCGCGAACTCGAGGTGGAGGTCTACCGGGCATCGTTGGATTCGGACGGGTTGATCCTCGACCTCCGCGACAACACGGGCGGGCGCGTGGCGGATGAACTGCTCGGCATGTTCTGCCAGCCTGCGCATGCCTTCACCATCCCGCGCGGGGGAGAGAGAGGGTATCCGGTGGATCGTAGGGTCATCGCCGCATGGGACGGGCCGATGGTCGTCCTGTGCAACGGCAACACCTTCTCGAATGCGGAGATTTTCTGCCATGCATTCAAGCGGCTCGGGCGTGGCAAACTCGTAGGCGAACAGACCAATGGAGGTGTCATATCCACCGTTTCTGTGGAGATTCCAGAAATCGGTGAACTGCAGGTGCCGTTCCGCGGTTGGTTCGATGTGGATACAGGCCGCGACCTTGAACTGAACGGTGCCGTGCCGGATGTGGTAGTTTCTCTCGGTCCGGGCGATCAGGCGGAAGGCAACGATCCCCAGTTGGCTGCTGCGATAGCGATACTAAGTAAGGAGATTTTCGATAAATCGCCACGGGTGAAAGCTCGGATCAAGTCCGAGCGGGAAGAAAAGTGAGAATTCCAGTGAAAGCAGTGCTTGTTTTCCCTGTTCCGCACCTATACCCCGTGCATTGCCCTACCGCTGGGCACCCCACATCATGATTCTATTCCTTATTTGGTGCCTCGCAGGCCTTTCCGTCGGTATCGTATTCGCCTCCTTTTTCGAATGGACGCTGCACAAGTATGTCATGCACCGCCCGGTCTGGAATTTCCGCTACGCCTTCCAAGCACACGCCGTTGTCCATCACCAAGTGTTCAAGGCTGACAAGACCTACCACCTCATCGAGGAAAAGAACAAGATGACCATTCCAATGGCATGGTGGAACGGCCCCTTGCTCATCCTGATCGGCGCGATTCCATTCGCGCTAATCTCCTTGGCGCTAGGACAATGGGGCTTAGCTGTTGGCGGTGCGCTGGCATTTGCCTCATACTACGGATTTTACGAGTACATTCACTGGTGCATGCACCTTCCGAAGGCGAGGCGTGTGGAGAAACCCCAGTGGTTCCGCAAGCTCAACGGCCACCATCTCCTGCACCACCGCTACATGCACAAGAATTTTAACGTCGTCTTCCCCCTCGCTGATTTCTGCCTCGGTACCCTGATTCTACGCGCGAAGACGAATTTCATGCAGGCCACCGGTCCCTCCGTCCCGGACGTGCAGCCGAAAGTGGCCTGACTGGGCAATCCTGTCAGCTGCGGCGCATCACCCGATGTCGCCCATGTCATCGATGTCGTCGAAGCCGTTCTCTCCGCCGGTCTCGTCGAAGTCCATCTCGCGGACGCGCTTCTTGTCGCGCATGGCCTCGACGAGCTTTCGGAGTTCCTCGCGCAGGCCGATGCAATCGGTGATCGCCGGGATATCGACGTGAGGGAGGGAGCGGTCTGATGTCTGGAGGTGGACGTTGCCGAGGCCGGTGAGACGCATCCACCATTTTCGCTCCACAACCATGTCCTTGACGCGGTAGAGTTCGACCTCATCGATGTTCTGGTTGATGACGCCCTTGGTGATGCGAAGGCGCTCGGTGGTGACCTCGAATGTCTGGCAGCGCACGGTCAGGTAGCGCCACAGGGCGTAGGCGGCGGGGATGATGAGCGCGATGAAGGGCGGGGATGATGAGCGCGATGAAGGCAGGCGCGAAAAAGACCCCGCCGACGGTGATCCCTGCAGCAAGCAGGATGGCGACGCTAAACGGTCCAATGTTGAGCCATTGTGAGGGGCTACCTTTCCAGAAAGTGGTTTCTTCGGTCATGAGTAGAGATTGAATGACGCGGTTAGGAAGGCAATCGCTAAGAATCGGGGGGAGTTTGTTAGTTTTTAGTTTTCAGAGAAGACTTGGGATCATCGGCCGGAGGTTTGCTCAATTTGTCGTCGCAGCTCCAGTCGCCCTTTCCTTCCCTGCCCGTGACTCAGGTTGAACTTCGCTCGGAACTTCGTGGCGCAGATCTGGTCGCTTTCTGGGAGATTCTCAGGCCAAGACCAAAAGTAGAAAGGGAGAGTCGAACGGTTTGGTTGCGAGATCTCATGAAATCTATTACTTGTGGTCATCGTGGGATCGGAGTGAATCGAGCGAGGTGAAAATATATTTTCTGGCGGGCTCCCAATATTCCATGGGCATCGTCGATGAAAGAATGGGGAAGGGATGTCTCATCGCTACAACAGATGGATCGAAATACAGGTGAGTTTGTCAGCAAAAGTGGCCTGAAATGGTTGCTTGCGGGTGTGCAGTGAAACGGGCGAGGGTGAGCACCCGATATGGGCAAGCTTTTCGAAGAGATTGATTTCCGTGAGACACCGCTGGGTGACTTGATTTTGCAGCGGCGCAAGTATCTGCAGCTCGATGGGCTGGATGTGTATGAGGTGAAACTCGGGGACGCGTTCCTGATGTCGAGCATGTTCCATGAGGTGGAGGAGGCGCTTTCGCGGCTGGGGTTGGCGGCGCTGGACGGGGAGGGCTGGGACGTGGTGGTCGGCGGGTTGGGGCTGGGATACACCGCGGTGGCGGCGCTGGATTTTCCGCAAATCAAGGAGCTGCTGGTGGTGGATGCACTGGCGGGGGTGATCGACTGGCACGAGCGGGAACTGGTGCCGCTTGGGAAAACGATGAACGACGATACGCGTTGCCGCTACGTGCTGGGGGATTTCTTCAAATTGGCGGCGGCTCCGGGCAAGGGTTTCGATCCGGATCAGGCGGGGCGGAAGTTCCATGCCGTGCTGCTGGACATCGACCACTCACCGAGGAATCTGTTGGCCTCACAGAATGCGACTTTCTACACCGAGGAGGGATTGGGAAAATTGGCGGAGCAGCTGCATCCCGGTGGGGTATTTGCGCTGTGGTCGGACGATGCGCCGGATGATGGCTTTATCGCGGATCTAGGTAAGGTTTTCCGGGAGGTGGGGACGCATGTGGTAAAATTTCCCAATCCGTTGCTGGAGACAGTTTCCGAGAGCACCGTGTATGTGGCGAAGCTGTGAAGATGATGGCCGGGGCGGGATTTGGTATTGCGCGGCGGTGAGGGGTGGGTAGCTTGTTCTACATGATCGTTTCACCGAAAATTCGCGGGTTTATTTGTACGACAGCTCATCCGGAGGGATGCGCGAAGCATGTTGAGGAGCAGATCTCGGTGGTTGAGGGGCGGGGGGAGATCGTCGGCGGCCCAAAGAAGGTGCTGGTGATTGGATCCTCGACGGGATACGGGCTCTCCTCGCGGATTGCAGCGGCGTTCGGGGCGAAGGCGGCGACGGTGGGAGTGTTTTTCGAAAGGCCGGGCGCGGAGGCCAAGAGCGCTACGGCCGGCTGGTACAACACCGTGGCATTCGAGCGCGAGGCGAAGGCGGCCGGGCTCTATGCGAGGTCGTTCAACGGCGATGCATTTTCCGATGAGGTGAAGCAGGAGGTCATCGCCGCGATCAAGGAAGATCTCGGGCAGGTGGATCTTGTTGTCTACAGCCTCGCCTCCCCAAGGCGGACGGATCCGAAGACAGGGGACGTTTATAAATCGGTGCTGAAACCGATAGGCGAGACCTACACGAACAAGACTCTGAACACCACCACCGGCTCGGTGGACGAGGTGACGATACCTCCCGCCGAAGGCGATGATGTGGAGCAGACCACGAATGTGATGGGCGGCGAGGATTGGGAAATGTGGATTGATGCGATGCTCCAGGCCGGCGTACTGGCCGAGGATGCGCAGACGGTCGCCTATTCCTACATCGGACCTGAGGTGACGTGGCCGATTTACAAGAACGGTACGATCGGCAAGGCGAAGGAGGATGTGGAGCGGGCGCAGGTAGCGCTTGATGCAAAGCTGGCTCCGATTTCCGGCAAGGCATGGGTTTCGGTGAACAAGGCGCTGGTGACCCAGGCAAGCTCAGCGATCCCGGTTGTGCCTCTCTATATTTCCCTGCTCTACAAGGCGATGAAGGATGCCGGGAGCCACGAGGACACCATCGAGCAGATGGATCGCTTGCTCCGCGAAAGGCTCTACAACAGCGACCCCTTGCCCGACGAGGCCGGGCGGATTCGCATCGACGACTGGGAGATGTCCCCGGAGATCCAGAGCATCGTGGCGAAACGCTGGGAGCAGGTGACGACGGAGAATCTTGCCGAATTTGCGGACTTCAAGGGCTACCAAGCCGCGTTCCTCAGGCTGTTCGGGTTCGGCCTGGATGGGGTGGACTACGCTGCGGAGACCGATACGTCCGTCGGCGTGCCGTCGCTTTCCTGAAAGTTGGTATAAAAACCGCATTGGCGCGAGCGTTGGTTCTGGCGAGTTGATCGCGACGACTGCGGTGAACGCCCAGCAGGATGCAAAGATTCAGCTCCAAGTGATCGAAAGCATCGCGAAGCGATTCGAGGGGCAAGCTCATATGGATCCCAAACTTGAAGCTTTGGCTGAGGAGAAAGCTTCTGAGGAAGCCGCACTGGCCAAGTGAGAGGGTGAGGAAGAGGCAAGGTCTCGCGACTCGCTGATCTGGGCGAGCGTCATCACGCTGATATCCAACGTGCTACTCGTGGTCGATCGTTACCGCATGATTCAGAATGTTTCCACCGTGCTTGTGGCTTCGTTTACGTTGGTGCCTTCGCAGTGCTAGCGCTACGCGAATTTGAAATGAACCGGGTGCTTTTCCTGAAATGCTGAGTTGTTCGTCAGTCATGATCCCCGCCGCAGGGGGGGGGATTTGGGAAGCACGGTGAATTCGGAGAAGCCGGGTGCTCAGCTCTCTGCCTGCCCGGATGCCTGATCCGGGTAAGGTGTCATTATTATTTCTTCGGGAAGAGATCCACATTCGGATCGACCCATTCAGATTCGTGGCCCTTCGCGTAGCTGAAGAGGTGGCGGTGCATGTATTCGAAATAGATTTCTTTCTGCTCCTTGTCCAAGCTGTTCCAGATGGAGATGTTGAAGGCGCGGCAGACCTTCTGCATCATGGGGAGAGTGAGTTGGCGTCCTTTGCGGGCTCTCTGAACCTGTTTGTGGTTGAGCTGTTCGGTGGAAGAGTTGACTAGCTGATGATTGGTGATGCCCCAACTTTCCATGAGGGTGTCCAGAGGTTGTGTGCCGTGTTCGCGCGGGTCTTCCATGCCGTCTGTCTAGCCGGGTGCGGGTGAAAGTCAAAGACGGAAAGTGGAGGAGTCTACTATGACAATGCTTCTGTCGCTCGCAGGGCAGCGAGGTTTCCTTTCACGTCATGGACGCGGTGGAGCATGATTCCGCGACTTCTTGCCAAGGCAGTGAGGGCTGCGGTTGGGGCGTCGCGTTCGTGGAGTTCGGCGGCGGCGGTGATCTTCGCGAGGAAGGATTTGCGGGAAACTCCGAGCAGCAGGGGGCGGCCGGAAGGCGCGAGGGTAGGGAGCTGTTGGAGAAGCGCGAGGTTGTGCTCCAGTGTTTTCCCGAAGCCGATGCCGGGATCGAAGCAGAGGCGTGTGGGATCGATGCCGAGCGTGGTGAGATAGGCGAGACGGTCTACGAAAAAGCGGCGGACATCTTCGGTGACATCGGAATAGGTGGGGGTGTCCTGCATGTCGGCGGGTGTGCCCTGCATGTGCATGATAACGATTCCGCAATCCGAGGCAGCACAGACGGCGGCCATTTCCGGATCGGCGGTGAGACCGGAGACGTCGTTGACGATGTCGGCACCGGCGGCGAGCGCTTCGCGGGCGACGGAAGATTTCGTGGTGTCGATTGAGATCAGGCCGTCCCATTCGCTACGGATCGCGCGGATCGTGGCTGCGGTGCGGCGGATTTCCTGCTCGGCGGAAACCGCAAGCGCGCCGGGACGAGTGGACTCGCCGCCGATGTCGATGATGGCGGCACCTTCAGAAATCATTTGGCGCGCATGGCCAAGGGCTGCGGCGGGGGCGTCGAACTTGCCCCCATCCGAGAAGGAATCCGGGGTGGTGTTGAGTATGCCCATAACCTGCGCTTGCGCGCTGAGGTCGAGGTTGCGGCCATTGGTTTTCCAGATCATTGGTTGCTGGGAATCAAGACGGCGAGCGGAGATCGACGCGACTAAAAAAAGCGTTGGCATTCGTGGCGAGAGGCTTTCATGTTCCTCGCATGCATTGGAACGACACATTCATCGCCATTTTCGAACGCTGTGCGGACGCCTACCGGAAGGGGGATTTTGATTATGAAAAGGACTACACGGGAGAGGAATTGGTCTTTCTCGCCTCGATTGGATACAAGAAGCGCGAGTTGTTCGACTTTATTGAGGATTTTGTGGATGGGGCTGAGCCTTCGATGAGCACGGCGTTGCTGATCGCTGCGGTGCGGAGAGACTATCTCCTCGTTGAACAAAAGGGTGAACAGAGCGGCAAGGAGATCGCAAGGGATGAGCTGCCATCCCGCGGCGATGAATTTGACGGGATCGCCTATCTGCCGAGGATTCTCGTGAAGGCACGTGCGAAACTGCGCGGTGAGTTGGATCCCGATACAATGTTCAGCTGCGGAGGCGACAGGAACTTTCTTGCCAAGCACGGCGGCATCCCGGCTGCAGATTTCCTCCGTCGTGTCTGGGCTGCAGGCGACGACGATCGCAAGGTTGCGGCATGGATCAAGTCTCTCTGAAAATCCCGAAAGTCCCTGCTTTACAAGGCGGGGGCTCATACCCATATTCCGCCGCCCATGATTTTCGCTGACATCAACTGGCTCAATATTAGTATCAACCTACTCTTGGTTGTCTTCGTAATCGTCTGCCTGCTGATGGCTCTTCTCATCCTCATGCAGCGCCCGAAACAGGAAGGCCTGGGCGCGGCATTCGGTGGTGGCGTGACCGACCAGGTCTTCGGTGCCCGGACGACCAATGTGCTCCAACGAGGAACCGTCTATCTCGGCTCGATGTTCTTCATCCTTGCCCTTTCGCTTGCCATCCTAATTGGCAAGCAGACCAAGCAGAAGTCGCTTCTTGAACCTGAGAAGCCAGCAACTCAGGAAGAATCTGCCGTGGAGAGCGAAGACGGGAAAATCGCTGAAGAACCCAAGGATGATCCAAAATCCCTGGCCGAGGAACTTCCCGCCGATGAAACTCCTGAGCCGGTTGCCGAAGAGGCACCTGCTCCCACTACGGAAGAGGCACCTGCCGAGGGAACTCCATCCGAGGAATCTGCCGCACCTATCGAAGAGCCTGCGGCACCTGCTGCGGAGGAAAACAAAGCGGACAAACCTGAGTAAGCCTGACGCTTGCAAGGTGTGAACGTGGGCGAACCGGACGGCAACGAGGAATTGGAGCTGCCGGTTTGGGCACGCGCCGATGCTTTTCCCGAAGCGGGAGATGGCTACGGCTGGATCAACCGCAAAGGCCGGCGGCACGCATCGGCGTCCGAAGAGGAGCTCGCAAAGACGATTCGTGAGGACAAAGACAGCGCGGTCGACCTTGTCTGGACGCCGGAGTCTGATTTTTGCAGGGTACCTGAAGAGGTTGAGGCGTTTGAGGAGCCGATCAGCGAAGTCAGGAAACGCTGGGCGACCGATGACCTTGCGGATGCGCAGCACCGGCTGAAATGGTCCGGGATCGGTCTTGCTGCCTTACTGGGTTATATGGTGTTCCAAATTTGGAATGCTTTTCCCGGTGTAGAGAAGGCCAATGGTGTGTCATTGATTTTTCAGGAAAAGATGACGCGGATTCTCACGGGTCTCTCGTCTTCGACGGCGGTCGGGATCTGTTTGCTGGCCTTCCTCGTCTTCGCCTTCATCCCCTGGTATCAGGCGCAGAAGCGGATGCGTGAGATTAGGAAATCGGGTGGGCGACCGGCACCGGTCATCCCGCTCATCCGTTTCGAAACATGGCGGGATACTCAGAAAGCCCCTGTGACATGGGCGATCCTAGGCATGATCTCGCTGTCCTTCATCGCCCAGGTCTGGTTCGACAAATCCATCGTCGGATTCCATGGCTCCATCCAAAATGCCGGTCTGGTGAAAGGTGCCTACAAAGAGGGTCAGTATTGGAGGCTATTCACTGCGCCCATGCTGCATGGGGGGATCGTCCATTTCGTGATGAACGGCCTTGCGCTGCTCTATCTTGGGAAACGCGTTGAGGTTTTCGCCCGTTGGCCGCATGTGCCGATGGTGTTCCTGTTCTCCGCGCTTGTCGGGGGAGAGGCTTCCGCCCGCCTCATGGGCGCGACATCGGTGGGTGCCTCGGGAGGATTGATGGGCTGGCTCGGCTTCCTATTGGTTTTCGAGACGCTCCACGTAAAACTGGTGCCACGCAGTTCAAGACGGCGCCTGATCGGGGGAGTGGTGATGACGGCTCTGATCGGGTTGGTGGGCTATCGATTCATCGACAACGCCGCGCATTTCGGCGGACTGCTTGCTGGCATGGCTTATGCTGGAATCGTGTTTCCGCGATCCAGCTCCGTCAGCCGCCCGAGGATGAACCTCACCGATCGCATCATTGGAACCGGCAGCCTGGTCGCGATCGCGATATCCGGAATATTGGCGATTCTCCAGATGGCTGACTGAATTGGATGCGGGTAGGTAAGTCGGTGATTTCTATTGCTTGCGTGGTGCTTGGTTCAGCGTCTAGGGTTTTCCCACAATATGAGTGAGCGACGGGTTGTAATTACTGGCATTGGTTGTATTTCCCCTTTGGGTAACGACCTGGAGACGACATGGGATGGCTTGAAAAACGGTCGCAGTGGCGTCAGGAGGATCGAAGGAATCGATCCGGAGCCCTTCGCCTGCAAGATCGCCGGGGAGGTCCGCGATTTCAATGCTGACGGATATTTCCGGACGCCCAAGGATGCACGCCGCTCGGATCGGTATGTCCAATACGCGGTGGCCGCCTCGAAAATGGCGATGGCGGATTCCGGCCTTGAAAAGGAGAAGATCGATTCTCGCCGCTACGGGGTGATGGTGGGAAGCGGCATCGGCGGCCTCTCGACGCTAGAGCGCGAGCACACAGTCTACATGAAGAAGGGACCCCGGCGGGTTTCGCCTTTCACGATCCCGATGATGATTTCCAATATTGCCTCCGGCATCATTTCCATGGAGCACGGCCTTCACGGGCCGAACATGGTGATCGTGACCGCCTGCGCCACCTCGAACCACAATATCGGTGAGGCCTGGCGGATGATCAAATTCGGCGATGCTGACGGCTTTCTCTGCGGCGGTGCGGAGGCGGCGGTGCTGCCGATGGGGCTTTGCGGGTTTTCCAGCATGAAGGCGCTGAGCACGCGCAATGATGAACCGGAGAAGGCTTCCCGCCCGTTTGACAAAGGTCGCGACGGCTTCGTCATGGGTGAGGGCGCGGGTGTGGTGATGATCGAGGAGCTCGAAACAGCCAAGGCGCGCGGTGCGAAGATTTATGCGGAACTGATCGGCTACGGTGTCAGCGCGGATGCCTACCATCTGAGTGCGCCGTCTCCGGATGGCAGCGGGCCGGCCTATGCAATTGGCATGGCGCTGAAGCACGGCAAGACCAACCCCGAGGAAGTTGATTACCTCAATGCCCACGCGACTTCCACCGGTCTCGGAGATGTCGCAGAAACGAAAGCGATCAAACTCGCCTTCGGCGACTATGCGAACAACGGCCTGATGGTCAGTTCCACGAAATCGATGACCGGGCATATGCTTGGGGCTGCCGGAGGCATCGAGTTGATCGCCAGCGTGATGGGTATTGTCGAAGGTGTCGTCCCGCCGACGATCAACATCGAGGAACAAGACCCGGAATGCGATCTCGATGTGGTGCCGAACACTGCGCGCGAGGTTCCGATCAAAGTCGCGCTCAGCAACAGTTTCGGCTTCGGCGGACACAACGCTTCGGTTCTGGTTCGCAAATTCGACGAGTAATCCGGTGGAAAATATTTGTCACCGCTACGAATGCGAGGTCGCTTTCTCGGAGAGAAAACTCCTGGAGGGCGGGGAATGAGTAATCAGGAAGCGGAACAGGGTGGACGTATCGTTCTTGTCCCGACGCCCATCGGTAATCTTGGAGACATCACCATCCGTGCCCTGGAGGTTCTGAAATCTGCGGACAGGATCGCGTGCGAGGACACCCGCCGCTCAGGTATTTTGCTCGCTCATCATGGGATTTCAGGCAAGCCGTTGCTGGCCCTCCATGAGCACAATGAAACCCGCAAGTCTCCTGAACTTGCTGCCGCTGCGAAGGCCGGGGAGGTGATCGCTTTCATCAGCGATGCGGGAATGCCCGGCGTTTCCGATCCCGGTTACCGTCTTGTGCAGGCATGCCTCGATGCAAATGTGGATTTCGATGTCCTTCCCGGACCTTCGGCTGTGCTGACCGCGCTCATAGGTTCCGGTCTGCCCTGTCATGCGTTTCGTTTTGGAGGCTTCCTTTCCGTGAAATCCGGCAAGCGGCGAAGTGCGATGGCCGCAGCGCTGGAAAGCGGGGAGACAGGAATCTTTTTCGAGAGCCCGCACCGTATCGTTTCCACACTCGAAATTCTAACGGAAATCGCTCCGGAAGCGCGGATCTGTGTCGCCCGCGAACTGACCAAGAAATTCGAGACCTATCACCGGGGGACTCCGGAGGAGCTTCTCGGATGGTTCAAGGCCAACGGCACCAAGGGTGAGATGGTTATCCTCATGAACGGTGCGTGACAACGCGGCGCTGATACGCAACAAGCCATGGCATGAAGAAAACGTTCCCTCTCGAAGTGCCGAGCCACAAACCGCCGCGTGTGGTGGAATCGATCAAATCGGAGATACGGAAATATCTCAAGCGCGAGCGCCGCAAGGAACTGCCAGAGGGAGTGGATTTCTGGGATTTCGACTGTCGTGCGGGAAAAGACGGCGATAGCGCTGAGGTGATTCACGTTTCCGAGATCACGAAACCGGTGGATACCGCGTCGCAGGAAAAATGGGACACGGTCTATGTTGAGATTCTCGCCAAGCCGGGGCATCGAGTGAAGGGCGCCGCACCCGAAGCGGAAGGGGAAGCGTAGTCAATTCTCGCTGCGGCAGCCGGGACGGATTTTGCTATCCTAGCGCTGAACATGCCAACGTCCACGTTCTGGTCGCGGACGGCGGTGCTCAACGGGAATGCGGCGATGGACTGCGCTCCCGTCCTATTTCCAGGCCACAGATCCCAATCGATCTGATGCATTGGGCGCGGTTTTCGTCAGCTTCCCTGCTGTGGGTGTCATCGAGTTCGCTACGAAGCTGTCGATGAAGTTCACGAAGAAATAGTCACCGAAAACCGACCCGCCAACCGTGACTTGGATGTCCTCGGTGCCGGAAAAGCTGATCGTATCAGCCCCGAGGAAATCCGTCAGGGCAAACCCCGGGCTTTCGCTGAGAGTCGGATTTACGAAATAGATTGAACTGTCGTAGGAAGCGGGCGCAGTGACCGGGAATTCGCCATGGATACGGAACTCAATACTGTTGAGAGCCAAGGAGAAATCGGAGATCGAAATGGCAGTATCGGATTTTTCCGAAAATGCCGCGATCAGTGCGAGGCTTAGGACAGGAACCAAACGTCGGTGACGTTAATCTCAGTCCTTTTCATTTTGGTTAAATAATCCGGATTTTTAACGTTCTATTGGGGTTGGGAAATTTACAAAGCGATTGCCGAGCCCGAATCAACTTGCCAACAGGGTTCTCAGGAAATCAAATCCCCCCGACCCAGTAGATCGCAAATCGATATAATTGCGGAACTGGGAAGTCTGGATAGCCGCCGTGGTGGAATGGTAGACACTGCGGATTTAAAATCCGTTGCCCTCACAGGCGTGCCGGTTCGAGTCCGGCCGGCGGTATCCATTCCTATCTTATTTTTCCATGAAGCGGATGATTCCGTCCCACTCGGTTGGGCGGAGTTCCTGGAAAAAGAGGATGTGTTTGCGGAGGTGGGGAGCCACGAGATCATCGGGATAGTCCTTCAGGTGGGAGTCGATTTTCCCAAGAGCTGCATCGAAATTCCCGGTTTCGAATGAGGCCAGCGCATCCGCGTAGGATACACGGCAGGACTCCGATTCGACGTTGGTCCAGAGGTCGACCGGTTGCTCACGGCCTTTTACGCGAACCTTGGCGATGCGCCTTAGTCCCGCTTCCGCATCTGCCGCTTCGATGAATGTTCCGCTGGAAAGCCACGGGCAGGTGAATGCCTTTGTCATGCCCTCCAATCGGGAAGCGAGGTTCACGGCATCCCCGATTACCCCGAACTCGGTGCGCTGCTCCGAGCCGATCTCCCCTGCGAGGACATCCCCGAGGTGAAGGCCTATGCCAATCTTCAGCTCGGGCAGTCCCCTGGATTTCCAACCCGCATTGAGCTTTTTCAGCTCTTCGATCATGTCCGTGGTCGCCGCGAGGGCGGAGGTCGCGAACTGTGATTCATCGCCATCATCCAGCGCTCCCCAGTGGGCGAGGATTGCATCGCCGATAAACTTGTCGAGGGTACCCTTGTGGATGAAGATGATTTCCACCATCGCTGTGAGGTATTCGTTGAGCTGAGCGAACAGCTGCTCTGGGCTGACCCGCTCCGAGAGCGAGGTGAAGCCGCGGATATCGGAGAAAAGGACGACGACTCTTCGTTTTCTGCCGGTGGCGGCGAGTTGGTAAATTCTGGGATTGTTTACCAGCGAGTCCGCCACATCCCGCGATACGAAGCGGCGGAATTGGTGGTTGAGCCGGGAGCGTTCAAGGCGCTCGCGGATGAGGTCGAAGGATTGTCCGGAAACGGCACCAAGGAAAACAGCCATCGATAAGGACGTTGGACCGAACCATATGGCGCGCCATTCCGCAAGTTGGAAGGTCCCGAAATAGGCTCCTGCGATGATTAATACCGTTCCGATCAGTGCTATCGTCGGGCGGCGGATAAAGAAAATGAGTAGGGCTGCGATGATTGCGCCCAACGCGCCCGTGTAAAAAATCATTCCCCGCCATTCGGCGAACGGGCGCTCGACAAAATCATTTCCCAGGCCAGCTGCAATGGCTTGAAGGTGAAGCTGAGGGCCGAGGATCTGACCGACCGGGGTCTGCTGGTTGTCCTGAAGGCGAGCCGCGCCGGCGCCTATGAGTATGATCTTGTTCTTGAAGAATTCACCTGAACCATAGCGGTTCTTCCATTCCCCGGGGATAAATATGCTGTATATGGAAATTGGGCGGTAGATGCCGTCTGCACGGCCTTCGGATACTTTCGTTACTTTACCTTTGGCGCTATGCTCGAGCACTTCACGCTGAACTGAAAAGCGTATTTTCGCTAAAGCTTTGTCCGCCGGCTTTCCCAATGCCCGGAGGACTGCGCCAGTGATGGAGTCGAAACGTGTCTCCCCGGGTATGGGTGGGTATCCATTTTCCTCGGCGAGTGTGGTTGAAAATCTGACTTCACGAACCAGGGAATCCTCCTTGTCGGGACGAAAATTCACGAATCCCAGATATGGAAGCGGTTCAATTTTGAGGAAAGTGGAATGGGGTTCGATGAGTGTGTAAAAGTCTTCCGTGGACATCGGTGCGAACAGGGTTGCGAGCACCACCTGTTCTGGGAATTTTTTCAGAACAGCTGCGAAAGCCTGATCCGCCTCCGGGGTGGACTCTTCGGAAATGATGAGATCGAGGACAACCACTTTTGCCCCAGCAGACAGCACTTTGTCGATCGCGTCGGCATAGACGCGCCGATCCCAGGGCATGCGCTCGGCCATGCGCGAGAGATTGACGTTGCCATCGATCATTTCCTGATCAAGCCCCTGTAGGGTGAGGCTATCCTCATCGATTCCGAGGAGGACAAGGTCTTCACGAGGCGCGGGCTTGCCGGGAATATACAGCGCTTTGTCGCCCATTAGCCGATCCGCCGAAAGGATGCTTTGGGCGATCTTGGGAACGAAAGCGGTCAGGGCAATTACCATTCCACCTCCCAACGCTACGAGCGCCGAGGTCAAGCGGCCTTTGCCTAGCTTTGTTCTTGTGCTCACAACTCCAGTTATCTACGTTTTGCTTGATACAGCAATCATTGACTTTATGTATACTCGAATAATCCCACTGATCGTTTTGACGAGCCTGGCCGCACAGGCAGATGTCCTCACACCCGTCCAACGCTTTTTCGGCATGGGCGGACAATTCCCAGATTATGAGGAAGCGGCGGTGGATGGGGATTTTGGAATTGCAGAAGCACCTTATTCCCCTGCGGACTCCGATCTCGGTGTGCAAGAAATTCTTGTCGAGCGCTCGGGGGTATCCTCGATCATCTTCGATTTCTACACCTCGGTGTTCCGAACCGACAATGCGCCTTCCGGAAATGTCCTAACGAATGAGGAATCTTGGATTTCATCCTCGACGGCATCGCTGGCATGGCGGCCACACATTGCGAATGGATGGTTCGGGGATTTCGGGATCAGTGAGGATTTCGTACGTTTTGATAATAATTCGGCGCTGGCATATGAAAATTTTTCAAGCCGGATCGGTATCTATAAGAATTTTCCGGATCTCGATGATTCGATTCTTTTTGTCAGGTATGAATATCAACGGCTTACGACAGGCTCACTCACGGATGGGGACTACAACGCGCAACGGATCCGTGTGGGCGTTCAGAAGCTGCTCTGGGCAGCCCCGGGTAAGCAGTTTGGTGGTACCCTGAGCACAGCCTATGAGTGGTCGGCAAAACCACAAAGCCTTGAGCGCAACGAGATTTCCTTGGATCTCTATTACCGCCATGCAATCACAGATTCGATCTACTCGCTTGCGACCGCGCGCGGCTACTACTACGACTACGATCAGGGAGGGCGCGAGGATTGGGCAACCAGTCTCAGCCTCGGGCTCTACTGGCAGGTCAACCGCAACCTTGCCGCCAACGCATCGATTTTCTATGATAGAAACGACTCCAATACCGGCGGTGTAGGTAGCGAGTATGAGGCCTGGACCGGTGGTCTTGGTATTGGCTGCCAGTTGATATTCTGAACCTCAATCCAAAAAGGAAGAACAACATGAAACAATTCATCTTTGCAATAGCGGCAGTGGCCGCTTGCGGGAGCGCGATGGCGGCTCCCTTGAAATCGGCATCCGTGACGAAAGTGGTCAACGATGTGCGCATCAGTAAAAATTCCGCCGCAGCACAGAGCGCGACTATGGGACAGCGCATGACGGGTAAGTCGACTCTACTTACCGGTAGGGGCTCCCGTGCCGAGCTAACTTTCCCTGACCGGACGGTGACCAGGATCGGAGCGAATTCAGTATTCCGCTTTAGTTCCGCATCCCGCGAGATGGAGATCGAAAGGGGTTCTTTTCTCCTCAATGTCCCGAAGAATGCGGGTGGTGCAAAAATCCGGACGGCAACGGTCACCGCGGCGATCACCGGCACGACGACGATGATGGAATATAGCCCCGGACAGTGGCTGAAGTTCATCGTTCTCGAGGGTGTGGCAAAGCTCAGCAACGACAATGGTGACACGATCAATGTCCCGCCAGGCCAGATGATCATCATGCATCCCAATGCCAAGAATTTCCCGCGGCCTGTCGTGCTCAATATCGACAAACTCGTGAAAACTTCCGGCCTGATGAAGAGGGGTGGATTCGCCCCGTTAAATGGTGCCGCCGTTGATTTGATCGCTCACTCGGTTGGCAACCAGTTGGAGCGCCGCCGTGGTGGGGAACTCTTGCCGTCCGGAATTGTTGTCCGCGGTCCCGGTGGCAGGATCGGTGGTAACGGTGGTGATCCCCATGGCAATCCGCGCACGGGTGTGCCCATTGGACGCAGTGTGAACGATAGTGGTGGTGGTAATGGTGGTGGTGGTGGTGGTGGTGGTGGTGGTGCGACTCCGCCGTCCCCGACTCCGCCGTCCCCGCCGCCGGTGTTTCCGCCTGGTAACCCGTGAGTCAGGCGAGTTTCGCATAGGCAGCTGCGGATCCTTCAGTAGCCCGGTGGGAGAGGGTTGTCTTCATGTGATGCAAATTCGCCTATGTCACTTCCCATAGGCGAGTAATTCAGAATTCTGAAAAGGATGACAGCGAAGCCATCGCGAAAGTCGGCAAGGAGGCACCCATCCTTTTCCGGGATTTGGATCACTAGTTTGCGGTACCAGATCAGTTGCCTGGAACCGCGGCGTGGCGGGCGGTGAAGAACTGTTCCATCCGGTGGTGGAGATCGTCGTAGAAGCGTTTCTTGATCGCGTCGATGGCGGCGCGCTTGTCGGTATCGTGGTGGGCGATGTGCTCCTCCTCCGCACGCATCTTGTCTGAGAAAGATCGCTCCATTTCCACGAGGGAATCGAGGAATTCGCGGGCTGCGCGAGTGTGCTCTACCCCGTCCACAAGGGCGTGCTCAAGGTTGCGATTGCGAGTGACGGCGATGAGATTGCCTGATGTGAGTTGCTCCATGTAGCGCGAGCGGGTCTCGCGGAAGGCGCGGTGTTCGGAGTCGAATGTCATTTCGTCGCGGTCAACGAGGGTGTCGTAGGGGCCGGGCTTGGTGAAGAACTTGACGATGAGCGGGATGGTATCGACCAACATGAACAGCAAGGTGAGGACGATATAGGTGTAGAAGGCGAACGTCCCCCCCTCGTTGCCAGCATTGAAAAGGCGATGGAGGGCGAGTGTCTGGGTCAGGATATCGCGGCGGGGTTCCGCGCGGATCGCAGCGAGACGGTTCGATTCCTCCGTGCCGACCGCCGCTAGCTCATCCTGGGTGCGTTGCAGATCGACAAGATGCGTGTCGATCTGCTGCTTGATGGTCTCGCGGAGAGAGTTCTGCTGGGTGACGAATTGCTCAGCCTGGTCGCTTTCGACCCTTTGCCTGAGGGTGGCAACCCGTTCGGCTTCGGCCTTATTGGCCAGTTCGATTTCTGCCAGCTTGGCTTCGAAGAGGGAAATTGCACCCGCCTCCGACTCGCGTGCCAGAGTCTGGAGGGTTGCTTTCTCCGTGCTGAGGTGCTCAAGAAGGGCGCCTAGGCGTTTTGTTTCCTCTCGGCGAGGTTCGAGTTGGTCGGAGCGGATGGATCGGGCGCGCGGCCCCTCTCCGGCCAGGCCGGAACGTTGTCCGTTGAGTTCTCTTTCGAATTCGGCCTGCCAGAAGGAAAGCTCAGTCTGAAGGGTGGCATACTGTGGGGTCAGCTCATCGGATTGCTTCTGGACGACATCGAGTCGTGCGCGGAATGGCGCAGTGGCCTCATCCGTGGCGGCCTTTAGTTCGGTCTGCTGTTCGGCGGTCAGCCCGGGGATTGCGGAACCGGCGTCATCGTTCTCCTGGAGGATGAATCTCGCCTGGAAGGACTCGTTCCAGCGAGTGCGTTGCTCGGCGAGCGCTGTGTCGAGGGAGCTGATGCGTCCTCTCACCTTTTCCTTCTCTTTGTCGAAGCCCGCCCGGACTAGTTCGATCTCGACTGCGCGGTCGGATTCGATCACCGAGGAGACGGTGTCGCGGAAAAGCAGGAGAACGAGCGGGTGGGCGATGGTGATGCCCATGAGGATTGCGACCACGAGCCGGAGGGAGAATTGGGCGAGTTTCCGGAAAATCGAAAGATAGGGCCTGTAGCCGGCGAGGAGGGCGCGGTCGATCGTGAGGATGATGAAAGACCAGACGGCGGCGACGGGATAGATGACGCCCGGCTTGTCGGAAATTGTGGATAACGCGTAGGCGCATGCGATGAAGGCGAACGCACAAGGAACCAGAACGGTGGCTCCGAAAGCCACGTATTTGCGCTGCTCCCAAGAGGGGCAGCGCTCAAGGGTTTCGGTTCCCGCACCGGAAAGCCAAAAGAAGGCGCGCTTCATAGGGTTGGTCATACCCTATCCATACTGGCGGGGCACGCTTTCCTTTTCAGCGGATTTGGATTTTTTTAAATACCCGGTGACCCGGTGACCCGGTGATTATGGGGAAACCGCAAGGCGATCGATTTCCGGTTCGCTCTCGAAAAGGAAGCCATTTTCCTTGTAGGTTTTCAGTCGGAAATGGGTGGCGGTGGACAGCACCCCGTCCAGGGAAGCGAGTTTTTCTGAGACGAAGCGGGCGACTTCGCGGAGATCGGGGCCTTCGACGACAACCATGAGGTCGTAGCCGCCGCTTGCGAGGTAGCAGGAGACAACCTGGTCGAACCGTGCGATGCGCATGGCGAGTCGGTCGAAACCGCCGCCGCGCTCCGGTGTGAGGCGGACCTCGATGAAGGCGGAGACGGAGGTATCGCCGATCGCCTCGGGGTTGGTGACGGCGTGGTAGCCCAGGATGGTGCGATCCTTCTCCCATGCTGTGATTTTCTCGGCGACTTCGGCTTCCGTGGAGTCGATCATTTCCGCAAGTTCCTTGAAGGAGGCGCGGGCTTTGCGGCGGAGAAGGCTGAGTAATTTCATGGGGCTTGTGGAAGATGGTATTTACGCCGTGGCGCAGGTCAATGGAAAGGCAACGGGCGGGAGGGAATCGAATCTCTTCCGCCCGCGCTGCAAATCTATGCTGTGTCAGTTCGAGATCTCGGCCAGGAGGTCGCGAATCTCAGTGAGGAGCTGTTCCTCCTTCGGAGGTTTTGCCGACGACTGATGGACTGGACACACGCAATTTCTATCTCACCTTTCGCGAAAGTGAACCGAAAAATCTTGGATCAGGGAAACAGCAGGCAGATCGGTGCGGGTGACTTCACTATGGATTGTGGAGCACCGAGCAAGCCCGTATTGGGATCGATTGGCAGGACGGAGATGGAATTGTCCGTCTGGAGGCCACAGAGCAGCCATTTGCCGGACGGGTCGATTTTGAAATGGCGGGGTTTCGAGCCGCCGCAGGCTGCATGCTGAAGCAATGTGAGCTTGCCGGAATCCGGATCGCGTTGGAAAACGGCGATGGTATCGTGCCCACGGTTGGAAGCGTAGACGAATTTTCCGCTGGGATGCACCTCGATTTCTGCGGTCGAGCTATGTTCCGTGAAATCATCCGGAAGGGTGGGAACTGCGGCTATGGTGGTCAGCGCACCGGTGGAGCGGTCGAAGCCGGCGGCGGTGACCGTATTATCGAGTTCGTTGACGATGTATGCGTGCTTCTCGTCCGGAGAAAAAGCCATGTGACGGGGGCCGGCGCCGGGGGTGGAAACCAATGAGTCGAGGGTGTTTGCCGCAATTTCCGAGCTCGCCGGATCGAAACGGTAGATGAGCACCTTGTCGATACCTAGATCCGGGACGAAGAGGAAACGGTTGGAGTTGTCAAAATACACCCCGTGGGTATGGGCTTCGTTCTGGCGCTTTTTGTTGGGGCCGGAGCCTTTGACCTTGATGCAGGTGGCCGTTTTCCCGGGCTTGCCGTCGGCATCGAGCCTGAGGGTGGTAATGGAGCCTCCACCGTAATTTGCGACTGCCACGGTGCGACCCGAGGCATCGACGGCCAGGTGGCAGGGGCCTTTGCCGCCGCTATCCGCATCACCCAGGAAACGGAGGGAATGATCCGTATGGATTGCGAATGCGGCGACCTTGTTTTTCCCACCGACGGCCAGCAGAACGGGCTTCTCGGGGTGCAGCGCGAGGAAGCCTGGGCGCTCGTATTCGGCGGCGCGAATCGGCTCGGTGAGGGTTCCTTTTTCTGTGTCGAAATTCGCGAAGTAGATGCCGTCCGCACCAGTGCCTATATATACGGGTGCGGAAAGGGCGATTGCGGGAATGGCGGCGAAGAATGCGAGGAGTGTTTTCATGTTGGTAGGTGTTTCAGACATCGAATCCGAAATGCCTGTTGGCGTTGTGGAAGGAGATATCGGCGATGAGTTTTGAGAGGGTTTCAAAATCGTCGGGAAGTTCGCCTTTTTCCGCCTCGTTACCGATGAGGTTGCAGAGGATACGGCGGAAATACTCGTGGCGCGGGAAGGACAGGAATGAGCGGGAATCGGTAAGCATTCCGACGAAGCGCGACAGCAGTCCGGTGGCGGAGAGGGCATTCAACTGCATTTCCATGCCTTCCTTTTGGTCGAGGAACCACCAGCCGGAACCGAACTGGATTTTGCCGGGGACAGTGCCGTCCTGGAAGGCTCCGGTCATGGCTGCGAAGAGGTAGTTGTCGCGGGGGTTCATGTTGTAGAGTACCATTTTCGGGAGAGACTCGCGGGAAGCTAGGGCATCAAGGAAAGTGTAGAGCGCCTTGCCCTGGAGGGTGTCACCCATGGTGTCGAATCCCGCGTCGGGGCCGACCTTCTGGAACATCAGCGAGTTGGTGTTGCGGACAGGTGTAAGATGGAGCTGTTTCGTCCAGCCACGTGCGGCGTCGAGTTGACCGGTGAAGACGAGCAGGTAGAAGCAGAAGCGTTCCTTGTCGTCTTCGGAAACCGGTTTTCCTGAGCGCGCTTTGTCGAAGATGGTTGAGGCCTCTGCGTCATCGCAGGGTAGGGCGGGGCAGCGGTCGAGCCCGTGGTCGGAGAGTCGACCTCCGGCGGCATGGAAATCATCATGGCGCTTCTGGAGCGCGGCAAGGAGATCGGAGAGATGGATGATGGAGGTGCCGGAGGCGGATTCCAATTTTTCAAGCCAAGGGTTGAGGAGATCCGGCCTGTCTACTTGGAAGGCTTTGTCCGGGCGGAACGTGGGCACTACCTTGGTGGAAATACCCGCTTCCGCGATCGCGAGATGATCATCGATGGGATCCGCCGGATCGTCCGTGGTGCCGACAACTCGGACATCGAATTTTTTCAGCAGTGCCCGGGCGGAGAAATCGGGTTCGGCCAGGCGGGCGTTGGTCTTTTCCCAGATTTCGTCGGCGGTGTCGGGGGTTAGCAGGGTGTGGATACCGAAGCAGCGCTGCAGCTCCATGTGCACCCAGTGATGCATTGGGTTACGTAGCGTGTAGGGCACCGTCTCGGCGAAGGCCTGGAACTTGTCACGGGGATCGGCGTTGCCGGTGATTCGCTCCTCGTCGATGCCGTTGGCTCGCAGCAGTCGCCATTTGTAATGATCTTCGCCAAGCCAGAGATCGGCGATGTTGTTCCAGCGCTTGTCGTTCGCAATTTCCGAAGGCGACAGGTGGCAGTGGTAGTCGATGATGGGTTGGTGTGAGGCAACCTCGTGGAACAGGCGGCGGGAGGTATCGGAGTAGAGTAGGAAATTTTCGTCGAGATAGGCCATGGCTGTCGGATTTCAACGGAATTGAGCCGTTGTGGGAAGGAAGAACCGGCGGATGCAAGAACACATGACTTGCGGAAAATTTAATTGACATACCTTTGATATTAATATGATTTAAATATAAATTATGGCTAATCAAGAAGATCTCGATAAACTGTTCGAAGCAGCACTTCACGAAAAGCAGGCGCCGAGCCGTTTCGGTACTCCTGAGTCGCAGATGAAAAGTGCGCCCGCCGCATTCAGTCGCCCTGCGCCAGTAGATCCAGGTCAAGCTGATGCTGGCGCATTCCGCGCCGCTCCAAGCGCGTTCCAAGCGGCACCGCCCGCACCCTCTGTATTCCAGGCGGCCCCTTCGTCGGTATTCCAGGCGGCGGCTCCGGCAGTTGAGCCTGTGGTGCGCCGTGAAGCGCAGGCCGAGGCATCGCTCGATATTTCAATCAATGCGGAACTCGCCGCGATCATGGATGAGAAAATCAGCAAGGAAAAGCGCCGTAGAAAGCGGGGATTTCTCGTTACTATTCTCTTTTTCGTGGGTGTGACAGGTGGAGCTGCCGGCTGGGTTGTATCCGATCCCGATCGTTTCGAGGCGATGAAATCGGCGATCGCCGAGATCAAATCCGTCGGAGACGTGCAGGGTATGGTTGCGAAATACCAGAAGGCTCTCGATAAGGTTGCGGTGCGCGGGGAACAGATTGACGCGGCGACGATTTCCATGGGTGTTGATCCCACCTCGGTGGATGAGCACGAGGATCCGGGATTCGACAAGGAGATGCAGGCGATGATGGGTGAAGATGGTGGAAAGACCACCGCCGCTCGCGACAAGCTGTTGCGCGAAAAATTTAAGTCCGTCCAAGAATCGGGCAGCCTCATGCCGAACAAGAACGAGGCGAAGAACGAGGCGAAGAAGGAAGAGAAGCCAGACGGGGAGGGCTGATGTGCTCCGGCCGTTTCCAATTTCCGGCTGGCCATCGGTTCCGTATGCATTCATGTTAGGGGTGAACGGTGAGGTTTTTTTGATTCCTTTTTTCCGTGAATTCCCGGTGGCATGAAAAGCGATCAAGCGGACAAATCCGAACTCCCGAAAGCCATCTGGGCGAAGGTGGACGGACGGACGGAACTCGCGCTTTCGGGTGAATGGATGCGCGGCAGTGTCCCAGAAATCAGAGGTGAGGAGTTATGCGCTTGGCCCGATGAGATCCGGACGGAGAGTCTTGGTAGGTTCGACTCCATCCTGCCTGCATATCTGCTGAGAAAGCTTCGGGAATCGGAGAAGCTTGATCCCTGCCTTTCGGGATTGCCCGACAATCTCAGGGGGCTTATGGAGCTGGCGCTCAAAGTCCCTGAACGGAGCGACGCGAAGTTCGATGCGAGAGAGCCGCATGGTTTGCTGCGTATGGGTATCGTATCGGAGTCGGCATGGAAGGCGACGGTTTCGATGCTCGCTTTCATCGGCGATACGGTTGTCGCCAGCCTGAGATTTTTTACCGGGCGAGCACATTTCCGCGGCAAGGATTTTTGGCTGATCGTCCAGGATTGCGGTGTTGGTGCGCTGCCAATCGTTTCCCTGATCAGTTTCCTCATTGGGATGATCCTGGCCTTCGTCGGCAACGTGCAGCTCGCCAGTTTCGGAGCGAGCCTGTATGTGGCTGATCTCGTTGGGATTGCGATGGTTCGTGAAATGGGTGTGATGATGACGGCAATCATCATGAGCGGTCGCACCGGTGCCTCCTTCGCAGCTCACATCGGTAGCATGAAGGCAAACCAGGAGATCGACGCGCTCAAGACCTTTGGGTTCAACCCCTTCGATTACCTGGTGTTGCCCAGAATCTTTGCGTTGGTGCTGATGATGCCGATACTGACGATCTATTCCAATATCATCGGAATACTAGGAGGTATGCTGGTTGCTGCTGGTGTTGGTATTCCTCCGCAGTTGTTCTGGATCGAGATGCTGACGATTGTTGACCTTACCCAAGCATCTTTAGGTGTTTTCAAGAGTGTTTTCTTCGGAGCGGCCATCGCAATATCCGGCTGCCTGCAGGGTATGAATTCGGGGGCTTCCTCGTCGGCGGTCGGGCAGGCGACGACCCGAGCGGTGGTGGCCTCTATCACCTCTGTCATCATCCTGGATTCCGCCTTCGCGGTCATTTTTACCATACTGGACATCTGATGAGAGAACCCGCCCGAAGCACCAAGATATCCGTCCAGGGCCTGACCATGGCCTATGGGTCTTTCACCGTGATGGAGGATCTCAGCTTCGATGTGATGGAAAAGGACATCTTCATCATTATGGGCGGGAGCGGTTGCGGCAAAAGTACCCTGATGCGTCACATGGTCGGGCTTAAAGAGCCTGCGGCAGGTGAAATCCATTTCGATGGTGAGAATTTCACCTCTGCGGATGAAGCCAAACGGCTTTCCTTCGTGCGCCGCTTCGGGGTGATGTATCAATCGGGCGCCCTGTGGTCTTCCATGACGCTTGCCGAAAATATCGCGATGCCACTGGAGGAACACACCGATCTCAAGGCTAGGGAGATCCGTGACCTCGCGGCATACAAGTTGGCCCTCGTCGGCCTTTCCGGATATGAGGATTATTATCCGGCACAGGTCAGCGGGGGGATGAACAAGCGGGCGGGCATCGCCCGGGCGATGGCGCTTGATCCCGATGTCCTGTTCCTTGACGAACCCGGTGCCGGATTGGATCCGCTCAGTTCGCGGAGGCTCGATGAGCTGATATTGCGCTTGCGTGACTCGCTCGGCTCGACGTTCGTGATCGTGAGCCATGAACTTGCCAGTATTTTTGCAATCGCCAACAATTCGATTTTCCTCGATACAGATACCAGAAAACAGGGCGCGACCGGTGATCCAAAAGAACTCCGCGATCGTTCTGACAACGAAGCCGTGCGCATTTTTCTAAATCGCGGCGTAACCTCCGGAAAACGAGATCAACCATGAGCAAGAAAGCAAGTTCGACGATGATCGGCCTGTTCACACTGGTCGGACTGTTGATTGCCGGATCCGCGCTGGTGATGCTGGGGGCGGGAAAATATTTCGAGCAGACACACACGATCCTTCTCTACTTCGACAAAAGCGTGAACGGCCTGCAGGTGGGATCCGATGTCCGTTTCGGCGGGGTTCGCGTTGGCAGGGTGTCGTCGATCAGCGTGATCATCGATCCGATCAAGAACCGTAAGATCATCCCGGTGGTCGTCGAGCTCACCGCTAAGGATCTGAAAAGCGTGGCCGGTTCCGGCGAGGGGATGATCGATTTCTCCTCAGGGGAGGGGGTCGCCCGTGCGGTAAAGCAGGGGCTCCGTGCGGGAATGAAGCAGCAGAGTCTCGTTACCGGGCAACTCTATGTGGAATTTGACATCGTCCCGAATATGGAAGGCTTCACGTTCAAGGAACCCGGGATATCCGAGTATCCGGTCGTGCCGACCATACCAACGGAGATCGACGAACTTATTTCCGGAATCACGGATGGCTTAAAAAAGATCAACGATCTGGATATCGCCGGCCTGATGACAGAGATGCGCGATGTGCTGAAAGGAGCGAAGAATCAGATCAACGATCTCAACCTGAAAGAGATCAACGAAAACCTCACCGTGATCACCAGCGATGTGAGGGGCCTGACATCCGATGGCCGAATCAAGACATCCCTTGCGAATCTTGATGCGGCGCTCAAGGAGATAAAAAATCTCAGCGCCAAGGCGAACGAGAATATGGATCCGCTGCTTGCCGACATCCGGGAAGTGGCGGAGAAGACACGAGAGAGCCTCGCCAAGATCGAGGCGACCACTGAAAGCCTCTCGAAAGTCAGCGATCCGCGTTCGCCGTTGCTGCTTGAATTCCAGGAATTAATCCACGAGACGCAAACCACATCCCGCACTCTCCGCGAGCTCACCAACGACCTCAAACGCAACCCCGGCAGCCTGCTGCGTGGCAAAGAATCAGAATGAAGACCCTCGCCCTCGCCGCCCCGCTGCTCTTCGCCGCATGCACTGTATTTCAGCCGATTGATGATGATCCTGTCCGGCATCTTTTGGAATCACCGATTGCGGCCAGAACCCCGACTTCTGCAGCACCCGCGGTGGCCATAGCGCGCCCCTCTCTGCCGCCATACCTAGAGCGCAGCGAACTCATCACCCGCACGGGCGACGGAAGGCTTGAAATCCATGAAAACGACCTGTGGTCGGAGCCGTTGGATGCCGGCATCGCCCGCGTCATGGCGGACAACCTACGCCGACTCACCGGCTCCACGAACATCCAGCCGTCCGGAAATTTTATCACGCGTGACTACACTTCACTTGTGGAGATCCGTATCGAGCGATTCGATCCCTTGCCGGATGGTTCGCTGCTGCTGGAATGCACCTGGAAGCTCCAGCCGCTCGGAGGTGGGGATGCCGCCCCGAAAGCTTTCCGAACCACCGTTCCGATGACTCCAAGGGCAGAGTCAGCCTCTGCAAAGATGTCCGCTCGCGTCACGGCTATGAATGAGGTTCTCGCCCGGTTGTCTCGGACGATCGCGAAGAGCCTTTGAGTTTTCGCCGGTCAGTCGTCGCTGTCGAAAATGTTGTTCATGGAGGCGAAAAAGTTATCGAGGTCGTCGTCGGACATTTCGACGTTCTGGATATCATCGAAGGTGGTGTGCTCGATGAACTTGTCGTCGAGTTCGGGGATGAAGGAGGATGGCTGACAGCCGGTTTTCTGTCCCCACTTCATGCGGACGCTGCAGTAGGTGAGGGTGAGGTGCTCCTGGGCGCGGGTGATTCCGACGTAGAGGAGGCGACGTTCCTCGTCCTTGGTACCCTCGGCGATAGAGCGGAAGTGGGGGAGATAGCCTTCCTCCAGGCCGACCAAATACACGATGGGAAATTCGAGGCCTTTGGAGGCGTGGAGGGTGATTAGGGTGGCGCCTTTCTTTTTATCTAGGTCGTCGTCTTCGCGGTCGGAGGCGAGGGCGGAATCGTCGAGGAAGGATTGTAGTTTTTTGCCTTTGGCGATGTGTTGCTTGAGAGAGTCGAGGACGGAGTGGATGGCTTCGCCGCGCTGCTGGCGCTCGGAGTCGGACTTGCAGCCACGTTCGATCCAGGGGAGGTATTCGATTTCCTTGAGGAGGTCGGAGAGGACTTCGGCTGGGTCGAGCTTTTCGAGGTCGATCTTGTTTTTTGCGCCGGAGATGAGGGCGACGAAAGTCTCGATGGAGTTGCGTGCTTTTGCGCCGAGAGTGGTGGTGAAGAATGGATCGCAGAGTGCTTGCCAAACCGACTGGCTTTTTTCTCGTGAGTGATCGGTGGCGAGGACGGCTGTGGCCTGGCCTATGCCACGATTGGGCGCATTGAGAACGCGGAGGAGGGGGACGTCGTTGTCCGGCGAGACGAGGAGGGCGACGTAGGCGAGGACGTCGCGAATCTCGCGGCGGTCGTAGAAGGATTGTGCACCGACCATGCGGTAGGGGATCTTGCGATCGCGGAGGGCGAGTTCGAGTTTGCGCGACTGGCCGTTGGTGCGGAAGAGTATCGCGAAGTGTTCCCACTCGCGGCCGTGTGCAGTTTTTTCTCCGAGGATCTCGTCGGCGATAAAGTCGGCCTCCTCGTCATCTCCAGGCATGGCGACGATGCGGATGTTATCGCCATCGCCGCGGGTGGAGCGGAGGACTTTTTCGCGGCGACCGATGTTGTGCTTGATGAGGGAGTTCGCGGTGTGGAGGACGGCCTCGGTTGAGCGGTAGTTTTCCTCAAGGCGGATGATCTTGGGATCCGGGAAGAATCGCTCGAACTCGAGAATGTTTGCGACGTCGGCTCCACGCCAGCCGTAGATGGACTGATCGTCATCGCCGACGACGCAGACGTGGTAGGGAGCGCCGACGAGTTGCTGGAGGAGGCGCATCTGGAGGGAGTTGGTATCCTGGAACTCGTCGACGGTAACCCTTGTATATATTTTTCGGAAGTGGTCGCGGACGTCGGCGTGCTCTCGGAGAACTTGCTCGGCAAGGAGGAGGAGGTCATCGAAATCGACGGCGTTCTGGGCTCGGAGTTCGTTCTGGTAGCCGACGGCGAGTTGGGCGAAGAAGTCGTCCTGGAGGTCGGCGACATCGATGCCCTTGTTCTTTGCCTTGGAAATTTCCGTGAGGACGGTTTCGGCTTTCACTTTTTCATCGGTGCCGCCTTTGCGGACGATGAGTTGCTTCATGATGCCGACCTGGTCTGAGTAGGCGCAGATCGAGAAGTTCTTCTTGTAGCCGAGCTTGTCGATGCCGCCGCGGAGGAGGCGGACGCAGAGGGAGTGGAAGGTGCAGACCGTCATTTGGTTGGCTGCTTTCTTCGAGACCATGCCGGCGATGCGCGCCTTCATCTCGGTGGCGGCCTTGTTGGTGAAGGTGACGGCGAGGATTTCGGAGGCGGGAAATTTCAGCTCCAGCATGTGGGCGATGCGGCAGGTGACGGTACGAGTTTTGCCTGTGCCGGCGCCGGCAAGGATCATGACGGGGCCGTCCTGTGCGGAGACGGCTTCGCGCTGGGCGTGGTTGAGGGATTCGAAAGCGAAGTCGTTGGCCATGGACGGGGGGACTCAATAGGGGTCGCGGCGCATTTGCAATTTCAACCCGCAAAGCGACGCAAGAAATGCTTCAGCAGTTTGGAAAAGCAAAAGCCGCGCCTGCCGATGGGGCGGGGGGAGTATCCTAAAATCCTTTATTCTAGGATTAGGTAACCATTAAGGAACCAATTTGCTTGCTATATGGCGCGCCATGACGCATCATCTTGCGCATGGCCAAGAAACGCAAGTTACCTGAACTCACTCATTGCAAGGTTACCTACACCACCCATCCGAGCGCGCCGTGGCGAGTTTCCTTCCCTGTGGAGGTCGACGGCAAGACCGTCCGCAAGCGCCGGACATTTTCCACCGAAGAGAAGGCATATGACTTCGCCACCGGTCACGAGAAAGAGGTCTCAGACTTTGGCGTCCGCTTTGGTTCCATCACCGCAGAGGCTCGCCGCGCTTTTGACTTCTACCGCGATGCCCGTGCTGACCTCCTCGGCAGCGACATTGACGTGCCGAGCTTTGAAGCGCTCGTAATGAACGCCGTCGCCAACCTCCGAACGGAACACGAGGAGCGACTACGCAACAGGGTGACCGTCGCCGAGGCCGTGGAGAAATTCCGCGACTACAAGGCCAGCCGCGTAGGGAAGAGACACGCTGAGGGGTTAAAAACCCAGTTCCGATACTTCGCGCTAGCCTTCGGAACCGAGCAACTCAACAAAGTGACCGGCGAGTCAATCGAATCATGGATCACCTCACTTCGATCAACTCGCGCAGCAAAGGACGGAACTTTTCCGCTAATAGGAAAGACTACCCGGAACAAGTATCGGAAGAACCTAAGGTCTCTCTTCGCGCACGGTCTTGCCCCTGTTCGTTCGTGGTGCGACCTCAACCCGCTCGCCGACATTGAATCGGAGAAGGTAGAGCGCACCACGCCGAAGACATACACGCCTGTGGAGTCTGCCAAGATCATGCAGGCAGCCCTCGACATGGACTCGCCTTTGCTGCCGTCCTTGGCTCTTGGCATGTTTTCCGGTCTGCGTCCGTCCGAAACAATGGCCATCGACCTCAGCGTCATCGACATGAAAGAGTCCGAGTTTCGCGTGCCCGACGAGACCAAGACCGGCGCGCGCATAGTGCCGATGACCGCCGCGTGTAGGGCTTGGCTTGGGTCTCAGCCACGACGCACAGGCAAGGCCTATCAGGAAGACCGCAGAGAGCATTCCAGACATATGTGCGAGGTTCTAAAGGCAGCTCAAGTGGACGGGGTATTCGACGGCGCGAGGCATTCGTTCATTACTTACCGATGCGCTGACATTAGGGACGTCGCCCAGGTCTCTGATGAGTGCGGAAACAGCCCGAGCATCATTAAAAAGCACTACCGGAAGATAGTGGGCGCTGCCATCGCCACCAAGTTCTTCGCTATCCGTCCGAAGAGGCCGAAGAGTAAAATTACCGACATTAAAACCGGGAGGAAATCCGCATGAGTTTTGAGAATGATAAAAAATCATCGGTCGCAATCTCCGCGATCAACGCACTCTACCGGGCAGCGAGGGAAGGCGACGAGGAAGCGATGAAATCCCTTGTCGATATCGGAAACCATCTCACCGAATTGACTTCATCTCTCGCATGGTCACCATCCGGAACACCCGCCCGATCCGCCGCCGATGCTGTTGCGGAAAAAGCTGAACTGTGGCCGGTTAGCATTCCGGCAATCGAAGAATTGCGCGAGGGTCCAGAAGGCCCATGGCTACCAAAAGTTTTTGGAAAGGGTCTCGGCATCAATGTTGCAGCAGGCACCATGGGAAGACCTCGTGACCTCCAGCCAACCACCCGAACAGGGCTGGCTCATATGGTCTGGGTGGAAATGAATACCCATCGCCAGAGCTGGCATGAGCTTGAAGTCACCTCTGATCAATTAGAAGGGTTAGACAAGGCTGTTTTTGACCTGTCCCCACTGAATATTCATTGCACACATCAATGGGCTGAGGTTGGTCGTGAATGGTTGGCTAAAAATTGGCCAGCCAACTGGATGAGTGGAAACAAAAAGATGCTGGAAGCCGTTAGCAAACGACATGGTATTGGCGGGACAAGAGCATCAGCAGAGCGCTACGTGATATTTTCTGAACTCAAGAAAGGCTTAGTGTCTCTAAGCGAATCCGCCTGAAACTAAAGTGGGCATTTAAGCTTCATTTGAGGTTTAACACTCTACCGCGCAATTTCGCGCTGTGGAATCACTTAACCAACATCCGACGCGCACCGATGCCGCAGAAGCATCGACCAAAAAGAAAAAGAGAATCACCCGCCCACTGCCGGATTCTGTATCCGTCTTACTGAACACCGACCAAGCCGCCGCCTGCTTAGGGATCGGTAGGCGCACGGTTCAGGAACTCGCCGCCGAGCGTAAGCTGGCGTTCATCAAGTTTGGCCGAAATGTCAGATTTGATCCCGCAGACCTCACCGCATTCGCCGTAGCAAACAAGGTGAAGGCGATTGGCTGGAAAGGGAGGGCATCACAATGAAAGCCCAAGCCCCACATTGCGAAATGGCAGGCACGCTTGAAATAGAGCTGTTACTTACCGAAGACCAGCGCCGGATCGATCGCGAGACAGACGAGCTTGTCGAAGAACTCCGCGCCGCAGCATATGAAGAGGAGGGCGCGGGAATATGAAGACTTCCCAACTAGCGCCAAGCCACTTCGACGAAAGCACCCTTTCCGACCTCCGCGCCCGCTTGCCGGACTACCTCGAAGCCGTTGGCGTGGAGCTACGCAAAAACGGCACCCGCCTAGTTGGTCGGTGCCCGGGTCGGTGCCCGGTGCATGAAGACCGCTCGCCATCGTTCGCAGTTTTCGGAACCCATCATGAAACTTGCGGTTGCTACCCGTGCGGATTTACTGGCGACATTTTCGCAACCTCGAAATGGCTTGGCCGTTCATCGACCTTCCCTGAGGCAGTTCAAGACGTTGCAGCCCTGCTTGGCGTGTCACTTCCAGACCAGCCCACAGGACGCGCTACAAGGCCAACCACGGCACCGAAACGGGCACCCAAGCCAACCCCGGCACCGTTCAGGCTATGCGAAGCTGATAGGAAGAAAATCGACACCGCCCGACTCGCATTTTCCGATGCGTTTTGGAGTGGCGACCCGATAGTTTCCGAGATTGCCGATAGCCTTGGAATCGAGCGGGAAACCCTTCGCTTAGCGAGCTGGGGAAGCTCCGGGCTAGGCTTGGCAAATGGCTGGCTCTGCTATGCTTACCCGTCCGGGCTGAAATGGCGAAATCCAAATCCGAAGGCGAAAACGCGCTTCCGTTGGATCGTGGGGAAAGCTCTTGCTCCTTGGCGAATGGAATGGGTGAAACCAGAAACTCGCACCGTTTACATCACCGAAGGCGAAAGCGATTGCATGGCATTAATTGCCGCAGGACTCGAAGCCGATGGCACAGCCGTTGCCGTTGCATCACCGGGCACAAGTTTCCCCCGTGATTCAGCACCGCTCTTCCGAGGGAAGCGTGTGGTGATCTGCTTCGACACTGACAAGCCAGGGCGAACCGCAACCGTTGCCGTTGCCGCTATTCTCAAAGGCCATGCCGCCGAAATCCTCACTTGGAAAGGAACCGCCAAACATGTCTGAAGCCACTCTAACAAAAGACGCCCGCAGCATTCTAAACACCGATGGCCCGCAGGCTTTGCGTGATGCCGTGGCAAGCGTGGAGATCCTCGAAGCCGAGACAATCACGCCACCAGTCGAAACCTATGCGCCTGCTATAAGTGAAAGCCAATGGCAGGAAATCGAGAAGCGGGTGCAAGTAACAGGAGGGAACTATCGGGAGAATATCTTCGCGGGTGAACTCAAGAAGCTCTTGCCGATGATTCTAACAACCGGGAATGTCTGGCGGGTCTTCGATGGGAACCGATGGGAGCTGATAGCTGGCTCCGAAAGATTCTTGCCGCTTGCAATCGAACTGCTTGCCCATTTCAACCACGACACCGCCCGCCGCGCTGGCGAGCTTGTGGCGCATATCGGCGCATCCTGCCAGACAACCCAGGACTGGCGCGGAGCCTATACCTTCGACGGCACGGGGGCTGTATTGCTCAACCTCGCCAATGGAATCCTGCGGGTGACGAAACAGGGAGCCGAGCTAGTCCCTCATGATTGGACGCAAGGCTTCACCCTGACAATCCCGACAGCATGGGACGCTCAAGCTGATTGCCCGGCGTTCACAGAAACGCTTTCCGCAGCCATGCCGGACGCAGACGACAGGGAGCTTTTCCGGTTGTTTGCCGGTAGCATCCTCGAACCATCCGCCCGCCTCGAAGCTGGCCTTGCTGTTTTCGGGCCATCTGGCACGGGCAAGAGCACGCTGATTGATTCAGGGATTGCTGAGGCCGTAGGTGGCCCCGCAGCAGGAACCGTTTCACGGGTCAGCTTGCGGCAACTTTGCGACCCGAAGAGCTACTCCCTGCCAAGCCTAGAGTTTTCCCTCGTGAACATCATCACCGAAGGGGACGCGCTGGCCGTAGAGGAAAGCGGAAACTTCAAAAGTATCATTTCGGGCGAGCCTATCGAATGCCGGGAAATCTATGGCAAGCCAAGGGTGATTGCTACTACAGCAAAGCTCTTGCTGGCGACCAATTCCCTCCCGCGCTTCAGCAATGGCACCGATGCCGAGGGAAGGCGGTTGCGGTTGCTTAACTTCGACCAAGTGCCGTCCAAGCCAGACCCCGGCTTGAAGCATAGAATCCACGCTGAGGCCGCTGGGATTCTCCGTTGGATGGTGGGAGCCTTGCAGGATGTTCTCAGCTTGCGGGACATGCCAAGAGGCGGGGCAAGCGCAAAGCGAGTGACTGACCGCTTCGCATTGTCCAATGATTCGCTTGGATGTTTCATCGCCAAGGAATGCGAACTAGACCCCGCTGGATTCACGCCACGGAACGAACTACTCGAAGCGTTCAATGAGTTTGCCGACAGCCACGGATTTTCCGCCGATAATGCGGTCTGGTTTTTCCGCAAACTCTTCGACCGCTTCCCTCATCTCCAATCGAAAAAGCGGGGCGGTTCCCGTTCAATCATCGGAATCAGCCTAAATTCAGATCAACGGGCAGGGTAAACGGGCAGGGTAAGAAATCCACTAATCATTATACCTACAATGAAAACCAAGCACGCGGGCAGGGTAAGCAGGGTAAATCCCTATGTTCATGCAGGGGAAGCCTCCTAGATAATTATAGTAAATACCCTGCTTACCCTTCCTACCCTGCCCGCTGGCCTTCCCACCCCGCACAATTCAACCGCTCAAACCTAACCCATGCACTCACTCACTCATGCACTAGTCACACTGCCCGCTATGCTCGCCGCGCTCCGGTATCACTGGAACCAGTTGCGACGCAGCGCGGGCAATCCTCAGCCCAACAGACAGAGCATACCTAGCGACGCAGACCCAGCACCCATGCCGCCCCCTAAAGTATATAAGAATCAAACACTCGACCGCGTGGTCTACCGCTTTCTTACGTGAGCGGCATGAAGTAAAAGCGCGGGATTTAAAGCTTACCCCCAAAACATCGAATTCAACCCCATGAACCTAAAATTCTACACCCCCTCCGAAGCCTCCGATTTACTAGGCATATCAAAACGGACTCTGCGCCGCGCCGTTAAGGCCGGGGAGCTACCATGCGTTCAATACAATGCCCGGGTGTGGCGATTATCCGCTGTCGATCTGGCGGCATGGTATGCGACCAAAGGCGGGAGATTGTCCACTTGTGAACACACGTCGGCACAAGCCTCCTAGGGAGCTATTGCTTAACGCAAGCTGGTTGCGTTAAGCTTTGGCGCATTCCAACCCCAAAAAACAAATAATATGAATCCGCTAAGAAAATTACTCAACCCTACTGCCGCCCCAACCCGTACCATCATCTTCACTCGCTCATGCAGTGCTGGCGGGAAAGGCTGGCAGCCTGGAGATAAAGGGAGCTTTTCGGAAAGGGTCGCCGCCGATCTAATTGGTTCAGGTGCGGGTTACGATCCGACCGCTGCCGATACTGCGGAGATTACGGCAAAGCAACTCGACGAACTACTGCCCGCACCAGTCGCTCCCGAGGCGCTGCCCGAAAGTTGGGAGTCTCTGCCAGCGCCTTTCGCAGAGTATCACAAATTGAATGCAGCTTACCGGGCGCTCCGTAAGCGCGAAGACTCTATTTGGAATGTCCTTCTGCCCAGGATCCAAGGCTACATGGTCGACGCTGATGTGCGGTCTATAGAGATATTGCCAAGCAATACGCGCCGGACAGTCTTGGGCGCGTTCGCTGGACGAGTCCACGTCGGAACCCCATCCGAAAATGACACACGGGATCAGAATTTTCTAAAAGATGCTTACACGCGCAGCGAGAAAGCTTCTAAGGACTGGGAGGAGGCAAACAACGATGAGGCGTTTCGCGTCCGTATCCTCTGCGGCGACACTGTCCAGGACGCGCATGGAAAACTCTGCACTTCCATCCGTGAACTCCACGAGACGGGACTGGAAATCTTCACTCTCAGAATCGCTGGGCTTGGCCTGAGCGGGCAGAAGATAACAGAACTCTATTCGGGGAGTGCCGATGCTTTAAAATACAGTTGCTACAATACGCCAAGCCTTCCCCACATGAAGCTGGCTTACTACGAGGAAGGCGTCGGCGGTCGGTCATACTGCGATCATCCCGTCACCACGCTCGTCTCCTACTACCGGAAATTCTCCGGGAGTCTCGAAGAAGTCACGGCGACACTTGCACAGGCGAAAAGGGAACTGGCAAAAGCAACCAAGATTTCAGCCGCCGCATAAATTTCCCCGAGCTACTGACGGGGTCTGGAATGGCGCTCGTCCCGGACGTTTTCACCGGGGCGGGCGCTTTCGTTTTGCCTTGAAAGAGGCTGGAACAGAACCGCCTCAGGGTGAGGAAATAATATCTAACTAGACAAAACTGTGACGATTTGGCTAGAAACACGTGTGAAGATCGTTCCGTTCTCAAATCTCATTCGTTCCGTTCTCAAATCTCATTCGGGTCTCTATCCCGATTCCCTTGGTTTTTCTAGGAGGAGTTTTACTCGTCGCGTGTGGGAAGACTGAACAAGCACAAAAGAACACTCAGGACGACCCGCAAATCGTAATGGCTTCTCAAGAGCGCGATAGGCTTGTCTCTAAGGTAGAGAAAATGAAAGCAACTATTGATGATTCCGATTCACTTGAGAGCCTAGAGATGCAAATG